>Ga0209309_10000053_pt1 | contig 159355 bp, 133 predicted proteins | sample COGITO_mtgs_1204_2_FD_184807 | JGI IMG/M metagenome (GOLD analysis project Ga0209309, IMG submission 184807) | Pelagic marine microbial communities from North Sea - COGITO_mtgs_120412 (SPAdes) (version 2) | ecosystem: Environmental > Aquatic > Marine > Epipelagic ... | reverse complement strand
ACCACGGGAGGCCGTAGCTAGTACCTCATCTGCCTTGCTGAACCCAGCCTTGAAGCCCAGATTTCCATAAACATCGCGCAGTTTATTGTTGTTGATGATCACTAGGGAATCCACATTCTTGCGAAACTTTTCGATTCCTTTCTGTGCCTGGTCGTTGCGCACCTTGCCTTCAAAATGGAAGGGAGTAGTCACAATACCAACGGTTAAAATGTCCATATCACGAGCGACCTGTGCAATCACTGGAGCGGCTCCTGTACCTGTACCACCACCCATTCCAGCAGTGATGAACACCATTTTAGTACGTCGGTCCAGCATGGCACGAACTTCCTCTATACTTTCCTGTGCAGCGCGCTCTCCTACTTCTGGATTTGCTCCTGCCCCCAGACCTTCGGTTAGAGAAACACCTAGCTGAATCTTATTAGGAACTGGACTGTTTTCCAATGCCTGTGAATCTGTATTACAGATCACAAAATCCACACCTTTTATTCCTTGCTGGAACATGTGTTTGATGGCGTTGCTACCACCGCCGCCTACTCCTATTACCTTTATCACGTTAGACTGGTTCTTAGGGAGGTCAAATGCTATACTGTTAAAATCATCATTGCTCATATGCTGCTACTTTTGCTACTTATCTATTAGGGACGGTCGGGTCAACACGTCTTTTTTATTGTTCTATTTAAAAAGCTTGTCCAAAATTTCGAATCTCAAAGTCTAAGGAATCTTGTAAAAAAACAAACCTTGATTTTGATTTTATTTTTGTTTTTACTTTTATTCTTACTCTGCTTTATCAAGAAAATCCTTGAAGCGGTTGGCCCAGCTTTCAAAAATTCCTTTGGTTTTCTTAGGTTGGGTAACAGATGGTTGGTCCTCTATGGATTCTTCAGGACGGTCACTAGCCTTGCTAGATGTAGTAGAAGAAGAGCTATTAGGGGATACCGGTTGTACGGTTGACTTTTTCTCTGCCACTTCCAACTCTTGCGCCTGTAAACCTTTCAAAACCAATCCTACTGCTGTTGCGAACAACGGACTTGTACTTTCTGTATCGCTATCGCCAGCTAAATGCTCATTAGGATACCCTATGCGACTTTGCATTCCAGTAACGTATTCTGCCAACTGTTTTATATGTTTTAATTGAGCGCCACCACCAGTCAATACGACACCTGCGATCAGTTGTTTTTTAGGCTCGTCGTGGCCGTAGTTCTTGATTTCTACAAACACGGTTTCCAAAATCTCAATCACTCTAGCATGGATGATCTTACTCAAATTCTTAAGGGTGATCTCCTTAGGTTCCCGCCCTCTCAATCCTGGAATGGAGACAATTTCATTTTCCTTATTCTCCCCAGGCCACGCACTACCAAATTTGGTTTTCAACAATTCTGCCTGCTTCTCGATGATCGAACAGCCTTCCTTGATGTCTTGAGTTATAATATTCCCTCCTTGAGGAATGACCGCTGTATGACGGATGATTCCATCTTTAAAAATGGCAAGATCAGTCGTGCCCCCTCCTATGTCAATGAGTGCTACACCGGCTTCTTTTTCTTCTTGACTCAACACTGCTTCTGCACTGGCCAAAGGCTCTAGAGTAATGTCGCTCAAATCAAGATCTGCACTTTTAACACATCTGTAAATATTGCGGATGGAAGCCACCTGTCCTACCACTACATGGAAGTTTGCTTCTAACCTACCCCCATACATTCCTACAGGCTCTTTGATTTCTGATTGCCCATCGATCTTATATTCCTGTGGCAATACATGTATGATTTCTTCTCCTGGAAGCATCACCAGTTTGAATACCTGGTTACACAATTTAGTAATGTCTTCTTGATTGATGACCGTTTCACTATCCCCACGGGTAATGTAATCGCTGTGCTGTAAGCTGCGTATGTGTTGACCAGCAATACCGACCGTGACCTGTTTGATCTGTATGCCGCTTACCGTTTCAGCTTGCGCTACGGCTTGCTGTATGGAAGTAATGGTTTGTGTAATGTTATTTACGACGCCACGGTGTACTCCCAAACTTTTTGATCGCCCCACGCCTAGGATCTCCAACTTGCCATACTCGTTTTTACGACCTATCATCGCAACGATCTTAGTCGTTCCAATGTCGAGTCCTACTGCATATTCTTGTGGTTCCATCTTCTAACTCTTTTTAACTACAATTACCTGATGATTAAATCTCAGGTCAATTTTTTCTATTTGATCAACCGTTTTGTCTTTTTCCAATTTGGCGAGCATGGCCTTAAAGTTTTGCAACTTCCATTCGTACCCCTCCAGCTTGCCCATCTGCACCTTCAAAGCATGAGCTCGCAATCTTAAAGTCACATGAGCACTTTTGTCAAAACCTATTTGGGTAATCCCCATGTGCAACAATTCATCCTCGTTCAAAAACATCAGGAACGAATACAGTTCTGACTGATAGGCTTCCTTAAAACCAGTAACAATTGGTACTAAAACGGTATGCTCGCTCGATAGAGGCATGATCATATTGTCCCTATCCAGGTAAACATCGGTGCTGCCCATAATTCTTGCAATGGGCATGCGCGGCTCTACCAACACATTTAAACGACCGTTCAAATCCACCGAAACCTCTGCGGTTCTGATCATTGGATGAGCGTCTAGACGCATTTCACTCTTATTCAAATCTAAATTTTCTACGTACGGATTTCCTAACGTATCTTCTTTTTGTATCAACAATTTATTAACGTTTTCCTCTGACACTAAAGGATCACTGTAATCTGTAAATGAGATATTTATATCTACCAGATTCCGGTGGGCATGACGGGATCCTGCAAAGGCATAAAGTCCCAAAGTACATAGGACGACCACACTCAAAATCAATACGTCTTTAATCCCTTTCATGCCGTTAGTTTTTGTTTGACCCTTTCTACTTCAACACCTATATCACCAGCCCCCAACATCAACACGATGCGGTTCCCCATTTCTACAATGAATTCAGATAAATCTGCTTTTCCAACAACAGAGCTTACAGACGGAGCATTTCGTTGATCGTGAATACGGTTGCATAGTACGCTGGAGTCAACACCTTCCATTGGCTCTTCCCGTGCTGCATAAATATCGAGCACGCCCACTTTATCAAACTGGCTCAAACTTTTTGCAAAATCCTCCATGAAATCATTGGTTCTAGAATACAAGTGCGGTTGAAAAACCACCGTACATTTCTCATCTGGATACATTTCTACCACGGCATTATAAACCGCGTCAATCTCAGTAGGATGATGTGCGTAATCGTCGATAAGCACTCGCTCTGGTGTATCCATTCGATAGCTGAACCTGCGTTCCACACCTTCAAAACTGGCTAATGCCAATCGTAATTTAGCACCATCCACTCCATACTGGTAAGCGATGGCCAAAGCCAATAATGCGTTTGCCAAATTATGCCGTCCTGGCAACTTCAAGTAAAAGTCTTTGATAACACCATCTGGAGTGCAGAAGTTAAAATGATAGGCTCCATCAATAATAGACAAATGATCCACATGAAAATGGCCCTCTTCCACTCCAACTGTTTTTCCCTGGAGCTCTACTGTAGCATTCACAAACAATTGGTTCTCTGGAACCAGTGCCGCAAATTCTTTAAAAGACGCTACAAAGGCTTCGGCACTTCCATAAATATCCAGGTGGTCTGGATCCACCGCAGTAATTCCAGCAAAATCTGGTGCCAATTGTAAAAACGACCTGTCAAACTCGTCGGCTTCCACGACCATCACATCTGTTCCAGAATTCAAGTAATTAGTTTGATATCCTTCTAGTATACCTCCCAAAAATGCGGTGACTTTGACATTACTTTTGTACAATAGATGTGCTAATATGGCACTTGTAGTGGTCTTTCCATGAGTTCCAGCAATCGCTAGACAGGTCATGGTCTTTGAAATTTGACCTAATAGTTGTGCGCGTTTGGTGATGGGGATTCCGCTTTCGCGAAAGCGAACTATTTCACCAAATCCTTGCGGGACAGCTGGTGTATATACCACCTGAGCGGTTGTTGGATCTTTAAACTCTTGAGGGATTCCCGCAAAATTATCGTCGTAATGAATAGGAATACCTTCTGCCTCCAATCTTTTGGTCAATGAGCTCACCACGCGATCAAAACCAGCGACAGATTTACCCTGAGAAACCAGGTATCTGGCCAGCGCACTCATACCTATCCCGCCGATGCCGACAAAATAAAAATGGGATATGTCCTTCAAATCACGCATGTAGTAGCTTTTCTATATGGTTTACAATGTCTTTAGTAGCGTTGGGCTTGGCCAGTTTTGAGAAATTGGCAGAGAGTTTTTCCTGCAACTTCTCGTCCGTGATCAATTGTTTCCAGATCATGGGGAAATTGTCAGTCAATTCTTGTTCACGTATCATCAGCGCCGCATCCTGATCTTGTATCGCGAGTGCATTTTTAGTTTGATGATCTTCTGCCACATGTGGCGATGGGATGAACAATACCGGTTTCCCAACTAGAGCGAGTTCTGAAATCGTACCGGCACCTGCACGTGAAATGACTACATCTGCAGCGGCATAAGCGAGGTCCATTCGATCCACAAAAGCCATCACTTTGATAGATTCAGAATCGTACTTTTTATACTGCTCATAGTAAAGCTTGCCGCATTGCCATAGGATCTGGACGTCTTTTTCTAGCAAAGACAACTCCGTTTCTATAAGCTGATTGATTCTTCTAGCTCCCAAACTACCGCCCAGGATTAAAAGTGTTTTTTTAGGACTGGAAGCATCTAGTTTGAAATGCTCTAAACCTATTTTTTGACCTGGCATTTGATCTACAAGATCCTGTCGCACTGGATTTCCAGTAAGTTCGATTTTCTTTTTAGGGAAGAATCGCTCCATATGATCGCTAGCGACACAAATTTTATCTGCCTTTTTTGCGAGTAATTTATTGGTAATGCCCGCATAGGAATTCTGCTCTTGAATCAAGGTGGGAACCCCTCTGCGATACGCCATGTATAAAAGAGGCCCACTCGCGTAACCGCCAGTCCCAATAGCAATATCGGGTCGAAATTCGTTGATGATTTTACGCGCGTCAATTAAACTGTTGACCACTTTCAAAGGGAAGGAAAGATTCTTTACGGATAAACTGCGTTGCAATCCACTAATCCACAATCCCTTAATTTCATAACCTGCCGCAGGGACTTTCTCCATTTCCATACGGTCTTGTGCGCCTACAAAAAGGATCTCACAATCTGGCCACCGATGACGGCACTCGTTTGCAATCGAGATCGCTGGATAAATGTGGCCTCCAGTGCCCCCACCTGATATGATGATTCTATAAGGCTTCACTGAGAACATCTAAAGGGTTCAATTCGTCCTCAGGAGTTTCCTGGGCTTTTATAGCTTGTCTTTTGGCACTGACACTTAATATGATTCCAATGGCTAGACAGGTCATCCAGATAGAGGTTCCACCACTAGAGATCAACGGCAAGGTTTGTCCTGTCACTGGAAACAAGTTCACGGCAACGGCCATATTTATCAAGGCTTGTAATACGATAGGGAAGCCTACACCTATGACCAGAAGGGCTCCAAATATGGTATCTGCTTTATTGGCTATCACTACAACCCTGAACAATACCAGCATGTACACCAGTAAAACAACACCGCCGCCTATCAATCCAAATTCTTCAATAATGATGGCATAAATAAAGTCACTGCTGGACTGTGGTAAAAAGTGCTTTTGTTGACTTTTACCTGGACCTACTCCACTTATATATCCTGTAGCAATCGCCGTTTTTGCCTTGTCTACCTGGTATTCTGAATCTGAATCTCCCCCACCTGCAAAACTTTCAATACGACTTACCCAGGTATCCACGCGGTTGGGGAATACACCAGGCAGGGCTTTAGCCAATAGAATAAAAAATGCCAATGATAACAAACCTGCTCCCACGATCCCCAATAGGTATTTCCACGGATAGCCCCCTATAAAACAAACCAGCAATACCATTAAAAATATGATGGCGGTAGTAGAAAAGTTAGAAGGCAATATCAAGATCAGAACCAGTCCAACAGGCAACCACAAGGGCAATAGGGATTTTTTGAACTCAATAGCTTTATCCTTCATGGAGTTTAAATAGCGGGCTACCCAAACCATCAATACCACTGCTGCGAGTGTACTGGTTTGAAAACCTACACCCACTACTGGTATTTGAATCCATCGGCTGGCATTAGCGCCGTCCATTTCGGTACCTTGAAAGGCCGTAAAAATGAGCAGCACCACCACGATGGGGAGCATGATAAAACTCAAGCCTTTGAAATAATTGTAGGGAATTTTATGAACGGCATAGGCGATTCCCAGTCCTAGGATCAGATGTGCAAAATGCTTGACAACATACTTTAACGTATTCCCCTCGCCACCATTGATATACGCAAGGTTACTACTCGCACTATACACCGGTAGAAAAGAGAATATCGCAAGCATTACTACTAATGCCCACAGGAATAAATCTCCAGATATGTAGTCTTTTATTTTCAAATTATAATCCTCTTACAGCGTCTTTAAATTGGCGTCCACGGTCCTCATAGTTTTGAAACAGGTCAAAACTGGCACAGGCTGGGCTTAGCAATACATTGTCTCCAGCGTCTGCAAGTTTATAGGCCACACGTACCGCATCTTCCATGGTGTTTGTTTCTACCATTTGATCTACGCAACCACTAAAAGCGTTGACGATTTTAGAGTTATCCGTTCCTAAACAAACGATTGCTTTAACGTGCTTGTTGACTAATGCAAAAAGTTGCGAATAATCATTACCCTTATCTACCCCACCTACAATCCAGACCGTAGGATGCTCCATACTGTCCAGCGCATAAAAAGTAGCGTTGATATTAGTGGCCTTAGAATCATTGATGTACTGCACCTTGTTAATCTTAAGCACTTGTTCCAGGCGGTGTTCTACACCTTGAAAGGATTGCATGCTCAAACGGATGGTCTCCTTACGGATTTTTAAAAGTTTTGCGGTAGTTGCTGCTGCCATTGCATTGGCAGTGTTGTGTTGTCCCTTAAGGGAAAGTTGTTCAATCGGCATAGTAAATGTGGTTTGATCGATAGCGATCTTTATGGTGTTGTTTATGAGTGATGCACCGTATTCCAACTCTCGCGTCATGGAGAATGGAACCAGTGTAGATTTAGGTTTATTTTGTTTGAGCGCACTTGCAATAGCTTCATCGTCTGCATTATAGACTAAGAAATCATTCTCATCCTGGTTCATGGAAATGCGCATTTTAGAATCCAGGTAATTTTCAAATTTGTAATCGTAGCGGTCCAGGTGGTCTGGGGTCACATTCAATAGCACAGCGATGTGCGGCTTAAAGTTCACGATGCCGTCCAGCTGAAAGCTACTGACTTCCAACAGTCTGTGTTTCGCAGGCCCTTCTTTGACCTGTTGCGCAAAGCTTTTTCCTATGTTCCCGCCCATCGTAAAGTCCAGTTCTGCCACCTCAAATAAATGTCCCAACAGACTGGTTGTGGTCGTTTTTCCATTGCTGCCGGTGATAGCGACAATAGTTTCATCTGTATGCGCGGCGGCAAATTCGATTTCTGAAATGACTGGGATGCCCGCTTCAGTTAATTGCTTTATTAATGGTGCCGTATCTGGAATTCCCGGGCTTTTGACAATCAGGCTTGCCTGGAGGATTCTGTCCAACGAATGACTTCCTGTTTCGTAGGGGATGTTGTGGGTTTGTAACGCTTTCGCGAAAGCGGAATCCAGCTTATCCCTATTGCTCAAGAACACATCATAGCCGCGATCAGAAGCCAGCAAAGCCGCGCCCATGCCACTAATGCCGCCGCCAAGGACTACAACTTTAGTATAATTATAGGTGTGTTTTCCTTGTTCCATTAGCGTACTTTAAGTGTTACAATGGAAATGATGGCGAGTAGAATCCCCACGATCCAAAATCGCACTACGATCTTGCTCTCGTGAAATCCTCGTTTTTGATAATGATGGTGCAGCGGCGACATCAAGAAGATGCGTCGTCCCTCTCCTGATTTCTTACGCGTGTATTTAAACCAGCCCACCTGCATAACGACAGATAAATTTTCCATGATAAAAACACCACAAAGAATAGGAATTAATAGTTCCTTGCGAGTAGCAATAGCCAAAACAGCAATAATTCCGCCTATAGTCAAACTTCCCGTATCGCCCATGAATACCTGGGCTGGAAAGGTATTGTACCATAAAAACCCAACTAAGGCTCCCGCAAATGCCGTGATAAACACCACCATCTCGCCAGAATTGGGGATGTACATAATGTTAAGATAATCGGCAAAAACGATGTTTCCAGAAATCCAAGCGAATAGTGCAAGTGTGATCACGACGATCACGCTGGTTCCTGCTGCCAGACCGTCGATACCGTCGGTAAGATTAGCACCGTTGGAAACAGCGGTTACCCAAAAAATGACAATTGGAATGAAAATCAACCAAGCAAAAGGCGCTAGATCTGGATCGATCCAAGTTACCAGTGATTCATAGTCGAACTCATTTTCCTTCACGAACGGAATCGTGGTTTTAGTAGAATGTTCTGCTGGACCAAATTCTGCTAACGAATTTTGAGCAACAAATTCTTGAGTGACCGGAGTACTCGCTAATTCCTCTTTAATAGTCACATCATCATTGAAAAACATGATGGAACCAATAATCAACCCCAATCCTACTTGCCCAAAGACCTTGAACCAGCCTTTTAAACCGCCTTTGTCCTTTTTAAAAATCTTGATGTAGTCGTCTGTAAAACCAATCGCGCCCATCCATACGGTGGTAATGATCAGCATCAATACATAAATGTTATCCAGTTGACACAGTAAAATTACGGGAATCAAGGTTCCCAGAATAATGATAATCCCACCCATGGTAGGTGTTCCCGCTTTTTGTGCCTGTCCTTCCAACCCTAAGTCACGAACACTCTCACCCACTTGCATGCGCTGTAAATAGTTGATGATGCGCTTCCCATAAATCGTAGAAAAACCTAGAGAAAAAACAAAGGCTATGGCAGACCTGAAGGTGATAAAACCAAACAGGGATGCTCCAGGCATTTGAAACTCGTTTTCCAGGTATTGAAATAGGTAGTAGAGCATGTTATTTTTCGAGTTGGTTGAGGATGATCGTAATCTTTAAACGGTCGTCAAAATCATGACGGATTCCGTTTATTTCTTGATAGGTCTCATGACCCTTTCCTGCGATCAGGATAATGTCCTTTTCAGTGGCCATGTTTGCGGCCGTCTTGATCGCTTGTTCCCGATCTGCAATGGTGATGGATTTCTTATAATTTTGTGGTTCGACCCCTGCTTCCATTTCCTTTAATATGTGCAACGGGTCTTCCGTACGCGGGTTGTCACTGGTAAGGATCACCTTATCGCTCAAGGTGGTGGCTATGTTTGCCATGATGGGACGTTTCGTACTGTCGCGATCGCCTCCACAGCCTACTACCGTAATCAGCTTTTCGTTTTTTGTACGGATGCTGTTAATGGTTTCCAACACATTTTTAAGCGCATCAGGAGTATGGGCATAGTCTATGATTGCGGTGATCTGCTCCTTTTTAGTAGTGAAATATTGGAATCGTCCTGCCACCCCATCCAGCTTTGAAATAGTTTCCAAAACTTCCATTTCTTCTAGGCCCAATTCTATCGCACAAGCATAGATCGCCAAAACATTATAGGCGTTGAACTCTCCTATCATCTTAGTCCACAATTCATGACCATTGACTTTCAATAGCAGTCCACCGAACTGGTTTTCCAGTATCTGCGCTTGATAGTCCGTATAGGTTTTAAGTGCGTAGCCTAATTTTCGAGCTTTGGTGTTTTGAACCATCACTGGCCCATTCTTATCATCCTTATTATATATGGCAAATGCTTGAGAGGGCAACCCATCAAAAAATCGCTTTTTTACATCTCTATATTCTGCAAACGTGGCGTGGTAATCCAAATGATCGTGAGAAAGATTGGTAAATATGCCGCCCCTAAACTGCAGTCCAGCCACCCGTTCTTGTGCAATCCCATGACTGCTTACTTCCATAAAGCAATAATCAACGCCGGCATCCCTCATGTCTGCCAGGTGACCATTTATGGTTAATGGGTCAGGTGTCGTATGCTTGGTGGCAATTGATTTTCCATTGATCACTATTTCTACCGTAGAGATCAAACCTGTTTTATAGCCTAGGTTTTTGAAGAGTTGGTAAAGCAAACTGGTGGTGGTAGTCTTGCCGTTAGTTCCCGTAACTCCAACAAGATTCATGCTTTTAGAGGGGTTGTCAAAGAAATTTGACGCCATTAATGCTAGTGCCTGATGCGAGTTTTCTACAACCACATAAGTCACACCTCCCTTTTGATAGTCCGGCAGGTCTTCAACTACAATAGCTACTGCTCCCAGCTCTACCGCTTTTTCAATAAAATCATGGCCGTCGCTGGCGGTGCCTTTTAGTGCTACAAAAACATCCGCTGTTTTAACCGCTCTAGAATCAAACTGTATATGTTTAACATCTAGATCAGTAGTACCGATCACGGTGTCTATAGTAGTCTTATATAAAAGGTCTCTCAGTTTATTCATGACAATGTAAGAATGACTTGATGAGACTTATTTATGGCAGTTCCTGGTTTGATACTTTGACTGGCAACTTTGCCAGACCCCACTATCTTGACATGCCCACCCATATTTTCAATGATAGCTATGGCATCCATAGCTTCCATCCCTCGCAGGTCAGGAAGGTTCTTAGTGGTTTTTCTTGCCTTTGTGTAATAACTGTCCTGGCTCTTAAGGATTTCAACAGGTACCGTTTCTGGAAATTGCACCTCATCTGCTCGTGGATTACTGGCGTAAATCTTTTGAGCAATTTTTTTGAAAACCGGCCCAGCTACGATATTTCCATAGTAACCCTTTGAAGTATTGGGCTTATGGATCACTACAATACAACTGTACTTAGGCTTGTCTGCAGGGAAATAACCTGCAAAGGAAGCGATGTAGTTTCCAGCGCTTTTCCAGTATTCCGTTTGACAGGTTCCTGTTTTTCCAGCCATGGAGAAGTTTTCACTGTATAGGTTTTGTGCGGTACCGCGTCTCACCACATTTTCCATCATCACTTTCACCTTATCGATAGTTTCCTGGCTACAGATGGAAGGATTGATGATTTGACGGTCGTATTTTTCGATCAGTTTATTCTTAGAACGAACTTCCTTGATCAATCGAGGTCTTACCATCACTCCATTATTAGCCACGGCGTTGTAAAAAGTCAATGTTTGCAATGGTGTCATTTGCACGCCATATCCAAAGCCCATCCACGGCAAAGAAAGCCCACTCCAGTTGGGGTCGTCCGGATGCGGAATCAGTGGTTTTCCCTCTCCTATAATAGGAAGGCCTAACTTATTTTGAATGTTCATGCTGTACAGGCGGTCGACATATCGTTCTGGATCGTCCGCATAGCTTTCTTGAACCATTTGAACAAGTGCCGTATTGGAACTTAGTTCAAAGGCTTTTGCTACACTTATTTTTCCATAGCCGCCCGCTTTTGAGTCACGTACGTTCCTCCCATAGTAGGAAATCTTCCCGTTTTGGGTATCGAATACGGTACTGGTATCCACCACCTTATCTTCCAGCGCAGCGATCACGCTCATTAATTTAAAAGTAGAACCTGGCTCATGGGATTCCCATAATGCATAATTTCTTTTTTCAAAATACGTTCCATCGCTGGTACGTCCCAGATTGGACAAGGCCTTGATCTCACCCGTAGCCACTTCCATCACTACTGCAGTACCGTGATGGGCCTCAAAATATTCCAACTGCTCTAGCAGGGCATGATGCGCCACATCCTGCATGTTTACATCGATGGTGGTATATACATCAAGCCCGTCTTTAGGCTCAATCTCATTGACGTTATTGATAGGCTTCCACTCGTTGCCAGAAATCTTTTGCTCCAGTCTGGATCCATTTGCTCCTTTTAAAAAAGTACGATAGGCTCCTTCTAGCCCCACACTAGGCTTGCCAGGCTCATCATAACCTACCAGACGTTCTCCCATCTTGCCCAGTGGATACTCACGCTCCACATGCGGCTCAATGATCAACCCTCCTCTATACACCCCACGATTAAAGAGCGGAAACTCTTTGATTTGTTGGAGGTCTGTAAAGCTTAGGTTTTTGGCTATTTCCAGATAGCGGGAATTATTTGTTCTGGCTTTACGGAATTTTTTAAGAAGCTCTGATTTGGGTTGATTTAGCTTTCGCGAAAGCGAACTTGCCAGAGGTTCTATATCATTATTAAAGTCTTTCTGGTTGGGAGCTACCGCATCAAACCTGATGTCGTATTTGGTAATGGAGGTTGCCAAAAGCTGACCATTAGAATCATAAAGATTGCCGCGATTTGCATCCACCACTTGATTGCGGAAGATGCGCTGCTCTGCCTTAGTCCGGTATTCCTTGCCTTCCCAAAACTGAATATGCACGATCTGGGCAACGATCGCTATCGCGACTACCGCAAACAAAATACTCACGGCATAGATGCGGTGCAATATGTTCTTATCTGTAGTTGCCATTAGTTGCTTTTATTTACTATGATTTTATAGGGCGGCTCCTGCGGCGGTGCGATTCCTGTTTCTTTAAGGCGGCTCGCCACGGTACTTTCCATTTGCAAAAACATCAACCGTCGCTGACCGTCCACATATTCACTACGCAGCTCGTTGACCTCATCACTTAATTGACCTATGTAATGAACCTTACTTTCAAAGCTGTGACCTGTCCATATCATAAACAATGCAAGCCCTGTAACAAAAAGCATGAACTTCCAGTTCTTGAAAGCATCCTGATTTATCAAAAAACCACCTCTTAGAAAGTCGTAGAATCGTGCTGCCATGTTATTCTTGATCTAAACGTTCTGCAATGCGCAATTTGGCACTGCGGGCACGGCTATTTTCTTTCAACTCTGCTTTACTGGGCACGATAAGGCCCCCTATTTTTTTAAAGGGCACGCTCGATCTACCAAACATGTCTTTTTCTGGCTCACCTTCAAATAATCCACTGCGTATGTAGCGTTTCACGGGCCTATCCTCCAGCGAGTGGTACGAGATCACGCTTAATCGCCCCCCTACTTTGAGCAGCTCTTTGCTTTGTACTAAAAATTCATAAAGCGCTTCCATTTCACGATTGACTTCTATACGTATGGCTTGAAAGACTTGGGCCATTTGCTTATTTTCTATACGAGCTGGCACGAGAGGAGCACAAATTTTCTTGAGATCGCCTACGGTCTGTATTCTTTGATTCTGTCTACTGGCGACTATTTCTTTTGCGATACGTGGCGCATTACGCAACTCACCGTATTCCTTAAAAATTCTATGCAGATCAGATTCTTCATATTGATTCAACACCTTTATGGCATCTAAATCAGATTTCTGATTCATTCTCATATCCAGTCTGGACTCAAATCGTGTGGAGAAGCCTCGCGAGGGTTCGTTGAACTGGTGAGAACTCACTCCTAAATCTGCAAGAATGCCATCTACCTGCTTGATGCCGTAAAGCCTTAAGAACCTTTTGATGTACCTAAAGTTTTCAGGAATCAACTCAAAGCGATCGTCATCAATGATGTTGCGTTGAGCATCAGGATCTTGATCAAATCCGTACAATTTACCATCTGGGCCTAGTCTACTTAAAATTTCTCGAGAATGACCACCGCCGCCATAGGTAACATCCACATAAACCCCAGAAGGTTTTATGTCGAGTCCATCTACAGATTCCTTTAACAGGACTGGATTATGATATGAGGTCAATTGTGTCATTTCCCATTACTTCTTGAGCGAGGTCTGCAAAATCAATCGCACTGGCATCGATCGCCTCCTCGTATTTATCCTTATCCCAGATTTCAATAATATTGATCGCACTGGCTACCGTCAACTCTTTAGTAATACCCGCAACAGCGATCAGGTCTCGTGGTATCAACAATCTTCCATTTGCATCTACTTCTATGGTTTTAACCCCAGCCGTAAAGCGACGTATAAAATCATTGTGTTTTTTATTGAACCGATTAAGCTTGCCTATCTTCTCCATAACCGCATTCCATTCTTTCATGGGGTACAATTCCAAACAGGGCTGAAATACAGAACGACGAACGACAAAACCCTCCTCCAGCATAGGAAGCAATTGCTTCTTGATGGCAGCGGGCAACATAAAACGACCTTTAGCGTCTGCTTTACATTCGTATGTTCCTATGAAATGTGTCATTTAAAAATGAACCTAATTAGCTGTTATAGTCAAATATAGAAAACTCTTACCCACTTTTTACCACAATTTACCACATTGTTGATAAAAGCCACTATTTCTGAATAAGTACGCCACTTATCAACAATTTAAAACTCAAGGTTCCCTTGCTTTTTATTGGGATATCATTCGCTGATTTATGCGAATAAAGGCGTGTACAATCGCTGATTTGATAAATGCAAATCACTTATATTTGCCTTTGACACTTCCCAAATATGGCTCACGATTTAATTACTGATGGCAAGTTTGAATACTTCACAAAGGGTGAAGGAACTCCAATTATCATCTTGCACGGTTTAATGGGCGGCCTGAGCAACTTTCAGGGCGTTATTGATTATTTTCCTAAATTAGGTTATCAAGTAGTCATCCCTTCCCTACCATTATATACCATGCCATTGCTCAAAACCAGCGTGGGGACATTTGCAAAACACATCGGTAGTTTTATTGACCATATGGGCTGGGAGGAAGTCATACTTTTAGGGAATTCCCTAGGCGGCCATATAGGCCTGGTTGCTACTAAGCTTTACCCCAAAAAGATCAAGGCTCTTATCATCACCGGCAGTTCTGGACTCTATGAAAGTGCCATGGGAGAGAGCTACCCAAAACGTGGGGATTACGAATACATCAAGAAGAAAAGTGAAAATGTATTTTATGATCCCGCAGTGGCTACTAAAGAACTGGTGGATGAAGTTTTCGGAGTGGTAAATGATCGAAAGAAATTGATCAAAACCCTTGCGATCGCAAAAAGTGCGATACGTCATAATATGGCTAAGGACTTACCTAAAATGACCACGCCTACTTGTATTATTTGGGGGAAACAAGATGGAGTCACTCCTCCAAATGTAGCTGAAGAATTTCATGAAAAACTACCGGACAGTGATCTTTACTGGATTGATAAATGTGGGCATGCGGCGATGATGGAGCACCCAGAGGAGTTCAATGAAGTCCTCCATAAATGGCTTAAAGAACGTCAGTTCTAAAAAAACCCTTTCTATGAAAATCAATAGCGCTGAATTTGTTATCTCAAATCAGGACGTTTCCAAATGCCCTTCCAACAGACTCCCAGAGTATGCCTTTATAGGTAGGTCCAATGTTGGAAAATCTTCTTTGATCAATATGATTACAGATCACAAAAATCTAGCGAAGACTTCCGGAAGGCCCGGAAAAACCCAATTGATCAACCATTTTTTGATCAATAAAAATTGGTACTTGGTGGATCTTCCCGGATATGGCTATGCACGTGTTTCCAAAAGCAGCAAGGCGAAATTCCAAAAGTTCATTACCAAATACTTCGAGCAGCGCGAGCAACTCATCTGTGGTTTTGTGCTGGTAGATGTAAGGCACGAACCACAAAAAATAGATTTGGAATTTATGGAATATCTGGGCGAGAGCGGCATTCCTTTCAGTATCATTTTCACTAAAGCGGACAAACTCAAGCCTAATGCATTAGAACGCAATGTGGCCTTTTATCAAGAAACTTTGTTGAATGGATTGTGGGAAGAAATGCCTCCCTATTTTGTGACCAGTTCTTCCAATAACCAAGGTCGGGATGAACTACTCGCCTACATTGATAACATCAATCAGAATATGGCTAGTGATCATTAATCGTGTTAAGGCGTATTTCCTTTAACATAGCTTCAATACCATTGACCTTCATATCACAGACCGTCTGCATATAATTTCCCAACTTTCCTTGAGGAAATCCCTGTCGACGGAACCATATATAATAGGACTCTGGTAACTCACTAAGAAATTTACCCTTATGAGCACCAAAAGGCATCTTGTACCAGGCTAGCTCTATGAGCGCCTTGTGATCAATGGGATTGTGCTCCATACCAATAGTAGATAAATCTATTCGTCTTTCTTTAAATCCAGCTTTTCCGCAAAATAATCACAAAAGTCCAGCATCGTATCCCGCATTTTTTCATCATTCGTAGCTCGATGGTAGGTATCTGCCATACTCACCAGGGTCTGGTGAAAAAATACGCGCATCTCATCTACTGGCATATCCTTAGTCCATAAGTCGATACGGAAACTTTCCTTATCCTTATGGTCCCACATGGAAACCATCATGGCTTTTGAAACAGCGCTTTCCACACCACCATCTGGAGCACTCCACACAATATTCTCTGGAACCTTGTTTTCATCTAATTCTATTCCTATACGTATTTCTGAACGTTTTTTATTTGCCATTTAAGATCTAGGTTTATATCTGGAAGTATTAAAAATATCTATTGCAGATGCCTGGATGACATCAGCTACAGTTGCGTTGTTTGTCGAGGCATAGCTGGAAACAATCTGATATCCTATAAATTGTCCCACGGCGCCAGGGGTCTCTTGATCAATTTCTAGGTAGAACTTTGAAAAAGGAGCGGGTAGTAAAAATCTCGAGATTGACTTTGGGTCTGCTTTAAAAAGCAGTTCCTTATCCACAAAATACCGATAAATATACTCTTCATTTTCTTGAGCAAAGAGCATCTTATCTTCAGGGTAGCCCATCAATTGAGCTGTTGTAGAAGAAGGTGCAAAAAGTTGCTGCACATAATGCAGTTTTCCATAGTAAATCATTTGTTCCAAAAACCCACGATCTGATGTTGGAGGCACGAATAGCTTTGCATAAGCCAATGCTACATCTGCAGGCAACCGGTTCCTATCCATGGTTACGGACTTATACTTACTGACGCCTTTGTACAGATCATTATTTGGTCCCAAATAGTTATCGATCCCTATTAGTAAAAATTGGGGGGTGGGTACCACTTTTAAGTCGTCATCCACTTCACTTAACACTGTGATGATAGGCACTGGTTCAAACTCAGGGAAGTAATACTCCACGTGCTTCATTACCAGTTCAATCTCCTCTTGGATTTTATAGTAATCAAAATTTGCAGCCTTGACGGCATCTTCCAGGATGTTCTGGATCGTGTCTTTACCTAACAGTTTTGCTTCCCAAATGCTGTCCTCCACACTTGCAGGAAAGAATTGGGGGAATTGCTCTTTGAGCCTGGGTAGTTCATCTACGTCTGCTGTAGCAAAGTCTTCATGAAAGGGCACCAGAGCTACTTGCAATGGTATGGACTGTATTTCTTGCTCCAGGGTGGATTCCTGAACACAAGAGGTCATCGCTTTCGCGAAAGCGAACATTAAAAAAATCTTAGTTATCTTGTTAATCATTCTAGGATTGTCCGACGTAATGGATAATTTTGAGTTGGTAAAAATACGATTATGCAAGTAGATAGAGTGTCAGATGCTATTACAAAATGGCTTATTGACTATGCAAATAACGCAGGGGTAAAGGGATATGTTGTAGGGGTTAGTGGTGGTATTGACAGTGCCGTCACCTCAACTCTTTGCGCTAGAACAGATCTAGACGTGCTTTGTGTTGAGATGCCTATCCACCAGCATCCTGACCATGTGACTCGTGCCCAAGAGCATATCCAACACTTAAAATCCAGATTTAAAAATGTTCGTGATGTGAGAACAGATCTTTCTCCCGTTTTTGATGCTTTTGTAGCTGCGATGCCTGAAAACGATCCCAGTCCACAACTGGATTTAACCCAAGGAAATACGAGAGCGCGATTGCGCATGACCACACTTTATTATCACGGCGGCATGAATTCTTTACTTGTAGCCGGCACGGGCAATAAAGTGGAGGATTTTGGCGTTGGGTTTTATACGAAGTATGGAGATGGCGGCGTAGACGTGAGTCCTATTGCAGCATTATTAAAAAGCGAAGTTTATAAGTTAGGCAAGTACCTAGAAGTTCCTGAAAGCATTATGAATGCTGCTCCCAGCGACGGCTTATATGGTGCAGAAAGAACAGATGAAGATCAAATAGGAGCCAGCTATGATGAACTAGAGTGGGCCATGAAACAATTGTCTGATGGTCATGCTACTGATTCATTTACAGGAAGGGAAAAAGAAGTCATAGATATTTATTTAACTTACAATAAAAGAAATCAACATAAAATGCTTCCCATACCGGTATGGGAATTCCCTCGAGAATTGAGGTGAAAACCTACTTTAATCCTTTGCTAAGTAAGGAATTACCTACGGTAGTTCTTGTAGGATTTAAGGCTGTTAACTATATATTTGTATTAACAAGAATAACAGAAGAACCCCTAAATGAAAATTCTTTTAGCTGATCATCATCCCGTTTTCCGTAGAGGATTAAAATGCATGTTGAAGGGCGACAAAAACTTTGAATTTAAAGGAAAGGTAGAAGATGGGCGTTTTCTAGTTTCTGAAATACAGAAACAACAACCAGACGTACTCATCCTTGAAATTGACCTACCCAACTCTAATGGGGTGGGTACCTTGCGACTGTTACGCAGCCATTTTCCAGATCTTAAAGTACTTGTAGTAAGTTGCCATCCTGAGGAGATCTATGCCATATCTGCTGTTAAGGCAGGAGCTACAGGGTATATAGCAAAGACCCGTACCGTAAAGGAGATTAAAACTGCTTTGTTTACGGTTTGTAAGGGTAACAGTTTCCTGTCAGATAATATTAAGAAAAAAGAAAGCGGTGATTCTCGCAAATCTGAGGTTCTCAAATTCAAGACTTTATCTACACGCGAGATTGAGGTGCTTAATTTACTATCTCGTGGAAAGCGCAATAAAGAGATCGCCCAAGATCTTTCTATTAATGAAAAAACAGTAAGCACTTATAAAACAAGGTTGCTTAAAAAACTCAAAGTGGACAACATTGCCGAATTGATCCATCAATCCCGTTTGCTCCAAATTACCGACTAGACCACTCTATTTAATCGTTTGCCTAAGTAACGGTGAAGGACAAGATTGTCTTTTATCTGTGACATCATTTCAAGCCTTTCGCCTTCTTCCTGACTCATCGCCGCCATCATGGATTTGATCTTTTCATCAATCATCAACCTTCTGAAATTCAAAATGGTGTCCATCAAATAAACGGCTACAGTTTCTTCCTTTTGTTTTACGAAAATCTGACGTTCGTCCCATTTGCTCAATTGGTACCTATCTTCATCCATGATTAGGTCTGCTACCAGCTGGGCCTCCTCATCACTTAACTCAGTCATTACAGTATTTACATCGATCCTACCCTGAAGCAGCAGCACATCAATCAATTTAGGATACAGCTTTTTGAAGGAATCGTTTGAAAATTCTATTTCATCATTCTGCAGGTCTACATATACCTTTTCATAGACCAGCATGGTATCTTTCTTTTTTTCAATGACCAGGTCGCCCCCATCTGGCTCTTGTAAATATTCTTCATCAAAGACCTCCTCGCGTTCTCCATACAGCAATAAGATTCTAATAATGTTGCGTTCTAAAATTTCACGACGGTCTACCGCTTTAGCTGCTGGAGCGTCGGCTACTTTTTGCATTCTTTGAGACTCCTGATCGCGCCGTTGCTTCTTGCGCACTTCTGTAATCTCAGAATTACGCATTTGTGCCAGTGTGGAGAACAATACCTCTTCCCCTATTTCAAGGATGGCCGCACTTTCCCGCACATAAATTTCTCTAGAGATGTCGTCTGGAATCTTAGCGATGCTTTGAACAATCTCCCGGATCATTCCTGCTTTCTTTATAGGATCGCCTGCTGCCTCTTCTTTCAATAAGCCAGACTTAAAGCGTATAAAGTCCACTGCATTATCCTTGAGAAACTCCTTGATTTCAGATTCTGTGTGGGATTTTGCAAAACTATCTGGATCCTCACCTTCTGGAAAGGTACACACCCGCACGTTCATTCCAGCCTCCAGGATCAAGTCAATCCCGCGTATGGCCGCACGCAATCCTGCGGCATCGCCGTCGTAAAGAACTGTGATATTTTTTGTAAGGCGACTGATGAGCCGGATCTGTTCCGTAGTTAATGCGGTTCCTGAACTGGAAACCACATTCTTTATACCGGCTTGATATAACTGGATGACATCTGTATAACCTTCCACCAGGTAGCACAGGTCTTCCTTAGCCATTTCTTGCTTGGCTTCATAGATGCCATACAAGACTTTAGACTTGTCGTAAATCTCGCTTTGCGGTGAATTGAGGTATTTGGCCGCTTTTTTATCACTGGTTAAAATCCTCCCGCCGAAACCTAAAATCCGTCCCGACATGCTGCGTATGGGAAACATAACGCGCCCCTTGAAGCGATCGAACTGTTTGTCCTCCTTGACTATGCTAAGTCCTGTTTTTTCAAGGAACTCGAGCTTATAACCCGCCTTGATGGCAGCATCTGTAAAAGCACTCCATTGGTCTGGGGAATATCCCAATTGAAAATACTCGATGGTCTCATCTGTAAAACCACGTTCTTTAAAATAGCTGTACCCAATAGTTTTTCCCTCGCCGGTTTTAAGTTGGCCTGCAAACCACTCTGCTGCAAATTTGGAGACCAAGAACATAGATTCCTTCTCGTCCTGCACTTGTTTTTGCTCGTCGGTCTGCTCTGTCTCTTCGACTTCAATCCCGTATTTATTCGCCAGGTATTTTATAGCTTCTGGAAACGTAAAGTGCTCGTGTTCCATGATAAAGGTCACGGCATTCCCTCCTTTTCCAGATGAAAAATCCTTCCAGATTTGCTTTACAGGCGAGACCATAAAACTGGGCGACCGCTCGTCTGTAAAAGGACTCAAGCCTTTAAAATTACTTCCAGATTTTTTGAGTTGTACAAAATCGCCAATAACTTCTTCTACCCTGGAGGCGTCAAAAACGGCATCGACTGTAGTACGTGAGATCATGGAATTATTTTGGCGAATTGCAGAGAAAATCGAGCTGTGCAACCATCTTCAAAAATAGGGAAAAGGATTGTTTTGAGTTCGCTTTCGCGAAAGCGGAATAAAAAAGAATCTCTCTAACAACCTCAATAGCGAAGCCGTCCTGGGAGGCTTGACATATTACTTAAATCTAAAACCTATGCTAGCATATTGCTGATCTACAGGAGAGTTTTTGAAAATAGAGTTGAGCCCGTATTTCACAAAGATTTGTGCGCTGCCTGCACCAGCATAAGCGCTCAAACCATAGAGGAAGTTTTCCATCTCAAAATCGTTATAGAGACGGTTTGAAATATCGCGATCGTTGCGCTCAAATTCTAAAAATTGACTGGTGGAGCCATTTATACCCAAATAACCACCTATACCAAATATAAAACTGTCGTCATGAACCATTCTTGTGATTCCATCCTTAAATGTCTTGACCTCGCCGCGACCTATCTCTAAATGGACTGGTACGATAAGGGATATTTGCTCAAATTTTGATTTGTCCACATCAAAACCTACTGGCTGTAAACTAGTGATATCGTTTGTGGTTTCAAACTGTCTGTTGTTTGTAATACGCAAAGTTTGCGATTGCATGGAAAAGCCATAACTCAACCTCAACTTATCATTAGACAATAAGCGACTGGAAAACTCAACACCCAATTCAAAAATTCCCGATCCCCAAAATCTATAATCATCGCCTATCCCATTACCATCGCCTAATGCTTGATTCCAACCTATAGCAAGAACTAATTTTGTTTGTGTCTGAACGGCACGCTCTGACCTACTAGAATCAAAAATATCCAAAAAATCATTAGGCACTTCTTTTGGCTGGTCTTGATCATCATTAGTTTCCTGAGCATTTACAAAAAATGCTCCCAATAAGAATAGGGTAATAGCTAGTTTTTTCATTTGAGTAGCCTTAAGTTTTTCTAAAAATAAACAACTCTTACAAATAAATGTAAGAGTCGTTCAAGGCTAACTCAAATAAATATTACTGAAAGCGGATTCCAAAGGCAACATATTGACCATTCACAGAACCAGCTTTGAAGATATCGTTCAATCCCATTCTACCGAAAATCACCAAATCTCCTTTACCAAAATAGGCATCCAGACCGTACACGAAAGCATTGTTATCAAAGGTGTTGATCGTGGTCTCTTTAATATCCTGATTATCGAGCTCATACTTATATTTCATTCTAGAGCTCAAATTGAAACCTGCATAGCCGCCTATACCAAATTTAAATTTGTCGTAATCATTGTAACGTACACGACCGTCTTCATAATCTTTTCGATTAGTGCTTCCAAATTCAAAATGAAATGGAAAAACGAGTTGGTCTTGGCGAAATTTTGCCTTGTCCGCATTGAAATTCAATCGCTCGATTTGAGTATTATCAGGATCTGATACAGTAAAAGCCCTATTCCCATTAAGCTCTGTGCCTTGAGGTTGATATTCGAACCCATAACGTATTCGAACCGTCTGATTGTTATTCAAAGCTGTTTGCCAATTGTAACCTAGGGAGAAGTAGTTATTGTTCCCGTAACTAAAATCATCAATGCCTAAATTTTCTCCGTCGATAAAATTGTAACCTAACCCAAGCGTAAATCCAGAACTCGTATTGATGCTTTTTTCAGCATCTTTATTTCTATTTTTTATGGAGATGTTGATCCCATCACCAAAGTCTGCCACAACCGCGTTGCCTTCGCCGTAAGAAAATTGCTTGACCTTAGCAAATTCTATTTGGGAATCAATCATTTCGTTATGCTTAGAGATCTTCTCTGCATAAAATACTGCAGTCGCTTCTTTATCTTTCTGGGCCATTGCAGCTGTGTAGTTCTTCCATGTACCAACTCTGGAATTGATCTCCTCAATTTGCTCTGCTAGAGCGGTTCTTTGATTGGACTCGTAAATGCGCTTTTCTTGTTCCAAGGCCTTAATCTCCTTCTCAATTTTTTTGGACCAATCTGGATTAGTACCATCTAGCGTGATGACCATTTTACCATCTACATAAGTGGTGTCTGCTGTTTTAGTTTGCGCCCACCCAGCAAAGGCGCCGGCAAGCATTAAAATAAGTGTTACGAAGTACAATTGTTTTTTCATGATAGTTAAGTTTAAAGTGAGTGATTCCTGTCTGCTATAGTTACATAGCTGATTTGTTATTAAATGATATTGTTTTGATTTATTGGTTCCTATCGATCAGTGCAACGGCTTCTCGCTTGAGTCTGCCCAGCCCGTCGAGCAGCGTATTTTCTAATCGGTTGTGTCTTTGAGCTTCCAGATCCCACTCGGTTTCCCGCAGGAGTTTTGTGGGGTTGATGGTTGTAGCCATCGCTTCTTTCCCTTGTACCTGTTTTAGTGCTTTATCAAGCAAGGCGTTTGCTTCATTAAAAGGCGTTTGCGGCTCTGTGGGAACTAGCACCTCTGGAGCTGCTTGTGCTACACCGGTTTGTAAGGTCGTGGGATGTACCGCTGCTTTTTCAGGCTGCTCTAAAGCAATATCTTGAATACTTGATATAGGCGCTTTCTTTGTTTCGGCCGTTTTTTGAGTGGCTTTTGTTGTATTTTCTACAGTTGCTATGGCTTCTTTTTCTCTAGCGACCTCTGGTACCGTTTCTTTTACTGACTCAGGAGAATTGGATTCAAAATAAGGTTCTCTGCGCAATGGCGTTTCTACCTCTGGAGTTTCTATCACCATTTGACGGTCCAAAGGCGTCACATCTGTATGGGAAAACAGGGAAGGAACAGTAGTCAGTCCCAACACCAGTACAGCTGCCGCTGCAGTTAACCACAGAAGTATAGGTTTTTTGCTTTGGGCATCTGTACGGTCCAGTCGTTGGGACAGTTTTTCCCAAGAGTCGGCACCAGGTTGGATCTCTCGATCGTTGAATTTGTCTTTTATGTTATTAAGCTTCATGGCGCTTCTTTTTTAACTCTATTAATTGTTCCTGCAGCATCAGTCGTGCTTTACGGAATTGTGTCTTACTGGTATTCTCGCTTATGTCCAGCATTGTTGCAATCTCTCGGTGTTTTAATCCATCGATGGCAAACATGACAAACACACTTTTGTATCCATCGGGCAGTCTATCGATGCATTCTTGGATCAAATGCAGCGGTAAGTCCTCTTCGCTCTCATCAGGAACCTCATCTTCCAGCCTTTCTTCCTCAATTTCTTGGCTCCATTTAAAAAGATCCTTTTTGCGCAGGCTATTCAAACATTCCCTGATCATGATGCGCCGCACCCAACCTTCAAAACTTCCTTCATGCTGAAAGGTGTCCAGCTTTGTAAAAACCTTGAAAAAGCCATTCAGCATTAGTTCTTCAGCCGTTTCTATGGGTGAGATATACTGGCGGCAAACACTCAACATTTTACCAGCGTGCTTATCATAAAGCCTGCGCTGTGCCTTACGGTCACCTGCTGCAGCCTTTTCAATCAGCTTTTTTTCGTTGGTATAAAGTTGGATCACTTTCACGTTTTAGATGCTTTCTATTTATATAGACACAGCAGTTTTACAATGGTTGCCTGAAAAAATAAAAATTTCGTTAGAACCAGTTTACAATAATACACCTCCCATCGTTCAATGGCCTTATCCTAGCGCAACAATGGGAGCTAAAAAAGGTATTGCAAATAGCGCAGGCTGCCTGGCGCACTTTCCTACAAAAACCTTTGATTTTGTCTAAGTTTCTGAAATTGAGTGAAAAACAAATCGTATATTTAACTGTAACCGCAAACTTATTGTTATGAAAACAGTTCTCAAATTTATACCGCTCTTATTCCTTGCACTCCTCCTCACCTCTTGCAACTTTGATAAAAAGGACGATACAATGACCCCAGACGACAGTGATAAAAACATGGAGGCGCTGATAAGGCAAACAAATGAAAATAGATTCAAGGCCTGGAATACGGGCGATAGAGAGATGATGATCGCAAACTTGAGTGATGATTTTAAAAGATATACCAATGGGAATCTAGATATAGACAAAAAATCTGCCTACTCTGACATTATGGATTTTTACATCAACGCATTTCCAGATTTGAATTTTGAGTACGAAGTCATAGCAATAGAGGGCAACAAAAGCTTTACACAGTGGTCTGCGTCTGGAAGAAATACGGGACCTTACAAAGGCCAACCTGCTACTGGCAGGCAGGTACTGTCTGACGGATTTACAGTGGTAACTTATGATGAAAATGGCAAGGCAATGATTGAAGAAGCCTACGTAGATAATATGGGTATTTTAAACTCTTTAGGTTATGCCATGACGCCACCCAGCGCACAATAAATTACTTCACGACCCTATAATTGATATCGCTTCGAATAAACAGTACTTGACAACTGCTTTCAAAGCGATTTCTTCTTAGGTACAAGTTGCCATTCAACAAACATTAGGAGAAGTTCGCTTTCGCGAAAGCGAGACTAGAAAGAATCAATACTTCTCATGTACACCGGTGGCAAACAAAAGGCTCCTAGCGGTAAAGGCCTCTAGCATCAAGTGTAAAACCTACTTGTTCTCGCCCTTATAACCGAAGCGCTTCAACTGGCTCTCGTCGCTACGCCAGTTCTTATTGACCTTCACATAGAGCTCTAGGTGCACCTGCTTACCAAAAAACTTTTCCAGATCCTTACGAGCTTCTACACCCACACGTTTGATCGCTGTTCCTTTGTGTCCTATGATGATTCCTTTTTGGGTTTCCCGTTCCACCATAATTACAGATCGTATGCGTATAATGGTTTCATCCTCAAAGAATTCTTCTGTATCAATCTCTACGGAATAGGGAATTTCTTTCTTATAGTGAATCAAAATTTTCTCACGTATGCTTTCATTAACAAAAAAGCGTTCGGGCTTATCGGTCAATACATCCTTAGGATAGTATGCCGGAGAAACAGGAAGGATTTCAATAATGCGTTGGAGCAGCTGCGGGACTCCAAAATTCTCCAATGCGCTGATCGCAAAAATCTCTGCTTTAGGCAATCTTTCCTTCCAATGATCGAGTGCTTCAGTCAACTGTGCCTCGTCTCCTTGATCAATCTTGTTGATCAAAACAATAACGGGAACTTCCGCAAAAGTCAATCGGTTTTCGAAGTCCTCGTTTTTCAATGCCTTCTCACCCAGCTCTACCATATATAAAATACAGTCAGCATCTTCAAAAGCATTCTTTACAAAATCCATCATGCTCTCCTGGAGCTTGTAGGCGGGTTTCATAATTCCCGGAGTATCACTAAGCACCATCTGGAAATCCTCCCCATTGACGATCCCAAGAATACGGTGCCTGGTGGTTTGTGCCTTACTGGTAATGATGGACAAACGCTCCCCTACCAGCGCGTTCATCAATGTGCTTTTCCCTACATTGGGATTCCCTACGATATTTACAAATCCTGCCTTGTGTTCCATGTAACAAAGATAGTGGGAATTGTGCGGGTAGCTTCTTAAAAAGACCTCTAAGGAAGCAGGTTGCCTGATTCACGAGCGTCGTCCTAATTCCATAGTAAGACAACCTGAAAAGAGGTGAAAACTAGGGATTAATCGTTAAAAGCTGTTAAGAGTCAGCAATTCCGCTTTCAAAAATTTATTTTTGATACATGATGACATTTTTACAAGAAGCAGCAGAGAAATCCCAAACCGCTGCAAAATCCACCACTGAAATCAAAGATAGCGGCACATTGATCTGGGACCAACTGGCAGGATGGTACAATTCCTTTATAGCCCACTTACCTAATATAGGTATTGCGATTATCGTTTTGATCATTGCCTATTTTGTTTCCAAATATGTAGACAAAGGGATTCAACGAATTCTTCACAACAAGGTGTCACAAGCCAGTGTGAGAAGGCTGGCCGGTAAGGCGATAGCGATCATCGTTGTGATAGGAGGTATTTTTATTGCGATGAGCGTGCTGCAATTAAACGATGCCGTTCAAGGCATCATTGCTGGTGCCGGTATCTCTGGACTGGTGATAGGTCTGGCGCTACAGGGATCCATGTCTAATGTGATCAGTGGGATCATCCTTTCCTTCCGTCAGCAGGTGCGAGTGGGCGACTGGATTGAGACCTCAGACTTTTCTGGAGAGGTTATAGAAATCCAGTTGGATAAATTCATTATCAGGCAGGCAGACAATAATATAGTCGTCTTTCCCAACAAGACCATTATTGACAACCCATTAAAAAATTTCAGTCTCACACCGCGCATGCGTATTGTGGTCGCTTGTGGTGTAGGCTACAAAATGGATCTCGAATTTGTCAAAAAATTGACACTGGACACCATTTCTGAAAAGTTCAAACAACAGGACGGTGAGGAAGTGGAGTTTTTCTATCAGGAATTTGGCGATAGCAGTATTAATTTTATCGTCCGGTTTTGGGTGGATGCCACTAAAAATAAACAGAATCTACAGGCACAAAGTGATGCGATCCTTGCGATCAAGAAGGTATTTGATGCAAACGATATCAACATTCCATTCCCTATTCGCACCTTAGAATTCAACAACAAGTTGCAAATGGACGGCACCGCGCCTTCTTCTGAAGGCTAGAATAAGCAGTGTCCTTTTTATTGAAATCCCGAGACCTCCAATCTCGGGATTTTTTTGTTGGGAAATACGCTTTCGCGAAAGCGAACTCTTCCAAAAAGCTTTGCAAACCTACGGCAGCCTGCCTCTTCCGGTTCTTTAACAAAACTCTAATACGCTCAACATACTATACCCTGTAAAAACGGGTTTTTGAATAGAACCTAAAAACCCTAATGATGAATAACAAGTTAAACAAGATCGTTGGAACCCTTTCCATCGCCGTCTTACTCGCAAGCTGTGTTTCCAAGAAGAAATATACAGCCTTAGAAACAGATTACAACAACACCAGGTCTGAACTACTCAGGACCCGAGTAGAGAAGGAAGACCTAGAAGCAAAATTTGCTGCTATTGAAACTAGAGTGGATCGCTACAATTCTAAAATTGCAGCCCTGCAGTCTGAAAATGAAGGCATGCTGGTCACTTCTAACGATGGTGCTTTTGCTGTTTCTGAAAAGAATAAGCAAGCAATGCGCCGTACCTTAAAGAACGTGCCTCAAGAACAGCTCGCTACAGCGTCTACACTTAAAGACAGCCTTAATCTAGCCATAAGCTATAAGATGTCCCAGCGATTGAAAGGTGAGAATGCCGGCAAGAGCGTGGATATGAGGATTGAAAATACGGTAGTGATGATCGAGATTGCAGATGACCTATTGTTCAACGATAGCAGTTATCGAGTAGGCAATAAGGCAGATGATATTCTTTCCAAGATTGCAGCGGTCGTCAATTCTGAGCCATCCCTAGAGATTCTTGTAGAAGGCCATACGGATAGTCGTACGGTAAAAGAAGGCAGTTACATAAAAGACAATTGGGACTTGAGTACAGAGCGTGCAGCAGCCATAGCCCGTAGACTCAACACTAGATTCCAAGTTCCTGAAGCGCAATTGATCGTTGCCGGTCGATCCAGCTTTGACCCACTGGTTGCAAATGATTCTAAAGAGAATATGGCAAAAAATCGACGTACTAAGATCGTCATTATGCCCAATCTCGACAAATTTTTTGCCATGTTAGACAGTGACTTAGCTGTTTTAGGTCGTTCTGAGCAGTAAATTCAACAATTTTTGAACTCAAAATCGCTTGTTACTTACTAATAAGCGATTTTTATATGCTTGAAAATTAGCATATTATAAGGAATATTGTTGTTATATTGTTAAATATTACCTAATCAATTGATAAACATACGTTAGACGTAGTTTGATATATGATTCGCACAATATATTTACACCTCAAATAAATCAACAATTATGAAATTTACACAAGTATTAAGTTTTGCTCTTATCGCAGGTACATTGACATTAGTATCCTGTAAAGATGAGGACAAAGAAAGAATGGAAGCTGAGAAAATGGAGATGGAACAGCGTACTGCTGATTCTCTAAAAATGGAGGAAGACAAAATGATGGAACGTGACGCTATGGCTGTTACTGTAGGTGGTGCAATGATGTACCCAGACATGACAATCGTTGAGAACGCTTCTAAAGCTGACAACCTAACTACTCTAGTTGCTGCTGTACAAGCTGCAGGTCTAGTAGAAACGTTGAACAGTGAAGGACCATTCACAGTTTTTGCTCCAACTAACGATGCTTTTGCAGCTCTTCCAGCTGGAACAGTAGATACATTATTAAAGCCAGAGAATAAAGAAATGCTTTCTGGAATATTGACTTACCACGTAGTTAGTGGAAACGTTGATGCTGCTTCTCTAATGCAAATGATCGAAGCTAACAATGGTAAAGCTACTCTTGACACTGTAAACGGTGGAACATTAACTGCAATGGTAGTTGATGGTAAGGTTGTAATTACTGATGCTAAAGGTGGTAAATCTACTGTGATCATCGCAGATGTTAAGCAATCTAATGGTGTAGTACACGCTGTAGATGCCGTATTGATGCCAAAAAAATAATTAGAACGTTCTAGTTACTTTGAAAGCCTGAAACTTGAGTTTCAGGCTTTTTTTATGCTTTAAAGTTATGTTTGATTTCTAACGAGCGCTGTTATTTCTACAGTTATATTCATAGGTTTTTGCATGTTGATTAAAATCTTAGACCACCAGTGACTCAGCGGGATTTATTAATAACTAAATTTGGAACATGGCAATCTCAAAACATATAGATTCTGACAGCAATCGCTTGAAACTGCTTGCCATTAAAATATTGAGTCTTTTTTCATCAGTGCGTCTATACAATGTAGCACTTGTAGGGCTTGCTCAATTACTGGCCGTCATCTTCATTATTGCCCCCAGTCGGACTGTAATGAATATTGTTTCAGATTATCGATTGTGGTTGATTATTGTGGCCAGTGCTGCAACCATTGCGGGCGGTTATATAATAAACAACTTTTACGACCGCGAGAAAGACCTGATCAATAGGCCCCAAAAAACATTACTGGAAAATCAAGTGCGTCGTTCTACTTTATGGAGCGTGTACTTTACCCTTAATGGGATTGCTTTTGTGTTTGGGATGATCGTTTCCTGGCGAGCGGGTATGTTTTACGTGATCTACATTACAGCAATGTGGTTTTATTCGCATAAACTCAAAAAGGTTTTATTTATAGGAAATCTAATGGCGGCAGCACTTGCCGTAATGCCTTTTTTTGTGCTGTTTATGTACTATAAGAACTTTTATGCGGTGATTCTGGTCCATGGATCATTTCTATTTCTAATCATAGGAATGCGGGAACTTATCAAAGATTTGGAGAACCTACGTGGGGACCTCGCACATAATTATCATACGGTTCCTGTAGTATTAGGAGAGAGGGCTACTAAAAAATTCTATACCATACTTACTGCGGTTACCATAGTACCAGTGGTTGCGCTCGTAGGTTTCTTTGAGACCGGTTACATGAATTATTACTTTGCCTTTATAATGGGCGCCTTGTTGGTTTGTCTGCCCTTGCTATGGTCTTCCAGAAGAAAAAGAGAATATCTGCTGATCCATTTTATTCTCAAAATCATCATTGTTGCGGGAGTATTCTCCATCCTTTTAATTGACCTTCCCGGAATCATCAACCGTATAAATTCCATTTTATGAATGATTCAATGATCAAGGTGGCTTTAGCGCAAATTTCTCCCGTATGGCTCGATAGGAATGCCACTATGGATAAAATACTACGAACCTTAGAACAGGCAAAAAGCCAAAATGCAGAGCTCGTGGTTTTCGGTGAGGCGTTATTGCCCGGTTATCCGTTTTGGTTAGCGTTGACAGATGGTGCTGCTTGGAATAAAACGATAGTAAAGGAATTGCACAGGCATTATGCCTTGAACGCGGTAGATGTAGAACGCGGAGACCTGGAGGATGTTTGCGCTTTCGCGAAAGCGAACTCCATAGCCATCTATCTAGGAATAATAGAGCGCCCCAGCGATCGAGGCGGTCACAGTTTGTACGCCAGCCTGGTCTATATCGATCAAAACGGATTCATCCAAAGTGTACATCGTAAACTACAACCTACCTATGACGAACGACTTACTTGGGCTCCCGGCGATGGCAACGGTCTGGTGACTCATAAATTAAAGGGCTTTACCGTAAGCGGTCTCAACTGTTGGGAAAACTGGATGCCGCTGCCGCGGGCTGCCATGTATGCACAGGGCACCAACCTGCATGTCGCCGCTTGGCCTGGAAGCGATCACAATACAAAAGATATCACACGATTCATCGCCCGTGAGGGAAGGACGTATGTGCTTTCGGTTTCCAGTATGATGTTCAAAGAAGATTTTCCAGCTGGCACTCCGCATCTGGAGGAATTGCTGGAAAAAGCACCTGCCGTCCTAGCTAATGGTGGCAGCTGCATCGCAGGTCCTGATGGCGAGTGGATCATCGAACCACAAATAGGAAAAGAGGAACTCATTACTGCCACGCTAGATCTTAACCGCGTTTACGAGGAACGACAAAACTTTGATCCCGCCGGACATTATTCACGACCCGATGTAACCCAGCTGCACGTAAATCGAGAACGGCAGACTACGGTAAAGTTTGAGGGATAGGGAATTTCAAAATACCAACATGAATATAAGATCATTTTTACTATTTAGTTTGCTGTGCATAACGGCCTGCAAGCAAGAAACATCTATTAGTGAAATTTCTGCAAGTCAAAAAACAGAAGACAGTCAAAAGGTCTCAGAAATCTATGAAGCAGACCAAGCAGATCGTATGGCAGATGATATTAATTGGCCAAAAGTTACGGCCAGAGATAAGGCTAGACAAAAACGGGTACAGCAAATGATTGATAGTGGTCTCATAAAGACGGCCACAGATTATGAAAATGCAGCGATGATTTTCCAGCATGGAGATGATTCTAACTCTTATAAGAAAGCGGTAGACTTTATGAAAAAAGCCATTGAGTTAGACTCTATGACCAACAAGTGGCTTTTTGCAGCGTCGACTGACAGGTATTTACAAAGCATTGACAAACCACAAATCTACGGTACGCAATATTTACAAATGGGCGATGAACCGTGGAATATGGGAAAATACGACTCGCTGGAGATATCAGATGAAACTAGAAAAATATATGGAGTGAGAACTATTGCTGAGCAAAGACAACTTCTTAAGAAAATGAATGATAATGATAATGGACATTCGCACTGATCAGATTTAATAAATAATTACCGTCGCCTTGCAGCACGTTTTTCAAGCGAGTGCCTGCTTTCTAAGTTTTAATCCAAACTTTTTATGCCAGCGCACAACGCAGCTACATCAAAAATCGATAATCTCTTCTTGTTTCTTGATTTTGGTTTTGGTTTTGGTTTTGATTTTGATTTTGATTTTGATTTTGATTTTGTATTTAAGTTTTAAAAGGCATTTTACAAAAAGTTATCTTTGCAAAAAATTAAAGTGATGAGTAGAGGCAACGAAGGATCTGATAGAAAAAGCAGTGGCCGCCAAGGTGGTAGCAGCAAGTCTGCTGGGAAAGGTGGAAATAGAAGAAATGCTGGGTCTGAAGAGCATAAAAGCAACACTTCTGGACGTGGCAGCGCCTCTACAAAAAATACGCGTGGCGGCAAAAACCAGGTCATAGGAACTTCTAGATCTGGAAATCCGGTTACTAAAAAGGAGTATGTAAGCCGCAAGAAAAAAGAAGTAAGCACTACGGCAAAATCAGATGCCAAGGGAATGCGCTTGAACAAGTATATCTCTAACAGCGGTATTTGTAGTCGACGCGATGCAGATATCTATATAGCCGCCGGTAGTGTTACCGTAAATGGCAAACCTATTATTGAAATGGGGTACCGCGTACAACCGTCTGACGAGGTCAAATTTGACGGCCGTTCCATTGAGCCCAAAATGAAGGAGTACTTCCTACTTAATAAACCTAAAGGATTTATCACACCACGCTCTGGAGAGAAAGCCTCTAAGACTGTGATGGATTTGATGGCCAGCGCCAGTACTTCAAAGCTTCATTACGTGGGACGCTTAGGTAGAAAATCCGTTGGGTTGATGTTGTTTACGAACGACTTGGAACTTGCCAACTCTCTAAATAATCCCAACAAAAAGATACGTCAAATCTACCATGTCGCTCTTGACCGCAGTTTTAAACATGAAGACCTTATGAAAATACGCAACGGTATTTCCATTGAAGGTGAGGAAATCAAAGTAGAGGACATCAATTACGTAGACGGAGGCAAGAATAATGAGATAGGCATTGAAATCCACAGCAACAAGGACAATATTGTCCAACACATCTTTGATCACGTAGGTTATGAGGTAGTGGTACTGGATCGTGTCGTGATAGGAGGTTTGACTAAAAAGGACCTTCCTAGAGGGAATTACCGCCTACTTAACAAGCAAGAACTTATTAATTTGAAGATGCTGACTTAAATTTAATATTTGTCTAACATAGATTCTATTAACATTATGGAACTTAGCTACTTCATATCTTTATACTATAAAATAACATATTGAATACCAAGTACATAGATCTTATCGATCAAACCTATCATTTTCCATCGGAAGAATTTGAGCTAAAAGACCGACAATTACAATTTCATGGCATCGACCTGATGGAACTGGTTCAGGAATATGGAAGCCCGTTGAAATTCACGTATTTACCTAAGATTTCAGAAAATATCAATCGTGCAAAAGGATGGTTTGATTCCGCTTTCGCGAAAGCGGACTATCAAGCCTCCTACACCTATTGCTACTGCACTAAAAGCTCCCACTTCAAACACGTATTGGACGAGGCTTTGAAGAACGATATACACATTGAAACCAGCAGTGCCTTTGATATTAATATTGTTAATAGTCTGAGAGCTAGCGGCAAGATTGACAAAGATACCTATGTGATCTGTAATGGTTTTAAGCGGGATCTTTACATAGAAAATATCGCTGGTCTCATCAATAGTGGACAACGCAATTGCATACCTGTGATCGACAATCTTGAGGAATTACCCCTACTCCAACAAGCTACTGAAAAGAAGTTTAAAGTTGGGATCCGTATCGCAAGTGAGGAAGAGCCTAAGTTTGAATTCTATACCAGTCGATTAGGTATAGGCTATAAAAACATTCTGTCTTTTTTTAAGAATCAGATCGAAGGAAATGATCAAGTAGAGTTGAAAATGCTCCACTTTTTCATCAATACAGGTATACGCGACACCGCTTATTACTGGAATGAACTTCACAAATGTTTGAAAGTCTATATCCAGCTTAAAAAGATGTGTCCTTCATTGGACAGTTTGAACATAGGAGGAGGTTTTCCTATAAAGAATAGCCTCGCTTTTGAGTTTGACTATCAATATATGGTAGAGGAAATTGTGAGCCAGATCAAATTAGTTTGTGAAGATTCTGGTGTAGATGTACCCCATTTGTTTACTGAGTTTGGCTCCTTCACCGTGGGAGAAAGCGGCGGTGCGATCTATAAGATCTTGCATCAAAAGCAGCAAAACGATCGTGAAAAATGGAGCATGATCAACAGTTCCTTTATCACCACCCTACCTGATTCTTGGGCGATCAGCAAACGGTTTATCATGTTACCGCTCAATAGGTGGCACGATGAATATGAACGCGTACTTCTAGGCGGACTTACTTGTGATAGCGATGATTATTACAATAGTGAGCAAAATATGAATGCGATCTACTTACCCAAGTACCACAAAGACAAACCTTTGTACATAGGATTCTTCAATACGGGTGCCTACCAAGAAAGTATAGGTGGTTATGGCGGGCTGCAACACTGTTTGATACCTAATCCTAAACACGTCTTGATCGAAAAGGATGAGAACGGAGTGATACAAACGAGAATCTTTAGAGAGCAACAGACATCAGAACAGATGCTGGACATTTTAGGCTACTAATCTGCCTTTGATATTTATTATATTTATCCAATTGACACTAAACATTTTATCATGAGTACTAAAAACTATGCTGGCATTGAAGATCAATATGCTGGTCTGGACAACGCATCGATTGTATTAATACCAGTTCCTTATGACGGGACGAGCACCTGGCAAAAAGGAGCTGACAAAGGCCCAGAGGCATTCCTAGACGCCAGTCGCAATATGGAATTGTATGACATTGAAACCGATACGGAAGTGTATCAACACGGTGTTTTTCTTGCAGATCCCGTTTCTGAAAGCAGTTCACCAGAAGCTATGGTAGAAGCTGTGCATGCGACTACTAAAAAGTACATCAAGAAAAACAAGTTTGTCACACTTTTTGGTGGGGAGCATTCCATTTCCATAGGTAGCATACGTGCTTTCAATGAAATGTTCGAAAACCTAAGTGTGCTTCAAATAGATGCCCACGCAGACTTGAGAAAAGAATACGACGGCAGTAGATGCAATCATGCCTGTGCCGTATATGAAGCCAGTCAAAATGCAAATCTGGTTCAAGTAGGAATACGCAGCATGGATAGTGTAGAGCTGGGAATCAATGATGAGGAAAGAATCTTCTATGCCCATGAGATGGCACAAGATGATTACTGGGCAGAAAAAGCTACGGAAGCACTTACAGAAAATGTATTTATCACGATTGACCTTGACGGTTTTGATCCTTCCATTTGTCCATCTACTGGAACTCCTGAGCCGGGTGGCTTGTTTTGGTACGAAACGCTTGACTTTTTGAGAGGTGTATTTGAAGAAAAGAATGTGGTAGGTTTTGACATTGTTGAGCTTTGTCCTAATCCTAATGAGAAATCTTCTGACTTCCTGGCAGCAAAATTGTATTACAAAATGCTTAGTTATAAGTTCAAGGACATCGCTTTAAAAGGAGAGGATGGATATGATTCTGATAACGCTTTCGCGAAAGCGGGATTAAAGAAAATGAAAAACATAAGCGAGGATTAAATTGTTGTATCGATATATCTTTTTATTTCTTTTTACGACTGTAACATTGAGCTCATGTAAAAAAGAGCAAAAAGATGCACTTGCCGAAAAGTTCAAGGAAAAAGCAACCGCTAATATTAAACTTGAGATAAAAGATCGAGACAAAATAGATAGCTCGACTTCTCAAATATATATTGATACTGCTGACATTTCCAGCGCCCATTCACAGATTATCTCAAGTATTTCTGAAATGGATAAGGATATGGATATGGATATGGATAAACTAATTCTTGTGGAACTCGAGTTTTATCAGGAAAATTTTTATCTGTATGATCGCTGTGATGGAAATATCCCAATGTATATAATAGGTAATGATTCGATACATTACCTGGGCGCTCAAGAGCGTCAGAACATTTCGATTATAAAAAAATTAAAGGAATCAGACAAAACAACGTTTTATCTTTCTGAAAATGCAGAACAGCAATTGATCATTAGCGATACTGATTTTCTTTTAATAAGGAAGCTAAAATTTACGGGAACTGGAGATCTTAAAGCAAGATATTATACAACATTGAAAAACATCAATAAATTTGATGCCATCATTAATAACTGTCCTAATCAAAAGGAAAGCGAATTTGATGGATTTACAAATCCTCAAAAACAAACCCATGAGTAAACCAATAACAGAATTCATAGAAAAATATTTTCTTCACTTCAACAGTGCGGCGCTTGTCGATGCTGCAAAAGGATACGAAGACCAACTCAACAAAGGCTCTAAAATGCTGGTTTCGCTAGCTGGAGCTATGAGCACGGCTGAGATCGGGAAGATATTTGCAGAGATGATCCGCAAGGATAAAGTGCAAATTGTATCCTGTACGGGTGCCAACCTTGAGGAAGATTTAATGAATCTAGTAGCGCACTCTCACTACAAGAGAGTTCCCAATTATCGTGACTTGACACCACAAGACGAATGGGATTTGCTAGAAAAAGGATTGAATCGAGTTACAGATACTTGTATTCCTGAAGAAGAAGCATTTAGAAGACTTCAAGAACACATCGTGAAAATTTGGAAAGATGCGGAAGCTAAAGGCGAGCGTTATTTCCCGCATGAGTACATGTACAAATTGCTATTGAGTGGTGTACTGGAGCAATACTATGAAATACCGATTGAAAATTCATGGATGTATGCCGCTGCTAAGGCAAACTTACCTATCGTTGTCCCAGGATGGGAAGACAGCACGCTGGGGAACATATTTGCCAGCTATGTGATGAAAGGCGAGCTTAAAGCGAGCACCGTTAAGAGCGGAATTGAATACATGACCTATCTCGCAGACTGGTACACAGACAACAGCAAGGAAGGCATCGGTTTCTTCCAGATAGGTGGTGGTATCGCAGGAGATTTCCCTATTTGTGTGGTGCCTATGCTCTATCAAGATATGGAACGCACGGACACGCCCTTCTGGAGTTATTTTTGTCAGATATCAGATTCAACAACCAGTTATGGAAGCTATTCTGGCGCAGTTCCCAACGAAAAGATCACTTGGGGGAAACTAGACATCGATACTCCTAAATTTATTGTAGAAAGTGATGCTACTATTGTAGCGCCATTGATCTTTGCATATCTTCTAGATATGTAGCCCTAGGGGTAAGCTTGCATTAATTTCAAAAATAGACCCTCATGAAAAAAATATTTTTCTTGATTTTTATCGCAGCGGCAAGCCTCTCTTGTGGTTCTAAAAAGGATAAAAATAAAGTTTCTAATGACTTCAGGATCAAGTTTGTATCTCTAAAAGATGCCGTAGTAAAACTAGAATGTACGCAAGGCTGTGACTGGACGGAGCTGTCCTGGGCAAAAAACAACAATCGACCGCAAGCCATCAATGCCTATGGATTGATTAATAATGATGAACCTGTCAACTTAAAGGACGACCTGCCAGATTTTAAATTCATTATAGAGCCTACAGACAATGGAGCCACTTTGGAAAGCTTGAATGGGACAAATTGGAGAAAACTTTCCTTCTCTTGTTTGAACGATTGCAATCAATGGGTCGATTACAATGGTTTGGCTAAATAATTGCTTTAGAAATGGTGCCCGTTTGCTTTGTAGAAGCAAAGAGAAGTAAAAGTTTAGGCTTAACACAGCCGACATGCGGAAACAGAACAACCTACACCTACTTTGCCTAAATACAGACCTTGCAGGTTTTTTGTCCAATAGAATTAACAGCAATTAGGCACTGGAAAACGTTGGTACGAGTACCTTTGCAAACAAATTAACACCCACTAAATGAGTACCCTAAATTTTGAAAAAATAGATAATTTGAATCTGGAGTTTCTAAACGTGGCTGACTATGAGCAGTTGAAACATGCGATGATTGACTCCTATTCTAACTTGCCCGATTCTATCTGGAGCAAGGAACAAATCAAGACCTTAGTCGATAAGTTTCCAGAAGGCCAAGTGGTTTTAAAAGTGAACGACGAGATTGTGGCCTGTGCGCTTTCTATTATTGTAAAGTATGATGACTTCAGAGGCAATTATACCTATGAACAGGTAACCGGCAGTTACAAATTTGACACCCATGATGATGAAGGTGATGTGTTATACGGTATTGAAGTATTCATAAAACCACAATACCGCGGTATGCGATTAGGACGCCGTTTATACGATTACCGTAAAGAGCTGGTGGAGAATATGAATTTGAGAGGTATTGCCTTTGGTGGGCGTATTCCCGGGTATCATAATTATTCCAAAGATCATACACCCAAACAATACATCGAGAAGGTACGCATGAAGGAAATCAATGACCCGGTCTTGAATTTCCAATTGAGTAATGACTTTCACGTTACCCGAGTGCTAAAAAATTACCTGGATGAAGATGCTGCTTCTAAGCAATATGCGGTTCTATTAGAATGGGACAACATTTATTATACAGCGCCTTTAAAGGCAGATGATACTAAAACGGTAAAGAGCACCGTGAGACTAGGATTGATACAGTGGCAAATGCGCCCTTATGCGGGTATTGAAGAGTTAATGCAGCAAGTAGAGTACTTTGTGGACAGCCTCGCTGCCTACAGGTCTGATTTTGCTTTATTTCCAGAATATTTCAATGCACCATTAATGGCAGCATATAACGATCATAGTGTTAGTGGAGCGATTCGGGAACTGGCTAAGTATACCGTCATGATCAGAGAGCGTTTTTCTGAGCTTTCCATCAAGTACAACATCAATATCATCACAGGTTCCATGCCTGAAATTATTGATGGACATTTATACAACATAGGAAACTTGTGCCGTAGAGATGGTACGATTGAGCAATACGAAAAGATTCACGTCACACCAGATGAACAGAAAGTCTGGGGGTTGAGCAATGGTAATAAGATCCAGACTTTTGACACAGACTGTGGGAAAATCGGCATCCTGATTTGTTACGACAGTGAGTTTCCAGAGTTGAGCCGCATCATGGCTGAAGATGGTATGCAAATTTTATTTGTACCCTTCTTGACAGACACGCAAAACGCCTATGCACGAGTACGTTTGTGTTGTCAAGCTCGCGCGGTAGAAAATGAATGTTATGTAGCTATTGCTGGTAGCGTGGGTAATTTACCTGCGGTAGAAAACATGGATATCTCTTATGCGCAAAGCGCGGTGTTTACGCCATGTGATTTTGCATTCCCATCCAATGGAGTAAAAGCAGAAACAACGCCGAATACAGAAATGATCCTCATTGCTGATGTAGACTTAGATCTTCTAAAAGAATTGCACCACAATGGTGCAGTGAAAAACTTGAAAGATCGCCGTCATGATTTGTATAGTGTGACTAAAAAGAAAGAGCAAGAATTGCCTGTAAAATAGGAGTTCTGAGTTCTGAGTTCTGAGTTCTGAGTTCTGAGTTCTGAGTTCTGAGTTCTGAGTTCTGAGTTCTGAGTTCTGAGTTCTGAGTTCTGAGTTCTGAGTTCTGAGTTCTGAGTTCTGAGTTCTGAGTTCTGAGTTCTGAGTTCTGAGTTCTGTAAAGTTTACATTTCTTGCTTGAACTCCAACATTATTCTCATAAAAGAATGCCCAAAACGAGTTGTTTTGGGCATTCTTTATTTTTATGGTTTAGTTGGGTTTTATAATTTCTTGATCAATGAGGTGATATTGGAAAGAGTGATTTTCTAAATGAATTATTGATCCTTTTAAATGGTTTTTAATTAACCCAAAACTAATTTCAAAATAGGATCCGCTTGAAATTAAAGGATTAATAATATTGACAGTCCCTACCCATTATAACTGCACCAATAAATTTAAAATTTGATGTTGTTATATTTTTATGCTGTAGAACAATGTCAGCAACGATTTAAGGAGATTAATAACTGTGTTTGTTTTACCAAATTAAAATTTATTTCTTCTATTCTGTCGTTCTTGTTCTTTCGTTATCTTAAGTGTTTCAAAACCCTCAGCAGAGATCAACTCACCAGTTCTAAATTTGTCGATTTCTAAATTTTTTAAATTGAGCGTCAATCTAGTACATAAAAATGTGGTACTACCGTTAGATACCTCTAGAATTAAACCTGGTAAACCATGAAATCCTCCCGGGCCATTATTTACAGGTATCTCTGGAGCAAACCAGGCCGTTAAAATTTCTGCCTTATCATCTACAAGGTCTAAAATGCTGTTTGAAATTTCGCCTTTTTCCTCTTCTTCGGCAGCCACCTTGTTTGGAATTAATACAGCCTTGAATATCTTCCAGGTACCGATAGATTTGCTTTCATTAGAAATCTCCCAATTAAAATTGTTCAAATCCGATTTGACTAAAAACTCTTTACCTAATATTTGATCTTCACGGAATTGGTAATTATTTACAAAATCTTTGTAAGTGTTTTTATATCTAATGTCTGAAGTATTGATTTGCATTGTCATTTTTCCAATCTCAGATGGTTTTTGAAGAACTTGTTCCTTCATAAAAACAGAATTTTCTCTATTAAAATCCAAGGTATAAGTACCTTCTCCAGCTCTAGACATCGCATCGACGAAGATGTCAAAATCTTCTTTCCCCATTGAACTGATCATATTGTTACGGATACTGTCCGTCATCTCCTCTTTAATACTAAGCTTTGACTGATAAATGGCTTGACCATTAGAAATTATCTGTTGGCAAAATATTTTAGCAGGAAATACCAAAAGAACTGCTAGCAAAATATAGTAACGACTGGAATTTTTATACAACATATTAAATACGGTTATATTCTTTTTTCATTAGGCCTAAAACTCAACATTTAATCATTTATCAAAACTGTAAAATACTAAATGATAGTCATCAAATTCCATAGATTCGCTAAATTGTTTAAAGTTGAGACACTATTAAAGCCTTAACTCTTTGTGCTTTAGGGGAAAATTTAATTCCGTTGAAAACCTCCATTTCATCAGAGAATTCTTTAAAACTATTCACCTGTTGCATGGATATATTAAACTTGATCAATGGGTCTACCTCATTGAAAACAATGATATAATACCAATTCTTGATAACTTCAATAAGGTCATTCGAGGAAATACAAGTTCCATTAAAAGTTCCGTTGCTCATTTGTTTCTGCTCTAAAATTCCTTCAGCATAATCACTAGGTGTACATTTGTCAAGCACGTTGGAGTTATCTATTTCCATAGTTATCAAATCCATTTCTTTTTCAATAGCTGAAATTTCAATCATTAATTTTTCAAGAACGATTTTCTCTAAATTAGCTCTAATGATGTCTTCATTAAGAACAACAGTTTCTGATTTAATCTGGAATGAAACAGTTGGACTGGTTTTGATATTTTCAAATTGAATGAACTCCTTTGGTATGTTATAAACTTTCGAGATTAATTCATGAAGTTTATAATTATTATATTGAAAAAGAAAATCTCCAACCGCATTTGACACATCGGGTTCTTCATTCTCTTCAATGATGTCTAATGTCACCTCGAGATCCTGACCTCTAACCTGGCTCATTATTAAGGTTAAAAATAGAATTGAAAAATATGTTTTCATAGGTTGATCGTTTATAAGGTAGTGGCTTAGTCTATTACCGTAGTACTTGATTGAAAATAGTTCTAAACTTTGAACTATTATACGATTATGGTTGGAACTTTTAAGTAAACTCCTGTATGGTTTTTCATTACTCAAACAAGCTCATTATAGTGCTCAGATAAAAGCAACTATTTTATCATTGGAATGATGCTAGGATAGGTTACTTGTTTACCGCGGTAATTAAGTATAGCAAGAATCACTGCAATAGTATAATTGATAAGTCCAAAACTAAATATGAGATAAATGGCCATTTTAACTTCGTCAGCCACCCTGCTTTCAAAATCAACACCGTCTAAAAACGAGTCAAAACCTATTGTCATCATGATAGCGGGTATAATAAAAGAAAGCACCGTCCAGATAATTTGAAAATTCAAAAGCTTCGCCCCCAAACGGTGTAATCCAATGATCTTTTCCTTTTTTGTAAGCCACAGTACCAAAGGCAAAATGATGTTCCCTACAGGAATAAATGCCCCACATAGAACCGACAAATGAAAGAACATCAAAAACTGTTGGTCTTCCTTCTTCCCATAATCTAACAGTTCCTCAATATTGATCTGCAGTGCTTCGCATATCAATTGCAAGGTTTTTCCACGAGGTTCATTTTGCTCGCTCTCGATTCGTTGGACCGTACGTAAGCTTATTTGAGAACGCTCTGCCAGTTCTTCTTGGGACATTCCCTTCTTGATTCTGGCCTGTTTTATTTTTGATGCGATAGATTCCATGGGTGGTTTTTTTGTTGGAGCCAAATGTAATTGCAATCCAAGTCAAGCAAATCATTCACCAACCGACTTATATGCGACACTCTTGTGACACTCGTGTCAATCCTTTGCAATAGAGATAATAACTGGACTTATTCTAGGAAGTTTTGAGCGGATTAAATTTTCTTTTGGGCCACAATTCATAGATCAATACTGCAATAACAATACTATATTCTATTGCGATCCACCACAAATTCTCCTGGAATGCTGGATTTGAATAAGCCGAATAACTCAAAAATACCAAGCCGCTCCACACCACCATATAGCGGTGCTTTGTGAAAATTGAAAACAATAAGGGAATGGTCAGGTACCAAGGATGTACGGTAGTAGAAAGCAGCAAATAGATGGTAAATGAAAACAAGATGCTTGAAAGCAGGAATTCTGGAAACTGATTTTCACGCAATGCTGCCAGCAATAAAATAGAAATCAAGGTAATCAATGGCAACACTTTTCCCACGGTTTCTATAATGTTATATCCAGTGACCTCAAAACCTATGGCACGAATCACATAATAGATACTGGCGTTGAACTCAAAAGTACCAAACCACAATCCCACTGACGAGCCGTAATTTTGTAAGAACTCAATAGAGATAAATGGCACAATTCCCAAGACCATCACGACTCCTAAAATCGAGAAGTATACCACCGCCTTTTTCCATCGCAATCCCTTCAATAACAACGGTAGTATGATCACCGGCAATAGTTTTAACAAGATTCCAAAACCCAAAAATATGGGGCTTTTGATGCGCTGGTAACTGATAAAGTAATAAACTCCCATCAGCATCAAACAAGCCATCATTCCTTCCCAGTGCAGGTTGCCAGTCAGCTCAATGATTACAAAAGGATTTAGGAAGTACAGCAGGATCAAATAATCGGGCTGGCCTATCAACCGCAACAACTTTAAGCCGTAGAAAAAGATCACGACCTCAGCAAGAATAATAAATACCCGCATCCAGACGATGGTCATGATCAGGCTTTCACCACCCAAATAAGCAGCCGCTGTGAAGAACAACTGGTTGAGCGGTGGGTAGTTCGTATAATGACCGCTAGACAATTCGCCCATCGACGCGTGCAAAAGGCTAGCATTGGGAATAAAATCTGCACCAGACGCGATCAGATCATCTGGTAAATACAGATAAGGATTAAATCCATTAAGTAATAAATGACCATCCCAAACGAACCGAAAGAAGTCTTGCGATAAACTGGGCGTATCCCAGAGAAAGACCAGTCGCAGCGCAATTCCTGCAAACAGCCAGACCATAATAGGTGATGGCTGTTTCAACCACTTGCCTATATAGGCTGGAAATAAGGAAAGATTTTCGGCTTCGGCCCTTTTTGAGATCCAGTAGAAGCCATAGAAAAAGGCAAATAATACGGTATAGCAGAGAAGACTGTCGAGAAACTGCTTTCGCGGAAGCGAACTAAAAACAGCATACCCAAAAAAACTGAGAATCAGTAGAATTCCAAAGCCGTTTTGCAACCGCGCCTTCATCTACTGCTTGTCAGTTATACTGCGGAAAAACACAAATCCAAAACCGACGACCAGCATCAGGTGAAACGGAAACAACCCAAAGTCGCCACCCTGATCGCCTACCACAAATGCAGAATACAGGCCGAAAGCAAAATAGAGCGTGAGCAATCCTTCTATGATGACGTTAGGACTCAGCTTTTTGTGCAGGTACTTATTAGCTTTCCAATTGCTGCCCCCTACGGCAAGATTGAATTTAGGAGTGCGAACAAACTCGCTGCGCTTGCCTATATGTCCTTCTATAACGGCGATGGAATTGTGCAGTGAAAAGCCCATGGCGATTGAAAAAAAGGTAAAGAACATGCCAATATAAGAAATAAAATTCCTGAAGCCACCACCATAGGTATTGCGGTACATGTACCAATAACACACAAAAAAGATCAAGGTACTGATGACAAAAAAGCTCATCACGATAAAGTACACCTTTAAATGTTCGTACTCGTTCTTGATGTAAAGCATTGGAATACTCAGGACGGCAACGATGAGTACGTTGAGAAACATCGTACTGTTAAGCAAGTGTAGGATACCGTGAAATTTGGTTTTAAAAGACAGGTTGTTGCTACGCAATACGCGTTTGAACATCTTTTGGAAATTCTCGGCACCACCCTTATTCCAGCGAAATTGCTGCGAGCGTGCTGCACTGATCACCATGGGAAGTTCTGCTGGAGTGGTCACATCTTCTAGGTACTTGAACTTCCAATTTTTGAGCTGTGCTCGATAGCTCAGGTCCAGATCTTCCGTTAAAGTGTCTCCTTGCCAGTTTCCCGCATCATAAATGGTCGCTTTGCGCCATATTCCCGCTGTTCCATTAAAGTTGATAAAATGACCTTTAGAATTGCGACCTACCTGCTCGAGGGTAAAATGGGCATCAAGGGCAAATGCCTGTACCAGAGTCAAAATGCTATAACCGCGATTGATATGCGACCATCGCGTTTGCACCACACCAATTTCTGGATCCTGAAAGTACCCAACGGTTTTAAGAAGCCAATCTGGTTCTGGAACAAAATCTGCATCAAAAATGGCGATGAATTCTCCTTTGGCTGTTTTTAGACCTTCCTTGAGTGCGCCAGCCTTGAAACCAGAACGATCTGTACGCATGATGTGCTGGATATCAAACCCTAGCTCTTGAAGCTTCGCTACATTACTGGAAGTGATTTCTAGCGACTCATCAGTACTGTCATCCAGTACTTGTATTTCTAATTTATCTTTTGGGTAATCGATCAGTGCCATGTTCTCCAACAGGCGTTCCATGACATACAATTCATTGAAGACTGGAAGTTGTATCGTGATATAAGGTAAATCTGCCCTTGGAACTGATACTACCGGAGTAGCGTCTGATTTTTTCTGAGCTTGAAGGTAATTGATCAGCAGATTAAGTTGCGATAGCGCAAAAAAGAGGATCATGGTCAATGATACCGAATATATAACGATGCAAATCCACTCCAGTATCATTTTTTAAGCCCGTATTTGAAGATCCATGTTAAAATTTTAACACCTGCAAATATAGCACCTTTAAGGGTTCCTGAGACCTTGGAAACCCCAATTCTATTGCGATACTTGACGGGAACCTCTACATAGGAGTAGTTTTTCTTCAAGGCTTTCAATTGCATTTCTACCGTCCAGCCGTAAGTCTGGTCTTCCATATTCAGAGCCACTAATTTGCCGTATTTGATCGCTCGAAAGGGTCCCAAGTCTGTAAATGTGGATTTGAAAAACAGCTTCATTAATCCAGTCGCCAGCCAGTTTCCAAAAATCTGTGGCGTCGTCATCGATCCTGCTTCCCGTAGCTTTTTGTCCCTTGCACCTATCACAAAATCGATGTCATTTTCAACAATAGGTTGCACAAGTTGGGTAAGCTGCTCTGGATAGTCGCTGTAATCTCCATCAATGAAAACGATGATATCTGGAAGCGTAGAGAGTCCCGCGACATACTGCAGTCCTTTAAGACATGCAAAACCATAACCTCGTCTGGCTTCTTTTAGGACTGTAGCTCCTGCTATTGAAGCATTTTCTACCGTAAGGTCTGTAGAGTTATTGCTTACCACGATCACTTCGTCCACCCCTTCTGGCAAATCATTGATTACCAAACCTATGGAGTCTGCCTCGTTGAATGCGGGTATGATTACTTTGATGATGGGGTCACTTGTCAATGAAGAACGTTTTTAAATAGTGAAATGTACGATTATAAGCACTCTTCTAGAGCACAAGTATATCAAGTTTCCCTACGGCATCAAAGGTTCTGGGAAGAATGTGGGATACTTCGGGAATAATCAGACATACGTGGAAACAGCTTACTGGGTTTTGACTAGAGCCTTGTATTTTTCGTTTTGGGTGGGTCTGAATTTCAAGGTTTATGCAAACTCAAATCTGGGATGGGTTTATGATTTTTTCGCTTTCGCGAAAGCGAACTCCACATTAACCTCCCTGCACTAGTTAATTTTTATTGGGATCCTTACCACCAAATTTGGAGAATTTGTAGGTGAAACTTGCCATAAAATAGCGCTGTAAAACTAGGTTGCTGGTATCAAGCACATAATCCTGCGTTGCAACACGCCGTGTGCCAATCACTTGATCCAATATGTCGTATGCCGTTATTTTAACGATTGCCTTGTCGCCTGCAAACTTGTAGCCTAAGCTGCCTATGAGCACAAAACTATCACTATCAAAATCTGAAGAAACATTCCCGAAACGGTTGTACTCGCCTCGCAATCCAGTGGTCAGATTTTTAGGCCAGTAGGAAGTCAGATCCAAAGTCAAAGTATGATTCACAAATTCCTGGTCTTCAATACTTGCAATATCGTACCTGGTATTGTTGAGATTGATGCTATAATCTAGGTCAATATCAAACTGGTCAACTATGGAGTATTCAAATTTTGCTCCCGGAGAAATCGTGGTTGCAACGCTTTCAAACATCGTCCCATTGGTAAATGCGATGTTGCGATTGTAGTTACCGTTGAGCGATAAACCACCACCTATCTCACGCTTGTCTTTTTTCCATGATTTATTGTAGTCTGCATACACATATCCATTCCTATTTCCATCCACATTTGTGTAACTGGTCGTACGTATCAAGTTTTCGTCTGTTGTAGTAATCGCAGTCACATCATTCTGATTGAAAGTAAGGTTTCCGCCCATGAAGAAACCTTGGTTCGTCTCCCAGTTGTAATTGCTCAAATTGACATAAATATTATGGTTAACCGTGGCGTCCAGATTTGGATTACCTACCACAATATTGGTTGGGTCTGTACGGTCTTCTACGGGTTGTAACTGACGCACGTTAGGCACATTGACACCGTTGCGGTAGTTGAAGGACATACGCCCAAATTTTCCCAGCTTCTGGCGTACACTGGCTCTTAGCGCGATGTTTTTGAAGTCCTTATCAAAACTAACCTGTCGCAGGGCATCATCACTTTCTAATGTTTGATAGATGTATCCCGTTCCCAGCTCGATTCTCAAATCTTTCTTTTCGTACTCCATCCCTATTTCTGGCCGGTGCTGTTCACTTAACACTGTAAAATCATTACTCAAAGTGGGATCAAAGTCTCTTGTATCATTTGATGGATTCACATTGAAAACACTACGCTCGCTGGATTGATCCCTAATTTCATAGGTGTATTCCACCTTGGCTCTTAAGTTTTCGTTCAGTGCCTGTCTATAGGTAGGATTGAGACTGTATGTTGTATTCTGGGTGTTTTGTTCGATCAGTTGGTTTTGTGTCTCTGTGGTGTTGGTATTCCCAAACGTGTTCCTGACAGAATTGAATAAGCTTTGGGAATCATTTTGATCATCAGATACATTTCCAGAAATACTCAAATAACTTCCTTTAGTCTTCAACCTGCGGCTCACATAAAAACTGCTGGATAGATTGCGACTTTCAGCGTTGGTTTCATTAGAGGTTACGACATCATTGATGACGTTGCCATCTTCATCGAGCGATGTAGAAGCGCGGTTACTGGATCCAAAGTTATTTGAAATCGTCCCACCCGGCCGGATAGATATGGTGGTCAATGTGTCTGGTTTGATCGTAATGCGGGTACCAAATCTATGATTGCTCCCATCACTATTACTGCGGCTGGAACTGGTGGTGGTAAAGGTTCGATCTGGAAGAAATGTGGTTCGTCTGGAATCACTTTCTGATATATTATTAGAGGTACCGTAAAAGTAATTTCCTTCTGCCTCAAATTCTTTACTGAACTCATTTGAAACATTCAACCCAGCAGACCTGCTGCTGGTAATACCGCCACCACCGCCAAAGTTGACACCATTGATCCCAAAACTTCCATTGGAGCTTCTACTGATGGAGTAGGCACTGCGTCCCATCGCATCATAAATCTCATCAAATGAAAAGCCTGGACTGTTGATGTTATTACTGCTTCCCAAAACGCTTACCCTAAAGTCCTCATTGAAATAGTTTACAATACCGCTCAAAGAATAACGGTCGTCAGTACCACCGCCTGCGGTCAACCTAGAGAACCACCCCTTATTCTTGTCCTCATCAATAGTAATGTTGATTTCACTAGCGTTATCGTCGCCAGAGTCACCTGATTGTTTCTGTTCTTCCGTTTTGGACTCAGTGACCTGGATTTTATCAATGATTTCCTTGGGAAGATTCTTCAGGGCAATCTGTGGATCGTTACCAAAAAACTCCTTCCCATTCACCAATATTTTGGTCACTTCTTTACCGTTAACAGTGATCTTACCGTCTTTATCCAATTCTACACCAGGCAATTGCTTGATCACGTCTTCCAGTGTGGCATCTGCTTGAGTATTGAAAGACTTCGCATTGAATTCCAGTGTGTCCTTTTTGACAGTGATGGGCGCTTTTCTAGCCGTAACCACTACATCACTCAAAGCCTCGATATCGCTGCTTAGCAACAAGGTTCCCATATCGAACTCCCGGTTTTTAGTAAGGTCTATGACTTTGGTGATTTCCTGATAACCTTGAAATGAAGTGTAGAAATTCAACAGTTCATAATTGGTGTTTCCTGTCAGACTGAATTTACCATCTAAATCTGTTATGGAATAGGTAACCAGTGTGGAATCCTTTACAGATTCCAAGAAAACGGTAGCACTTAAAAGTTTTTGTTGGGTCAATGAATCAGCTATGGTTCCCGTTATGGTGAACTGCTGTGCGGTAGCGGCCATACATACAAAAAGTAGTACGACCGTTGATAAAATATTCCTCATTAGTTGGTTGGTCTTTTAAGAAAACGTGGAGAACCGTCCTTTTATTATTTTTTTCTCATATAAACACTCACGGGAACACCGTGAAAATCAAAGTTCTCTCGCAATTTGTTCTCTAGAAAACGCTTGTAGGGATCCCTCACATATTGAGGCAGGTTACAGAAAAATGCAAACTGAGGTTGTGGTGTAGGTAATTGTGTAATGAATTTGATCTTGACAAATTTCCCCTTAAGTGAAGGTGGTGGTGTATGCTCTATGATAGGCAACATCACTTCATTCAACTTGCTCGTCTTGATTTTCTTGCTTCGGTTTTTATAGACCTCAACGGCGGTTTCAATGGCTTTGAAAATACGTTGCTTGTTGAGTACAGAAATAAAGACCACTGGAACATCTGTAAATGGCTCCATCTCCCTGCGGATTTTTGCTTCATAGTCCCGTACTGAATTGGTTTCCTTTTCTACTAGATCCCATTTATTGACCAGGATCACGATTCCTTTACGGTTGCGCTGCGCCAGCCAAAATATATTCTGTACCTGACCATCAAATCCTCTGGTCGCATCCATAACGATCAGACAGACGTCACAATGCTCGATAGCACGCACACTGCGCATCACACTGTAGAATTCTAGATCTTCTTTTACCTTCTTCTTACGACGTATTCCTGCGGTGTCGACCAGGTTGAACTCAAAACCGAAACGGTTGTATTTCGTATCTATAGAATCTCTTGTGGTACCCGCGATGTCGGTAACTATATAACGCTCCTCGCCTATCAACGCATTGATAAAAGAAGATTTACCCGCATTGGGACGCCCAACAACAGCAAATCTAGGCAGGTCTTCCTCCACGATTTCTATATGTTCTGGCAACGCCTCAACAACAGCGTCCAGCAAATCGCCGGTACCACTACCGCTAATACTTGAAATAGAGAAATAGTCTCCCAATCCCAAATTGTAGAATTCGTAGGCATCTTGAACTCTTGATGGGTTGTCCACCTTATTCACGACTAATAAAACAGGTTTTTTAACCTTACGCAATAGCGTTGCCACATCTTCATCTTCCCTCGTGATACCGTCCGCGGCATCGACCATAAAAAGGATGACATCTGCTTCATCGATGGCAAGTTCTACTTGTTTATCGATTTCTTCTTCAAAGACATCGTCGCTACCAATGGCATAGCCACCCGTATCGATCACAGAAAAATCACGACCGTTCCAATCGCTTTTCCCATAGTGGCGGTCCCTTGTAACACCACTCATAGCGTCGGTTATCGCTTCACGACGTTTGATCAAACGGTTAAAAAGGGTACTTTTTCCTGTATTGGGTCTCCCAACAATTGCTACAATACTCATAATCCTGCTTTTGCAGCTGCAAAGGTACTTTTTTTAAGGACGCTAGATGCCGTAATTTTTTGCGGAATCCAGATGGGTTTTCAGGCTGCTAATTAGGTGTTGGAATGTGGTTTTTAGTTCGCTTTCGCGAAAGCGTCATCGCTACAGAATCACCTACTTTTCCCGGTCAATAACATAATCGACCATCGTGAGTAGGGAAGATTTAAATTCAGAATCTGGATACGTATTCAGTATAGCTAAAGCTCTGTTTTTGTAGTCATACATGGACTTTACGGCATAGTCTAGCCCGCCGTGATCCTTGACAAACTGGATCACCTCACGCACTCGTTTCTTGTCCCGATTGTATCTCTTAACGGAATTGATGAGCCATCTTTTATCCTTTTTGGATACCGTATTTAGGGTATAGATCAATGGCAGGGTCATCTTTTGTTCCTTGATATCGATTCCCGTAGGCTTCCCAATGCGCTGGTTGCCGTAGTCAAAAAGGTCGTCTTTGATCTGAAAAGCAACACCTATCAACTCACCAAACTTCCTCATCTTCTCCACATCTGGACTATTAGGGGCAACGGCGCAAGCTCCCAGACTGCAACAGGCTGCTATCAAGGTTGCTGTCTTTTTTGTGATGATATCATAGTAGACGTCCTCTGTGATATCAAGACGGCGTGCCTTCTCAATTTGCAACAATTCGCCTTCACTCATTTCCCTCACGGCGACACTGATGATCTGTAGCAGATCAAAGTCTTTATTGTCGATGGATAGCAGCAAGCCTTTGGAAAGAAGGTAATCGCCCACTAAAACGGCAATTTTATTTTTCCACAACGAGTTTACAGAGAAGAAACCGCGTCTTTTGAAACTTTCATCCACCACATCGTCATGAACCAGCGTCGCAGTATGGATCAATTCAATGACGGCAGCACCGCGGTAGGTGCGATCGTTGACCTGACCGTCTCCCACCATTTTGGCCACCAAGAACACAAACATGGGGCGCATCTGTTTCCCCTTGCGGTTGACGATAAAGTAGGTGATCCTATTGAGCAACGGGACCCTAGAGGCCATGGATAAACGAAACTTCTCCTGAAAAAGTTCCATTTCATACCCTATGGGATTTTTGATCTGCTCCACTACCTTCATAGATCAAAGATAAGGGGAAGCCATCGATTTATTGAATCTGATGCATCCTCTAAACTTGAAGTTTATAAGAGTGTGGTAGGTAAGTCCGCTTCCGTTGAGCAGATGTTATTTTAGGAAGACTTATTAGCCAGTTGCCCACAAGCGGCATCAATGTCCTTGCCGCGGCTGCGACGTATGTTGACAATAATGCGATTTTTCTCCAGCTCATGTTCGTACATATCGATAGCAGACTGGTCTGCCTGTTCAAATCTAGCGTCGTCGATGCTATTGTATTCAATGATGTTGACTTTGCAGGGAATCACCTTACAGAAGTTAATCAGTGCCTGCACATCTTCCATCTGGTCATTGATCCCTTTCCACACCACGTATTCATAGGTCACATGGGTACCCGTTTTATCGTACCAATATTTCAGGGCCTCCTTGATATCGGCTAAAGGAAATTGCTCGTTAAACGGCATGATCTTGACGCGTTTCTCGTCAATAGCGCTGTGAAGCGAAAGCGCAAGATTGAATTTAGGCCGGTCGTCTGCGAGTTTCTTCATCATTTTAGGGACACCGCTTGTCGATAGTGTGATGCGCTTAGGAGACATTCCTAGACCGTCATCTCCAGTAATCTTGTCAATGGATTTGAGCACATTGTTATAATTCATGAGCGGTTCTCCCATTCCCATGAACACGATATTTGAGAGCGGTCGGTTATAATACGACCTGCTTTGCTGGTCTATCGCCACGACTTGATCGTAGATCTCATCTGGATTAAGGTTGCGCATGCGCTTTAACCTTGCTGTTGCACAGAACTCACAATTAAGGCTGCACCCCACTTGAGAAGAAACACAAGCGGTTGTCCTTTTAGGTGTAGGGATCATGACAGATTCTACCGTTAAGCCATCGTGAAGTCTAACGGCATTTTTAATGGTGCCGTCGCTGCTGCGCTGCATGTCGTCTACCCGTATGTGGTTGATCACAAAATGGGTATCTAGAAACTCCCGTGTGGATTTAGAAATGTTGGACATGTCATCAAAGGAGTGCGCTCCTTTCTTCCACAACCATTCATAGATCTGGTTGCCCCTAAAAGCCTTTTCACCTTGCGCAACAAAATAGTCGCGCAACTGCTCGAGGGTTAATGATCGTATATCTTTTCTAGTATCCTTCAAATGTTCCATAAAAAAACGCGTCGCAAAATTAAGGAATCCTGCAACGCGCCTTAGGTTTTAAGTGGTGTTTATTGTTTCACCAACTTGCGGGTGAGCATTTGATCTCCCACAGCAAATTTCACAAAGTACAATCCATTGGCAACTGCGGTAAGATCCAGTTGGTTTTCTGCAATTCCAGTAGCTCCTTTTAGAATCAACTGTCCGTTTAAGTTATAGACTTGATAGGCCACCGGCAAGTCGCTTTCAATGGTATAGCGTCCATTTGAAGGGTTTGGGTATATTTTGATATCAAAAGTATCTGGAGAAACTGCTTCTGTGCTCAGTGTCTTATAAAATGCACCATCAAGAGATGTTGCACCGGTATTTGAAGGGTCCAACCAGTCGCGTAATCTACTTGCTGAGTTGAAACCACTGTTCCAGCTCACATCAAAACGACCATATACATCAAAAAGATTATTATCAGTTGTTCCATTACAAGCTGCTTGACCACCTGCTAATTGTCCAACGATCTGTTCATTTTGATTGAGTAATAGGCTTCCAGAAGACCCTCCCTCAGTCACGCCATAGTCCCAGTCTGCAATTCTCCACATTTGTGTTGCAGGGTTTCCATTGAAACCTATTACCGAAACAGTAGTTGTCTGATCGTTTCTGGCAATTTTCATAATATCACCACTGGGATGATGAATCCCAAACTGTTCCGTAGCAGGAATTGTTGATCGGTTCCATCCGGCATAATAAATATCCCATTCTCTAGGAGGAATTTCACTCAATAAAAACAAAGCAAAATCACTGTCATCATTATTCGCTCTTAATTGGGCACCTGAAAGCACTCTTGACGGATTTTGAGGACCTGTTGTTGCAGCAAAAGTGGCACAATCTGGCGTTTTCGTGAACCATTGAAAACCGAACGACCACGCACTAGCATTAAACGAGGATCCGGCACCATCGGTCGTATTGCCTAGACAATGATTTGCCGTTAGAAAGTAAGGAGTTGCATCCTGTGCAACGTTATTGATCATTGAACCTGTACATAAAAACGTGCCTTGAGAAGTGGGTATCAGGATTCTTGCGACCGAATTTTTATAGTTATCCCGAGCAGTGGCCCAGTCTTTACTACCTGTGTTCCCAAAATTGGGATTACAAAGAACATCAACATTACAGGCAGCGGATTCGTTTAATTTTGCAATTGAGTCTCCCTCAGGATTTAAATTGACGTATCCATAAGTGAATGAGGCTATGCTCAACCTGCCCAACCCCTTTACAGCAGATGGCTCATAATATTCCAACCAAAGATCATCTCCATTAATAAGCCAGGATCCCAAAATCCCATCATCTTGGTTCTGTTTAGATGTATAAGGACCTATTTTATCTGTTCGGTCATTATTAAATAGGTACAACTCCGCACCCTTAGGCAAACTGTACAGATCAAAGATGGCTCTAAGAAATTTGGCGCCTTCCGCTTTTACATGGAGCGACCAGATGCGGTCACCGTTGTTGAACGTTTTCCAGGTACCGCTATTAAATAAATTCATCGTGACTTCAATCTCTTTACCTACTCGCAAGGACTTTCTAAGGTCCGTATGGGACTCCCGGTCTTCCATCTTTATTTGTTCCAAGTTTGGACTGGGTAGAATAACTGCTTTTGTGCTGGATTTTTGCGCCAACTTCCAGCTGTGTGGTATCCCCTCGCTAGTCACCTGTGCGGTACTGGCAATAGTTGCGAATAATAATCCAAAAAGTAATTGATGTTTCATGAAAGAGAAGTTTTGAAAATATAAATATACAATAAGCGTTAAAAGAAAGCCCTTAACTTTCAGAAAGTTAGGGGCTTTATTCTAGAATCAGTCCTTAAACTCAGGAATTAATCAATGATCAACATCGCATCCCCATAAGTACTGAATCTGTATTTTTCTTTCATCGCCAGCTCGTAGGCCTTTTTAAGGAAGTCATATCCTGCAAAAGCGGCCGCTTGCATCATCAAGGTGGATTTAGGATGGTGGAAGTTAGTGATCATGCTGTTTGCAATGGAGAAGTCGTATTCTGGGAAAATGAACTTATTGGTCCAGCCTTCAAACGTATTTAAACGACCATCGCTGCTTACCGCACTTTCTAAGGACCTCATTGTTGTTGTTCCTACCGCACAAATATTGCGACGCTGGTCAATGGCCTCATTGACTATGTCACAAGTTTGCTGAGTAATAAACGCTTGCTCACTGTCCATTTTATGCTTGGAAAGGTCCTCCACCTCTACTGGAGAAAAAGTTCCCAATCCTATGTGCATGGTAACACTCGTTGTGATGATTCCCTTGATTTCCATGCGCTTCAACAAATGCTTGGAAAAGTGCAGTCCCGCAACCGGTGCTGCTACCGCTCCTTCATTCTTTGCATAGATCGTTTGGTACCGCTCTTCATCTTCTGGTTCTACATCACGCTCCAACTCTTTAGGAAGTGGGGTTTCCCCAAGTTCCTTAAGCTTTTTGCGGAACTCTTCATAAGTACCATCGTATAAAAAGCGAAGCGTACGTCCTCTTGATGTGGTATTGTCAATAACCTCAGCCACCAGACTCTCGTCTTCACCAAAGTAAAGCTTATTTCCTATCCTGATCTTTCTCGCTGGATCTACGAGAACGTCCCACAATTTTGTGGTAGGGTTCAACTCTCTCAACAAAAACACCTCGATACGAGCACCGGTTTTTTCTTTGTTACCGTAAAGTCGTGCCGGAAAAACCTTAGTGTCATTCATCACAAAAACATCTTTCTCATCAAAATAGTCAATGATGTCCTTGAACATTTTATGTTCGATCTCGCCGGTTTTTTTATGCAAAACCATAAGGCGTGACTCGTCTCTATTCTCAACAGGATGCTTTGCTACAAGCTCTTCTGGCAGCTTGTAACCGAATTGTGATAACTTCATAAATAGTTTAGGTTATAATTTGCAAATATACGATCCTGCGATAGGCGTTGTCAAGTAAATGAGCACTTAAATTTCTGTTATATCGACCTTTACAGCCTTAAGGTCTGTCCAGAAATCACCATAGCTTTTTGTAACCACGTCTGCATCATTGATTGTCAGCACTGTTTTCATGCATAAAGGCGCAAAAGCCAGTGCCATACGATGGTCGTTATAGGTGTCGATGAAGACACTCTTTTTAAAAGGACTGTCCTCTGGAAAATGGATCTCGATGGTATCTGATGCTGTTATTATTTCGCTTTCGCGAAAGCGTGCTCCTTCCACTTTCATTGCCTGGATCCGGTCTGTTTCCTTGATTCTTAAGGTATGTAAACCGCTTAATTTCAGATTAATACCTAATCCTATACACGTTGCAAAAATAGTTTGTGCTTGATCCGGCTGCTCTGTAAGGTCCCATTCCAGCTGCTGTGGCGGTACGAAATCCTGAATCTTAGTCAAACAAATGCTGTTGTCCCTATATGTAGTTTTCACTCCCATCTGTGAATAAATTCTAGCCAACTGTGCATCACCCTGGAGGCTGATTTCCTTATAAGAGGACAGTTCCATGGAATAACCAGAAGTCTGTAATGCCGTCCAGCTGTACCAGTAACCGGCGCTGCTCCAGTCGGACTCTACGGTCTGTAATTGACTCTTAATTTGCTGTTGGGGTTTGATCTTGATGTAATTTTCTTCAAATACCACCTCCTGTCCCAGATTTTTGAGCAGGGCTGTCGTCATTTCTAAGTAGGGCCGAGAGGTCAACTTTCCCGAAAGCCTCAAGAGTAGGCCTTTTTCCATTTGCGAACCTATGAGGAGCAATGCGCTCAAATACTGACTGGAAACACCTGCGTCCATAGTCACCTCGCCACCCAATAACTTTTTACCAGTAATCAACAGCGGCGGGTAGCCTTCCACCTCCTTGTAATCAATCGTTGCTCCCAGGTACCTAAGTGCATCTATTAAAATACCAATGGGCCGCTGTTTCATGCGATCGCTGCCGGTCAGCGTCACTTTACGACCGGGTTGATTTGCCATAAATGCGGTCAAGAATCGCATCGCCGTACCTGCGTGACCTATGTCTAATATGGCTTCACTGCTTTGCAGAGCCTGCTGCAAATGAAGTGTGTCATCGCTGTTGGATAGGTTCTCAATTTCTAGATTAGGGTATTGCTGCTGTAGAATCAGCAACCGGTTGCTTTCACTTTTAGAACCGGTAATTTGAATTTTAACTGGAGTTTCAGCGGGTATTTCAGATGCTGTTAGTTTCAAATGCATCACTAGGGCTTTAGCTTTTCATTGTTGTGGTGGCGATCGTGGTCCCGCTGGGTTTTTAGGTCCAATTTTTTGTTGAAAGCGGCTTCTAGGTCTGTCCCTGTTTGATTTGCCAGGCATAGTACAACGAACATTACATCTGCCAGCTCCTCTCCCAGATCCTTATTCTTATCACTTTCCTTCTCGCTCTGTTCTCCATAACGCCTCGCAATGATGCGCGCTACCTCACCTACTTCCTCAGTAAGCTGCGCCATATTAGTCAATTCATTAAAATAACGAACGCCATGGTTTTTGATCCAGGCGTCCACTTGTTCTTGTGATTTTTTGATGCTCATTTATATTTTTTTGAGGACTATTTTTTCGGCGTCTTTTGCAACTATCGCGGTAAAAAAATCTTTCCACATATGGTAGTCAGAAGGTAAGACTGTTGATTGCTTCATCTCAAAATCTGCCATAACAGTAATCTTATTAGCATTTTGAGTAACAATGAATTTATAATAACCTACTTGATCGTTATAATTATACTGAACACTTTCTGGCAAAGAAACCACCTCATACCCAACTGGAATACTAAGGTTAATAATCGTTTTTGTATCAATTGGAAATTTCAAATCAATTGGCAACTTACGTTCCTCCAGTTTAAATGGATTTTCATCATTCCCTTCATTCAATAGTGGACTTAAATAAATTTTATCGCCTATTTTTTCAGCGCTATTGTTCAATTTGATGTTGTAAGAGTAATCAATCGGCTTATCTGGTTGTTCTACATTTTTTATTTCAAGATCTATTATTTCAAGTCCAGGTGTATCACTTTTAAGATAGGTCTTTATTTCTTCAACATTTCGAGTGCCTTGTGTATCTCTGAAATTGTATGCAATATAATTCGTCAGACGTTTAGAAGTCTTGCCGGTTATACTCATATCTTCGTTTAAAAATACGTTTGAAATAATCGTTTCACTTGAAGGTTTGTCTGGCGTAATTTCTACCCAAAAGGAATTTCCATCTTTTGAGATTGCGCGTCCCTTCCAGTTTGCTGCTCTATAAGGCAATTCCCCAATATCAAGATTATCGTCCGTAGCATCCAATAAAATCTGTTCTCCATCAATTATAGCCACCACGGCAACATAGTCAAAACCTTCTCGGGTTGGGAAAAGTGGGGTACCATTATCCTGAGAGCTTATTAGAAGTGGATAAGCTTCGATATTCTGACTATTCAGCATTGATGTCAGTAATAAATTGACGTCTGCTACATTTCCAGAACCTTCTTCATACGCATCCTTGACTCCTTTTTGACAAGTGATTCCATAATATTTATTCCACTTGACTTTCTTTTTCAAAAAATCATAAATTGTGTAAACTACCTCCTTTGCATTCTCATCAACTTTTAGAACATTTTCCAAATCCTCCTCGTAAAATGATTTTCTTTCCAATTGTCGACCAAAATCTTTGTTCTCATAAATACTTTTGGCTACCGACTCCCAATTAGTACTGAAATATTCCATGGGCTGATTCGGGTAACGTATGGATGCTAGTTCAAATTTAATTTTAGATCTGTAATTTGATAAAGCGTCTACCATAGGTTCTGCTGTCAGAGCAGGAATATTTTGGGTGTCAATTACAAGAGCCTGGTTATTTAGTTCATATTGTTGTGCAGATGAGTCTCCATATTGTCCTTCTGACGTAGTGATTTTATCTCTTGTGAGATTCTTAGTAAGATCCGGAACATATGATGCTTTAGGATTAAAGAATACGTTATAAGTAAAATATTCAACCATTTCAATGCGCAAATACAGTTTCCTAATAGGGATATCATATTGTATAACGACGTCATCAATAGCTAAAAACGGAGATACAATGGTATATTCATATTCAATTATAGAACCGATACCAACATTCGGCATTGTAAAACTCGAGAGCAACCAATATTCATTTAATTCTTCTTCAAATTCTCCTGAATTTTTCAATTTTACATCTGTAACTTTGTTATTCTCAAGTGAAAAAGTATACCCTTTAAGGTTTTTCAATCGTTCCCTTTTTCCCGCCACCTTATTGTATAACCTCACCTTTTCTGTAGCGTATTCAAGACCTTTTTCATCATTGATTTTAATGCGTTCATGTACCTCCCTATATTGTACAAAACCATTTACAGAAGAGTATCTAAAATAAATGTTTTCTTTTCTATATAAAACTTCAGCAGCTGGTTCTTCCTCTCCTTCTGGCGTGATGCGTTGAAAGTCAATTTCCTCAACCTTTCCAAATCGATAGTCCTGACTTAGGGCAGATAACGATAGTGTTAAAGCCACAAATAGCAACGTTTTTTTCATAATTACTGTTTTATTTTAAGAACTCCACGAGAGGCATCAGAAATCACGATGTTGGATTTGAATTCTCTAAAATCAGAGTAAGTTGATTTGTCATAAAGACCAGCAAACATCTCTACCTTTCTATCGACTAGGATCGATGCATGATCACCTGCGGTAAAGACCAGGGAATAATTTCCAAATTTTGTTTCTAGATAAACTGGTTTAGGCAAGGCATCAACGCTTAAACCCTCCTCCAATTCAATTACATAGTGATCCTCATCTATATATCCTCGATCAATCTCTATGTCAAACTTCCTGTCTTCATACATAGGTGGCTCATTGTCGTGACGGTTTAAGATATTAGGTTGAAATATCAATAAGTCACCGCTTTTGGAACCATAATTTTGAATTTGAAGTTCTACGGTTTCTTCAAATTGTGGGATTTCTTTATTAGTGACCGTGCTCGCTTCAATTACGGAGAGTCCATTAAGGTGATTCCAGAATTTCAAATAGTTTTTTTTCAAGTCTAGCGCATTCTGGAGTCCCATATCACTACGCCAGGCATATTGGACACCTTCTGTACTCATGATTATACGACCTGTCACATTTCCCTCCTTGTTGATTTTAAAATTTCCAGTGGTGATTTGTAGGTTCTCATTCGTTGGATAGGTGGTCGTATGCATCAATTTCCCTCCGCTAGGCGTGATCACCAATGCATCACGATCATCTGTAAAATCACCCATGAATCCAAAGGGCGCATTCTTGCTCGTACATTCTAGCCAGTAATCCTTCTCACCAGCTAATTCTGGAAGATATAATATCACATGGTTCCCTTCTGTCATTGAAAAACCAGCGTCCATACTATATTTTGTGGAACCCCCATATATAGCGGCATAATGCGATTCTATACCCACGGCTTGCAGCAAGGACATGGTATAGTTGGTGAGACCCTTGCAATCACCATAGGCCATTTTATGAACTATTGATGCATCGATGGGTTTCCATCCACCTATACCTACCTGGACACTTATATACCTGGATCGATCCTGCACATACTGATAAATGATTTTTGCTTTTTCAATAGCGGTGGTAGCATTACTGGTCAACGCAATGATCTCGCTTCTTACGGTTTCTGGTAACTCTTGCGTATCGGCAAGTAAATCTGTATACATCCATTTTCCAAAATCGCTCCAGTCATTATTTACCCCTGGCACACCTTCCATGACAAAGTTCTTCATTGCAAATTTTACCCTGGGAGCATAGTCTTTAAAATTGGGTCGGAATGCCTCATTTTTCAAGGCTGGTAGATTCACCGCTTCATATTGCAACTCACCTGTTTTTTTTACCCCAAAACCCTCAAAATTCATTTCTTTGAACTTTAATGGGATCTGGCCAGTATTGATGACTTTAATAGAGCTAGATTCTGTACTGCAATAAAAATCCTCCAGTGGTACCCATTGGGGCAGAAAAGCCGTTGATTTTGCAACTACCTTTGAGGTATAATGAACGGTTAGAGGATATGATCGTGGTGTATATTCAAGATATTTAATCCTATCATCTGCATATAAAGTGCCTCCGGCAACCGTACTGGCATCCCTAAAATCCCTTTCCTTGACCTTTGTGATTTCTTTACCCAACGCATCGTAGATAACAACCTCCATGTCCTTTATCTTCCAACTGTCGCTGTAGTGTTGATAGGCATTGACATAATTCATTCCCATTTCGCCAAAAACGGTGACAATACGATCCTTAGTGATAGTGACTTGATCAACGTCATCGATTTCTACGACTATATCATTTTTACGAATCACGGCGTTTGCGTATTCCTTTAGCTTTTTAGGAATGGTCAGAGAAACCAGTTTAGAATCCATTTGTGCATTGCTCACAAATGGGTATGACAATAGAAAAGCCAAGAGCAATTTTGTAATATTTTTCATATGCAGTACAAAATATATAATTTTTTAGAAAAAAATTAGAAAACCACCCTATTCTAACATTTTTGTTGATATCAATAATCCTTTTAGCTACTCAACTGGTTATTCCCTAGAGTCCAAAATAATGGTCACTGGCCCATCATTAACAAGACTCACCTGCATATCAGCTCCAAATTTTCCCGTAGGAATATTTTTATCTCGCTTTCGCGAAAGCGAACTCACAAATGCTTCATATAAAGGAATGGCAATTTCTGGTTTCGCAGCATTGATGTAACTGGGACGGTTTCCCTTTCTGGTTTCTGCATAGAGCGTGAATTGGGATACGACCAAAATATCGCCGTCTATGTCCTCCACACTCAGGTTCATCTTGCCATCATCATCACTAAAAATACGCAACCCGCATATTTTACGGGCTAAATAGTCAATGTCGGTTTGTGAATCGTCATTCGTGATTCCAAGTAACACCAGCAAACCTTTTTCTATCTCGCCGGTAACTTTACCGTCGATAGACACACTGGCACTTTTTACCCGCTGGACTACGGCTCTCACGTGATGGCGTGTTTATCAGTGCGGTAATTGTCCTCATCGCCTTTAACAATCTGAACGTAGCTCTCGTAACGGCTCAAATGGATCTCGTCATTTTCCACGGCTTCCTTCACGGCACATTTGGGCTCTTCTATGTGCAGGCAATTGTGGAATTTACATTCCTGCTGGCGCTGGGCGATCTCTGGAAAATAACCGCCTATTTCCTCTTTCTCCATATCTACCACACCAAAACCCTTGATTCCAGGCGTATCAATCAAGCGCGCACCAAAGTCCAGATCAAACATCTGTGCAAAGGTTGTAGTGTGTTGACCCTGACTGTGCTGGTCTGATATCTTTTTGGTCTTTAGATCAAGTCCTGGCTGGACGGCATTGGCCAGCGTACTTTTTCCAGCGCCGCTATGGCCAGCAAACATGCTGGTTTTTCCCAGCATTTTTTCCTTGACCTGCTCTACATTTTTACCCGTTTCTGCACTGATGGCAATACACTCGTATCCTATGGATTTATACAGACTCATGAGATAGCGCACCTCATCAAGTTCTGTCATCGTTAGCATTTCCTCGCCGGTTTCTGGGTCGATACTTACCTGATCTTGATCGTCATTATAACTATCGATCTTATTAAAAACCAAAACTGCCGGAATATGATACGCCGCTGCCGTAACAAGTACCCGATCTATAAAGGAAGTAAAAGTCGGCGGGTTGTTCAAGGTAACCAGCAAAAAAACCTGGTCCACATTTGCAGCAATAATATGGGTCTGCTTAGATAAATTAACCGATTTCCGCACGATGTAATTATCACGCTCGTGGATGACATTGATGATTCCAATCTCTTCATCGCCTTTCTTCTCAATCTCAAAATCTACCTGATCGCCTACCGCCACAGGATTTGTACTCTTGATACCACTCAAACGGAATTTCCCCTTAATCCTACACGAATAAAAATCGCCGTCAGCGCCCTTTACTTCGTACCAGCTTCCTGTCGATCTGTAAACGATTCCTTTCATTGATGTAGTTGAGGGTTTTTCATATTCAAAATTAAGGTATTTGGCGGTGGTTCACTCATGCGCAGGCCCCATTGTCCTGCGGACATTTCCCCAAAGGGAAACAAGATGCAACTAGTTACTGAATGTTAAATGAGGTTTTCACTCCTGCGCGTCCCTTTGCCTTCGGCATTTCCCCAAGGGGAAATAAGTCAAGCAAGGTTTTCCAAATAAAACTCATCACCTAGTCTAACCTACTTCAAGTTTCCAAAAACTCAGCAGCTCACAGACTCAAAGACTCAAAGACTCAGCAACTAAAAAACTACCCATTAATAACCTTCTCTTGATGATTAATAGACTCTTGGTGAATGGCTTTAAAAACTCTTAAGATAAACTCCTCACTCAAGCCATGTTCCTCGCCTTCGAGAATCATTTTACCTAAAATTTCATTCCAGCGTTTGGATTGAAGGACGGCAACGTTTCTAGATTTTTTCAAGACACCGATGGAGTCTGCGGTTCGCATGCGCTTGCCCATGGTTTCAATAATAGAATTATCAATCACGTCAATTTGCGCACGCAGTTGACCCAGTTTTTGCTGATATCCAGCCTCGTCATCATGCTCTTTTCTAATGCGTAGGTCAAGGAAAATCTGTTTTAGTGCATCTGGTGTTACTTGTTGTGCTGCATCACTCCACGCATTGTCTGGATCGTAGTGGGTTTCAATCATCAATCCATCATAATTAAGGTCAAGCGCAGTTTGTGAAACTTCAAGAATCATATCACGTTTTCCTGTAATATGCGAGGGATCACAAATCAACGGCAAATCAGGATATTTTGTCTGGAAGTCAACGGCAATCTGCCATTCTGGATTATTTCTGTATTTTGATTTGTCATAGGTGGAAAATCCGCGATGGATGACACCTAGGTTTTTGATGTCTGCGGTGTAAAGTCGCTCCACGGCTCCTATCCATAAGGCTAGGTCTGGATTCACGGGATTTTTTACCAACACCACTTTATCTGTCCCCTTCAACGCGTCTGCGATTTCCTGAACGATAAATGGGCTTACCGTTGATCGTGCACCTATCCATAATAAATCAATATCATGTTCCAGGGCTAGGTCTACGTGCGCTTTATTTGCAACCTCGGTAGCGGTTAATAAACCTGTTTCCTGTTTGGCCTTCTGCAACCATTTTAACCCGATGGCGCCTACTCCTTCAAAGTTTCCTGGGCGTGTTCTGGGCTTCCAGATTCCTGCACGCAAATAGGTGGTGTCGCTGTCCTTAAGCTCGTGGGCGATTTTAAGCACCTGCTCTTCCGTCTCTGCACTACATGGACCTGCAATGACTAATGGATGTTCTAGTTTGTGTGCGTCCAACCAGTTTCTAAACTCTTTCTTATTTTCCATTTTCTATTCCTTTTAGTATCGTTTTAATTCTATTTGTTTGTTCCATATCTTCAAATATGGCTTTGTGATCGTCGTTTTTTACGCTTTCGCGAAAGCGGGATAAATTCAATATATAGCCATCCAAAGAATCCAGAACATGCTTCTTGTTCTGTGCAAAAATGGGCGTCCACATGGCGGGCGAACTTTTGGCAAGACGCACCGTGCTTTCAAAACCACTGCCGGCAAGGTCAAAGATATCGCGCTCATTTACCTCTTCCTGAATGACGGTTTTTCCCAGCATAAAGCTGGAAATGTGCGACAGGTGCGAGACGTAAGCAATGTGTCTATCGTGTGCCGCCGGTGTCATGTAACGCACGCGGACTCCCAAAACATCAAACAGTTCCTTGGCCATTTCCTGCAGTTTAAAAGCCGTCTTTTCCACCTCGCAAACGATCATTGTCTTCTTTTTGAACAGATTTCTAATAGCAGCATCCGGTCCAGAAAACTCGGTTCCCGCAATGGGATGCGCGGCTAGAAATTGTCGCCTATTTTTATGTTCTTCCACTTGATTACAGATCGCTTCTTTGGTCGAGCCTACGTCGATGACCAATGCATTTTCTGGCACCAAATCCAGCACCTGCGGCAAAACTACCAGCGCAGCATCCACGGGAACCGAAATCAGCACAAGGCCTGCCTTAGCCAAATCTGCCATTGTCGCCACCTGATCCACGATCCCATTTTCCACAGCTCGTTGGGCATGATCAGCATTTTGATCGATACCGTAAAAAAGGGCACCCTTCAAATGCTCCCGCAGATCCAGCAACATCGAGCCGCCTATAAGACCCGTCCCTATGAGGTATACGTTCTTCATGCGCTTACTTTTTTTGAAACGCGTTCCAGCATGGTGGCGATTTCTTCTTCCTTCACGCACAGCGAAAATCGTACATATCCCTCGCCATTCTTCCCAAAAATACTTCCTGGCGTGATGAAGATGTGCTGGTAATGCAACACCTCATCCACAAATTTCTTGTCATCTGTCACTCCATCTGGCAAGGCACACCAGACGAATAAACCGCCGGTTTGTGTTTGTGGTTTTAGGTGTAGTGCCCTCGCAACTTCTAGGGTCAAATCTCTTCGTTTTTGATAAATAGCATCTTGTTCATCCAGCCAACTCTCCTCTGTCTTCAATGCAGCAACGGCTCCTTTCTGGACTCCGTAGAACATCCCACTATCCATATTGGTCTTTACTTTCAGAACTTCTTTCAGTACAGCGGCATTTCCTGATAGCATCCCTACGCGCCAGCCCGCCATATTGAAGGTCTTGCTGATGGAATTTAATTCCAACGCGCAATCCATGGAGCCGTCAATCTGATGAATGCTAATTTTTTTATCGTAGCCAACACAACTGTAGGGATTATCATTGACCAATAAAATATCATGCTTGCGCGCAAAATTCACCAGCTTCTGGAAAACATCTAGGCTTCCCGCAGCGCCCGTAGGCATATTGGGATAGTTTGTCCACATGATCTTGACTTTGGTTAGATCCAATTTTTCCAGTTCTTCAAAATCGGGCATCCAATTTTGGGCTGCCGTCAAGTTATAAGTGATGGCCTGTGCCTCACATAATTTGGTAGCACTGGCATACGTGGGATATCCAGGATCTGGGATCAACACCTGATCGCCTGGATTGAGATAGGCCAGCGAGATATGCAGGATTCCTTCCTTGCTTCCCATCAATGGGATGATCTCATTTTCTGGATCAAGCGTGACCTTGTAATGTGATGTGTAAAAATCAGCCATGCCTTCCCGCAGTTCTGGCAAGCCTAGGTAACTCTGGTAACCGTGTGCTTTGGGATCCTGCAAGGCGGCTGTCAATGCTGGAATCACGTGATCTGGCGGCGACAGGTCTGGACTTCCTATGCCTGCATTGATGATGGGTTTACCTGCATTCATTAATTGACGTACTTCCCGCAATTTTGTCGCAAAGTAGTATTCCTCAACGCTGTCTAGTCTTTTGGCGGTTGCAATCATAACGAGTCTCTTTTATAAATTCCCAGAATATCCAGCTGTTCTATATAAGGTCTTATTTGGTTTTGGGCTTTTGTAAATTGGTCGATGTGGTCAAATTCAAGATCTGCCACAAAGGAGTACAAGAACGGCTTCTCGATAATAGGAATCGATTGGATTTTAGTCAGATTGATGCGCTGTGCGCCAAAAATCGTTAATATCCGCGCCAGCGTTCCAGGCTCATGACTGCTCACAAAATTGATGGTTGCCTTATCGCCATCCTCACTGTGCCGTTCCTCTTTCTCTACAACTACAAAACGCGTGGCGTTGTTCCTCACATCCTGAATCTTGCTGGCGACGATCTCTAGATCATATAAATTTGCAGCGATGGATGACGCGATTGCAGCAATTCCTTTTTTGTTATCGCGTTTGATTCTGTAAGCAGCTGCTGCGGTATCATCGGTTTCTACCAATTTGATTTCTGGGTAGTTCCTAAAAAAGGATTTGCATTGCAACAGCGCCATTGGGTGGGAGTGCAATTCTACGATATCGTTTAGTTTTTGACCTTTTAATGCCATCAACTGGTGCTCGATGGTCAAATAGGACTCTGCCGTGATGTGCAGGTCGTTCTCCTTTATGAGTGCATAATTATTCAGGATGCTGCCAGCAATGGAGTTTCCCAGCGCCATCACGCCTTTATCTACCTCGCCATTTGCAACAGCAAGACTGAGCTGATCAAAAGAATCGCATTCCAGCAGCTCTACTTCTCCATACAGCTGTTGCGCCACCTGATGGTGGTAAGACCCTTGAATACCTTGTATTGCAACCTTCATTTTATGCTATAAAAAAAGTCCTGATGTGGATCAGGACTTTATTGTGAGTTATAATTTTTAAATTACTTCAATAGAGTCCGTTCTTCCATAAAATAGAAATAATAACCAGACCAGAAGTAAGTAGTTGAATTCATAATAAGTGGCTAAAGTAGAATACTTTATTTAAAACACATAACAAAATCCAGATATTTACATAAAAAATCACGACAACGTTATTGTTGGGTGGGAGGAGTTCGCTTTCTTTAGTTTTCGCTTTCGCGAAAGCGAAAACTAAAGGGGTTTACAAAGAGCGATCGGCATAGACCGGAGTCGAATTGAGGTGAAATACGAAAGCGAACTCCTTACAATTATTATATTTACGGTATGTCAATTGAAGTTTCCCACATCACAAAGCACTACGGCAGCCAAAAGGCGCTGGATGACGTTTCATTCTCCATAAAATCTGGCGAGATCGTCGGATTTCTGGGGCCTAACGGTGCTGGGAAATCTACCATGATGCGCATTTTGACCACCTATCTCAATGCAGATGAGGGAACAGCCACCGTAAATGGACACGATGTAACCACTGATTCCCTCGCCGTGCAAGGTTCGATAGGCTATTTGCCAGAGAACAATCCGTTGTATCCTGATATGTACGTGAAGGAGTATTTGGGATTCAGTGCAAGCGTTTATAAAATTGAAAATGCCCAACAGCGCATTGAGGAAGTGATCCTAGAAACTGGTCTGGAGTCCCACAAGAACAAGAAAATCGACCAGCTTTCCAAAGGATACCGCCAGCGAGTCGGCCTTGCCAACGCCTTGCTGCACAAACCAAAAGTCCTGATTCTGGACGAGCCTACCACTGGACTGGACCCCAATCAGCTGGTAGAAATACGCCAATTGATACGCAAAGTTGCCAAAAATACGACCATCCTACTTTCCACGCACATCATGCAGGAAGTGGAGGCCATGTGTGATCGCGTCATCATCATTAATAAAGGCCAGATCGTTGCCGACGATTACCTGAAAAATCTCAAAAGCGACGACGTCCAAGTGATCGAGGTAGAATTTGATTACCGTGTGGAACCTGAATTGCTACAACGTATTCCGTTAGTTCGTGAGGTAAAGGAGCTGCATGGTTTCAATTACAGACTAAGATTCGAAACAAAAGTGGACCAGCGCAGTGGCGTGTTTGATTTTGCTCATGACAATGAGTTGAAGATTTTGTCCCTTAATAAAAGGAACAAGAATCTGGAGGCGATGTTTCAGGAGTTGACTGGGAAGTGATTATGAAATGTCTTTTAAGCAGTAGATTTGTAAGTCCAATTACTTAAAATCATGAGAATATTTAGACTTTTCATATTTAGTTTTCTTACACTGACAATCTCTTGTAGTGAAGATGAAATACCCGCCGACATCGAAGTTATTAATCAAGCAACAATAGTTGTCGATGGAAAAGAATCGGTTATAATAAATGATCAAATTACTGGTAACACAAATTGTGATAAGATTTTCCTGAGAATAAACCGTTTTCTTGATGATGAAAATAATGGATACGATTTAAGTTTTGATATTTCCAAACAAGGTGATTTAATGGATGCTGAGTATCTGGAAAGAACCGGTTTAAGTGGAAGAATTCCGTTATATCTGAGTCATTCTTTTGATCCTATATCGACCATGCATATTTCTAACTTTAGCTATGATGAATCGACAAACGATATTTACTTTGAGTTTTCGGGTACTGTCTTTAATGAGATTGACAACACAATAAAACGCTCTATAACAGGAACGGTTGATATAAAAAACCACAAGGATATTGAATGCTCCATAGGCTTACTAAATAAGATGGAATATAAGTCAAACGAATTGACATTTAAGGATAGATATTTACAAACAAGACGTTTTCAAAACGGTGCTCAAAAGCATATTTTTTATTCTAATAATGGTTTTCGATTAGAGTTCGATTTAAATCAACAGATAGGAACTTTGGAATTGGGAACGTATCCAATTGTAGAAAACAATTTTCCTGCTTTTGTAAACTTATTTGAATACGTAGGCCCTTTAATTGCTATTCAATCGCCTACCATAGTAAATGCGGATTGGAAGAAATATCAAACCAGAGGCACTTTTACAATTACTGATAAAATTGATATCGATGGAGGAGTGAAAGTAAAAGGTTACTTGAATTTAGATGTCATTGAAAACTACGAGGTAATTTATACTATAGATGGAATGGAGTTTATAACTTTTGGCAATTAAATGTTATATAATTAAAACAAAACCTCCTCAGGCGCAAAGACTGGAATGGTGGAATGTTTAAAATCCTTTTTGTTTCTGGTAATGATGCCGTTGATGCCTTTTATGGAGGCGGCACATTCAAATTGGACAGCGTCTTCATAATCTTCAATCGGATGAGTGACGGCCTTACGCAACATTGATGAATCTGCGGGAACGATGGTTAGGAGGTCTAAAAGTTTGCCGATGACCTCAGTAGCAGATTTAATGTCCATTGATTTGGACAACATATAGTGTGTTGTCATAATACTAATCGCAGAAGAAAATAATTCCCACTTTTCCTTTTTTGCTGTTTCAAATATTAGAGCAGCAACCTTCCCAAATGGCACTCTCATTGTCACAAGATCGATCAATATATTAGTGTCAAGAAAATACTGCATACTAATGCTTTGAATAACGCTCTTCTCTTATCATATCACGATCTTTCACGTAATCAATATCCAACGGAGCGACACCTGCAATTCCAATAAGAAACTCTGGTAATTTCCATTCTTCACTTTTGTTTTTTGACTTTCGGTTTTCAGTTCCATAGACTGTATCGGGCTCAATTATGGTTGAGCCATTCAGTATCCTTAGAAGAGTACTTTCTATCAATTCTGATAAACTACGATCCGTTCCTTGAGCGTATTCCTTGGCTTTTTGAGTTACGGATTCATCGATACTTAAGGTGAGCTTCTTTTTCATGATACGTATGATTATAATAAAGATACGTATAATTATTATTTCTATTGGTACAAAAGGATTCCACATCTTTGCAGCATGTTCAGAAAAGAAAGACGTTATTATATTATTAAACTCCAGTATTTGGGCTTCCGATTTCACGGCTGGCAGAAGCAACCTGATCTTCCTACGGTTGAACGCATGGTGCAGCGCACCTTACGTTTTGTTTTTGATCATTCCAATTTCAAGATTTTGGCGGCTGGCAGGACGGACGCTCGCGTTTCGGTCAATGAAACTGCGATTGAATTGTTTCTGGATGATGCGCCTATTGATGATCTGGTTGACTTCCTAGCAGAATTTAATCTCAATTTGCCCAGCGACATTAGGGCACTAGGAATAGAACCTACCACTGCCGACTTTAACATCATCAACTCTCCCAAGCTCAAGGAATACATCTACTTGTTCTCACACGGCGAGAAGTTCCATCCCTTTTGTGCACCACTCATGGTTTACATGAAGTCCGCACTGGACATTGAACTCATGAAAAAAGCAGCACAGCTTTTTGTGGGCGAGAAGGATTTCTGGTCGTATACCTACAAACCTTCGGCGGAAACCAATACAACCAGCGTGGTGGATAGCTGTTATATTGAAGAAAACAATCTCTTTACCGCAAACTTTTTTCCAGAAGAGAGTTTTTGCTTTCGCGTAAGCGGAAAAGGGTTTAAACGCCACCAGGTCAGGTTAATGATGGGCGCCCTTTTTGACCTTGGCATGGGAAAAACGACGCTGTCCGATTTTGAAAAAACACTGGATGGATCCAGCAAGATCCACCTTTCCCATATTGCGCCCAGCAGCGGCTTGATGCTTTTTAGAACGGAATTAACACAGTAGGCGAGCATACCGCTTATTATTGTAGCAACAAATAAAACAATACAATATTATGAAAAACATACTTTTAGCCGCAGCGGCCATCGCAATGACGTTTACCGCAACGGCCCAGGAATTTGATAAAATGGACAAGAGTCCTATGGATGCCGCTTATTTCCCAGCGCAGTCAACAAAGCGCGCTTTCGCGAAAACGGATGAGCAAAAAGCTGCATTGCAACCACAGATTAGAGTACTGTATGGAAGACCTTCTTTGAATGGTCGTGCGGTCTTTACGGCAACTGATGAGAAAGGTTCTGGAATTACCAAATATGGTGAAACATGGAGATTAGGTGCCAATGAAAGTACTGAAATAATGCTTATGAGTGATGCTATGATAGGTGAAAAAGAGCTAAAGGCTGGTCGTTACACAATGGTTGTCGTCCCTACTGAAAAAGAATGGACGGTTCACATCAACGCGGAAAATGACGGTTGGGGAAACTTCTCCCATAAAGATGAAATGGATGTAGTGACCACTACCATTCCTGTAGTTACTGACACAGAGAACCTAGAAAACCTAAGCATGGCCTTATACTCGCCTAACAGCGACAAGGTGGTACATCTTAAAATGGGTTGGGGAACCTATAGAGCAGAGTTGCCTATAACGCTTCTCTAGTTATTTAGAAAAATCAATCGACCGCGCCAGGTGACGTCAACGTCTACCACCGTAGGCCGATTATTCAATATCACATCGCCGTAACCATTAATGGTCCCGGCGATGTTTTGTTTTACGTCCATGCGCCACTCGCTAGTTCCTCTGTGGAAAATCTGGGCGTTTTGAATTTCTAAGTCCTGTGCATAAATGCGACCATCGCCATCAAGGAAGGTAATGTCTGCATTTTGCACGTTTCCATTCAGATAAAAATAGCTGAGGTTATTAGATACAATTTTTAGGTTCTGAACATTCAATTGGAGTCTGAAATCTCCATCTGTATTAAATTCATCCTCCAGCGCAGTGTCTTCAGAGAGCAAGGTCAGGTTGGGATAATTCAAAACGCCATCACTTTTCAAATCCTCGCCAGTACTGGTTCTAATCTCTGTCAGGTTGGGCGATGTGATTTCGATTTGGGTCACTCCATAATCACGTATGACATTGCAACCGTTGTTGTTGACAATTTCCAGACGGCCATCGATGACTTTCAAATCGATGTCGTTAAATAGGTTTTCACCTGTGGTAACTACTACTTTTTGAATAGGGCCTTGTTTGAAAGTGGCGCCCATGCGCTCGAATATGACCACTTTATCAAAGGGATCTACATCTACTTCAAAGCTTTGTATATCTCCAGCCGTCTGGGTACAGTTGAGGCCGTTTTCTGAATCGCAACTGGTCGTCGCAACGAAGCAGATTATCGCAAATGAAAACATCTTAATAAACTGAACTGTTCTCGACTTGAGTTCATATCGAGCGGAGTCGAGATACTCTAACTGACATTGAAAAAAATCCCAAATCCGAAATGCAAATTCGAGGACTGAGGCACTCGCAGTCCGGCTTTGTAAACTCATAACTCCTAACTCTGAACTCCTAACTTTGAACTTCAAACCTTGAACTTTAAACCTCATTCTGTTTCTGCTTTTGAAGTGAATAAATCATCAAATCGATACCCAACTCCAAGACTCACGCCTTCTGCCTTAGCACCATGTGCTTTTACAGTTACACTTGCAAAAACGTTATCGGTCAATCTTCTTTGTAATCCCAGTCTGTTATAAAACTTAGATTCAAACTCGATAGGCTGGTACACATAATAACCAAATTGTGACAACACACTCGTTTTTCCCAAATGCAATTCGTGACCTATAAAAAGGCCCACACGCTTGTGATCTTCATTTCCTGTGATGCCACTTTCTGGAAAACTATTGGCTTGATAATCTCGGTATTCTTTTAGGAACTCCGCAACAAATAGCTCTACACCTGCGTGTAAACTACTTTTTATATTGATGCGCTTGTCTGCATACACAGAAAAATCATAAAACGGATGCTGACCGCTACCACGGTAATCACTCTCGTTAAAACCCAATCGTGCCATGGCATTGATTCCTATAGGCTCTGTATAACTGCGCTTTTCCCAAATTTTATATTCTGGAATCTCATCACGGTTCAATGTATAATTAATTCCTGCGTTGAAAAACCAGGTATTGGTAGAATTGTTAGGTGCCCGCACGTTGGCATTGGAGTAATGTATGATACTGGCACCAGCGTGAAAGCCTAGTCCTTCAATTATATTTTCCTTGCGATAATTTGCGACTAGATAGGTAGAACTCGTGATCGTTGTACCATAAGCGTTGTTTTGCGGGTTTGTCTCCACGTCAAAAGGCTTTGTCATATAGGCCAATCCCTGTCCTATTCTAAACTGTAGGTTTCTATTGAAAAAATGAAAATTATAATGAGCATAGACACTATAGGCCTCACCCAGATTGTAATTCTTCATATCCTGATAAGCACCACTAAATCCCCAGTCGGGAAAACCATAACGCGATTCCCACTCTTCTTCGCCAAATGTCTTGCGGTTATAACTGATCAATACCGCCTTAGGATGATCTGTGATCAAGTGGGAGATATCTTGGTTGTGTTGCAGGATCGTCCCGTGCATCAAGGATACGTCGAGAGTTGCAATCTTAGGGGCTTGTTCTTGGGTTTGTGCTGTTGCCGCTTTCGCGAAAGCGAGAAAAACCACAAGCAGTATAAAACGATTCGTCATTGGGGCGAAACTACATTAAAAAATGGCGCGGGCAATGTCATAAATGTTGTCGCTTTTTCCCATGCTATAAAAGTGCAAAACGGGCACGTCATGGGATAGCAATTCGCGGCATTGTTCGATACAAAACTCCACGCCCACCTGACGTACGTCTTTATTGGTCTTGCAGTTTTCCACGGCGTCCACTAAATTTTCTGGAATGTCCAGATGGAAGGTTTGCGGCAACAACTGCAAATGATTTTTAATTGCGATTGGCTTGATACCTGGAATGATAGGAATCGTGATGCCTATTTCCCTCGCGGCCTTCACAAAATCGAAATATTTCTGGTTGTCAAAGAACATTTGGGTAACCACATAATGGGCGCCGGCCTCTACCTTATCCTTCAATCGTTTTAGATCTGTTTTCATGCTGGGCGACTCCTCATGCTTTTCTGGATAGCCTGCCACACCTATACAAAAATCCACATCGCAAGAAATCTCGATAACCTCGTGTAAATAATGTCCTTTATTTAATTGATCGATCTGTTTAACCAGATCAATAGCAAATTCATGGCCGCCGTCCGTGCATTCAAAACGTTTATCCCCTTTACGGGCATCGCCTCGCAACGCCATAACATTATCAATTTCTAGATACTGACAATCCACAAGAAGATATTCGGTTTCCTGTTGGGTAAAGCCTCCACACAACAAATGTGGGACAGTATCCACATTGTATTTATTCTGGATGGCCGCACAAATTCCCAGCGTTCCAGGGCGCATTCTCGTCAGCTTTTTTTCTAGTAATCCATCTTTTTTAGGAATGTAGATAAATTCTTCACGTGATGTCGTGACGTCGATGAATGGTGGTTTGAACTCCATCAACGGATCGATATTATCGTACAATTCCTGGATAGATTTTCCCTTGACCGGCGGGATGATCTCAAAGCTGAACAGCGTTTTATCTGCCTGTTTAATATGATCTGTAATCTTCATGTAGTAGTTCGTGTATTAGTCGGCAATGTTTGGATTGAGCCATTTTTCCGCTTTTGCTTGAGGAATTCCTTTACGCTCTGCATAGTCTTTTACCTGATCTTCCTTGATTTTTCCCAAGCCAAAATAGCGCGATTCTGGATGCGCCACATAATATCCAGAAACGCTGGCGGCTGGCCACATGGCAAGGCTTTCTGTAAGCGTCACTCCTATGCGCTCCTCCACTTGCAACAATTCCCAAATGGTTTCTTTTTCCAAGTGATCCGGACAAGCTGGATAACCCGGCGCTGGGCGGATTCCCTTATAAGCTTCCTTGATCAAATCATTATTTTCCAGCTGCTCGTCGCTCGCATAACCCCAGAATTCTTTGCGTATTCTCAAATGCAAGTACTCCGCAAGTGCTTCTGCAAGGCGGTCTGCGAGTGCTTTGAGCATGATGGAATTGTAGTCATCCAGGTTTTTACGGAATTCCTCAGCGCGCTTTTCAACTCCAAAACCAGTGGTTACGCAAAAAGCGCCCATGTAATCCTGTGTTCCAGATTGTGCCGGAGCAATAAAATCGGATAGGGCGATTTGTGGTTTGCCTGCGGCTTTTTTGGATTGCTGGCGCAAGGTTCTGAAAACGTATTCTTGATCTGTTCCCTTGATTTCTATGTCATCCTGCTCGTTTGAATTTGCAGGGAATAAGCCGTAGAGCGCTTTTGCCTCTAACCAATTCTCATCAATAATCTGCGTCAACATTTCCTGTGCATCGGCAAAAAGTTCTGTGGCTTGCTCGCCCACTACCTCATCTGTCAAGATATCTGGATAACGACCATGCAAATCCCAACTGCGGAAGAATGGCGACCAGTCAATGTAAGCTGAAATTTCTTTTAGATCCAGGTTTTCCAATTCGTGAACGCCCAATTTTTTGGGCTTCACGGCTTGATAGGATTCCCAATCGGTGGTCCATTTATGTTCTCTGGCTTGGGCGATGGTTAGGTAATCCTTCTTTTTGGCTCTTCCCAAAAACTCGTTGCGCAGTTTTGTGTACTCTTCTTTTTTCGCTTTCGCGAAAGCGAAATAGTCATCATCCTTCTCGCCCGTCAATTCTCCCGCGATGGTCACGGCTCGGCTTGCATCGTTGACGTGCACGATCGTCCCGTCATATTCTGGCGCAATTTTCACGGCCGTGTGCGCCCGCGAGGTCGTCGCGCCGCCTATCATGAGCGGCACTATAAAATTGCGGCGCTTCATCTCTTTAGCGACATACACCATCTCGTCCAGCGATGGCGTGATGAGTCCACTCAACCCAATGATATCCACATTGTGCTCAATCGCCGCATCCAGAATCTTCTCTGGTGGTACCATCACGCCCAGGTCGATGATTTCATAATTATTACACGCCAAAACGACGCTTACAATGTTTTTCCCGATATCGTGGACATCGCCCTTTACGGTGGCCATTAGCACTTTCTTGGCCCCTAAATCCCCAGAGGGGACTTTTTTGAGGGCTTCCTTGACTTTGTCAAGGACGTCCTCATGATTTTGAAGGACTTGTTCATTTTTGAATCTGATCACTCTGAAACCGTGTTCTTTCAGCCAATTGGTTCTTTCTTGATCTTTTTCTTGTTGTTCTATGCTATCGTGGTAACCGCCGTCAATTTCTATAATCAGATTTTGTTTAAGGCAGACAAAATCGGCGATATACATTCCAATGATATGCTCTCGACGGAATTTGTATCCATCCAATTTCTTGTTGCTGAGCAATTCCCACATTTTAGCTTCGGCTGGAGTGGGGTTCAAACGGCTTTGTTTAGTTCTTTCCAACAAAACGCGGTACGCCATCGGGTTGGCGGTACGCCAACTCGAAAAAGTCCCCTTTGGGGATTTAGGGGCCTGGAGTCTGAGTCTTTCTTTCTCCTCTTCAATAAACGGCAGCAAATAAGCCACTGCCTTTTTCATGACCCGTGCACTTTTGACCACCTGCGGCAGGAACATTTTTCCACTACCGAACAGGTCGCCCACCACGTTCATTCCCGTCATGAGGTTACCCTCGATCACTTCAATGGGCGCCGTGGCAACGAGTCTGGCCTCTTCTACATCTTCAATAATGAAGGCGTCGATCCCTTTTACCAATGCTCTGGTAATGCGGTCTTGCAATGGCAGCTCTCGCCAACTGTTATCAATGGTACTCGTACGGGTGGTTTGAGTAACATTCTCCGCATAATCGAGGAGTCGTTCCGTGGCGTCATCACGGCGGTTGAGCAGGACGTCTTCCACATGATCCAGTAGATCTTTATCGATATCGTCGTACACCTCCAGCAATGCTGGATTCACGATTCCCATATTCATTCCCGCCTTGATGGCATGGTATAAAAATGCGCTGTGCATCGCCTCGCGCACCTTATCATTCCCGCGGAAACTGAAACTTACATTGCTCACGCCACCGCTCACACTAGCATGCGGCAGATTGTTGCGTACCCATCGTGTTCCTTCTATAAAGTCAATCGCGTTGAGTTTATGCTCGTCCATTCCCGTTGCTACAGGAAAAATATTCAAGTCAAAAATGATGTCTTCAGGAGCGAATTTCACTTGATCGACGAGGATGTCATAGCTGCGTTTGGAAATCTCGACTCGCCTGTCGTAATTATCGGCTTGACCTGTTTCATCAAAAGCCATGACGATCACGGCTGCGCCGTATCGTTTGATGGCTTTTGCATGCCTAATAAATTCCTCCTCGCCTTCCTTGAGGCTTATGGAATTGACCACGCATTTTCCCTGAACCACCTGCAATCCAGCCTCAATGATTTCCCATTTGGAACTATCGATCATGATGGGCACTCGGGAAATGTCTGGCTCGGCGGCGATCAAATTGAGGAATTTGACCATAGCGGCTTTACCGTCGATCAAGCCATCATCCATGTTGATATCGATGATCTGCGCACCGTTTTCCACTTGGTCGCGGGCAACGTCTAGCGCCTCATCAAATTTTTCATCCTTGATCAGACGTAGGAATTTCTTGGAGCCCGCAACGTTGGTGCGTTCGCCTACATTGACAAAATTGCTTTCTGGGGTAATGACCAGCGGCTCAAGACCGCTTAACCGCAACGGTCGGTACTCTGTTTGCTTATCCATGAACCAATGTTTGTAGGGATGGAATCAGTCTCGGCTTATATTCCGCTGCGATTTTTGCGATGGCCGCAATATGTTCTGGTGTTGTTCCACAACAACCACCGATGATGTTGACTAACGATTTATCGAGATATTCCCTAATTTGAGAAGCCATTTGTTCTGGCGATTCATCGTATTCTCCAAAAGCGTTAGGCAATCCAGCATTAGGATAAGCGCTGATCCCGAATTTGGATTTCCCAGCAACGGTTTCTAGATATGGCGTCAACTGTTTTGCACCCAGCGCACAATTGAACCCAACCGACAATAACGGAATGTGTTCCATGGAAATCAGGAATGCCTCGGCCGTTTGACCGCTTAGGGTTCTACCTGAAGCATCGGTTATTGTACCGCTGACCATGACTGGAATGTCTAGATCTAATTCTTCTTTGAGTTCCTCGATGGCAAAAAGAGCAGCTTTGGCATTGAGCGTGTCGAATACGGTTTCTACTAGTAAAATATCAACGCCACCTTTGATGAGTCCAGCGGCTTGTTGTTTATACGCAATACGCAGTTGGTCAAATGTAATCGCGCGATAACCAGGATCATTGACGTCTGGCGACATGCTTGCCGTTTTATTGGTCGGCCCTATCGCGCCGGCAACAAATCTAGGTTTGTTTGGTTCCCGAGCGGTAAACTCGTCGGCCACCTTGCGGGCGATTTTGGCACTCTCAATATTAAGCTCGTCGACCAGATCTTCCATCGCATAATCTGCCATGGCAATGGTCGTACCGCTGAAGGTATTGGTTTCCACAATATCAGCACCAGCCGCAAAATACTGCGCGTGCACATCAGCAATGGCAGCTGGTTGCGTGATGGATAACAAATCGTTGTTACCTTTTACGTCTTGTTTGTAGTCGGCAAAACGGGTGCCTCTAAAATCTTCTTCGGTAAACTTATGCCGTTGCAGCATGGTTCCCATGGCGCCATCCAGCACAAGAATACGCTCCTGCAATGCGTTGATCAATCTCGTATTATCCACTCTTATCTTTTTAAAATGATGTCCAACCTGCAACCAATTTAAATCCATCGAATGAATTACTGGTTTACTTGATTTTTGAGTAGTGTTTCGCTTTCGTATCGCAGTGCTTCGACAAGCTCAGCATGACATAAATGCGGCATAAACTTATTTTAGTTTCGCTTTCGCGAAAGCAAAAAATAAAGCGTACAAAATTTTAAAAGAAAGAATAGCGATGAAGCTGATAGTTATCTGTCCACATTGCTGCGGTAGAATGAGGCACCTTCTACAGTTGTAGGGTTGCCAAGGTCTCAACGGGTCTAATCCCTGAACCTTTCTTTATAACTCAAAATGCAATGAACTGATGCAAATATGAGCGATAAACGCTTCTTATGCAAATAATTTGTTGATTAGATAATGGGGCGATTTGCTGATGAATATCGGGATGCGGTATGAGGTTTTCGGGATGTGGCGGAAAAACTTAAGCTGAAATCTAAATTGAAATTTAAAAGTGTCATTTGTAGATAACCCTCTATTTTGCGCAAACAACCTTTAAATACTCCAGAAGAGGCGTTTCCATCTGAAAACTGAAAACTGCGACTGGAAGCTAAATCATTCCTCAGGAGCCAACTCAATCACTAATCCCTCCAGATCTTCCGTTATCGGGATCTGGCAGCCTAGTCTAGAATTGTCTTTTACGTTTTGCGCTTCCCAAAGCATGGCTTGCTCATCGTCATTGCGCTCGCCTAGATCATGATCGCTAATGATGTAGCATTGACAAGTGGCGCACATCGCCATACCGCCGCAAACGGCCTGTACGGGAAGATCGTATGCCTTGCAGACTTCCATCACATTCATGTTCATGTCTGTAGGCGCATCGACCTCATGGCGCTGGCCTTCACGGTCAATAATGGTCATTTTGATATCAGACATTCTGCTTGTTCCCTATTTTTTTAACTACTGCTTTTTCGGCTTCCTTTCTGGAACCGTCAAAACCGTCGATACCGCCAACGGTCGTGTATTTCATGACGTAGCGTTTGTCTGGAAAGATGCGCTGATAGGCGCTTTGACACATCAAGGTCGCCTCGTGGAAACCGCACAGTATCAGTTTCAGTTTACCTGGATAAGTGTTGACATCGCCTATGGCATAGATGCCTGGAATGTTTGTTTGGTAATCGAGCGTATTGTCAACCTTGATTGCATTTTTCTCTATCTCCAGACCCCAATCGGCAATTGGGCCCAATTTAGGCGCCAGACCGAATAGCGGAATAAAAGCGTCGCACTCGATAACTTCCATACGTTTGGCCTCGTCGTTGTGCTGTAGTAAAACAGATTCTACATTTCCTTCTCCGTTGATGTCTAGAATTTCGGCGGGTGTGATCAGGCGGATTCGATCCTGCTGTACCAGCTCTTCCACTTTTTCCACACTATCCAGCGCACCACGGAATTCCTCGCGCCTGTGCACCAGCGTTACCTCGCTAGCTACATCTGCCAAAAAGATGGACCAGTCCAGCGCACTATCGCCACCACCAGCAATGACTACCTTTTTACCGCGGTAATCTTCAGGATCCTTGATCATGTAGGCAAGACCTTTGTCCTCATATTTTTCAAGGCCGTCAATGGTGGGTTTGCGAGGTTCAAAAGAACCCAGACCGCCTGCTATAGCAACAATTTTTGTGTGGTGTCTGGTTCCCTTACTCGTTGTTACTATGAAACTTCCGTCTTCTAGCTTTTCAATGGTTTCTGCTCGCTCGCCCAGAGTGAAACCTGGTTGGAACGGTTCAATCTGTTTCATCAAGTTTTTGACGAGATCCCCAGCTAAAACTTCTGGAAATCCGGGAATATCGTAGATGGGTTTTTTAGGATACAGCTCTGTACACTGACCACCAGGTTGTGCCAACGCGTCGATAATATGACACTTCAACTTCAACAATCCAGCTTCAAAAACGGCAAAAAGTCCCGTCGGGCCTGCACCTATGATCAATATATCTGTGGTAATCATCTCTTTCTCCATAGCAAATTTCACTCCAATTAAGCGATTGCAAAGGTCGTGACCAAATGGCAGCTAAACAAGTGTTTAACAATTAACCGAATGCCTTTCTATCTGAGTGGATCCATAGACAATACTTCCTTTCTGCTACGAAATGATAAATTCTCCTCTTCAAAAATAAAATATAGGGACTGTCTTGAAATTGAGGAGTAGTTCGCTTTCGCGAAAGCGGAGACCATTTAAATATAAGCGTGCCTAAAATCGATGGTTAAATCTGAGCGCTGAGTTATGAAGCAATCAAATCTGCCAGGGTTTGATTCTCCAATATTTGTAGGGTATTGTCCCGCACCTTAATCATCAATCGATTTACCGCACAGGTTTCCTCATCTGGACAATCGTCACATTTTTCATAGAAGTTAAGGCTCACGCAGGGCAACATGGCAATGGGCCCTTCCAGGATCCTGTGGATTGCAGACATCCTGATTTGATCTGCGGGTTGGGATAAATAATAACCACCCCCTTTTCCCTTGCGACTTCCCAGGATGGAATTCTTGCGCAATTCTAGCAGGATAGCTTCTAGGAATTTATGGGGTATATGTTGCTCGACTGCGATACTGGCAATGCTGACAGGTTCATTGGAGTTTCTCGAGGCGAGATAGGTCAGGGCTTTAATGCCGTATTTGGTTTTTCTGGAAAGCATGATCAAATTTACTCTTAATTCACCGCATCCCTCAAAATACTCCCTTCTAACACTTATCAATTGTTAAGTGTAAAAACTAAATTTCTTTCATTTCTGGTTATATGTCGATATGTATAAAAAGCAGCCCCTATCTCACTGGTTACTATTTCTGTAACTATTTTCCTACGTATATTCCTCAGCCGGCTTTATGATTTTTAAAATTTTCTCTCAAGTTATCAGTGATTTACGCTTGTAAAGTAAAATATCAGCTCTATTGCTTACACTTTTATTCCTACAAATAACAACCTCGTATTTACTGTACACACCTAACAACGTGCCCATTAACGATACAGGTTGTCGAAAAGTTAAAATTTATCTAAGGTAATTCTTACAAATTACTAAATTTGATATGGACGAGTCTTACCGCCCCACGTTTTTGATCTATCTATGAGTGAAGCCCTACTTTCGAAAAGCGAAATCCTTAGATTAAAAGCGCTTGCTAAAATCAACATTCTTGATTCCCTTATTGAAGAGAAATACGATCATGTCACCCAGCTGGCGTCTTACATTTGCTCCACAAAATGCAGTGGGATATCCCTAGTGGATCAACATAAGCAGTGGTTTAAGTCAAGGGTAGGTATTCCCTATAAAGAGTTACCTAGAGAACTCAGTTTTTGTTCCCATGCCATTGCCAAGCCAGACAAGATAATGCAAGTGGAGAACGCCACTCTAGACAGAAGGTTTAAGGACAATCCATATGTAAATAACCTGGAGAACCCCATCGTCTTTTATGCTGGCATCCCGATTAAAGATCGCAATGGTTATGTGTTGGGAACCCTATGCGTCATGGATGACAAGGCTGGTTCCTTAGACAAACATCAAAAGAGAGCACTCAAAAAACTAGCGTTACTAGTGCAAGATCTTTTTGAACTGCATGTGACCAATGAGGACCTGCTCCAGTCAAAGAACCAACTAAAAAAACACAACGATCTATTAAGGGGTTTTGCAGGTACCGTGTCCCATGATATGAAGATGCCTTTAGCTAACCTGATTCTTACTTCTGATATTCTCACCAAGAAATATGATGACCTGCTGGATAAGGATGGGAAAAAGTATCTCAAATATCTGAAAACCGCATCGCTATCCCTAAGTGATTATATTACCAACATTTTGAATCATTATAAGTGTCTTTCGTATGATATAGATGATAGGGAATCCTTTGATTTGAATGAGCTGCTGGAGCATATTATTGAATTGATCAACATCAAACATAATTGCAGCATTAATTTACCAGAAAAAAATTATCACTTGCACTGCAACCGGGTTGCCCTAGAACAAATATTCCTGAATCTTATAGGCAATAGCATTAAATACAACGATAAGGTGGAAACGCTCATCGACTTTAGGTTTTGTGAGAAAAAGGATCGCTACCGTTTTTCCATCACAGATAACGGTCGAGGTATACCAGAAGATAAACTTCATCATATATTTGACCTTTTCCACACGGTGGGTGAATATGATCGCGAGGGTAAAAAGGGCCACGGCATAGGATTGTCCACCGTTAAACAACTGGTGGTTAATATGGGCGGTAGTATAAAAGCCACCTCCGTTGTAGGGGAACAAACTACCTTTAAGTTTACCATTAGCAAATAGCCTCTACCGGTAGGAGAACACGAGCCACCGCCTTGCTTATTTTTACAATGTCTGATACCAGTCCACGGGCCGTTACCTCTCGTCCAGCTCCTGCCCCTTTAATGACTAAGGGGTGTTGTGCATAGCTTTCTGAATAGATTTCAAAGAATCCATCGCTTCCCTGTAATTGTCCTGCGGGAGTATCTTTCTTTACTACCTGTAAAGAAACAGTCAATTGTTTATTCACCACATCCAACTGGCCCAAATGACGCAATACTTCATCCTCTTTCAAGGCCTTTTTGCGCGCTTGGAACGTTTCATCCAGCTGGCTCAAGTCTGTGAGGAATTGATGTAAGGACGCCGTACGTAAAGATGGTGTTACCAGGTTTTCGATTTGGATATCTTCAAATTCTAGCTTAAGACCAGCCTCTCGAGCGAGCACTAATAGTTTTCTAGCCACATCGTTACCAGAAAGATCCTCTCGTGGGTCTGGCTCTGTAAATCCCAGATCGAGGGCATCCTTCACTACTTGTGAGAAGGTCACCTCTTCCTGGGAATACCGGTTAAAAATATACCCCAATGATCCAGAGAAAACACCATTGATGGCAAACAGTTGCTCACCGCTGTTGAAAAGGCTCCTGACGGTTTCAACAATAGGCAAACCAGCCCCTACGTTTGTCTCATATTCAAAAAAGAGATTCTTCTGTTTTAATATCGCCCTCAAGTCGTCATAAAAATCCTGTGCAAGCGTATTAGCTATTTTGTTGGCTGTGACTATATGGAATCCATGTGTTGCAATTTCAGGATAAAACCGTGAAAGCTCCTGGCTTGCGGTCGCATCAACGGCGATCCTGACTGCCTCCTGGTTTTTTGAAAATACGTAAAAGCTATCTGGCTCTCGCGGTACAGAATCAGTTCCAAAAACTTCTTTCCAGTCCTCTTGTATGCCTGCTGCTTTCAATAAAACAGATCTAGAATTAGCCAGGCCCACAATGCGTATGTCCAATTGATGTTGTGATTTAAAAAAGGGTCGAGCGTCAATGATTTGCTGGATAAAGGTTTTACCTACATTGCCTATCCCGAATAAATATATATGTATTTGTTTCATTTGATATAGAATACCTAGTGGTATGATTCATTAGGAAGAATAGGAAACAGCGGTAGTCACCGTCTCCCGTTCTAGGTGATTTGTAATTATTTGATTTAAAATAAATGCTACTTGATCGTGCTCGATCAAGAACGCATCATGGCCATGAATGCTATGTATCTCTTGGTAGGTGATGGGGTGTACCTTGTTTAACCGGTCATAGGTCTCCTGATCTTCTGCAGCTAGAAAGAACCCATCGCTGTCTATGGCCATCAATGCGATGGCTGTATCACTGTCCTGGATCACGTTCTCAATTTTACCTTCATATCCTGCTGCTGCGTTGGTATTCCACAATAAATGGTTGAGCAATCGATAGGATGGCAAGGAAAATCGCTCCTGGAGTGCGTTCCCGTGATGCTCCAGCCATTGCTTGACCTTAAAGACTCCATTGCTCTGGTGCCGATTAAATTTATGCTTCAATCCTTGCGGTGATCTGTAAAAGGTCATGGCATGTTGACGTGCGGTTTCCAGTGGTTTGCTAGAATTCTCTAGAATTGTTTCTTGAATATGGCAACAGGCAATAAGCCAATCCGTTGATTTCCAATCTGCAGCGATGGGGACAATGGTCCCAAAAAGCTTCGGTCGTAGGGCCAGCATTTCCCATAACAGTGCACCACCTATGCTTCCACCTATACCCAGGTCAATATAATCGATGTCTAGGGTTTGTATCGCTTTCGCGAAAGCGAGACCCACATCAGCCAGGCACCAGTCCTGGTAGTTAAAGATCAAATGATCTGTGACCTGATCGTATCCATTGCCTGGAATATCCATTGCCAGTACTGTGTACTTCTCCAGATCAACGGTCTTGCCGTTACCCACAATCTCACTCCACCATGACGGAACATTGGAATTTCCCGTGAGGGCATGATTCACCAGAATAATGGGCGCGGTATGTAACTCACGCCCAAAAATCTGGTAAGAAACACTGACTTCCTGTTTCCTTCCAGACCTTAATTCCAGGTCTGGAATCACTATATACTTAAGATGATCTGCCATCTATGCGTTAACGGCTGCTTTGATTTGTTGAAAGGCATGGGTAAGATCCTGCTTCAAATCAGTTAGATCTTCCAGCCCTACGGACAGTCGAATAAGATCCTTAGTCACGCCGGTGCTTAATTGATCCTCATCCTTCAACTGCTGGTGGGTCGTACTTGCTGGGTGGATGATCAGGGATTTTGTATCGCCTATGTTGGCCAGTAAGGAGAAAACCTTAGCACTATCCACTACTTTTTTGGCACTTTCATAACCGCCTTTGACACCAAAAGTCACGATACCACTTTGACCTTTTGGCAAGTACTCTTGCGCTAGGTCATAATAATCGCTGGATTCCAGTCCTGGGTAATTCACCCATTCCACTTCCGCTTGTTCTTTGAGCCATTTGGCCAGTTCCAATGCACTCTGGCTGTGTTTTTGAATTCTTAAGTCCAGTGTTTCCAGTCCTTGAATAATTTGCCAGGCGTTGAATGGGGATATAGCGGCACCTAGATCGCGCAGTCCTTCAATTCTAACTTTGGCAATGAACGCAGCGGCTTCCAATGCCTCACTATACACCAGTCCATGATATCCTGCAGACGGCTCTGTAAATTCTGGAAATTTCCCGTTGGTCCAGTCAAATGTACCCGCATCAATGATGATACCGCCCAGTGCGGTGCCGTTCCCGTTGATGTATTTTGTCAAGGAATGGATCACGATGTTTGCACCGTGAGCGATTGGGTTTAATAAATAAGGGGTTGCTACCGTATTATCCACGATAAGGGGCACTTTGGAGGCTTTGGCCTGTTTGCTGATTTTCTTGAGATCCAACACGTCCAGTTTTGGGTTACCCAGGGACTCAACAAAAATGGCGCGGGTGTTTTCTTGAGTCGCTTTCGCGAAAGCGTCGTCATCATTAGGATTTACAAAGGTAGTCGTGATTCCCAAACGTGGTAAGGTCACAGAAAGTAGGTTATACGTACCACCGTACAGAGAATTACTGGCAACGATATGATCTCCCGCACGCAACAAGGTCAACAGGGTTGTAGAAATGGCCGAAGTCCCAGAAGCCGTTGCGACAGAAGCGATTCCACCTTCTAACGCGGCCAATCTTTGCTCCAAAACATCTACCGTAGGGTTGTTGATCCTGGTGTAAATCCAGCCGGGCTCTGCCAGTGAAAAAAGGTTTGCCGCGTGGTCGCTGTTGTTAAACACATAGCTGGTGGATTGGTACAAGGGCACGGCCCGTGTACCGCCGTTAAGCTTCACATCGTGTCCTGCGTGCAATGCTTGGGTTGAAAATTTTTGATCTGACATTTTGTTTCTTTTTTAAATTAGAAATTAGATTAATGTCCAGAACCCATGAAATATAGACTTGCCTTCCTGCTAGTGCAAAAGGAAAAATCAAAAAAGAAACTTGTGGTAGTATAACCTACTTACATGTGTATCATCTTGTCTCACCTAATCGTGAGCAGAAGTTAGCACCTTCATCATTTATTGTCAACATAAATGAAGGGTTGCTAAGGAGTCGATGGGTCTGTTCCCTCGTCCTTTCTTGATAATTTCAGTATGGTTATGAACGTGAGTGTAAAGATTCATTAAATTAAATGGAGATTCCAAATTTTTAACACATTATTTTCCTAGTAGCTTTGTAGGGTAATGGGTCAGAACAGCTTTTCAATTAGACATCATGTGTATAATTACCTCATTTTCAATGATGTTACCATATTTTCATCTCCAAAGAATGAATGTTTTTTGAAATAAGGATAATCGACCGTCAACCAGTTTCTGGATTCTTTTAGAAAAACTCTTTAGCTATGATCATTTATGTTGGTTCGCTTTCGCGAAAGCGTGTAAGGGACAAAGTTTACTGCAAGAGTTCTCGACTATCGCTCGAACTGGACAATCTTTAACTTTTCTAAGAGCGGACTTAATTCCACATTTAGGAAATAAAACTATTTCAAGATTGATATTCTAGGCTCTAAAGTAGAAATCACATTGACCACATGATCCTCAAAGAGAAAAGCGTAATGCTGAAAAGCTCCTGGATAATCCGAAGACGCTATTGTATCTTTTTTGATGTAATCTAGAAAATTTGATGTTTGATAAGTTCTCAATCTGTTACCTGTGAAATCCGTGCCTTGTAAGTTATCATAGCTCTCATCAATTACCGAATAGGCAATATAACTAAGGAAATCGATATTAAATTTTCGGCTTTTTTGATGATGAAAAATTCTTGAGGCCGCAAACTTTATTCCCGAGACTTCATGCTTTTTGTATGAATCAGTTTCACCAATAGCCAATTCAAGTCTCAAAGTATTTTCTTCAGGTTCAAATATTTTGGTCAGAAATAAAAACTTTTCATTATTTATTTGATGATGGAAATCCATAAATTTTTTACTTTCACTAGAGTATATAATCTGTACTCACAAAATTGGAACTGCGTGATTGCAGCAACTCGTTCAAAATAGCATTGTTGGCCGCATTGTCTTTTGAGGCGACAAAGGTTCTAATAGAAAACGATCTTAAAGCATCATGCACGCTCAGTGTTGCTACGGCACTATCTTTTCTCCCGGTAAACGGATATACATCTGGGCCACGCTGGCAAGAGCTATTCAAATTAACACGACAGACCAGGTTGACGAGCGTATCGATCAATGGCGCCAGCGTTTTGATATCCTGGCCAAATAGGCTTACCTGCTGGCCATAATTCGATGCCGCCATATCATCCAGAGGTTCCTCGATGTCTTTGAAAGAAACTACCGGAATTACTGGGCCAAACTGTTCTTCCTGAAACACCCGCATATCCTTGGAAACTGGATAAAGAACCGCTGGAAAAATATAATTCTCTGTGGTTTGCCCACCTTTTTCATTGATGATTTTAGCTCCTTTGGCTGTAGCGTCGTCGATCAATTCTTGGATATATGCAGGTTTGTCCGGTTCTGGTAAAGGCGTCAATTTCACGCCTGCTTCCCATGGATTACCAAATTTTAGTGCATCTACTTTTAAAGCAAACCGCTTGTTAAATTCCTGGATGATATCTTCATGCACGTACAGAATCTTAAGTGCCGTACAACGTTGCCCATTAAAAGAGGTGCTTCCTGCGATACATTCTTCAATCGCCAGGTCAAGATCGGCATCCTTGAGAACGATCGCTGGGTTCTTTGCTTCCAGTCCTAAAACGAGCCGCAGTCGGTTGCTTTTGGGGTGCTGATTTTGCAATGCGTTAGCCGATTTGCTATTCCCGATCAACGCCAGTACATCGATTTTCCCAGATTTCATAATGGGCGATGCTACCACTCTACCGCGACCGTAAATGATATTGACCACACCAGCTGGAAAGCTGGAACGGAAGGCTTCCAATAAAGGCGAGATAAGCAACACGCCGTGTTTAGCAGGTTTGAAAACGGCTGTATTTCCCATGATCAACGCAGGAATTAGCAAGGCAAACGTCTCATTAAGCGGGTAATTGTAAGGTCCTAGACACAAGACAACACCCAATGGACCGCGACGAATGTGCGCATTCACACCATCGTGCTTTTGGAATTTGGCGCTGTTGCGATCCATTTGTTTATAATCCTCAATGGTATCATAGATGTAATCGACCGTACGGTCAAATTCTTTTTCGGAATCTGGTAGGGTTTTCCCTATTTCCCACATGAGCAGTTTCACGATCTCATCGCGTTTGGTTTTCATTTGGGTCACAAACTTTTCCATACAGGCAATACGATCCACTACTTTCATGGTCGGCCATAAGCCTTGACCCTTGTCGTATGCAACAACCGCAGCATCCAGCGCTTCCAATGCTTCCTTTTCTCCTAGGGTAGGTATGGAACCTAATAAGGTGGGCGCATACCGGTCTGTGGAGGATATGGTGGAATACACCTCAGAGAATTCGCCTTTCCATTCTATCAACTCCCCATTTACCAGATAGGTGTTTTGGTGCAATAAGTTGTTTATTTTAAAGACTTCTGGAATTTGAATAGAACTCATGATGGGTTATTTGATGTTCTAAAGATAGAGATTGTAGATAAAATTTGTTAGATGCCTAGATAATTTACCTCCGAAAGCGGAAATGAAGCTGAGGTTTGATTTATTTAATCTCCTTTAAAACTTTAGAACCTGTATAGGTGTATATATAAAACTCCAATACCCAGACCTTTATAGTCAAGTACTAGGGCAATAATGTTTTTTTTTAAAGCACTGCTTCATCTCCTGTTCTTTTTGTCAAATAATAGAAGTTCACAATTACGAGAGATTTCAACTTTCCCTCAATAGCTAAAAATGCCTTCTAAATGCCAATTTGAGTTATTTATTAAAATTGTAAGAGATAAAAAGCAGATGCCATAAAACATAAATCGGATTAAGGGAAAGATAAGAAGTCTTCCCGTTGCGCCTTTAGTCGATTTGTCGTTAAAAAGAGTGTTTTTAATTGAACAATTGATAAAACTATGAGAGCAACGCTATTTAAGCAGCCTTTTGTAAATCCACCCAGAGAAATGGATCGTAGGTGTCATTGAACATACCCTCCATTATTATGAAATCAACTTTACCAATTACTTTTTTGCTTTTCATGTCAGCCTCCTTCTTTATTCATGCCCAGGTAGGAATTGGCACAATTACTCCCAACAATGCATCCCTACTCGATATCACTGCAAGTGCTGGTGACAAAGGGATTATGATTCCTAGGGTTGCTATTGCAGATTTAAACACTCAGGACCCTATACAAGGCACGATTGAGGAAAGTCTTTTAGTTTATAACACTAGAAACAGTACAGGTAAGGGATTCTATTATTGGTCAGGCTCAAAATGGGAGAAACTGATCACCGCTAATGATAGCCCAGCGACTTCTACTAGCACTAACAGTGACTGGTCACGCAATGGAAATGCCGGCACCACGCCTGGCGGCGGTTCCAATAACTACCTAGGAACCTCTGATAACAAGGATATGTCCATCGCCACCAACAAGGTGGAAAGAATACGAATCAAATCCAACGGTCGTGTAGGTATAGGTGCAGGCGCCACAAACCCTATCAAAGCACTGGACATCAAGACCAATACCACCGATGATGGATTGCGCCTGGATTTCAATTCATTTGATCTGGATATGACCAACAATGGGAACGATTTTGAATTAAAGCACAGCGCAGCGGCAGGAAGGATTTTAATGGGTTTCAACGGCATTCAACGACTGCAGTTTACAGACCTCATGCTGGCACCTCTTGTTGATGCACCCGATAATATAGCTACTAACAACGGGACCTATGATTTAGGGAGGTTCAATTTTCATTTTAGAAGAATGTATACCAAAGGCGTTCATACCAATGACGATAATGCAAATGGTGGTTTAAGAATCAATATAGGCTCCAATGGTGGGTCAGAGGCAGATTATCACTTTACCAACTTTGCACTCTTCCCAGTAGAAAACACCAAAAATTTAGGCCGTTCTGATAGACCATGGAATATCCTCTATTATCGAGGAGCGTCCCAGGTAAGTGATCGTAGAAAAAAAGAGAATATCAATAGCCTAGGCTATGGACTGGAGAAGGTGCTTAGCTTAAAAACCTATTCCTATACGTATAAGGATGATGTGGAACACAAGGAGCGTTATGGATTCATGGCTCAAGATCTTCAAACTGATTTACCAGAGATCGTTACAGAGGGTGACGACGACATGAAATCCCTATCTGTAGACTATATAGCAATCATTCCCATTCTCGTGAATGCCATCAAAGAGCAGCAGGCCCAGATTGAAGAATTGAAAGCGCGCATCAAATAATGGTGTACCATAATAAATACCCGATAGGCTAGGTATAAAATCTATGGGAGATGAATGACAAGAGCATCCTAATATGTATATTTGGTCCTTGAAAGAGGATTGATTTGACTGCTTGCAACCTCGTCTTCCCAGTGGTGGACATAAATGCTAAATCAGGAGTATTTAACTGCGCACAGTCTCTCTTCCTCCCTACTATATTTATTAAATGTGAAAGTGTTTGTATGTATTACGCTTTCGCGAAAGCGCAATAACCATATGCCCTATTTATTTACATCAGAATCTGTGAGTGAAGGTCACCCAGATAAAGTAGCAGACCAGATAAGCGATGCATTACTGGATAATTTTCTAGCCTTTGATCCCGAGTCCAAAGTAGCCTGTGAAACCCTTGTTACCACGGGACAGGTCGTCCTTGCCGGCGAGGTAAAGTCAGACACCTACCTGGACGTGCAGACCATCGCCCGGGAAATCATTAATGAGATAGGCTATACTAAGGGGGAATACAAGTTCTCAGGTGATTCCTGTGGAGTCATCTCTCTCATACACGAGCAGTCCCAGGACATCAATCAAGGCGTGGATCGCGCCAGTAAAGAAGAGCAAGGGGCTGGAGATCAAGGGATGATGTTCGGTTATGCGACCAATGAAACGGAGAACTACATGCCGCTAGCGCTGGATATCTCACACAAGATCTTGATAGAACTGGCAAAACTGCGCAGGGAAAATAAAGACATTACCTACCTGCGTCCAGATGCTAAATCACAGGTCACCATCGAATATAGTGATGATAACGTTCCCCAACGTATTGAGGCGATCGTGGTTTCTACCCAGCATGATCCCTTTGATGAAGATGACAACATTATGTTATCTAAGATTAAAAAAGATCTGGTTGAAATCCTTATCCCACGGGTGAAAGCACAATTGCCAGCCTATGCACAAAAGTTGTTCAATGACAACATTACCTACCACATCAATCCAACAGGAAAATTTGTGATAGGTGGTCCTCATGGCGACACAGGATTAACTGGTCGTAAGATCATCGTAGATACCTACGGCGGTAAAGGTGCCCACGGTGGCGGTGCTTTTTCTGGTAAGGACCCTTCAAAGGTAGACCGCAGCGCAGCCTATGCCGCGAGACATGTAGCAAAAAATCTAGTGGCCGCAGGACTGGCAACAGAAGTTTTGGTACAGGTTTCCTATGCTATAGGGGTGGTAAAACCTACCTCCATCCACGTAGACACTTATGGAACGGCAACTGTCGATCTAACTGACGGAGAAATTTCCAAAAAAGTAGCCGAGCTATTTGACATGCGACCAGCAGCTATCGAATCCAGATTAAAGCTGCGCAATCCCATCTATAGAGAAACTGCCGCTTATGGCCATATGGGACGCGAGCCCCAAAAAGTGAGTAAAGTGTTTGAATCTCCTTACAACGGTAAAATCACACGGGAAGTTGAACTATTTACTTGGGAAAAGCTTGACTTTGTGGAGAAAGTGAAGGAAGCCTTCGGGTTATAATCGAAAGTATTGATATAGTATTTGAAAGCCCGAAATGAACTTTTGGGCTTTTTTATATGTTGATTTGAATAGTTTGGTATGGTCAATTACTGTTTACGCACCTGCCGCATCGAGAACCATACTGCCATAAGAAATAGAAACAAGTACCAGATGTAGCTGCGCTCCTTATTGCCAGTTGCCATAAGGTATATTGTGAAAATACTGCCTAAAATACTGGTAAAGAACAAGATTTGCCAAAACCACTTCGGGATCTCCATACTACTCGTTTATGTGGTTGCCGTATTTTTTATTTCCTGTCTTGAGGTATTTTGCCCAGGTTTTTGAGAAGGTATGTACGTTGTCTGTAGGCCGTCCTGTAGAATCGACAACCTCAAAGCCCGCGTCCTTCCAGGCAAATATACTGCCGTATAGATTTTTCACATGCTGGTATCCCGCTTGCTGTAATTGCTCGCCATAATCCTCGCTGCGTATACCCACACTACAATACACCACTACCTTTTCTTCTTTGTCCCATCGACTGGATGAGCGCCACTTCTCGCCTACCCAAATGGCATTGGGCAAATGACTCACGTCAAACTCCTCCTTCTTACGCGTATCCAGGATAGTGAAATCTGCATAGTTCATTTTGAGCTCTTCCACACTGATGTAGGGAACACTGTGACGGTTGTACTTTTTAAGCAAACTGTCAATGGACTGCGCTTTTGCAGAAGCAAAACCCAGTACCATCGTCACAAACAACAAAATTAATTTCATGCCTTGAGTTTATAGTTCTTGTTCAGCCGTTTCTAGGACCATCTTTTTGCCTTGTCCCTTCTTTTCGGCCGCAGGGAGAATCTCCATATTGTCCCAGATACCGGTTTCTAGGGTAGAGGCATATTCCATGGGTAGATGATTTTTCTTCATGTGCTCAATGGCAGTGCCTTGATCATAGGTCAATTGGATATGCCCGTAATCAAACCCTTGCGTGTCATCCAGGATCATCGCCCAGGTGGTCGTGGCACCATCATTTGCTGGCATTCCAACAACCCCTGGATTGAGCCACAATTGCTCCCCTTTTTCATCTGCAAATGGCAGGCCACAATGACCGGCGATGATAACATCAGCCTTCAGGGCATCTAGACTTGCCTGTTTTTCCTTCCAATCCGTTGACTTAAAAATGAACTGGGACACCTGGTCAAAACTACCGTGGACCACGCCTATTTTTCGGCCAGCATAGTCAAAGATCACGTGGTCTGGTAAGGATTTTAAATAATGCTTTGTGGTCGTATGTAAGTTCGCTTTCGCGAAAGCGTACCAGATCTCACTAAAACCATCACAGCGGGAGCCGGTGGTAAAATCGCAGCCGCAATCTTCCTGATCGTCCCGCAACTGGATCTCCACATTGCCTAAAATACTGTGGACGCCCCAGTTCTTAAAAGTATCTAACGTCTGCTGCGGTTGCCCGCAATACCCAATGATATCACCAGTGCAAATGCAGTTTTCAGGCGGGATTCCTTCCCGCTGGGCCAGTTGAATCAAACTTTCCAATGCCTGCAGATTGCTGTAAACACCTCCAAAAAGAAGCATCTTGCCCTTTTTATGGCCTATATCTATGATCGTCTTATCCATGCGGGCAGTAAAAATAAAATAAAACTAAGAAGTACTCCATAAACGTTGATCCATAATAGCGATGCATGTTTTCCCGTGGTCAAGATTAAAGCCGCAGGAAACCACTCAAAGATGAGTAGTATGCCAAAAACAAGGCCACAAATTACAGATAAAAAATAACTGATCTGAGGCACCTTCTTACGCCACAATAGGAAAACCGGCGTTAGTCCTATCACCATGGTACCGCTAATGGTGGTGGCATCCAGTATTTCTGCATCCAGAAAAACCGGTATGGTTCCCAGAATGGCAACTAGTATCATCATGACCCGGCCGAAGCTTACCGTCTTGCCCAACTTCAAGTCTATCGTCAATAGCTTAGAAAAGCTGGAAAATGTACTATCCAGTGTGCTTGCCGCACTGGTGATCATGATAAAGTTGATCACTAGCAATAGAACTACTCCCAGTTTTTTTGCCACCTCCACCGCAGCTTGACCCTGCAGGCCGGCCTGTTGTGCATACACCCCTACCAGGCTAAAGAGCACGATACACAAACCACCTAGTACAGCAGCCCATAAAAAGCTCTTCCGGGTGATTTGAGGGCTGGTGATAAATCCTCGATCAGTCAATACAGGATCATGGAAGGGGTAACTAAAACTTTGCAGGATAGCGGCAAAAAATAGGTTGAGGCCCATTTCCATCGACCAGGTTCCACTGGTGATCATGGTCGCGGGATCTGCCGACGGTTCTGCAAAGATAACTCCCAGTATGATCATCAATAACACGGAAAACAATACCATCTGGATCACATCTGTAAAAATGGAACTACTCAAACCACCCTTGAGGGTATAGGCCAGGGTAAGCAGGGTAAAGACAATGATCGCCGCATAATAGGGTGTGCTTCCCCCATCCCCAAAATAGGTCCCGATGACCATGGTGTTTGACCACACCTCATTAAATAACCTAAAACTAATCAATATAGAGAATAAACCAACCGCCTTTCTACCATACTTATCGGTTAGAAAATGGTGAATACTGGTATACCCTCCAACGGTGCGCAACTGATAAATAATGATACCAGCCACAGCAAAGGACAAGTAATAACCCGCATAAGCCACACCTCCCACGAGACCGAATTCCAATCCAAGATTAGCCGCATTGGTAATGCTTTTGGCAAAAATCCAAGAAATGATCAAGCTTCCCGTTAGCATCAACATGTTGGGCGACTTGCCACGGTGTTGCGCCTTAAAAAAGGTAGCTACATCCTTGGCATAGGGCGCGAGTATGAAAAATAGCACACTGCTTATGATAATGAGCAACCATTGTAAGGTCGATGTTTGGGTTAGGAATTCCAATTTTAGTAGTTAGTAGTTAGTAGTTAGTAGTTAGTAGTTAGTAGTTAGTAGTTAGTAGTTAGTAGTTAGTAGTTAGTAGTTAGTAAAATGCTTGCTTGAGCGCAGTTTAGAGCTTTTTCTGGTTTAAGATTTTATTCATTTGTCAACAATTTATTTTGAGCACTAATCAAAACGATACAACCGATCCTTCTCCATCCTGATAGCTATCGGGACTCGAAGCGGCTAACTTCCAATCTCAAATCAAAAATCCCTAATCGTTAATCAAAAACATCCCATTCGATTTGAGTTCAAGTTCGAGTTCGAATTCAAGTTCCAATTTGATTTTCGTTTTGATTTTACTTTTATTTTTTATCACTCATCCCACCACACCGGCACATTGATGCTGTTGTCATTTGTGGCGCTTGCTGCTGCACTATAGTTGTCGGCATTGAGTGCAGCCTCCTCTGCAGGATAAGGCATTCTTACGGGAATCAACCCGTTGTTCAAACTGGCCGATACTTGCTTGAAGACTGGAAATCCTGTTCTTCTATACTCAATCCACCCCTCATACCCGTTGATCATGCTGGCGATCCATTTTTGGGTGATGATTTGTTGGATGGGGTCGTTCCCGTTTGCAGCATAGGCTCCTGTTGTGGAGAGGTAGTCTGCTGGTAATGGCGTATTCCAGTATTCATAGGCCTGTGCCACACCTTTTTCATACAGCTGCTGGGCAGGGGCGGTGATCATTCCCTTCTGCGCAGCCTCGGCAAGTAAAAAGTTTGTTTCCCAGGCGGTCATGTAGTTCGCATCCAGCATTCCTGTGTTTTCCCTAAAAATGGTTCCTGCTAATGAATAGTCCGCTAGACTTACTGATGTGGAGGATGCGTCAATCCCGTTGATCAAGCCTTCATAATCATCCCCATTATCATTATTAGCTCTTGGTCTAAAAAGTACGTTGATGCGGTCGTCGTTCAATCTTTCCAAAACTTCCTCCATCGTCTCGCTCATCACAAAATTATTGAAGTCACCCGCTCTTAATCGTGCCATACGGAAGTTATTAGGCTCACCATCTGTAAAATTGAATACGGCATTTTGCGCATTAGAATTGATGTAGTTTTGTCCATTATACAATGCTTGTAATCGTGCGTTCACATTCTCTTTTGCAGATATACGCACCAGCGCCTTGATCTTCAAACTGTTTGCAAATCGCACCCAGGCATCAAGATCGCCATTGAAAAGCACATCTCCTTCCAACTTAATGGAACCACTGTAATTCTGGATTGCTGCAATTCCTTGATCCAGGTTATCTAGAATACCACCCGGCTGCAGGTAAATATCTTCTTGCAGATCATACTTAGGTTGCACGGTTCCACTTAGACCTTTAAAAGCCTCTGTATAAGGAACATCACCGAATATATCTGTCAAACCTGCGGTCATGTATGCCTTAAATATCAATGCTGGCCCTTCATATACTGCAAATGCTGGTGTATTTTGAGATTGATTGATGATGATCTCATTATCTCTCAGGTTTCTATAAAAAATAGGCCAAGGATCACCGCCCAGTTGCGGACTTTTCAGGGCGTGACGGTCAAAAAGGTTGAAATCCAGTGCTGTCAAATGCTGACTTAAAAGTCCACCAGCAACAAAGCCTTCATAGGACATTTTCTCTCCATAGTCATAAATGACCTTGCGCAAAAGCAGGCTAGGTTGCACGCTTACCGGCGCGTTAGGATTCGTATTCAATTCTTCAAAATCGTCTGTACAGGAAATCATCGCTACACCCATAAAGGCAAGTAGCAGGATGTAATGTTTAGTTATATTTTTCATCTGTTGTGATGTTTAAGCCCCATTGTCCTACGGACATTTTCCCAAAGGGGAAAATTGATCACAGACAATTGAGCATTTATTTTTTATTTAAGTTTCAACTTAGATTTAGGTTTGAGTTTAAAAATTAATACCAGCCTTGATCCCAATACTTCTTGTGGAGGCATAAGACATATCCTCCACTCCATTGACAAAGCCTTGACCTTGAACAGCCAGCTGCTCTGGATCAAAATGCGGTATTTCACTAAAGGCAAATAAATTCCTACCGATCAAAGACACTCGCATGTCTGCACCATCGCCGAAAATCCCAAAAGCGCCTTCTTTCAATTCAAAATTGTAACCTATGGAAAACTGGCGCAGTTTGAGGTAACTCGCATCGTACACATTATTTTCCTCATGATTGCGGTCGTAAAACTGACGATAATAGCTTTCTGCCGTTACTGCGGTGGTGTTTTGAACGTAAACTGGATTCTGTGCGGTTCCCGTATTCACAACTCCATTAGCAACAATTCCTGCCTCTGGTCTAAACGAGGTTTCTTCCAACTGTCCTGCTACAGCACCTAGCGCTAGCGTTCTTGATACTAAAATCCCGCCTTGTCTCCAGTCCAGTAAGAAAGAAGCGTCAAAGTTCTTGTACGTGAAGGAATTAGTGAGACCTACGGTGAAATCTGCATTGTAATTCCCTAGTTTTTTGAGGGTAGGATCTGCAATAAAACGACCTGCATCGGTCAAAACAAAATCTCCATTCTCGTTGCGGGTATAGCCTGTTCCATAAAGATCACCTACACGACCCCCTTCTTCCACCTGGTGGAATACGGTCTGGTCTGAATTATTATAGACTCTGGAAAAACCTAAAGTTAAACGACCATCTTCTTGTGGCAAGCTTTCTACAATCGCCCTACTGCTGGCAAAATTCACGGTAGAACTCCATTGAAATTCTGGGGTTTGAACTGGAATCGCATTAAGAATAACTTCCACACCTTGGTTCCTTACTGACCCTCCATTGACCACTTGCTGGCTAAATCCTGAGGATACCGCAATAGGCAATGACAGAATTTGATCATCAGTCACTGCGTTGTAATACGTAAAGTCAACATTCAAGCGCTGCTTCAACAACCGCAGATCAAAACCTAATTCAATGCTTGAGGTAGTTTCTGGCTTTAGGTTGGCATTCGGGATAAAATCCTGATTGGTAAAGGTAGGCTGGGAATTCACTGGCGTTTGCGACAGGAATGTTCCTTGCGTCTGGTACGGGTTTGTATCGTTTCCTACCTCCGCATAACTGGCTCTGATTTTAGCAAAGTCAATTACTCTGGGCAGTTCTACCACATTGCTCAAAATAAAACTTGTGGATGCAGATGGGTAGAAAAAAGAGGTGTTGTCTGCCGTAAAGGGTGTTGCCAGGGCACTGGACCAGTCATTACGGGCGGTTAATTCTAGGTAGAGAAAGTTTTTGTAGCCCGCTTTCGCGAAAGCGTACAAGCTATTAATTCGCTTCTCTGATGTAAATCCAAAGGTCTCAATAGGACTCGCTGCATTGTTCAAGGAAAAAATACCCGGCTGAGCAAGACTAGTGGTTTGTACCTGGGTCGTCTGCGCGTACTGGGACAATCTATTGCCTCCAGCACTGGCATCAAAACTGATATCGCCGAATTTCTTTTTATAATTCAACAAGAAATCTGTATTCACCTCGCGGTACAGCACATCATGCTCTGCATAAGCCCCATTGCGGAATCTATTGGTAGAATAATTACGTAAAAAGCGGCGTTTCTCATTGCTGTAATCCATTCCTGTTCTTATAGTGGCCGTCAACTCTGGCGTTAATTCCCTAGTCAGGGAAATGTTTCCAAACAATCGATCCCGCCCAAAACTGTTGCGGTTCTCCTTTAATATAAAGTAAGGATTGTCGAAGAACGTATAGTTGAACGAGTACTGCTGCACACCTTCTAAACCTGGCTGCCAGTAATCCCGCAAACTTTCAATATTCAAGGAACGTGGGCCCCAAGCAACTAAGGAGTAATTTACGTTTTCACTACCGTACCCGTTCGACGGTCTGTTATCTGACCCACTATTTACATAATTGATACTGGCATTGATTTTTGTCTTATCACTGGGTCTAAAGTTGAGCTTTGCCGCAACTGTCTGCCGATCTAGGTTCACTCCCGGGATAATGCTCTCACTGCGCAAGTCTGTAAAACTCAAACGGTAATCTCCTTTTTCAAACCCGTTGCTTACCGCTATATTATTGATGGCCGTATATCCTGTTTCATAAAAATTCCTTAGGTTGTCTGGATGACTCACAAATGGAGTAGGCGTTATGGGTAGACCAGTGTACAATGCCGTATCACCGCCACGTACAACCGTACCGTTAGGTAAGGTGACTGGACTATCAAACTGAGCAATCAAGGTTCCCTGATCCAATCGCGGCCCCCAGGAGTAAGAAATATTGTCATTAATTCCACCTCCCAATCCATCGACATATTCAAACTGGCCGCTGTTCCCTTGACCGAATTCGTTTTGGAATTCTGGCAATTTAAAAGCGGTGTCCATGAAAAAGCTGGTGTTATAGGAAATACCTAAGCCTGGTCTTTTCCCTCCACTCTTAGTCTCGATGATGATCGCTCCATTTGCTGCACGGGTACCGTAGAGCGCAGCCGCAGCTGGTCCTTTAAGTACAGAAATGCTGTTGATGTCGTCTTGATTGATCTCGCCCGCGCCGTTTCCAAAGTCTACTTCTTGAAAACCTGCCGCTGCTTCATTTGTAAAATTGAAAACAGAATTGTTATTTACCGGTGTTCCATCTACTATAAACAATGGATTGTTGTTTGAGAAACTAGACTCGCCTCGTATGGTGATTTTAGAAGAAGATCCAACGCCAGTTGCGCCAGGTGTCACTGTAATTCCAGCAATTTTACCTGCCAGATTATCCACAAGATTGACTGCTTTTACCTCTTGGATGTCTTTTTCATCTAGAGTTTGAACGGCATAACCCAACTCACGTTCCTGACGTTTGATCCCCAGGGCCGTTATGATGACCTCATCCAGTGAATCGCCTTCCAGCAAGATGACATTAAGTACGTCACCTGCTACGGCCGGCAAGCTTTTAGTTTGATAACCTATATAGGAATAGACCAGTACGGCATTCTCTGCAACCGTTATGGAATAGCTACCGGTGACAGTGGTTGTGGTACCGTTTTGTGTACCGCGTTCTGCAACGTTTGCAAAAGAAATAGGATTCCCAGCAGCATCGCTAACGGTTCCTTTAATTGTAATTTGTGCCCATCCCGTGAAACCACACAGGAGAAGCATGAGTAGAGTAATTCTCTTCATGAATAGATTTGAAAAAGTGGAAATAAATACCCTATGGAAGGGCGTTGAATGTTAGGCCGCGATAGAAACTGGCGAACCTTTATTCAATGGGATTTCAAAAGAAATCGATGATATTTCCCTTACTCTATACGATTGTATGGTACGTGTATGAACCAGCGTGCTTAAAATAAGTTGCACCAGTAGGCCTCTCTGGTCCTTACCCTGCAGCAACTGCTCCACATCGCCCAGGCTGTCCAGGTCAATTAAATGTTCCAATGAACCCACCTGCACGTTGCCGTTGTGTAACAATTGCAGGTAAGAGGAAGCAAGTTTGCCCGTTTGCCAAGGCAAGCTCTCAAAACATTTTGCATCAAACTGAGAAGCATGTATGCCCATCAAATAAAAACCTCCATCCAAAGAAGGTCCATTGATGGCTATGCCCTGGTTTAAGGAGTCGACCGCAGTTCTAATGTGCGCCCCCTGCAGTTGTGGTGTATCGTTACCTATACAGATAACCTGTTGATAGCCTTTTTTAAATACCCGCTGGATGGCATTTGAGAATCTATTCCCAAACCCGTTGCCAGACTGCTCATGCTCTGTAAAATGAAAATAATCCAACCCACTTTTCTCTACCGTCTTTAATACACGCTCATTCAACAGGTGCATCAAAGGCCCGTTATGAGCAAGTGATTTGTGTTGAGCATCAGCCTGTGCAGTTTGTGCAAAGACAAGAATCGCGGTATGTAACTGGTTGTTTTTGATGGGTGATCCGTTTGGTCGCCTTGTTAAAAGCGAACTCTTTTTTAATTATCTATTATTCTTTCTTTTACTAGCAACAGCCACCACCGTCATAATGATAGGTAGACTCACTAAAATAAATATCCTCCCGGCCCAGGGTCTGGAGCGCTGCTGCTGTCTTATCACAGATAGCCAGCGGTTGATTTTTTAACAATACATGTCCATTCCCATCATCAAATTGACGCTCGTCGCCGTAATAGATAGCCGCTTTTCCTGTAAAAATACATGGTCCATCTGCTGGCATGGGGTCTTTTATCGCAGCAACCTCTATGGATTCTATGTAAATCAGTTCATCGGTTGGGTAATTTTTAGTATCTAAAATGCGATACGGCTTGCGCGCTCTTATCTCAATGGTGCCAAAACCAACATCTGTCAGCGCTTTTACGTATTGTGCTATAGGCAATGATCCACTCAAACATAAGGCCCGCAAGCGGTCGTCATTTCTAAGGCTATCGTTCATTTCCTGCTCACAGGTGGGGTCACTCATGACCAGCCGCCCATGTGGCTTTAACACACGGTACATCTCTTCAATGGCCTTTTTTAGGTCTTCTTCCTTAAAAATGTTGAAGAGACAATTTTGCGCTGCCACGTCTATGGAATTGTCTGCTACCGGCAGGTTGAGCGCATCACCTTTATGAAGATCTACAAACTCACTTTTGAACCAGGAGTTTTCCTCTTCGGCAATCTTAAAGTTTTTACGGGATGCCTCCAACATTTCTGGAACGACATCAACGCCTACCACACCGCCCTGTTGACGGGAGAAATAGGCAAATTGCAAGAGTTCCATGCCGCCACCCACGCCTACATAAAGTATGCGCGGACTGTTGCCCAGGTCACGGGCGTGAACGGTAGAGCCGCAGCCATAATTCATTTCCTGCATGATCTTGGGAATCTTTAAACCTGGCAATTCCCAAACAGGGTTTGTAGTACAGCATAGGCCTACATCCGGCACTAAGGCCGCATCCCTATATAATTCTTCGGTAGCGTTAAGGTAACTCATGTAGTAATCTGTTGCTGTTATTCCTCATACGTACCCTAACGGGTGAAGAATAAACTTTTTAAAAATTCGCTTTCGTACCGCATCGAGTGCGGCATAAACTTCTTTGAATTTCGCTTTCGCGAAAGCGAAATTCAAAGAAAGCGAACTTGTCTTTATTTCATTAATCAGCGACTACACCTTGACAGCTGCTTCCAGCGCCGGCGGTACAGCCATAACAATGTTGGGATATTTGAATCTTGCGGTCGTTGAGCAGGTCTTCATTATAATCCTTAATGTGCTGGATCTTATTGTCTACTTTTAAATCCAACATCTGGTTAAAATCGCAATCGTACAACCAGCCATCCCAAGAAATGGAAATGGTATTGGTACACATCACATTTTTCACGGCAGCCGGATTGTAGGCTTCTACCAGTGCGTACATATAATCTTCATAATTCTCGCTCGCTACTAGGTAATCCAGAAAACGGGCAATAGGTAGATTAGTTATCGCAAACAGATGGTGGAACTGAATGCCAAAATCTTCCATCAGCCTGGACTTCATTTCCTTCTCCATACTGGCTTGATCCCCTGGTAAATATGCACCACTGGGGTTGTAGACCAAGTCGAGTCTCAAGCCGCTATCTGGTAGGCCATAGCCGCGATCGTTGAGTTCCTGTAATGCCTTGATGGATTTATCAAAAACACCATCGCCACGCTGCTTATCTGTTTTTCCCTTAGTCCAGTGCGGCATGGAGGAAACCACGTGAATGTTGTGTTTCTTAAAAAAGTCTGGTAGGTCGTAATATTTTTTATTGGCACGAATAATCGTGAGATTCGACCGGACGATAAAATCTTGAATACCGGCTTTTGCCGCCTCTTCCACAAACCATCTAAAGTCTGGATTCATCTCTGGTGCTCCACCGGTAAGGTCCAGCGTATGCGCCTCAGTTGTTTTGATCACATCGAGAATCTGTCGCATGGTGTCCCGTGTCATGATTTCCTTACGGTCTGGTCCAGCGTCCACGTGACAGTGAGCGCACACTTGATTACACATGTAACCTACGTTGACTTGAAGGATCTCCAGCTTTTTGGGCCTGAGTGGGAATTGGTTGGTTTCTTTTATCTTCTTAGCGAAAGATGGTAATTCACCGTTAGAAAATGGCTCTCCATTGAGGACTTCCATTTGCTTATTGATGTTCGCCAAGTCTGCATCGCGTTTGTGAAGGGATTTTTTAGTATTTACTGCTACACTCATAAGGGTGTTTCTACTTTTAATTTAAAGGTGCACTTGTTAAAGCACTACATAATTACGATAAAAATGCCGTGGAAGTTTTAAAATAACAAACTCAATAAAAAATGAATGGTACTTAGATCCGATCTTCTACTCCACAGGATTTCAATATGCTTAAACTTTGATCACGATCTATTATCTATTAGTCATTTATTCTTGTTGATCTTACATTGTTTGAATTGTTCCCTCTGATTGATTAGTTATGGTATTGTGATTCAAACACATTCCTTGAGTTTTCTGAATGTAACTTCTAAATAAAGTGAATGACCTGAAACCAACTTCTTTGGGGGTTCCCTCAACTTAAATAATTGCAATTCTAGGTCTTATACAATTCCTGAAGGCTCTAATCCAATCCCAGATAAACTGACCGAAATGATTTTTTGGAATGTAATCTTATTCAAAATAGCCACTTCTAAGTTATAGCCATCCTTAACAATACAGAAGATTCAAGAGGATCCCAAAAAATGCAAAAATCACAAGCAAGATCCCAGATAAAGTGCTGTTTGCAGTTTTCTGGCATAGCAATTCTAATGATTCTGCTTGGGCAGAATTTTGAATTGCTACATCTCTAATTTATTGACCTTATTCATCATTTGCACACCGTGAACGAGGGTGGCGCCACCTTTGATTGCGCCAGCCACATGAATGGCCTCCATCATCTGTTCTTTGGTAACGCCGCGCTTAAGGGTGTCACTGGTATAGGCATCGATACAATAAGGACATTGTACGGCGTGTGAAACGGCAAGTGCTATCAAGGATTTTTCTCTGGCGGTTAACGCTCCTTCCTCAAATACGCTTCCATAATAATCAAAGAACTTGGTTCCTAATTCTTCACTCCACTCTGTTATAGTTCCAAATTTCCTAAGATCTTTAGGGTCATAATAGGTCTTATCCATGTCATATCGTTTTTAGAGCTGGCAAATTACAATAATCGGCCATATGGGAAGGTTTGATCAGACACTGATTCTTTAAATCTTTAAATATCAGTTAAAAAGAAATATTGTTTTAGTGATTAAACTACATTTGGCGAAATCATTAAACAACAACCATGATCAAAATATTGGGAATTATCATGACCGTAGGTGGCGCCATTGCGCTAATTCTAGGTGTTCTTTCAGCCTTTGGCAGCCTAGCTTTAGGTGCAGGCCAATGGCCATCTATTATTTTAGGAATTATCTTCTTTTTTGCGGGAATATCCTTAATTAAGTACCGCAAGGACACAGATCAAACATAGCCTAGAGGTCACCTTTCATTACCAACACAAAAGCCGCAGGATGCAAACTCCCTGCAGCTTTTTCTTACTTAACAATTAGCTAATTATTTTACTGGTTCCAATAGCAGATAGGCAAAACTTCCCATATCAGTTAGTTTCTCTTGCTTGATGTTGACTGTTGTTCCACTCATCAGGTCGCGATAGGCACCGCTCATTCCTGAAATCTTTGCTTTCACAGGTTCCTTAGACAGATTAGCTATGAAAAATATCTGGCTTCCATCCTTAGAGCGCTCGATCGCAAAAATCTTCTTATCATCATTACTAGACAAACGTTTATAGTTTGCTGCGTTTATACCTCCATGAAGTGCCGGGTTGGTTGCTTTTATTTCTCCTAGTTTTTTCATTTGTTCCCAAACGCGTCCTTTCGTTTTTGGAATGCTGTCTTTTTCAAAGAATTTCAACCTCTTTTCCATTCCATATTCTTGACCGGAGTAGATCAATGGCATTCCCGGGATGATATATTGAAAGGCCAGCATGGCATCTTGAGCATTACCCATACGTTCTTTCACTGTACCGTTCCAAGAGTTCTCGTCATGGTTCGTAATAAAATTCATTAATATGTCGTCTTGCTGATAGGTAGTATCTATTTTATTCATGTAGGCGTCCCAAGCGGTAACGTCTATTTCACCTTGTGCCAGTTGGTTCATGAGGTGGTGTCCTTCCCAATTATATCCCATGTCAAAAGCAGACTCAAATAAGTCCTTTTTCTCACTCTCTGCAAGCATGAACAAAGGTTTTACCGACTCCAGTTCTGCTACGGTATTATTCCAAAAATCAGTGGGGACTTCATGGGCCACATCGCTACGGAAACCATCTATATCATGCTTCTCCACCCAATATTTCATCGCAGCAGTCATTGCCTGACGCATCTCTTGATTGTCATAATTCAGATCTGCCGTGTCGGTCCAGTCTGTTCCTGCCGGGTGAATGATTTCTCCTGCCTCGTTTTGCGTGTACCATTCTGGGTGTTCTGTGATCCACTTGTTATCCCAACCGGTATGGTTTGCTACCCAATCTAGGATCACATACATCCCATTTTCATGGGCCGTTTTTATCAACTTGTCTAAATCTTCTTCTGTACCTAAGTCTGGATTTACTGCGGTATAGTCTGCCACGGCATAATAACTTCCCAGGTATTTCTTGCGCTCATTCTCATCTTTGATGTCTTGTACCATCAAATCTCCTTTAGCCTTTCTGTTCTTTTCTGATATTGGAAAGACAGGCATCAACCAGATGACCTTTACTCCCAGTTCTTTGAGCTCTGGGATGTCCTTTGTGAATTCATTAAAGGTTCCAGCTTCAGAATACTGACGTATGTTCGCCTCATAGATCACGGCATTTTCCAGATCCTCATCGGTAATAGGTTGGTAATCTACAATTGTTTCACTTTGGGTGGTATCTTCAACCTTGGGTTCCTGCTTGCAAGAAATAAGCGCACTTGCGATACATATGGACCAGATATACTTTTTCATAGTTAGTTAGTTATTTTTTTGAATTAGACTTATAGCAACGCCGCCGCCTGCGGCAAGCTTAAGATTTAGTTGATCTCCTTTTTTAATAATCATTGTTTCGATGGCAATATCCGTTGGGTTTTTGTCCCAATGTGCATCTGGACCATCCTTATAAATCCGTGCTTCGTAGGTAACACCAACGGCCAAGAAATCAAAGTTGATCTTCATTTCTCTTGGGTTTTCATCAGTTATTCCTCCCACGAACCAATTGCCGGTTTCTTTTTCTTCTCTAGCAATGCTTACATAGTCGCCCACTTCTCCAGACAAGACTTTGGTCTGCTTCCAGTCCACACCTACATCGCTGATAAATTGCAACGGTTCTGGATGTGCCTCATAGTGTTCCACAAGATCCGCTGCCATTTGGATGGGGCTATAGATAACGACGTACAATGCCAGTTGATGCGCCAGCGTAGTATTGACCTGATTGTCCTTTTTATACTCGTCAAACTTGATATTGAAAATTCCGGGCGTGAAATCTATAGGTCCAGCCAACATTCTGGTAAAGGCAACAATCGACAAATGCTCTGGCGGATTCCCACCGTCTGAAGACCAAGCGTTGAATTCCTGACCGCGCAATCCTTCCCGTGAGATTGTATTTGGGTATGTGCGGCGCAAGCCTGTTGGTTTGATAGGTTCATGTGCATTGATGGCAACCTGATAACCTGCGGCCTTTTCCACTGTGTTGTTGTAATGATTGACCATATATTGTCCGTGGTGGTACTCGCCTTTAGGCAGAATCTTGCCCACATAACCGGTTTTTACGGTGTGGATTCCCAGACGCTGCATCAAGGCAAAAGCGGTATCCTGTTGTTTTGTATACGTTTCCGTTGCGGCGCTGGTCTCGTGGTGCATGATGATATCCACACCTTTTTCCTTTCCATAACGCACGACTTCCTGCAAATCATAATCCGGATAGGGAGTTACAAAATCAAAAACACCCTCGCGATCCTCAAATCCTATCCAATGTTCCCATCCTGTATTCCAGCCTTCCACCAGCACACCGCCTATGTTATTCTTGGCAGAAAAATCAATGAAATTTTTTACATTTTCCGTCGTAGCGCCGTGACGCCCATGAGCCTTCCCTGTATCGACCCATTTACAGTTTTCATCCTGTGTCATTCCGTAATCCCAACTGGATTTATCCAGATGCATTTCCCACCACACACCTGTATATTTCATAGGCTTGAACCATGATATGTCGCCAAGTTTATTAGGCTCATTGAGATTTACGATCAACTTTGATTCAATCAAATCTGGAGCATTGTCCGTGATCTGAATGCTACGCCATGGCGTGTGAAAAGGCAAGTCGCGTTTGACCTTATAATTTGTATTTCTGGAACCTACCAGCGTGCTGTTAAAATCCAGGTTTTCTGGATCAACACTTAAAGTCATTCCCGCATAATCCACTAGCGCTGCTTCATGAATGCTCAAGTGTGTTCCATCGCTTCCCACCATTGTAACTGGCGTATTCACCGCGTTGTTAGGAATATAGGTCTGTCCCAAACTTGGGTTATCACGCTTCACGCTCGCATCAATTTCAGATAATTTTGTAGTGCTGTACAAATGTTCGTAGATGTCCCAATCACCGGGAATCCAAAACGTTTTATAATCTTCCGTCAAATTGAATTGTGTGTTTTCCTCTGCTATTTCTGCGGTTTGCCAATTTTCCTGCTCTGGAAATTCATATCTAAAACCCAGTCCGTCATCGTAAACCCTGAAAACTATCCTTAGTTTTCTAGCTTTTTCTCCGTTTTCCTGCAAGCCAACTTGTAATTCCTTGTAATTATTGACCACAACCACCTGCTCGCCCCAAGGCATTTGCCACGTCTCGTTTTTCTCTGATGTATTGCTTTCAGTAATGCTAAGGTCTGATTTGATGGAGGCGTCATTGACAAAATCAAATGATACGAACGAGGTGTCGATAATGGCCTTTCCAGCTTTAGTTACCGTATAATAAAACTGTCCGTTGGCAGAAAGTCCAGTGTTCACAACCAGCTTTCCATCTGGCGAACTAATCATCGCTGTCGCTGCTTCCTTCTCCGTTTTGCAGCTTGTGGCAACAACGATTAAGACAACGGTGGTAATTAAATTCTTGAAATAGGACATTTTATTTCTGTTTGGTTTTCTTTTTGGCCTTAGCTTGGATAATAGCAAAATTCCCAGCGCGTACCTGCACTTGTTGGTCTGTTTCCATCGTGTTAATGAGCGTTATTTCGCTTTCGCGAAAGCGTGCATTCTTATCGGCCACGTTCATTAAAATGGGATTCTCGTTGAAATACACATAAGTCTCCTCATCAAAGTAGGCGCGGCGCAACACGAGCATCCCGTTCTGGTCTGTAACCACCTGCGTGGTGCCATATAATAAGGACATGGAATTGCGGCGTAATTTTGTCAATTGCATCGTCAAATCCCGCAATTGCTGCTCTCTTGCCGTCAGTCCATCAAATTTCATCATCTTGCGATTGTCCGGGTCTCCTGCACCTATACTGCCGTATTCATCGCCGTAATAAATGACGGGAACACCTGGAATGGTCATGTTAAATGCCTGCAACATTCCCAACCGATCATAGGCTGTGGAATCGCTCATTTGCGTCTCCCGTGTCCACCCAGCCTTTTTTGCATCTTCATCAAAACGCAGGTCACCACTGGCATACGTGATGAATCTTGCCCTGTCCTGATTGCCGGATATGTTGCCCATCAAATGGTGGTGACCATAATATTCGAGTCCTTTATGTAATGTTTCAGCAAGGTTGGTGTAGCTGTTGTCCGCTTTCGCGAAAGCGGAAACCGCAGCATCATACATATTAAAATCAAACTGCGCATCCAGCATGCCCGTGCTCACATAACTGCGCACCAGGTCATAGGAACCATAGGTCTCGCCTATCTGGAAAACTGGGCGGTCCGTGTTGTTTCGTATCTTTTTAGTCAGCGTTCTCCAGTAGGCCTCGGGAACATGTTTTGTCGCATCGTGGCGGAAGCCATCCAGCTCATAATTTGTCACCCAATACAAAGCCGAATCGGTCATTTTTTCTACCACTTCTGGCTGTGAAAAGTCCAGCGTGGGCATGAAGGTATCGAACCAAGTGGTCAAGCGATGATCGTCCCAACGCTCTGTATTAAGCGTGCTATCTGGCAAGTAAAGATTCGTCGCCCATTCTGGGTGTTCTTTATACAACGGGTGCTCCTCGTGTACATGATTTGCCACATAATCGAGGATGACATTCATGCCTTTATCGTGTGCGGCAGTGATGATCTGCTTCATTAATTGTTCATCGCCAAAACGGTAATCCACCTTAGTATTAGATATAGGCCAATAGCCGTGGTAACCGCTGAATTTAGTTTTAGGCTCTGGCCACAAACCATAGGCACCTTCTGGGTTTTGGGTGATGGGCGATAACCAGATCGTGCTGATTCCCATTTGCTCAAAATAGCCGTCGTTTATTTTTTGCAGCACGCCGGCTAGATCGCCACCCATATAGTTGGCTTTGGGTAAAATCTCTGGATCTGCTACTGGTTTTGTGTTGGAAGGGTCTGCATCTAGAAAACGGTCCACCATCATGAAGTATAATACTTGCGTATGGAAATCTGACCGGTCTAGTGTGGAAGGGTCTGTGACTACTTTTCCGTTTTGGATGGGAATTAAGAGGTCGTTTGTTCTCCCGTTTGTGTCGCTGGCAAAAACGCGGGCCAGCTGGGTTTTAAAAATCCTACTAGAAAAATCCTTTTCTGGAATTTCTACCACGTATTCATTGTCTTTCAAGACTGCGGGAATGAGTTGATTCTCATACAACACAACCACATTATTGAGTTTCCCACTGGTGCCAAATGTAAATCCATTCTCTAGGATCTTCCCATAATTCAATTCCGCTGGAAAAGCCTGGCGGCTGTTGTCGATGATTCGGTTGAAACCGCCCATTCCATTGCTTACAATGTTTGGTTCCGTTCCAGTTAGTTTTTCTTCCTCGCCATCTACAATGAATAGGTATTGAAATTTTCCTGCAGGAACGGAAGCTTCGTAATAAAGCTGAGTTCCTTCGGTTTGCAGGTCTGTGGGTGCCCAGTTGGTAAACTCCCCCTTGATCTGTATTTTAGAGTCTACAGAGGGATTGTCGTACTCGATACGCACTAGTTTGTTTTGGCTTTTGAAAACCGGAATATCGTTGCGTATCCCGTCAGTCCATAAGGTCATCAGGTTGACGTCTGGCCCGTCCGTCATTTCAAAGGAAAAAATGCTGTCGGTTCTTGACCAGGGCATTGCTTTTATTCCACTGCCTACAGTGATACTGTCAACTTTAGTTTCTCCAGCGATATAATCTGCGATCAGCACATCGGTCTGGCCGTTTGTGGCATAAACCGGACTGGTAGGCACCTCAATACTGCTTATCTCCAAAGCCGATTTATCCTGTTTACAAGAAACAAGTGCTACCATGGAAAAAAATAAAATCAGCTTTTTCATAGGGTGTTCTTCTCTTATTTTTTAGTCCAAATCAATTACTAAACTGGTCTTCCCAGCTACTTTAAGCGGTTCGTTCATGTCAATGGCTGCTTCAGTAATAATGTCGACTCCTTTTGTACGACCGCCTATTCCTTCTGAAAATCGGTTCAAATCAAGTGTGATTTCTTCTGGATTGTTATTCAGGATGACCATGACTCTGCTGTCCTCATTGGTTCTAAAATACACGTAACAATTCTGTTCTGGCACATATTGCAGCAGCTTCCCTGTATGCAGTACGGGATTTTCCTTGCGAAAGTTCAGCAGCTTTTTTGTGAAGCTGTGGTAGTTTTCTTGAATTTGATTTCTTCCCGCTTTCGCGAAAGCGTTATTCACATCGCCATTCCAGCCCCCAGGAAAATCCTGCCTGATATCGCCGTCACCACCACCGTTTTCCTTATTGCCGCCCATTCCTATCTCGTCTCCATAATACAATTGCGGGATTCCGCGAGTGGTCAACACCAGCGATAGGGCTAGTTTATACTTGGTAAGATCCCCATCGTACAATCCACTACCATTGATTCTGTTCGTATCGTGATTTGCTGCAAAGACCAATATATTGTCAATATCTGGGTACAGAAAATCATTGACAAAATTCTCGTAAAGTCGTACCGAACCTTTATCCCAGCCTTGTTCATCCTCGTCAAAGGCGGTGGTGATGGCATCGTGCAAAGTGAAATCCATTACACTAGGAAGGTGCGTGTTGTAATTCTGAATGGCAGAAATAGGAGAATCCTTTTGCCAGTAAGAGATCTGCGCCTGGTCGTGCAACCAGGTTTCCCCTACAATGTTGAAGTTGGGATATTCCTCCATCACAGCTTTAGTCCATGCGGCTATGCCTTCCTTCTCGTTATAGGAATAGGTATCCACTCGCAGTCCATCAAGCCCGGCATACTCAATCCACCAGAGGGTATTTTGAATCAAATAATTCAACACCAATGGATCGCTTTGATTCAAGTCTGGCATCGTGCTGACAAACCAGCCTTTCTCGGCATAAACCTCATCAATTGCGCTAGCATTGGGATCCATTTGTGTGGTCTGGCGGTAGGAGGAATTGGCATAACCTTTTACCGGAAAACCCTTATCCGCATTGTCAGGGAATTGATGGATCCAGTCTTGCGTGGGCAGGTCATTCATCATCCAGTGCGTGGCGCCCCAGTGGTTTGTTACATAATCCATGATGAGTTTCATGTCGCGCTTGTGCAATTCATCACCCAGTTTACGGTACAACTCATTCGACCCATATCGTGGATCTATGTGATATACATCGCTTTGCGCATAGGTGTGGTAGGAATATCTCGCATCGTTGTCTTCTAGCAATGGCGTACTCCACAGTGCAGTCACTCCTAAATCTTGTAGGTAATCTAAGTGGTCTATAATTCCCTGAATATCGCCACCGTGCCTACCGCCTTTTTCAGATCGGTTGGCTTTTTCAGTCATTGAATTGACGGAATCGTTGTTGGGATCACCGTTTGCAAAACGGTCTGGCATGACTAGATAAATCGCATCGCTGGAATCAAAACCTGCTCTATTTTGGGAAGCGGCCTTGCGGTTTTCCAGACGGAAATACTTTTTGATCTGCGTCATTTTCCCAATGGCGATGTAATACTCGCCCGCCTTTTGGTTTGCCGTTTCCACCGTTACAAAAAGGTAATTTGGATTATCCGTTTTGCGTATCTCCACAATGGGCAACTCAGAGCTGACCGGGCCTAAATTTGCAATATCCTGCCCATAAAGCAATACTTCTACCTGGGAATGCTTCATTCCTACCCACCAGTTGGGCGGTTCCATGCGCTGAAATGGAGACCTATTCTCCTTTGAAACTTTGCTGGAGGTAGCGGGATCTTGTGCTGTGCTCGCTTTCGCGAAAGCGAAATACACCAAGAGAAAAAATACGAAATGGGAAATCTTCATTTTTTAAGAATTTACGGTCGCTGGCTCCAAGGTTTGCTTCACACCATTGATCATGACATCCTGCTCTTGATACCCATCGAGCGTGACTTTTGTCTCATCCTTAGTCACGTGAACTTTGATCACCTGTTCCCTAAAATTAATCTTGAAACTGAAAGAGTCCCATTGCTTAGGCAACCTGGTGGTGAAACTAGGCATGTCGTTGACGATTTTTAACCCTCCAAAGCCTTCTACAACGCTCATCCAGGTTCCTGCCATGCTGGTAATATGGCAACCTTCATCCACTTCCTTATTATAGTCATCCAGATCCAGTCTGGAAGTTCTCAAATAAAATTCATAGGCTTGCTCCATACGTCCCAAATGTGCAGCTTGAATGCTATGAACACAGGGTGACAAGGAGCTTTCATGAACGGTCAATGGTTCATAAAAATCAAAGTGTTTCTCTAATTGTTCCTGTGTAAAATGATCCTCAAAGAAGTAGAATCCTTGTAAGACATCTGCCTGTTTGATATAGCAACTGCGTAAAATGCGGTCCCAGGACCATTTTTGATTGATGGGCCGTTGGGAGGACTTAAGTTCAGAAACCGGAATGATTTCTTTATCTAAAAATCCGTCTTGTTGAAGGTATACTCCTAGCTCTTCATCATAAGGCTCGTACATGTTCTGTGCAACATCCAGCCAGGATGCGACTTCTCCATCGCTAATTTTAGTCAAGCCAATTATACGTTGATAGTCATCAGAATGACCGCTTTTCACCTTATCCAGATGATTTACGGCTTCTTGAATACACCATTTAGCCAGGTAATTTGTGTACCAGTTGTTGTTGACGTTGTTCTCGTACTCGTTGGGACCGGTCACGCCCAGGATCATATATTTATTGGCCCGCTGGGAAAAAGTTGCCCGCTGGTGCCAGAATCTGGCGATCGCAATCATGACTTCCAGTCCCATTTCTGGGATGTAAGAATAGTCGCCAGTATATTTTACATAATTGTGAATGGCAAAAACCATCGCTCCATTGCGGTGGATTTCTTCAAAGGTTATTTCCCATTCATTATGGCTTTCCTCACCATTCATGGTGACCATAGGGAATAGAGCAGCTCCATTAGAGAATCCCAATTTCTCGGCATTCTCAATGGCCTTGTCTAGCTGCTCATACCTATATTTCAATAAATTTCGGGCTACTTTTTGATCTTTGGTAGCCATGTAGAAAGGTATGCAATATGCCTCAGTATCCCAATAGGTACTTCCTCCATATTTTTCTCCTGTAAATCCTTTAGGACCTATATTTAAACGGGCGTCCTTTCCTGAGTATGTTTGATTCAATTGAAATATATTGAATCGTATGCCTTGCTGGGCTTTTAAATCTCCTTCTATGCAGATGTCTGCCATGGACCACACTTGTTCCCAAGCCTCTTTTTGGTCTTGCAATAATTGATGGTATCCTTTTTCTACGGCGGTATGCAATACCCTTTTTGCGGCGTCAAAAATCTCAAAATGTTCGTGGTTGAGACTCGAGGTGTAACCTGCATACTTGATAAGTGTTGCGGTTTCTCCCGTTGAAAGTTGTGTAGCTACTTTATGGCGTACGACCGTTTCATTTTTATCAAAATGCGACGCGTACTGCACATGCTCGCCGTTCTTGTACAACTCTGACTGCATGAATGTACAGACATAAAAATTGGTTTTATTGGTACGGCTGCGGATGAATGCCTGATGATCTGTGGATTGCAGCTCTTCTACTTCCCAAAACTTATCGTCCCAGTTGGAATCTTCGTTTGTGATTCCAGCGTCCAAATAAGGCTGGAAAGATATGCGCATCTCACCCTTGAGGGATTTGACGCTATAATGAATGACGCCTAATTCATCGTGTTCCAGGGATAAAAACCTACGGGCGATGACTTGGATGGTTTTAGTTTCTGATAAATCAATCTCGAAGGAACGTTCGTGCCAGCCTTCTTTCATGTTGAGTTCACGGCGGTAGTTGCGGATTTCAGACTTTTCAAACTGGGCCAGGTCCAATGCCTCGCCATCCACAAACACATCGATCCCGATGAAGTTGGGTGCGTTGAGGACTTTGGCAAAGTATTCTGGATAGCCGTTCTTCCACCAGCCCACGCGGGTTTTGTCGGGATAATACACACCGGCTACATAGCTGCCTTGAAAGGTCTCGCCTGTGTAGGTTTCTTCAAAATTGGCTCGTTGTCCCATGGCACCGTTACCTATAGAAAATAGACTCTCGCTGGATTTTACCAGATCAGGATTCCATCCTTCTTCAATAATAGACCACGCGTTTGGTTTGATATATTCTCGACTCATTACTTCGTTTTATTCAATAACTGATGTTGATAATCTGCTGGCATATCGAGGAAGCTTTCAAAAACTTCATCTGCCTCGCTTAAATTTTTTGGATTGCCCAGACCTATGCTGATCATACCGGCATTGTTTGCGGCTTGTACGCCAGCGATGCTGTCCTCAAAAACAATGGCGTTTTCCGCCGGCATGTTCAATAAGTCACAGGCGTTTAGGAAAACTTCTGGATCTGGTTTTGCTTTGCTGACATCCGTTCCATCGACAATGGCGTCAAAAAGATCGTGGATTCCCAGTTTCTTTAATATAGGTCTGGCATTTTTACTGGCACTTCCTAGGGCTATGGGTTGTTCGCTTTCGCGTAAGCGCAATAAAAAGTCATGAACGCCTGGAAGGATATCATCCTGGGTCAAGGTCTCTACCATCTCCAGGTATTCCTCATTTTTTTGAACCAACTTTTCCTCAAAGGTTTTTTTATCAATGGTTTTATTTCCCCATGCGAGGATTTTCTCGAGCGACTTGATGCGGGAAACGCCTTTGAGTTGCTCGTTTTCTTCTTCCGTAAAATTGATGTCTAGACTGGAAGCCAGTCGTTGCCAAGCCACAAAGTGGAACTTTGCCGTGTCGACCACAACGCCATCCAAGTCAAATATGAATGCTTTTTTACTCATTGGTTATAGAGGGTTGATAGGTAATTGCTTTTTTATTGGTGATGAGTAGGTTTGAAACCGCTGCCAGCAGCAGGAAAATTCCAGCAATAGTCATGGCATGTATGGACTCTTCTCCCAGCAAGCTTGAAAGAAATACAACACCGCTCAGGGCGGCAATGATTTGAGGGATCACGATAAACATATTAAACACACCCATCATTAAGCCCATTTTTGAGCTGTCTACACTACTGGATAGCATGGCATAGGGCATGGACAGAATACTCCCCCAAGCAATTCCAACAAGGGAAAAGCAAAGGATGAGATAATCGGGTTCTCCAGGAATGTAATACATCAACAAGAACCCAACACCTCCCAGTGCTAAACTCAACATGTGAACTACTTTTCTATTGATACTATTATAGGCAGTATAAAAAGTCAACAGCAGCGCAAAAGCCATGGATGACAATCCATAGATTCCCATTTTTGCCCCCACGTCGTCTGATGCTTCATTATATGCCTTATCTCGGGTTTTGTACTCATCGGCTTCCGCTTGATCTAAAAATAAGGTCGCTTGGTTTGCGTCTAGCAATACATTATTGTCATTGTCTAGTTGTGCAAAATCTTTGACATCCGGTTTAGGAGCATTATAAATATGTTCTGTTAGTGCTGGATTTGCGAGTGTCCACATCGCAAAAAATGCAAACCAAGAGAAAAACTGCACCACGCCCAGTTTTTTCATAATGACTGGCATGAGCGCATAGGTGGAACTAATGGTCGCCCACATTCCTTTTTTCTCTTCTGGCTCGCCGGCGTCATCAAAGGCTGCCATTTCTTCAGGAGAATATTCTTTTGTGGTAAATATGGTTACTAGGATGGACGTGATAAATACCAACGCACCAACTCCAAAAGCTATTTTAACGGAATCTGGTACAACGCCTGGCGCTGCTTCATTTGATATTTTAAGTGTGTTGTTCAGGAATTTGGGCAAGTTACTGGCGATCCAGGTTCCCACTCCTATAATTAGGGTTTGTACCACAAATCCATAACTGCGCTGTGATTCTGGCAACTTATCAGCCACCAGCGCGCGGAAGGGCTCCATGCTTATATTAATGGAGGCATCTAAGACTAAAAGCAATCCCGCAGCAATCCATACTTCTGACGAGAAGGGCATAAATAATAAGGCAATACTGCTAAGAATGGCACCAAGTAGAAAGAAAGGGCGCCTGCGCCCCAAGGTTTTGTGCCAAGTGTTATCACTTAGATAACCGATGATGGGTTGAACGATGAGCCCGGCCAGCGGTGCGGCAATCCATAACATGGGAATGTTATCCTTGCTGGCTCCCAAGGTCTCAAAAATACGGGACATGGTTGAGCCTTGTAGGGCAAAACCAAACTGAATACCAAGAAATCCAAAACTCATGTTCCAGATATCCCAGAAACCTAACTTAGGTTTTTGCATATCGATAATTATTAATTACGATAAGCCATATGACTTATCAAAACTCATTCGTGTGTGAAGAAGACAAGTTTTGATAAAAAAGTGGTGATTTTAAAAAAATCACAGTTCAAATATACTATTATTATGGAGTTGATTCTCGCTCGATAAGGGAAGTTTTTACGATAACGGTTTCGTAGCTCTCTTCTATATCGTCCTTACTTTCCAGCCTTTCAATAAGTTTAGTCGCAGCAAGACCGCCCATGTCTTCCCCTTTCTGACCTATTGTTGTCAACGTGGGACTGGCATATTTGCTAAGCATCCCGTCTGTAAATGCAATGATCGCAACATCTTTAGGAATGTTTCGCCCCATTTTTTTGAGGGCCTTACTGGCAATAACCGCGAACAATTCATTCACCGCCACTACGCCGTCGTAGTTGTCTTGCTCTAAAAAGTTTTCAATTTCTGTAGTACAATTTTCGGCATTCTCTATTCTTAAGACTCTGTTTTCATTGAAATCAAAACCACGCTTGGTCAACGCTTCTTTAAATCCTTGGGTGCGCAAGCGTCCTACATTTACATAATCAACAGTTGATATAATGGCGAGATTCTTGCGCCCTTTTCGCATCAAAAACTCTGTAGCGCTCTGGGCTGCGGCAACATCATCGATGATGATTTTATCACAGGCAATACCCTCCACCACTCGATCAAACATGACGATAGGCATCCCCTGATTCAAGACTTCACGCAGGTGGTGAAAATCCTGCTTTTCCATGGTTTCCTTAGAAAGACTCATGATAAAACCATCTATACTCCCATTAGCGAGCATGTCCATATTCACCACTTCTTTCGCAAAACTTTCGCCAGACAAACAGATGATCACTTGATATCCTTTTTCATTAGCCACTTTTTCAATACCAGAAATGACCGTTGCAAAAAAATGATGCACAATTTCAGGGATGATGATCCCTATTTTCTTGGTCTTTTGGTTCTTTAAGCTAAGGGCAATATTATTGGGTTTATAGTTGTATTTTTTAGCATAGCGCTTGATCTTTTCTCGCGTTTCTAGGCTGATTTCGTGGGAGTCCCGTAAAGCTTTGGACACAGTGGATATGGATACTTGTAAGTCCTGTGCAATTTTCTTCAGGGTAATTTTTTGAGCCATCTCATGTGGTTTTAACTGGAGGGATTTTCGCTTTCGCGAAAGCTAAATATACTCCATATAATATAACTATAAAAGCCGAAAACGTTTTCGTAGAAAGTATAGTTGAAACAATTCCTTAACGTAATATTTACATAGTTTTATCCCGTGTGTGAAGAAGACGACCGCTAACTATTAACTCAAACATCAGAAATGAATCACAAATTAAATACCTTACTACTGTTTTTGGTGCTACCGCTACTGGCAATTGCCCAGCAAGTATCTGGAACCGTTACTGACGCCGCAAACAACCTTCCCGTACTGGGAGCATCTGTCTTTGTAAAGGGGACCAGTAATGGTACCGCCACAGACTTTGACGGTAAATACACACTTAATAATGTTCCAGAAGGTGCCACGATCGTCTTTAGTTACCTAGGCCTTGCCACACAAGAGATAGTTTATACCGGACAAGCCACGATCAATCCCGTACTTGTTGAGGACGCCTCGCAACTGGACGCTATTGTCCTTATAGGTTATGGTAGTACCACAAAAGAAAATGTTACTGCAGCCCAGACAACGGTAACTAGTGATGAGTTTAACAAAGGTGCGATTGTTTCTCCTGGACAGTTACTCGCTGGTAAAGCAGCAGGTGTACAAGTTACCGCTGCAACTGGGAGTCCAGGTGATGGTCCTCAAATCAGAGTTAGAGCTGGATCCACTTTAAGCGCCTCTTCTGACCCTCTATATGTAGTAGATGGGATACCGCTGGATGCAACAAATGCTAACTTAAATACCATCAACCCTGCAGAAATTGAATCCTTTACAATTTTGAAAGATGCTAGTGCAACGGCTATTTATGGTAACAGAGCCTCTAATGGTGTGATTTTGATTACCACTAAAAAAGGTAAAATGAACAGTGATTTGCAAATAGGATACAATGTTCAATTTGCAATCAACCAAAATACAGATGAAGTTGATGTTTTAACGGGTGATGAGTTTAGGTCTATTGTCAATGACCTTGGGTCTCCAGCGGACATTGCATTATTAGGAGAAGCTAACACTGATTGGCAAAATGAAATTTATCAGACAGCAACTCAAGCTATTCATAATTTTACCTTTCAAAAAGGATATGAGAATACGGCTTTAAGAGCTAATCTAGGATATACAAATCAAAACGGTACTCTTCTTAAAGGTGGATATGAAAGAGCGAGCATCACTGCTAGTGTTATCCAGAATTTGCTTGATAATGATCTTAAGCTAACATTATCAGTGCAAGGAGCCTTAGAAGAAAGAAGGTTTGCAGATCAGGGTGCAATTAACTCTGCCATAGACTTTGACCCCACTCAACCTATTTTTGACCCTAATGGTCCTAATGGCTTTTTTGAATACCTACAAAGTGGCGGAAGAGCAGATGGTCTTGCTCCAAGAAACCCTTTAGGTTTACTGGAAAGTTTAACAAGTGAAAATGACAATAATCAAATAAGAACGACACTACAAGCAGATTATAAAATACCCGGTATTGACGGATTAAAGTTTGCTGGCACCGCAGGTATCGACTATAATGAATTTAATCAGTTCTCTAGACGTCTACCTAATTCAGGTGTAGCTTCTGCGAGTAGTAATCCATTCCTTAACAGCAATTCTGACGGTTATAGAATTAATCAATTATTAAATGGAAGGCTGGATTACAAAACAGATTTTGACAACATAGATTCTTCATTAGAGCTGACTCTAGGAAGCAGTTATCAAGGGTTTAGAAAAGAAAGCACTAATTTTAGTAGAGATAATCAAGGAGCACCGATAGAAATACAAGGTTTCAGCGAGAATCGCTTAATTTCCTTATTCGGGCGAGCCTCATTTGATTTCCAAGATTTGTTAGTACTTTCTGCAAGTATATCGAGAGATGGGACTTCTCGATTTTCTCCAGAAAACAGATGGGGAACTTTCGGTGGTGCCAGTGCAGGTCTGAAATTAACCAATCTGGATTTTATTCAAAATAGTGGTTTTGTCTCGCAATTGAAATTGAGAGGTGGGTATGGAGTTACTGGACAACAAGAAATAGGACAAGATTTCTTATACATCCAACGAGTAACACCTGGTACTGATCAGGTACGAGTACAAATAGGAGATCGCTTTTATACTACTATTAGACCAGAGCTCGTGACAGATTTGAAATGGGAAGAAACCAGCCAATGGAATTTAGGACTTGATTATGGATTTTTGGATAATCGCCTAACTGGATCTGTAGATTTATACACTAGAGATACTGAAGATTTGCTACAGTTCGGCCCTTTACGTGCTGGCTCCTTAGGAAATTTTGCGTTACAAAATGTAGGTGCCACTAGAAGTAGAGGTATTGAACTTGAAGCAAATCTAGATATTTTTAGGGGAGAGGATGTTAATTGGTCAATTGGAGGTAATCTGACCTTTAACGAGATTGAAATAACAGACCTTTCTTTAGGAGATAATGATGCTCCCGTACCTCAAACTCCAGTTGGTGGAGCAGGTTTTAATAACTTCATTCAAGAATGGGCAATTGGTGCTGACCCAAGCTCCTTTTTAGTGTTTCGCCAAGTTTATGGACCTGATGGAAACCCTCTTGACGGAATTTTCGTAGATAGAAATGGAGATAATGTTATTAATAGTGAGGATCGTGTGCGATATAAGAAAGGGAACCCTGATGCATTTTTCGGATTTACCTCAAACTTCAATTATAAACAGTTTGATATGAATTTCACACTTAGAGGTGCTGTTGGTGGATATAACTATAATAATGTAAGGGCTGGCCGTGAAAATGCAGACGCTATTACAGAAAACCCCTCTGCGTTCCTTAATAATTCTACTTCTGGGATTCTTCAAGATAGGTTCCAGAGCAGCCCTCAAAACCTACTTTTTTCCAGTGAATATATTGAGAAATCGGATTTTGTAAGATTAGATAACCTTTCGTTAGGATATACGTTCAAGACCGACCACTTTAGAAGCATAAGAGCCTCATTGACAGGAACAAATTTATTTGTCATTACTGACTACAGTGGGTTAGATCCTGAAATAAGTAATGGCGTTGACAGTGCTATATATCCAAGAAGCCGCGGAGTAATCTTCGGACTTAATTTTGAATTTTAAAAAAAGAAAAGATGAAAACATGCAAATCAATTTTACTTTTGTTCGTCACTGCTGCCCTGTTTATTGCTTGCGATGATACTCTAGACTTAGAGCCACAAGGTAATACCACCGCCTCTGATGCACCGAAGAACCTTGAAGATTTTCAAGGCAGATGGGCTAAACTTTATGCTGGATTAATCGTTGGTGGTCAGGAAAGCGAAGACAATAATGCTGACATTCAAGGAATTAATGGAGGTTTTTCTACCTATACTCGATTGTATTGGAAGTTACAGGAGCTGAGCACAGATGAGGCCATTATCGCATGGAATGATGGAACTATAAAAGATTTGCATTGGCAAACTTGGACTCCAGACAGCGAGTTTATAGGCGCTATGTTTGCAAGATTGAGTTACCAAATAGCACTGACGAACGCCTTCATAGGTCAAGCTAATGAATCTGGAATTGCAGGAGCAGGACTTAGTAGTACTGATGCTGAACTTGTACGTGGTTATTCCCAAGACGCTCGCTTTTTAAGAGCTTTATCCTATTATCATGGATTGGATTTATTTGGAACCATGCCTTTTGTGACTGAGACTTCAGGAGGTAGTAACTCAGATCTCCCAGCCTATATTTCACGGGAAGATTTGTTTAATTATGTGGAGTCTGAACTTCTTGACATAGTAGATCAGTTACCTTCAGGTAGAGGTACAGAATATGGTAGGGTAAGTCAAGCCACAGCTCAAATGCTACTAGCCAAATTGTATTTAAATGCTGAAGTTTATACAGGCACTCCTAGATATACCGATGCCTTAACTTATGTGAATGCTGTAATCGGTAATGGTTTTAGTATCGATACTAATTTACCTTATTCTTATTCCTTTCTTGCTGACAATAATTCAAACGGTGCCCAATCAGAATTCATTTGGACCCTCAATTTTGATGGAAACAGTACTCAAACAGTTGGTCTATCCACTTTCTTGTGTCATGCATCTGTTGGTGGTAATATGGAAGCTTCTGATTACGGGCTTAACTTTGGCTGGGCAGGACTTAGAACAACACCAGAGTTTGTTGAATTGTTTCCAAATCAAGAAAACTCCGCAGACAGCAGAGAAAATTTTTATACCGACGGACAAAAAAAGAACATTGCAGATGTTGGTGATTTTACGAACGGCTTTGCAATCGTTAAATTTCAAAATGTAAATAGTAATGGCTCCTTTGGTGCTAATGAACTCTTTGTAGATACAGACTTCCCCATGTTTCGACTTTCAGATGCTTATTTAATGTATGCTGAGCTAGTAGCTCGTGGAGCAGGAGGAAGTAATGCCACAGCTGTTAACTATATCAATATTTTGAGAGAGCGAGCATATGGAAATACCTCAAATGGTATCAACTCTGGTGATATCAATCTAGACTTTATCTTAAATGAAAGAGCACGCGAACTTCATTGGGAAGCACACAGACGACAAGACCTCATACGTTTTAACAAATTTTCCACTAACGGAATTTGGCAATGGAAAGGGAAAGTTCAAAATGGAATAACTACTCCAGCATTTAGAAACCTATACCCTATTCCAACCACTGAATTAAACTTGAATTCTAATCTAATTCAAAATCCTGGTTACTAATAATATTATTCTAAAGAAAAACAAAATGAAAAAATTTGCAATATTTATGTTGTCCTTCCTTGCCATAGGAGCAACAATCTCATGTGAAGACAATGATGAGGAGTTATTTATAAATAACCCAACATCCCAGCTCATGTTCAAATCAACTGCCGCGAGCTCTTACATTCTAACTTTTGAGACTAAAAACAATCTAGCCGAACGATTGGTTTGGACTCCTGTAACTTTTGATACTCCTATTTCAGTTGACTATGAAGTGCAGGCCTCGAATGACCCAGCTAATTTTGACAATGCAATTGTGTTAACTTCAACTAACGACACTTCAACAGACATCAGTGTTGAGCGTTTGAATGATATTTCTGCAGAATTGGGTCTTACTCCTTTTTCTCAAGGCACTATTGCGATGCGAGTTGTAGGTAGAACCGCAGATTCCAATATGGCTCCACAAATATCAGATGCCTTAGTGTTAGTAGTTACTCCTTACACCACAGAGAGTCCTAAATTATGGGTCCCAGGGAATTTCTCAGAAGCCAGTGGCTATGGCGCAAACTATGCACCTGGTGATGCAAACACGCCATTTTTACAGGCTGTGGAATTTGGAAGTACTGAGTTTGAAGGCTTTGTTTTCATGAACGTTGCCAGCCCAAGTTTTAAATTCACTCCAGAGCAAAGTTATGATGTTGCTTATGGTGGCGATGCAAGCACTCTTTCGGTAAGCGGTGGTGACTTAAGTCTACCGGGTCCAGGTTATTACTACATTACGGTAAGTCTTGACCCAAATTCTGATGGTAATTTTGATGACGCGATTTGGTCAGCCTCTGCGAAGCAATATGCTATCATAGGTGCAGCAACACCTAACGGCTGGAATGATCCAGATACCAACTTGACCTATAATGTATCATCAAAAAAGTGGGAGAAAACTTTACAAATGATGCCTGAAAAGTTTAAGTTCAGAGCTAATGATGATTGGGGAAACCCAAAAAACAATTTTGGTGTAAATGGAAGTAACGCCGAGTTATTAGATTTCAATGGTAGTGACCTGACTTTCAGCCAGGCTGCTGGTCTTTATAAGGTTGAACTTGATTTGAGTAACCCACGACGTTATACCTATTCGTTTACTGCGCAATAGCTTAAATACATAATTATGAAGGGCTGTTCGCAGCCCTTTTTTTTGCTCACGACTTAAAAAGAATTATTATGAAATTTAAAATTTTACTATGCCTTTTGGTGAGTTTCGCTTTCGCGAAAGCGCAATCACCAGTAACCACATCGCCCGCCACGCCTACACAGACGGACAACGTGACTTTATTGTTCGATGCCGTTGGGACTGATTTGGAAGATGCTTCTACCCAGATATATGCCTATACCGGTGTAACTATAAACGGTGACCGCTGGCAAAACATTAAACAACCCACCTTTGCTGAAAACAATGGCGCTCCAATGTTCACTAAAACTGGAGCCAATACATATGAGCTCAATTTTGGCATGAGCATAGAACAATTCTATAACGTACAACCTGGCGATGTTGTTAGTGAGATTTGCCTAGTAGTACGTAACGCTGCTGCAGATAAGCAAACTCGACCAGATATATTCCTACCGGTATTTCAACCAGGGTTGAATGTAGTGATAACTTCGCCTGCAAATAATACCATTTTTCAGATCAACCAAAGTACCACGATCACTGCAGAAAGCTCACAAACCGCTGCTCTACAGTTGAATGTCAATGGTACAGAAATAGGTACAGCAAATGCTAAAACCATTTCTAGCAGTTACACATTTCCTGCAGCAGGAGACTATGTCATTAGTTTTATTGCAGACAATGGGAATCAAACCGCCAGCGATAATAAGAATGTTTTTGTTCCTCAGGCAACGGTAAATGCTTCAAGACCCAGCGGACTCAAAAACGGTGTGAATGAAAATGCTGATGGTAGCGTTACCTTTTTACTGGCCGCTCCTGGAAAAACAGATGCAAACCTTATAGGAAGCTTTAACAACTGGAGTCTGAAAACAGAATATCAAATGTTCAAGGATGGAAACTATTTTTGGATTACCGTCCCATCCAACCAGTTCACTGAAAACGCAAATTTTTCCTATCAGTACCTGGTTAATTTTGAGACTACCATTGCAGATCCTTTCAGTACATTGATCCTTGATCCCAACAGTGATCAATTTATCAAATCTGGGAATTACCCAAACCTTCCTGCCTACCCAGTAGATCAAACCACTGGAGATGTTTCATTGCATACCTATAAGCAAACACCCTACAACTGGAATGTGACCAACTTCCAACGTCCTGATAAGGAAAATCTAGTGGTCTATGAATTACTGGTTCGCGATTTTTCTGAGCAGGACAGTTATCAAGCGGTTATTGACAGGATCGACTACATCGATAATCTGGGAGTCAATGCCGTGGAATTTATGCCAGTCAATGAGTTTGAAGGCTCAGACAGCTGGGGGTATAACCCTAAGTTTCATGGCGCATTAGATAAGGCTTATGGGCCTCCCGAAAAGTTTAAAGAGCTCGTAGATTTGCTTCACTCTAGAGGGATCGCAGTACTTGTTGATGTGGTCTATAACCATGCCTTCGGTCAAAGTCCACTGGTTCAAATGTGGCCAGACGCTAGTGGTTTCAACGCTGGGCCTGATAATCCTTACCTCAATCAGACTCCTAGACACCCATTTAATGTAGGAACAGATTTCAACCATGAAAGTCCATGGACTAAGGAATATGTCAAACAAACGATGCAGTATTTCCTGGAAGAATTCAAGATAGATGGTTTTAGATTTGACCTTTCCAAAGGTTTTACGCAAACCAATTCAGGTTCTAATGTAGGTTTATGGGGACAGTATGATCAATCACGTGTCAACATTCTTAAGGAATATAGAGACTTTATTCTAGCCAATAACGATGACGATGTTTATTTAATACTAGAGCACCTCTCTGAGAATTCAGAAGAAAAAGTGCTGGCAGACATCGGGTTCATGCTATGGGGCAAGATGACTACAGAGTACAAGCAAAGTGCTTTGGGATTCTCTTCTAACTCAAACGTATTTAGAAGTTATTTTGCTGCTAGAAATTTCAACGATCAACATTTAGTCGCTTATGCTGAAAGCCATGACGAACAACGCATCATGTATGAGACTATCAATTTTGGGAACACCTCAAATTCTTCCTATCAAGTGCGTTCCTTACCTATTGCACTGGACAGACAAGAAGCCGTTGCCGCTATTTTGTACAGCATTCCAGGACCTAAAATGCTTTGGCAATTTGGAGAATTGGGCTACGACATTCCTATAGATGAAAACGGTCGCACGGGAAGAAAGCCGGTTCCCTTTAGTAATGGATATGCTACAAATTCAGATAGGTTAGATCTTTACAAGATCACGGGTGACATGATCAAGTTGAAGACTAAATATCCTGAGACTTTTAACAATACCACTAACGATCTGGATGTTTCAGGCTTGGTAAAACGGATTCAATTGGATGGACCCACCTTTGATGTAGTTGTGGTGGCCAATTTTGATGTGACTTCAAAAACCCTAGCTCCCAGGTATACCCAAACTGGGACATGGTACGAGTATTTTTCTGGAACAACATCTAACGTGACGAATCAAAACGAATTGATAACCCTTGAACCTGGGGGATATAAAGTATTTAGTACCCAACCTTTATCTACCACGGCAAGTGTAAATGACATTTTTGAAAATCATACCATACAATTGTTTCCCAACCCTACATCCACAAGTTTTCAATTGAGCAAACCTGTCCAGAAAGTAGCCGTTTATAATATGACGGGTCAATTGGTAAAGCAATTTGAGGACGATAAATCATCGTTTAATATTTCTGATCTTGCTTCAGGAATTTATATTATTCAAGTCGTAGATACTGAAAATAACCGTTCGTCTATCAAACTGGTTAAGAAATGATGCCGTTCGTCTAATAATAAGAACGAACATTTGATTTTTTAAATTACTTAAGTAAATTCACACAAGATAAGCAGCTGTGATCCCTAACCATACTGCTTATCTTATTAAGTAACCTTTACTCTTTTCAACATAATCTGGTTACAAAACCTGCCTTTTACAAGGCAGGTTTTTTTATGATTATAACTATTTTTTAAGCTGCTGGTTTACATATATTTACCATCTAAATTAGAAACTATGAAAACTATTTTCAAAGTATCCCTATTCTCGCTAGCTCTTGTAGCTGCATTTGTATCCTGTCGTGATGAAGAGCATACTGCGGATGAGCATGCTCAAGAAATGATCGACAATGGTGATCACGTTGAGGTCAAGGACGATAAAGTCAAGATTGAAAATGCAGATGGAAGTGAGACTAAGATCAAGTATGATGACAACGGCGACGTTGAAAAAATCAAAACTGACGATAACTAGCCCGTTCTAGAAAACAATCCAATTGAAAAGCTCTTCTCCACAGAAGGGCTTTTTTTATTTGAACAGCTGGCGCTCCAGCAAGAAGGTAGTTAGCACGGTATTGAAATCATGCCGAATATCAACTGGCATGTATTTGATGCGGTATTGTCCACAACGCACACGTAGGTGTTCAAAATAAGAACGAACCGACTCCCTGTAGTTGTCTCTGACGTTGTCTGCATACAAGTTTACATGTTCCCCAGTTTCTACATCAAAGAAACGGGTGGGTCTATTTTCAAATTCAAAATCCACTTCTAGCTTTCCATCGTAGACATGGAACAGTACGACATCATGCTTATTGTATTTGAGATGTCTTAAAGCTTCAAATAGATCGTCCTCTTTACGGTCGCTCTGGAACATATCTGTAAATAGAATAATGAGGGACCTCCTTTTGATATTTTCTGCAATCTCATGCAGGTACTTATAGGTATCCGTAGATTTATTGCCCGTGTTGCCAGAGCAGACTTGATTGAGTTGATCCAACAACATATTGTGGTGCCGCTCACTGCCTTTTTCTGGAGCGTAATATTCGTATTCTGACGAGTAAATGCTCAAGCCTACGGCGTCTCTCTGTTTTTTAAGCAAGTTCATCACACTGGCTGCTGCTAGTGAGGAATATCCCATCTTATTCAGGTTTCCCAATTGCTGGTCTTTTACTTCAGGATAATGCATGGAAGAACTGTTATCCATTATTAAATGGCACCTTAGGTTTGTCTCCTCATCATATTTCTTGGTGTAAAACTTATCTGTTTTGGCGTAAAGCTTCCAGTCGATGTGCCGTGTACTTTCTCCTGGATTGTAGATTTTATGCTCTGCAAACTCTGCACTAAAACCGTGAAATGGCGATTTGTGCATCCCACTAATGTACCCCTCGACTACCTGACTCGCTAGCAGGGCGAGGTTCTTAAATCCAGATGTTTTGTTGAGTTCCTGTTGCAGATCCATAACGTGAAGATACGTGTTCAGTGTTCAGTGTTCAGTGTTCAGTGTTCAGTGTTCAGTGTTCAGTGTTCAGTGTTCAGTGTTCAGTGTTCTAAAGCTATTTTTTTTTGACGTAAGCAAATTCTATTTTAATGAAAAGATGTTCAAAAGATTCGAGCAACTACGCTTCTTTTATATTTCGTGAGGACAAAAATGACACATTCTGATTTCGACCAAAGCATGCGACATTCTGGAATTAAAACCTCAATATAAGTCTTCATGGTCGTTCGTCATGCGCTTTGAGCTATGAGCTGTGAGTTCTGAGATTTGGAATTTGGAATTTATGGGTTTGGATTTTAATACACCTTCACTACCATTTTACCTGTGTTTTTACCATCAAACAGATCTATAAATGCTTGAGGTATCTGGTCAAAGCCTTCCACGATGGTTTCTTCATCCTTTAATTTTCCTTGTTGCAACCATTTTCCTAGCTGCTGTATACCCTCTGGAAAGCGATCTTCATAATTGCGTACGATAAACCCCTGCATCTTGATGCTTTTTTTGACAATTGTTGTTTCTAAACGCGGCCCGGTAGGCTGCTCTGTTTCATTATACAGCGATATGGCACCACAGTTAATCACCCGGCCGAACCTGTTGATGTTGTTCATGGCGGCATCCAAGGTGTAACTACCCACATTATCAAAATAAACATCCACGCCATCTGGGGCCGCTTTTTTGATAGCAGCCGTCATGTCGTCGGTTTTTTCATAGTTAATGGCCGCATCATAACCAAATTTGTTCTTCAACAGCTTCGTTTTTTCATCACTCCCAGCGATCCCAACTACCCGACAGCCTTTTAACTTTCCTATTTGACCAACCACAGAGCCCACAGCACCCGCTGCACCAGAAACCAATAGTGTTTCCCCTTCTTTAGGCTCTCCTATGTCCAGTAGGCCAAAATAAGCCGTCAGACCTGTCATTCCTAGGATACCCAGGTAAGCACTCAAGGGGGCTTGTTCCTTCTCTACCTTTCTCAAATTTTTTGCATCACTAGTCTGGTACTGCTGCCACTGCATCATCCCAGTGAGAAAATCGCCTTGTTTAAAATTGTTATTCCTACTTTCCACAACCTCTGCAACGATCGCAGACTGCACCGGTTCACCCAGTTGGAATGGCTCTATGTAGGACTTCTCGTCCCGCATACGGCCGCGCAGGTATGGATCTACAGATACGTATAACGCCTTCAGCAGGACTTCGCCGTCCTTAGGCGATGGCTTTTCTATATCCTTGAATTCAAAATCACTTTGTTGTGGTTTTCCTTTGGGTCTGGTCTTTAAGAGAATCGTTTTATTCATGGTTGTAGCTTTTTTCTTGAATTTACGGTTATTACCGCCCACTGCTTGCCAGCAATTTCTTAAATATATAAGATGATAGGTTAAAATAGGGGGTTCCGCACGTATAGGAATGCCGCGGTATTTCTGCTCGCGCTACCCACTGGGTGCTAGATAGACCTTTTAGGGTTCGCTTTCGCGAAAGCGAACTACCCACAGGATCATAACTACCCGGTGGTCCATAAAAAAACCCATCCTGTAGGATGGGTTTCTTAAATTATTTTATGATTCCTTCTAGTTCAAAAGGGCATCCAATGCGTCTGTATAGGCATTTTTAGGAGCTACGCCTACTTGACGGCCCACTACTTCTCCATTTTGAAAAACCAAAACGGTGGGGATATTGCGTACTCCATATTTAGCAGCAAATTCTTGATTTGCATCTACATCCATTTTTCCTACGATTGCTTTTTCTGAATATTCCTCAGAAACCTCATCAATGATGGGTCCTACCATGCGACATGGTCCACACCATGCTGCCCAAAAGTCAACCAAAACTGGCTTATCACTCTTGAGTACGGTTTCCTCAAAATTTGCGTCTGTTATTTCTAGTGCCATGATATCTTTATTATTAGTTTACGCAAAGTTAGTTAAAAGCTTATCCATTATTCTTAAAGCTATATTAGAGTTACCTATATGACTATGCGATTACCCGATTAGCCATTCACCCCATAGCCTATCTCCGCCTCGTCCAGCAGTTGCAATAACTCCGCCGTGACATTGACTTTTTGCAGCCTGCTGGACATATTGATAGAAATTTTTTCCTCGTGATCCTTCAGGTTAAAATAGAGCTGCTGGTCTCCCTTATGTTTTGACAACACCTCTTTGAGAATATCCACCCGCTTTTCCATGACCTCGCTTACATGAAATTCTATGGTCAGTGATCTGGCAGCACTGGACATCACATCCTGCAACTGCTGCATGTGTGTAAAAAGGATTCTAGGGTCTCTGGGCTTGCCGGTATTCTTGTCGATCCATCCTTGTTGTATCTTGATTTTAGCATGAAGAAAGGTGTTGGGCACTAAAAAGTGGCGGAATTTCAAATAATCCTCACCAAACAAACGGAATTCATAGCTGTCATTGTAATCTTCAATAATAAACGTTCCCCAGGGCTTGTTTGCCTTGCTCACCAGATGGCGACATTCTGTAATCACCCCACAAAAACTTAAATCACGATTGACAAGGGTTTCCAACTCACTCAAACTAGCGAGATCGCAGTTGCAGAAAAACTCGATCTCTTTCTTATAATCATCCAGCGGGTGTCCAGAAATATAGATACCCACGACTTCCTTCTCGCGTTTCAATTTTTCCATCGTCCCCCAGTCCTCACAAATAGGCAATTGGGGTTCTGGAATTTGCACGTCGCTGGCTTCTCCAAAAAGGCTCACCTGCGCGCTGTTCTCATTTTCCTGAAACTTCTGGGCATATTTCACGACCAGTTCCAGAAAGACCTGACCGTTGTCTGTCTCATTGAAGAATTGGGCACGGTTATCACCGCCCAGACCGTCAAATCCACCACTTAATGCCAATGCTTCAAAGGATTTTTTATTAGCCGCTCGCAGATCAATACGCTTGGCCATATCAAAAATACTGTGGTAGGGTTTTTCCTTTCGGTTTTCTATGATCGTCATGACGGCATTGAATCCTAGTCCCTTGACGGCTCCCATCCCGAAACGGATGGCACCCTTAGGGTTTACCGTAAACTTATAATTGGATTCATTTACATCTGGTCCCATAACATCCAGTCCCATGCGACGGCATTCATCCATAAATTTGGTCACATCTTTGATTTGATTCATATTATTAGACAGGGTTGCTGCCATGAATTCTGCTGGATAATTCGCTTTTAAATAAGCCGTTTGATACGCTATCCAGGCATAACAGGTCGAGTGTGACTTATTAAAGGCATAGGATGCAAATGCTTCCCAGTCTTTCCATACCTTTTCCAGTATGGTTCTATCGTGACCATTGGCCTCGCCGGCATCCAGAAATTGGGGCTTCATCTTTTGCAATGTGGACATTTGCTTTTTACCCATGGCCTTTCTCAAGACATCTGCCTCACCTCTGGAGAAGTTGGCCAGCTTTTGGGACAATAGCATTACCTGCTCCTGATAGACAGTAATTCCATAGGTCTCCTTTAGATATTCTTCCATCGCATCCAGATCGTAACTTATCTCTTTACGGCCGTGCTTGCGATCAATAAATTCTGGAATGTATTCCAGTGGACCTGGACGGTACAAGGCGTTCATGGCAATTAAATCTGCAAACTGGGTGGGTTTGAGCTCGCGCATGTATTTTTGCATCCCGACACTCTCATACTGAAAGATCGCCGTTGTTTCTCCACGCTGGAAAAGCTCATAGGTTTTCTCATCGTCCAGCGGTATCGCCTCAATATCGAGTTCAATATGATGACGTTCCTTTATGATAGCTATGGTATCCTTGATCTGGCTCAAAGTCTTTAACCCAAGGAAGTCCATCTTCAACAACCCAGCGCTTTCTACAACTTCGTTATCAAATTGGGTTACGTATAGATCAGAGTTTTTTGCGGTGGCAACAGGAACGAAATTTGTTAAATCATCAGGCGTTATAATCACACCACAAGCGTGAACGCCCGTATTTCTAACCGATCCTTCCAAAATTCTAGCTTGTTTGAGCATTTCTGCCACGGGATCATTGCCCTCTGCAAGGCTACGTAGTTCCCTCACCATGTCTGCATCATCACCGCGGAAACTGCCGCTTATCTCATTATCCGCAAGAGCGAAGATCTTTTTAAGTTTGGCAAAATCTGGGATCAATTTTGCCACCCGGTCTGCGTCCTGCAATGGTAGATCGAGCGCTCGCGCACAATCCCGAATGGAAGATTTTGCCGCCATCGTCCCATAGGTGATGATCTGTGCCACCTGTGAAGCTCCATATTTCTCAATAACATAATCCATGACCTTGTACCGATTTTCATCGTCAAAGTCAATATCAATATCAGGCATCGAGATACGATCTGGATTTAAGAAACGCTCAAAAAGCAGGTCGTAGTGGATAGGATCAACGTTGGTGATTTTCAAACAATAAGCCACCGCACTTCCCGCCGCTGATCCACGGCCCGGACCTACCGCTACATCCATTTCTCGAGCGGCTTTAATAAAGTCCCAAGTGATCAAGAAATAACCCGGGTAACCTGTATTTCCTATGACATCGAGCTCAAAATCCAATCGCTCTTTGATATCCTCGCCAAAATCTGCACCATAGCGCAATTTTGCGCCTTCATAGGTCAAGTGCCTCAAATAGGCATTTTCACCGTTCTTCGTTTTGTTAGTAGCATCTTCAGGATCCACAAATTCCTGCGGGATATCAAATGCGGGTAATAACACATCGCGGGCGAGTTCGTAGGCTTCTACTTTATCAATGACCTCTTGCACATTCGTGATAGCCTCTGGCAAATCCTTGAACAGTTGCTTCATTTCCATACTGGATTTGAAGTAATATTCCTGATTTGGCAAGCCATATCTGTAACCGCGACCGCGGCCTATGGGCGTTGCCTGTTTCTCATTGTCCTTTACACACAATAAAATATCATGCGCATTTGCATCTTCTTTATGGACGTAATACGTGTTGTTTGTTCCAACTATTTTCACGTTGTGTTTTGCGGCAAGTTCGAGTAGGACAGCATTGGCACGCTGCTCATCTTCCTGTCCATGGCGCATGACCTCAACATACAGATCATCACCAAATTTTTCCTTCCACCACTCCAGCGCTTCCTCTGCCTGTTTTTCTCCTACGTTTAGGATTTTTGAAGGCACTTCACCGTACAGGTTTCCCGTTAGGATAATCAGGTCATCCTTAAATTCCTCTATTAGTTTTCTGTCGATGCGCGGCACATAATAAAAGCCTTCTGTATAGGCTTTACTGGACATTTTTGCTAGGTTGTGGTAGCCATTTTTATTTTTGGCAAGCATCACGATCTGGTAGCCATTGTCCTTGATGGACTTGTCGTGCATGTCCTCACACACTTGGAATTCACAGCCTATAATCGGTTTGATGGGTTTGCGTTCTGGAGCATCCTCGTTACTAACGAGACTTGCGTTGTAGGCCTTAACTGCTTTTACAAAATGAAAGGCACCCATCATATTGGCATGATCTGTCATCGCAACCGCGGGCATATCATTTGCTCCAGCAGCCTGGACCAGGTCCTGAATGCTGATGGTGGATTGTAAGATGGAAAACTGGCTGTGGTTGTGCAGGTGCGCAAATTGGGCAGAACTCAATTCGTCCAGGTTCTCTGCAATTTCTTGTTTGGTTATTTCTGGCTCGGCATGTTCGACCAGTTTTTCTGATGCTTTCTTTAAGTTAACATGCTGGATCCCTGCAGGTTGGATGGTGGTAGGGTTGCTTTCGCGAAAGCGAACTAAATAGTCAACCTCCTGCTTTAATTGGGCCACCGTATATTGTTGGAGCCTCACCAATTCTAGGAAACACCGGGTCGTGGCCTCAACGTCTGCCGTTGCATTGTGTGCCTCACCGAAGGATTCTTTGAATAGGAACTCGTGAAGCTCTGTCAAGGTGGGCAACTTGAATTTACCGTAGCGGCCACCGGGAAGCTGGCAGAGTTGCGCCGTATGTTCCGTACACGTATCGAGGACGGGAATTTCCTGTAATTTATTGGGTATAGCGGTGCGTTCAAATTCTGCACCAGTGACGTTTAGGTCAAACTTTAGATTCTGACCAACAACGAAGGTTGATTGAGCAAGTGCCTGATTGAATTTTTCCAAAACAGCCACGAGAGGCTCTCCCTTTTCCTGTGCCAGTGCCGTAGAAATCCCATGAATGCGCTCAGAATCGTAAGGGATATCATAGCCATCTGGGGTAATCAGGTAGTCCTGATGATCCACCATATTTCCCATGTCGTCGTGCAGCTGCCAGGCGATCTGCACTACTCGTGGCCAGTTGTCCACATCAGTATAGGGAGCATCCCAGCGCTTGGGAAGTCCAGTGGTTTCAGTATCAAAGATTAAGTACATGTAAGGCAGCTCTAAAACTTCATTTCAGAATTAATAAGCATCTGAAAATAAGTTAATTATAAATTTTAAAATATAAAATTCAGTGATTTTAAATATAGTTTTTTTAGTCGCGCCCTTCAAGTTTTCTTATGAACAAAGATTTGTTGAAATCATGACATCAAAAAAATCCCACTCTTTTCAGAATGGGATTTTTAGGTTGGTGTATTCTGACTAATTCTAGAATACTTCTTCCATTTTATTTACATGATTCAATGAAGCTTTGATTGAATCTCTATGCTTGGTCAGTATGCTCTTGGTGGATGCTGGCAAGGTAGTATCATTGATTATCTCATTATACTCTTCTATTGCCGCTTTTTCACCTCGAATAGCTTCTTCTAGCATAGCCTCTTCGTTTTCACTAGTAAAAGTAGACTTAATGTTCATCCACGTTCTGTGTGCATCGCCTTTGATACTTGTTCCTTTTTCAGGCTCTTGTCCAAAAGTTTTCATCTCTGTCTTCAATTCGTGACCGAAGTTATAGCGTTCTTTTTGTTGTCTGTCAAAGAATTCTTTAAGTACTGTATTATCTACTTTGTCCTTAGCTAGTTTATATCCAGCTTCAGCATCGTAATTTTTCTCTAAAAGTTCGTTTAACTTGTTTCCTATTTTGTCTGTGTAATTCATAATATTAGTTTGTATGGTTTTAAATTCGTTATACCTTAATATACAGCTATATACCCTTAATAACGAACGATTAAGAGGAGTTTAAGAAAAAGTTGTGCTTGTTTTAACCCTATTCACCTGATTATAAGCAACATCCACAACATTTAGCTTAAAAAACGCACATTCTGGCGTTTTTATCAAAACTATTCACTGTAACACATTGATGGTGTTTACTAAGTTCCTTCCGCATGTGGATAAATCCTCTATAGACGCCATATAAAGAGTTCGTGCGCGGATTGATCCATGAACAGCAGCAGCGAGATTACTGGTTCTAATATTAATAGCAGGCGTTTCTTTAAATCTTCTTGAACCCATTATGGAGGTCTTGGCCTGTCCAAACTTTGGCATAAAAAAACCCATCTAGACTAAATCTAGATGGGATTCTCAATTTATATAGATCTACGGATCCTTAAAAAGGTATTACCAAGTTTTTTCCATTCCTTCAACTTTCGTCAAGGACGCTTGAATATTATCCCTGTGTTTTGTCAACACGCTCTTAGTAGATGGCGGCAGTGTGCTTTCATTTAGTACGTCATTATATTCTTCTACCGCTGCTTTTTCACCGCGTACTGCTTCTTCTAAAATGCTTTCTGCCTCATCAGAGGAAAAGGTGGATTTAATGTTCATCCACGCTCTGTGAGCGTCACCTGCTAAACTTGTTCCTTTATTAGGTTCTTGCCCAAAACTTTTCATTTCGGCCTTCAGCTCGTGACCGAAGTTGTAGCGTTCCTGTGCTTGACGCCCAAAGAACTCTTTTAATTGATGGTTCTCTACTTGGTCTTTGGCGGTTTTGTAACCGGCCTCTGCATCATAGTTCTTTTCCAATAATGCATTCAATTTTTTTCCTACTTCTTCTGTGTAGCTCATGATAGTTGTTTTAAGTTGTTATAGCACCACTAATTTACCATCAAGTAAGAGCTTTCATACATCCATTAATACATCTTTGGCTAAGAATTATGGTGTTGTTAACGATCCCTACAAGTTAGTAGGAAAAATAGTTAAGGTTGTTAACTATTGGGATGGAGCCCTACGCCATACTCGACCCAAATTACCCTGTTCTATGTTATAGGATGCCTAAGGTTTTCATATTTAACCCAGACGCGCCCCTTATAAGTCCTTATATATAGATCGATCTTGTTTTGCTTCATCTTCAACAATCGCCAGTCGTTTTTAATGGTCACGATCCATTACTATTTAGGATTGGGAGGTTTGTCCATTTCAATCCCTTTTTTTTTGATGAATGACCACTAAGAGCATGACATTTTTAGATAGGTGAAACTCTTGAAATGACGCTTTCGCGAAAGCGAAATCCCGAAAAACCTTTTAACACGCAACGAAAGAATGCAGGATTCAAGTGTAGGAAAATAATTACTAATATGTGTTAATCCAGTCTTGTTCTAGCCTTAAACAGATGTTGATAAACATATGAAAACGTATTATAATGTGCTGTAAAATTTCCCCCATCTATGACGACTTTTAAATTATTCAAGTTATTCAACATTTGCCCATGGAAATCACTCACATCAGAAAAAGAGACTTTAGCGTTAAGCCCTTTGATCTCAACAACATAACAAATGCAGTATTTATGGCGCTATCTGCCGTAAATTCTGGAACGCAGGAAGATGCTCAAAACGTTGCCCTGGCCGTTTACAAAACGCTCATGAAAAGGAGGGAAATCGATATTAATTACATTCCCACCATCGAGCAGGTTCAGGATATTGTAGAGAATAAACTGATGGACACGGAATTTCATGAAGCGGCCAAAGCCTATATCCTATACCGTAACCAGCGTGCCCTAGAGCGCAAGACGGACATATTTGAAAAACGGGTTAACCTTAAGCCTTATGAGTATCCGCAATTATATGACTATGTACCGGCAATAAGACATTCCTATTGGATCCATACAGAGTATAACTTTACCAGCGATATTCAGGATTTTAAATCCAGATTGACTCCGCTAGAGCAAAGTGCGATTAAAAACACCATGCTTGCGATCTCACAAATCGAGATTGCCGTCAAGTCATTCTGGGGCGATCTGTACCACCGTATGCCTAAGCCAGAAATAGGTGCGGTAGGATCAACCTTTGCAGAAAGTGAAGTGCGCCATGCAGATGCTTATTCACACCTTATCGAGATCCTAGGATTGAATGACGAGTTTAAAGCGCTCAAGAAAAAACCTGTGATCATGAAGCGTGTGCAGTATCTAGAAACGGCACTGCGCAACTCAAAGGCAGACGATGACCAGAGTTATGCAGAAGCGGTTTTACTGTTCTCTTTATTCATCGAGCACGTATCCTTGTTCTCTCAGTTCCTCATCATCATGGGCTTTAACAAGCACAAGAATATGTTGAAAGGAATTTCAAATGTTGTAGAAGCAACAAGTAAAGAGGAGCAGATTCATGGTGATTTTGGTATCGACCTCATCAAAATACTGCGCGATGAGCATCCAGAATGGTTTACGGAAGAATACCACGAGAGAATTAAAAACATGTGTGTTAAATCCTTTGAGTCAGAAAGTGCCCTAGTGGACTGGATCTTTGAAAAAGGAGAATTGGACTTCTTGCCTAAGGCAGTCGTCAATGAATTTATCAAAAATAGATTCAACAACTCGCTGGCAAGCATAGGCATTGAAAAAGTGTTTGAAATCGATCAGGACCTCATCTCACAGACAGAATGGTTTGACGACGAGATTATAGGAACAAAACATGGCGACTTCTTTGTGAAGCGATCCATCAATTATACCAAAAGAGCCCAAAGTGTAACCAAAGACGACCTATTTTAATTATGAAAGAAGAAAATACCACGACCCAGAAAGAACAACAAAAGGTTGATCCCAACAATAAACTTGTAGACGCAAGAAAAGAGGCCCTTAATGCCGCAAAACCTGGAAAAAAGGAAGGCTTTGAATGGCTTAATGAAAACAGCCGCAATTTTCTAGAAGCGGGTTACCTAACGCCTGGAGCAACTCCAGAAAGCCGCATGCGTGAAATCGCAGAACGTGCCGAGGAAATCCTGAAGATTCCAGGGTATGCAGATAAATTTTATGGGTACATGAGTGAAGGTTTCTACTCGCTCGCGTCTCCCGTATGGTCCAACTTTGGTAAGCGTCGTGGCCTTCCCATCAGTTGTTTTGGTTCTCATATTGGCGATGATATAGGTAACATCCTATATTCACAATCTGAGGTGGGAATGATGTCAAAATTGGGTGGTGGTACCTCAGGTTACTTTGGTAAAATACGTCACCGTGGTGCAGCCATCAAGAACAATGGTGAAGCATCTGGAGCTGTTCACATCATGCGATTGTTTGAATCCATGGTAGATGTCGTCAGTCAGGGATCCGTTCGTCGTGGACGTTTCTCTCCTTACCTGCCCGTTGAACATCCAGACATCAACGAATTCCTAGAAATAGGAACTGAAGGAAATCCTATTCAGGAATTGACACACGGTGTAACCGTGACGAATGAGTGGATGGAGCAAATGATCGCTGGTGATGAAAAGAAACGCACCATCTGGGCTCGTGTACTACAGTCTCGTGGTGAGATGGGTTATCCATACATCTTCTTTACAGACAATGCTAACAACAATGCGGCAGACGTCTACAAGGACAAAAACATGCCTATCTATGCCAGTAACCTGTGTACAGAGATCATGTTGCCGTCCAGTGAAGAATACTCTTTCGTTTGTGTTCTTTCCAGCATCAACCTATTGCATTACGACAAATGGAAGGATACAGATGCCGTAGAGACCATGGTTTATTTCCTAGATGCAGTGATTACTGAGTTCTTAGAGAAACTAGAAGCATACCGTGACTCTGACAAACTAGACGACAGACAAACGTTCCTATTTATGGAACGCGCTTATAACTTTGCAAAGGACAATCGTTCACTAGGTTTAGGTGCCTTAGGATGGCACTCCTTACTACAATCCAGACGTTTGCCATTTGATAGCCAGGAAGCGTTTAATTTGAACAGCGAGATTTTCAAAGCGCTCAAAGATAAGAGCTACAAGGCGAGTGAGGAACTGGCACAGATGTATGGTGAGCCAGAATTGTTGAAAGGTTATGGCCGTAGAAATGCAACGCTTAATGCCGTGGCACCTACCACATCAAGCGCATTTATTTTAGGACAAGTATCCCAAGGAATTGAGCCCGTATGGTCTAATATTTATGTGAAGGATATCGCTAAAATCAAGACCACCATCAAAAACCCTTACTTAGTAGAATTACTAGAAGAAAAAGGGATGAATACGCAGGAAGTATGGCACGACATCCGCGATTATGATGGAAGTGTACAACATTTGGACTTCTTGTCTGAAAATGAGAAAGCCGTTTTCAAAACCTACAGCGAGCTGGATCAAATGGACATTATCTATCAGGCAGCAAACCGCCAAAACCACATTGATCAAGGCCAGTCCGTGAACATCATCGTTCATCCAGACATGTCTACCAAAGAGGTGAACAAGATCCATATTACTGCATGGAAACTAGGGCTAAAATCCTTGTACTACCAGCACAGTATGAATGCCGCGCAAAAGTTCAAGCAGAAAAAAGACTGCGTGAGCTGCGAGGCGTAAAGACCCAATAAATATTCTAATAAGCCGTCTGATTCCATAATTAGACGGCTTTTTTATGCGGTAACTATTGAGAAAGTTTACGAACCTTTATTCACCTAAGAATGGGCCATAATGATTTGGGCGTGCCCTCGCTTATGGCTCGGTCGGGCTTTACACTTCAATCTTTTTAAGCAAACGTTAGTCGTGAAAAGGCTTAAAAAGGATTTCCGTTGCAATCCCTCGCGCGCAACAAACTAACAGCACTTTGTCATGCTGACGCAGGTCAGCATCTCTTAGAATGGAAGTTAAATATTATGGGCTATTGATATCCATTCAGATAAAATCAAATTGCTAAATAAAAATTGGCAAACAAACCCGCCAAATGAAACTAATATCAGGTAGCTGATAACTATTTATGCGACTTCATCTCCGCAATTTCCTCCAGCTCTGCATACCACTTCTTACCAAACTTTCGCGTAAGCGATTCCTTCAGGAATTTGTACACAGGAACTCCCAGTTCTGCGCCCAACTCGCAGGCATCATCGCAAATCTGCCATTTATGATAGTTCACCGCAGTAAAATCTGTGTATTCCTGCAAGCGTATGGGGTATAGATGGCAGGAAAGCGGCTTGTAGAATTGGGTGGCACCATCGCGGTAGGCCGCCTCGATACCGCACAGGGCCGTCCCATCTTCTTTAAAAGTAGTATAGGCACATTCTGCACCGTTCACCAGGGGTGTTTCCAGCTCGCCATTTTCCCGTTCTATCCAGGTGCCTTGTGTCGTGATAGCGGCAATTCCTTCTGGACGCAAGTAGGGTTTGATGCTCTCATACTCTGCATCCAGAATGTCGAGTTCTTTTTGTTCCAGCGGTGCTCCCGCTTCTCCCGCCACGCAGCAAGCCCCTTTACAGGCAGTGAGGTTGCACACAAAATCCTTATCCAGTACATCGTCTGAAACGATCGTCTTTCCCAGCTGAAACATAGTCGATTTATTGAGGCTACAAAGATACACGTAGTTTAACGGGAGCCTAGTGAATTGAGTGTTGAGTGTGGATTTGTGAGCTGTGAGCTGTGAGCTGTGAGCTGTGAGCTGTGAGCTGTGAGCTGTGAGCTGTGAGCTGTGAGCTGTGAGCTGTGAGCTGTGAGCTGTGAGCTGTGAGCTGTGAGCTGTGAAAGAAAAAAAATATTCAGCAAGAATTAGCAATCGGCAATAAAAGATTTCCGAAGGAAATCAACAATTGGCAATTGGCATTTTGCATTTTGCATTTTGCATTTTGGGATTTGAGATTTGAGATTTGGAATTTTAAGTTCGCCACCCCCTTTTTATAACTCAAATTTAACCTAGCCCCCACGAGATTAAACTCCTTAAACGCAGTACTTTTGCACGCCGAAAAAAAAAGAGTACTATGAATTTAAGTTTGATTTCAGATTTTTTTATGTCTGTGGATTTCAAGGAGATTTTTACGGCAACGATGGTTCTTTTTGCGGTAATTGATATTACAGGAAGCATCCCTATTATCGTAGACCTGCGTCGCAAAGTAGGCCACGTTCAAAGTGAGAAGGCAACAATTGTTGCAGGGCTTTTGATGATCGTATTTATGTTTGTAGGAGAACGCATGCTGCACCTTATAGGTATTGATGTAAATTCGTTTGCCGTTGCCGGTGCCTTCATCATCTTTTTTATCGCTCTGGAAATGATCCTAGGCATCCAACTCTACCGTGACGAACAACCAGAAACGGCCGCCATCATCCCAATTGCCTTTCCATTGATTGCTGGGGCTGGAACATTGACGTCCGTTTTATCCCTGCGTTCTGAGTACAGTTCCATCAATATTATTATTGCCATTCTAATCAACTCTGTTTTTGTTTATGTGGTGCTCAAAAACTCTGGCAGGATTGATAAAGTACTGGGAAAACAAGGTATTAGCGTGCTTAGAAAAATATTTGGGGTTATCTTGCTTGCGATAGCTGTCAAGCTTTTTGCGACTAACATTAAAGAATTGTTTTAGAATGAAATACGCAGTATACGGAATCATCCTACTAGGCATTGCCAGTTTGGTGTATAATGGATTTAGACTCGACTTTTCAAACCTGTTTGCAGGCGAGAGTCAAATTGCGGTAATCAGCATGATCGCCGCCTTGTGCGTCGTGTTGTTGATGAGCATTTTATTGATTTCCTATAAAATCAAGGAGCACCAGGAGTCCTAAGGAGTTTCCAGACTCAACTCCATCAATCGATCGATGATGGGACTTTGGGTGTTCAACAACTTGACTTTAAGCTCTGTACCATAGAGCTGCTCTGCTATTGAGGCTTTTAAAAGAAGAGACATATAATCTCTATTGCCTGTGAGCCGCAGGGATTTATTGTGTTCCCGTGCGCTTTGATAAAAATTCAACAACAGACCTTCTGGCACCTCATACTGCTCTACAAATTCCTTTTGGCTTTTGTTTCTCAAGTAGCTGCCTTTCTTTTGAAGGTATTCATTGGCCACCCGGTCTGCATAGCCGGTACGGGCAAAAAAGTCAAGAGTCTGAGCCTCATAACCCACGGGTCCAGAAACGAAAACATCTGGAATGATGCCGCCACCGCCATAAACGACCTTACCGCCTGGCGTGATATACTTTAGAGAATCGTTTACCTCAATATTTTCCTTATCGTTCATTTCACCATTCTTGTAGCGCTTGAGGTATTCGTTAAAATAATCCTCATTCCCCTTATCATAGGGCCGTTGAATGCTGCGGCCGGTGGGCGTGTAGTAACGAGCCACTGTTAAACGCACCGCACTGCCGTCTCCCAGTTGCATTTCTTGCTGCACCAAGCCTTTACCAAAACTGCGCCTTCCTATAATAGTACCCTTGTCGTTGTCCTGTAAAGCTCCTGCCACGATCTCACTGGCGCTGGCGCTATTCTCATTGATGAGTATAAAGACTTTTTTATCTATAAAATCGCCAGCGTTGCTTGCATAACTATCCTTGCGATTATTCTTGCGGTCTTTTTGAAAAAGGATCAGTTGGTCTTCCCTTAAGAACTCATCTGCCATTTCTATGGCAGCACTCAAAATACCTCCCGGATTATCCTGCAGATCGACCGCCAGTTGGGTGGCGCCTTGTCTTTCTAATTTGCGAACCGCTTGATGAAATTCTTTGGTAGTGGTTTCTGTAAATCGATTGACTTTTATATACCCCAGTCTATCGTTGAGCATATAAGCCGCCTCTACACTTTCAAGAGCTACGTTGCCCCTAACGACCGGCACATTCACAATAGAAGGGTCTCCAGGCTTTAATACACCCAGTGTGATCTTGCTTCCCTTTTCTCCTTTTAAGGCATCTGTAGATACTTTATTTTCACCAAAGAGTGGTTTCCCGTCCAGATAAAGGATTTTGTCACCGCTTTTGATACCGGCTTTTGCGCTAGGCCCTTTTTTGACCGTTGACAGCACCGCAATCGTATCCTGGTTCACAAAATACCGAATACCTATGCCCACAAAGTTTCCACGTAAATCGTCTGCTACTGCCTCTACCTCATCATTCGAAATATAAACAGAGTGTGGGTCTAAGTTTTGTAGGATCTCGTTGACCGCAACATCTACGATGCTATCCGTATTTACTTCATCCACATAGCGTTGATCGATGATATCAATCAGACGGTTCAGCTTGCGTTTTTTAACACTGGAGTCTGAGGTAAAGCCGTTGTCCAGTCCATTAACCGACAACAAATTGCCCAGGAATATCCCCAGACCGAAAAAGATCCCAAGAAACAATGGATAATATAAGTAGCTTTTTTTCATGAATCTAGATCTGTAATATGATCAACTATAACGCCGGCTTTTTGAAGGAATTGTAGACCGCTATCGTCCTTGTATCCCTGATGATAGACCACCCGTGTGATCCCACTTTGATGGATCAATTTACTGCACTGCTGGCAAGGCGACATGGTGATATACAATGTGGCACCGCTGCAGGATTGCGTACTGGAAGCTACTTTAAGAATGGCATTAGCTTCCGCATGCAGTACATACCATTTAGTATAGCCTTCCTCATCCTCACAAAAATTTTCAAAACCACTGGGCGTGCCGTTATACCCATCACTGATGATCATGCGGTCCCGCACGATCAAGGCGCCTACCTTCCTGCGTTTGCAATAGGAAAGTTGGGCCCACTCCCTTGCCATGCGCAGGTAGGCGACGTCGTATTTATGCTGTTTTTTTGCCTTCAATTCACTAATTTGTTTAGGGGTTGTGGTGAGCACGCTTTCGCGAAAGCGGAATAATTCTCCACCTCGCTGCAACTTACCAAAGCCATCTTGCGATCAACATAGGGATTATAATTCCCAAAATAACCGCCGAGATAATTTGAGTCCAATCCTTTTTACTGAATCGGAAAAGTCCTGTAAATATAAAGTTTAAGATCAAGACTATGAATACAATAACGAACTGAGCGGCCTCAATTCCTAGAGCAAATTTACCCAGTAATAACAACGTATTCTCATCACTACCTGCTGCCAGCATCCGGAAGGCTCCAGAAAAACCAAAACCGTGTACCAACCCAAAAAACAAAGCGATGATAGCAGTAAACCAAGGCGTGTTGTTACGCTGGCGCGTTCCTGCAGTAAATATGTTGTACAATGCCGTGATGGCAATCGTTACCGGTATCAGGAACTCTATATAGGCCGTTGAAAATGAAACCTTGCCAAAAACCACTAGCAACAAGGATATGGAATGGCCTACGGTGAATGCAGTGACCAGTAATAACAGTTTGCGCCAGCCATTGAAAAGAAATGGAGCTGCCAGTAGGATGATAAATAATATGTGATCGTAGGCTTGAAGATCCAGCACGTGCCAGAATCCTTCCAAAAAGTAAAAGAGAAAGTTGTCCATGAGACTTATGAGAGGTTAATTGATATTTCCCGAAATATAGAAAGAAGCCAGTTAGCTGGAAACTTTAGAAGGGTTAATCCCTATTAGATTCTCACCCTTACACCTGTGTAAAAGTTAATTCCTGGTGCTGGCTCGTAAAACCTACCTCCAAAGGCATTGATGCGCACGTTGTCAAAATAACTGGAATTGAATAGGTTATTGACGCCGCCAACGAGGGTAAACGCGGTACCAGAGACCTGTATTGGGTAACTAGCGCTCAAGTCTGTAATAAACGCATCGCTGATTTTTGTAGCGTTGGAATCATCGGCAAAAAGCGCTCCGCGGTAGGTGGAGTTAAGCTGGACGAGCAGCCCGTCCACTTTTTGATAGGTAATGCCCAGGCTGGCAAGATGCTTTGGAATTCCAGGTAATTCGCTGCCTTCTAGGTTTTGTCCCTCCGCCTCGTAGTCTGCATAGGTGAAGTCAGAATAGGTATAACTCGCATTCAAGGTGAGATTCCTAGTAACGACTGTGTTTGCAAATAATTCCAATCCATAGCGGTGTGTACTGCCGGCATTACGATAGAAGGTTCTTCCCTGGAATGGCGCTAATTCAAAAGGCACTAGATCATCGCCTGTGTTTATAAAGAAAACCGCTGCGTTCCATTGCAGTCTGGATTTTTGGCTCTTAAAACCCAGTTCATAATTTACGGCCTGTTGTGGCTTAAGGTCTAGATTGAAACCTGTGCTCCCGTCAGGATTTGATGACAGTTCACTTAGCGCAGGTGTTTCAAAACTAGTGGCCAGGTTTGCATAAAATACTTGGGCAGGGTTCAATTGAAAGTTCACACCGGCACTACCACTCCAACTGTTGAGATTCCTAGAATCGCTGTTGTTGGAACTGGTTCTATCGTCTGCCTTCAAGGTATTGATATCGTATCGCAAGCCTCCCAATAGACTCCAGTCTCCCAACGTCAAACGGTCTATAGCGTAGAATCCGTAACTATCATAGGATTCCAATTGATTAAAGTCAGAAGTGCCTCTTTCCCCATTTAGGTTATCAAATCGCAACCGCTGGTCTGCTTGAAAAGCTAGTGCATAACCTATCTGGAACTTGTTTTGAAGGGTTTCTTTTTGAAGGTCGTGAGTGATATAACTTCCTTGCCCGTAGTAATTTCTGTACAATTCTACCTGTCCACCAGATTCAAAAGGGAGCTTGTTATCAAAATCCCGATAAGAATAGAATCCATACGTATGCAACGCCAGGTTGTCCCATTGCTGCTGGTAAGAAATCCCGGTCTTGAACTGCCTTACCTGTTCCTGCCCATCAAATGTTACATTACGGGCCCTGGATTGACGCCGGTCTTGTTGAGATTCCTCCAACGTGAGACCGCCAGCGTCAAGGGCAAAAGGACTGTCCGTATAATTAAGTTGAAAACCAATGCTATTATTATTTTGTAAGTCCATAGTGGACTTCAAGTTTACCTGATTGCTTTCAAAACCACTAAAATCCCTATATCCATCGCTTAAGGTTCGGGACAGTGAAATAATAGTAGCTCCAGAGCTGTGTTTGAGACCTGCACTCAAATCATACTTTTGCATGGCATAGTTTCCTAGAACATATCCTGCCTGTATATAAGTGCTATCAATTTTGGAAACCGTTTGAATATCGATAACACCACCGGCGGCATTACCGTATAATAAGGAAGCAGGCCCTCTTAAGATTTGTAGGTTATCGATGATTCCTAAGGTCAGGTTATCAATCTGGCCTTGACCATCAGGTGTCGTTTCAGGAATACCATCCACCACTATTTTAATTCCTCGAATTCCAAAGGCAGATCTAGCGCCAAAACCACGCAAGGAAATGCGCAGGTCTTGGGAGTAATTATTTCTGTTCAAGACAAAAAGACCCGGTATCCCATTGAGGTATTCGTCTAAAGACAATTGTTGCTTGGAATCTTGAAGCTCTCTGAATTTTTTTGAACTTATGGAAAATGGAAGATTTATCGACTGCCTTTGTAAATCAACTGGAGGAGCAACCGTGACTCTAATCGTTTCCAAAGTATCGATTTGTGCGATTGAAAGGGAACTGAAAAACAGGAGCATCGTAAAAATGAAGTAGTGAGTTTTCAAGGGATAAAATTTGAATTTCTTAGAACATGCAATTTTACGACTTACGCCGTCGATAAACGACCTAAATCAGGTTTACTCAAGGCTACAAGGGCTAGGCCGTCTTCCTGGCGAAAATGTCATAATTATAGTCTTGTATATCAATTCAATATAATATGTTTGCATTTTTATCTTCATTTCAACATGAGAATCCGTATTCCATATGGTGATTCGACTTATGAATTATGGTGTCGCGTTCATTCATTTTTTAAACCTCCTGTGATAAAAGCACCATTCATCCACCGGGTAATCGCTACAGGCTTAGTTATACTGGCTTTTGCCGTTTGTAACGGTCAGGAAAGGTCCAGAGAAAGTCAACATAGAGATTTGGTCCTTTCCCATCAAAAATATCTAGAGGAGATGCTGGATAAAAGCTTCTACCTATATACTCACGGTAATTTCAGGGAATCTCTAGAGAATAACCTTGCGACCATACAGTTGGCAGAACAATACAATGATTTTTATGCCGCTCATGCTTCCTATAGTTACCTGGGCTACGATTACTTGATCCTCGAGGACACCTTAAAAGCCCTAGAGAGTTTTAAAAAATCACATTATTACGCTCGCAAGGCTAGTGATCCCTTATTAATCGCAAATTCCTATACTGATTTTGCGGCGATATATGCGCAGGACAGTAGTACCTACAACAAGGGAATTAACTACTTTACAAAGGCATTGGCAATCTATCATAAGGAAGGAGACTCTATTGGTTTACAGGGATCCTATTACGATTATGCTAAGGTCTTGTTTGATAAAGGCGATCAAGAGCAGTTTCCTGTTATTATGGATTCCTTGATGCTCTATACGGAAACGCCATTAGTGAACGATCGGTTTAAGGCAATGGCCTACAACTTGCAGTCACAGGGCTTCCTGCAAAACGGCGAACTAGACAAGGCACAGAATGTGTTACTCAAGTCCATTGCACTGATGGAAAACGAAGGTCAAAGGGAGTTGTTGGAAGAATCCTATAAACTATACGCTAAGGTGTTGAGAGGGAAAAATAATTTTCTTGAAGCCTACAAAATACTATACAAATATGATAGTTTAAGTCAAATCAATCAAAAAAGCCGCAGGTTTTCAGAGAGTAAACGTATCGCCGCCAGGTTTGAGGGAGACAAGAAGGAAAAAGAGATCCAACAAGCCCAATTAGAGACAGAACTTGCAGAACAAAAAGTGAAGCAACGAACGTTGGTCAATTATATGTTGATCGTGATCATTGTTTTAGGATTTGGGTCCTTTATTTTTCTTGTTTACATCGCCAGACGTCGTAAATCCTTCATCAAGATTCTAGAGCAAAAAAACATACAGGTTGAAAAGGCCAAAATGGAAGCAGAACGTCTTGCACAAGTAAAAAGCAGCTTCTTTTCTACTGTCAGCCATGAGCTTCGCACACCTCTGTATGGTGTTATAGGGCTTAGCAGTATTTTATTGGAGAAAAATAAGGACGAGGAAAGTCTTCAAGATTTACAGTCGCTTAAATTCTCTGCAGATTATTTGCTAGCTCTTGTCAATGATGTACTTCATCTCAACAAGATCGATTCTTCACAAAAATTGGACAAGAACGACGATGTTTTTAATGTAGTTGAGCTACTGGAAAACATCACTTCTTCATTTGAATATATCAGGATACAGAACAACAATAAGATCGAAACTAAATACGACAACCACCTTCCCCATTCCATTAAAGGGAACAGTACACAATTGTCTCAAATACTCATGAACTTGATAGGAAACGCCTGCAAGTTTACTGAAAACGGAACCATCACCATAGCCTTAAATTCGGTCTTGGAGGAAGATCGATGTACCATCGAATTCTCAGTGGCAGATACAGGTCAAGGAGTTGCAAAAAACAAAATCCAACAGATTTTTGAGGAGTTCGCTCAAGGCGAAAGCAAAAACGACACCTATCAAGGAACCGGTCTAGGTCTTTCCATAGTCAAAAGATTATTACACACGGCTGGATCAGAAATAAAAGTAGAAAGTGAGGTCGGAAAAGGATCCAAGTTCTCCTTCCAGATGTCCTATGAAGTAATCCAGTTACATGCCGTAACTCAAGAAAACCTAAAAACCGTCTATGATCCTAAATCGCTAGCAGGCATTAAAATCCTGGTAGCAGAAGACAACAGGATCAATCAAATGGTCACCAGAAAGATATTGGAAAAGGATCAAATCATTTGTGACATTGCAGAAAATGGTCAAATAGCTTTAGAAAAAACAAAAGCACACCCCTACGACCTCATTCTCATGGACGTGAATATGCCAGTAATGGATGGGATTGAAGCTACAATTGCGATCAGAAAATTCAGCAACATACCCATCGTAGCATTGACAGCCGTAGAACTGGAGGAAATGCGGGAGAAGATTTATGCAAGTGGGATGAACGACATCATTGTAAAACCTTATGATATCAATAACTTTCAACAAATTATACTGCACAATATAGAACGTGGTAGAAACCTTAAAGCTGATTAACCGCAGGTGAGCGACCATAAAAAAACCAGAACATTTCTGTCCTGGTTTCCCTGTACCTCAGGCCGGAATCGAACCGGCACGCCTTGCAGCATTGGATTTTGAATCCAACGTGTCTACCAATTCCACCACTGAGGCATTAAAATTGGGACTGCAAAAGTAGTAAATATTCTCAATCTCCAACTTTTTTGCAACGCTTTTTCTACACAAACATAGAAAATAGTTTTACATTTGCAGCCTTTAAAATCAAGACCTAAACCGTTACCGATGCCCTATTCCATTTCAGAAGCAAAGCTTTTTGGTTGTAGACAAAGTATGGATCTCGCAAAATCCATAGCTAAGGAGTATGGCGCAGATTTAGGCCAGGTGAATTTTACCACCTTCAGCGATGGAGAATTCCAACCTTCTTTTGAAGAGTCCATTCGTGGTCGCCGTATATTCTTGATAGGATCTACACACCCCAGCAGCGATAACCTGATGGAATTAATGCTAATGATCGACGGTGCAAAAAGAGCCAGTGCAAGACATATCACTGCCGTTATACCCTATTTTGGATGGGCCCGTCAGGACCGCAAGGACAAACCTCGTGTGCCTATAGGTGCAAAGATGATTGCAAAAATCCTGGAAGCCGCTGGTGCTACTCGCATCATAACGATGGACCTGCATGCAGATCAGATTCAAGGTTTCTTTGAGAAACCAGTGGATCACTTGTTTGCCTCCTCCTTATTCCTTCCTTATTTGAGAACGCTCAATCTAGACAACCTTACTATCGCATCTCCTGACATGGGAGGTTCTAAAAGGGCTTATGCCTATGCAAAAGTCTTAGAGAGCGATGTGGTAGTCTGTTACAAGCAACGTCAAAAGGCAAATGTGATTTCTCACATGGAGCTCATAGGCGATGTGACTGGAAAGAATGTCGTGTTAGTAGATGATATGGTGGATACCGCAGGGACTCTAACTAAGGCAGCAGATGTGATGATGGAACGCGGCGCAAAAAGCGTAAGAGCTATTTGTACGCACGCAATCTTATCTGGTAAAGCTTATGAACGTATAGAAGGTTCCAAATTAGTGGAGTTGATCGTTACCGATTCCATTCCACTAAAACAACAAAGCAAAAAAATCAAAGTATTGTCCTGTGCAAAATTGTTTGCAGGCGTTATGACTAGCGTACAGAACAATGAATCGATCAGCGACAATTTTATAATGTAATTTCAATTAATAATTAAATAACCCAAAATGAAATCAATCACGATCAACGGATCTAAAAGAGAAAGCGTGGGCAAAAAGGCAACTAAAGCCCTACGTAATGCTGGATTGGTACCTTGTGTAATCTACGGAGGAGACGAGCCCATACACTTTTCAGCAGAAGAAAAAGCGTTCAAGACATTAGTCTACACCCCAGATGCACATCTAGTAGTAATAGATTTGGGCAAGGACGGTAAATTCAACGCCATCGCTCAAGACATGCAATGGCACCCGGTAAGAGAATTATTGCTTCATGCAGATTTCTACCAGATTTTTGACGATAAAATGGTAACCATGGAAGTTCCTGTAAGAAGTACAGGTACCTCTCGTGGAGTACTTAATGGTGGTGTTTTGAGAAGAAACCTACGTAAATTAAGAGTAAAAGCATTGCCTGCAAATCTTCCTGACTTTATCACCATGGACATTGCCCCTATGAAAATAGGTGACAAAAAATATGTACGTGACTTGAGAGTTGATGAGTATGAAATCATGCACTCTGATTCTCTAGTGGTATTGATGATCAAAAACTCTCGTACTGCCATCGCAGATGAGGTTGAGGATGAAGAAGAAGTACCAGCTGATGAAGTTCCTTCTTCAGAGACAGATGATGTCGCTGCAGTAAAAGAAGGGGAAGACTCATAAGTCCCTTTTTTAAATATTTTACAAGCCGTTCCTGCTATTGCTGGAGCGGCTTTTTTACTTTTGGCAAATGAAAATCCCGTGGAAAAAATGGTTAGGGTCTTCAAACGACCCCACTGCCCAAGCAACTGATGACACTATGAAGAAATTCCTGATTGTAGGATTAGGCAATCCTGGCGCAAAGTATAGCGAGACCCGACACAATATCGGCTTTAAAGTATTGGATCAATTAGCCGCCGAAAAGGAAGTCAACTTTGAAACCTTAAAACTGGGCGACGTGGCAACGACTACCCATAAGGGCAAAAAAGTGATCCTTCTCAAGCCCAATACCTTCATGAACCTTTCTGGTAAGGCCATCAAGTATTACCTGAAGCAGGAAAACATCTCAAAAGAAGAACTGTTAGTCATTACAGACGACCTCAACCTAGAGTTTGGCACACTGCGTATGAAAGGAAAAGGCAGCGATGGCGGCCATAACGGACTAAAGGACACACAGGTACAATTAAATACTCCCAACTATCCACGACTCAGGTTTGGAATTTCTGATGAATTTTCAAAAGGCAGACAAGTGGATTACGTACTGGGGGAATGGGATCGTGAAGAATTGAAGTCACTACAGGAACGCATTGAAACCGCCGCTGCAGCAGCATTGGCCTTTGTCCATGGTGGCCTTGCAAATGCCATGAACGAGTTCAACGGTAAATAGGTGGTCTGGATTTGTTGCTGTTCCGCTTTCGCAAAAGCGAACTCTCCAGAAAAATTCTACTGCGACAAATCATCAGTTCCCATCCAAAATACGGCAGATTCCCAAGGGATTATTTTATTTTGCAATCCGTAAAAATCCAAGATCTCATTGAAGACCTACTCGCACATCAACCATTATAAGTCTGAAAAGAAATCAGTAGTCACCATAGGGACTTTTGATGGGGTACACCACGGTCATCAACAGATCCTTAAAAAGGTAGCCGACCGCGCTGCAGGCTCTGACCTGACAACCGTTTTGTTGACTTTTTTCCCCCATCCTCGCATGGTCTTGCAACCAGATCACGACCTTAAATTGATCAACACCATCAAAGAGCGTGAAGCCCTTGTGGCTCAAATGGGAATCGAGCATATGGTCATCCACCCCTTTTCCATGGAGTTTTCAAGAACGTCTGCCCATGATTATGTCAAAAATATATTGGTCGACAGTTTAGACGCTGCGGTGGTGGTGATAGGCTATGACCATCATTATGGCAGGAACCGTACCGCCAGTATTGAAGATCTGCGCAAGGATGCCCTGGAATATGATTTTGAGATCATTGAAATATCTAAAGAAGAAGTCGATGAAGTGGCGGTAAGCAGTACTAAAATACGCAATGCCATTAACGAAGGAGACGTGGCCACTGCTGCCCAATATTTAAATAGACCTTTCAGCATTACGGGTACTGTGATCCAGGGAAAACAAATAGGCCGCACCATCCACTATCCCACGGCAAATCTAAGTGTTGAGGAAGCTTACAAACTCACTCCTAAATCTGGCGTGTACATCACCAGCAGTAACATTGATGGGAAAACGGTCTACGGTATGACGAACATAGGTACGAATCCTACCGTACCTGGATCTGATGCAGGTCAAAAAATAGAAACTTTTTATCTAGATTTTGACCAAGACTTATACGGTAAGACTCTTGAACTTCAATTTCATGAACGACTGAGAGATGAAGTCAAGTTCAACTCTATGGAACAACTCAAGGATGCCATGGCTAACGATGAGGCAAAGACCCGGGCCTATGCAAGCTAAGTTGGATCTTTGGCTGTTCAAACAGGTAGACAATTCTGCTCTGGTATTGTTCCGCATTATTTTTGGATTATTGCTCGCAGTAGAGGCTTTTGGATCTATGGCCACAGGAATGGTAAGGCGCCAGTTCATCGAGCCAGATTTTACTTTTACTTTTATCGAGTTTGAATTTCTAGAACCGTTGCCAGGGAACTGGATGTATGTACTTTACAGCATTATGGGTGTCGCTGGACTCTTGGTAATGGTAGGCTATAAATATAGGATTGCCATAACGTTCTATGCCATAACCTGGACGTATGTATACCTGCTTCAAAAATCCAGTTACAACAACCACTGTTATTTATTGATGTTGCTAAATTACATCATGATCTTCCTACCTGCCCACAGATCAGTTTCTATTGACGCACGATTACATCCAGCAATGCGCAAGGAACACATGTCCCGCTGGATCTATGTGTTTATTATTACACTTATCGGGATCGTGTACGCATACGCTAGTATTGCTAAGTTTTATCCCGACTGGCTCGATGGGAGTTTCCCCAGGTACTTGATGAGCATACGAGGGAAGGATTGGAACATTCTTCAAGAAGAATGGACTCATGAAGCGATCAAGTATTTTGGATTATTTTTTGACCTTTTGATTGTGCCCTTTTTACTTTGGAAACGCACCCGTTGGGCAGCCGCGGTTGCTTCCATCTTCTTTCACATTTTCAATAGCGTGGTTTTCAAGATTGGAATTTTCCCATATCTCGCACTTTCCTTCTTGATCTTCTTTTTCTCTGTAGAGAAGATCCACCAATGGTTTTTATGGAAAAAACCTTTTTACAGTAAGGGTGAGGTCATCGTTCCAAAATCCCGCAAGTTGATCCTGGCCGTAAACAGTATTTTTTTGCTTGTCATGTTGCTGCTCCCATTACGCCATTGGATGATTAAAGGAGATGTATTCTGGACAGAGGAAGGCCACCGGTTGAGCTGGCGCATGATGCTGCGCAGTCGATCGGGAACTGCCTATTTTACCATACACGACAAGGACACTGGCGATCGATCTATAGTAAATCTTGAAGATTACCTGTATGGAAAACAGATCAACGCGGTTCAAAGCAAGCCAGACTTCATGTGGCAATTTGCACAGCGGTTGAAAAAAGAATATGCTGCAAAAGGCAAGGACATCGCCGTTTACGTGAATGCAAAAGTGGGCATCAATGGCCGCCGGCCTTCACAATTCACAGATCCTGAAGTTGACATTGCAGCTACAAAATGGAGCCAGTGGGAGCATCAGGAATGGATCCTGACTTCACCAGGCTACGCTCGCGAGGAGCAACGCAAAAAGTAAGACAAGGCATTCTGCATTCTTACTTTTAGAAATAGTAATTTTATCATCTTAAATTAGAAACCTCTCATGTTACAGATTGCAGCCATACGCGAGCAGAAGGAAGAATTTGCAAAAGCATTAAAAAAGAGAAATATCGATGCGATTCCATTATTGGAAAAGGCCCTATCCTTGGATGAAAAACGCAGAAACATTCAAGCACAACTGGATGATACTTTAGCAGAAAGCAATAAGCTTTCCAAGCAAATAGGCGATCTATTTAAATCTGGAAAGACCCAGGAGGCCAACGCACTGAAAGAAAAAACAAGTGGCCTGAAAGAAACTTCAAAAGAGCTTTCAGAACAATTGAATAATGCCATAAATGCATTGCAGGATATCTTGTACGGAATTCCCAACATTCCTCAAGAATCAGTGCCGGCAGGAAATACAGATGCAGATAATGAAGTGGTTTCCCAGCATGGGAATGTTCCAACATTAGGAACTAACGCGCAACCTCACTGGGAACTGGCAAAAAAGTACGATATCATCGACTTTGAGCTGGGTAATAAAATTACAGGTGCCGGTTTTCCTGTTTACAAGGGTAAAGGAGCTCGTATTCAACGAGCACTCATCAATTATTTTTTAGATAAAAATATTGAAGGTGGCTATCGGGAAATGCAAGTGCCGCTCTTAGTCAATGAAGCCAGTGGCTATGGCACCGGACAATTACCAGATAAGGAAGGCCAGATGTACCATGTAGGTATTGATGACCTCTACTTGATTCCAACAGCGGAAGTACCCATTACCAACCTTTACCGCGGTGATTTATTGGAATTGAAAGACCTGCCTATTGCTATGACCGGCTACACGCCATGTTTCCGTCGGGAAGCGGGAAGCTATGGATCTGACGTGCGTGGTTTGAATCGGCTGCATCAATTTGATAAAGTAGAAATCCTGCGTATTGAGCACCCAGATCAAAGTGATGCCGCGCTGGATGCCATGGTGGTTCATGTAAAAGGGATTTTAGAAGAGTTAGAATTACCCTATCGCATACTGAGATTGTGCGGTGGCGATCTAGGCTTTACGTCTAGTCTCACCTATGATTTTGAGGTGTACAGCGCGGCACAGGAAAAATGGCTGGAAGTAAGCAGCGTGTCCAACTTCAAGACCTTCCAGACCAACCGTTTGAAATTGCGTTTCAGAAATGGAAATAATGGCACAGAATTGGCGCACACTTTGAATGGTAGTGCACTGGCCTTACCTAGAATATTAGCTTCCATTCTGGAAAACTATCAGGTGGATAATTACATCAATGTGCCTAAAGCATTGATTCCATATTGCGGTTTTGACCGTATCGATTAAAAAATGAATGAATAGAATACTGCTTTTTTTACTTCTCCTAGGCTCCGTTTTGGGTCACGCCCAAAGCTTACAGCTAGCGGATAACTATGCAGAGCAGGGAGATTATGAAAAGGCATATGCTATTTATGAAAAAGCCTATAGGGAGAATAAAAGAAACTTCAGTTACCTCTTCCGTATGGTGGAATTTCAACAGCAGCTGGAAAACTATACTAAGGCAGACAGCCTATTGGATCAAGGCGAGAAGATCGCCTTTAACAGAGTGTTGTTTCCTGTAGAACGTGGTTATAATGCCAGCCTACAAGGAAAAGAGGATCAAGCACTGTCCTACTACAATGCTGCCATAGCCCAGATTGATTCCCTGCCTGAAAGCGGCTATACGATCGCACAGGCATTTGAACGCCGCAGCCTGCTGGACCAGGCTATTGCCACCTATGAAAAAACCATGTTGGTGAACCCCAGGTACGATTTTAACTTTCAAACCGCCCGACTCTACGGTGAACAGGGAAAGTTGGAGCTCATGTTTGACAAATACCTGGATCTTATTGGGAACAATGAAGAAATGATTTCTAGAACCCTGGCTATTTTTTCTCAATTTGTGACTGATGATGCGGCCAGTAGTGGCAACCAGGCCTTGAGAAAAGCATTGCTCTTACGCTTACGCGAGAAGCCTAGCTTGATCCATAACCAGATACTGAGCTGGCTATTTGTCCAACAAAAAGACTTCAACGCAGCCTTTGTCCAAGAAAAAGCGATCTACAATCGCACGCAACAAAATATGCTGAACCTTCAGGATCTAGCAGTAATGGCACATGAGGAAAAGGACGATAATGCCGCCTTACTAGTTTTAGAATACGTCATTGCAAAGACTCAAGTTTCTAGTCTTAAATATGTGGCGCATACCCTAGAACTCATGATCAAGGCAGATGCCGCTGTGGCTATCGAGTTTCCCGCTATAAGCGATGCCTACCGACAACTCCTACAAGAATACGGCAGGGACGAGAGTACGTTTCTCCTACAGCACAATTATGCAAATTTCCTTGCCTTCAAGACAGGTGATGTACAAGGGGCTGTGGACTTGTTGAGTTCGCTTGAAAATCAAAACCTAAGCAGGTATCAAAAGGCAGAGAATAAGATGCTGCTGGCAGATATACTCGTGCTGCAAGAGCAATTCAATCGCGCACTGATCTTGTACAGCCAGGTTCAAAACGATCTTCCCAATGCAGAAATAGCGCAGGAATCCCAGTTCAAAGTCGCACGTACCAGCTATTTCCAGGGCGATTTTCCCTGGAGCCTCACCCAACTTAAAGTCTTGCGAGGTGCCGCCAGCAAGCTCATTGCAAACGATGCTATGGAGTTGAGCTTAACGATAAGCGATCACTCGTTGTATGATACGACTTATGTGGCTTTGAAAGCTTTCGCGAAAGCAGAATTAAAACAATACCAGAACAAACGTACAGAGGCGATTGCACTTTTCGATGCTCTGCTGCAAGATCACAAAGGCGATCCCATTGAAGACGAAGCCTTATTAAAACAAGCGGAACTCTTTGAATTGGAATCACAATATACCAAGGCACAAAAAAACTATCAGGCCATCATCGACAATTACGGTGATGGAATACTGATAGACGATGCTCTATACGGGCTGGGACTCTTGTTAGAAAACCAATTGCAGCAGCCAGAAGAAGCACAGAAAGTCTATGAAAAAATCATCTACAACCATGCAGACAGCATTTATTTTATCGATGCCAGACGCAGGTACCGCAAGTTGAGAGGCGATTTTCAAACCACAGAAATTTAAAAAAACGACATGGTAATTTACAATGTGACCAACAATATGGCACAATCATTAGAAGCAGAATGGCTGGAATGGACCCGTGAGCATATCGCAAGAGTGTTGGGCACCGGTCTATTTATGGATGCACGATTGACACGTGTTTTAGTAACAGAAGATGATGGCAGCAGCACGTTTTCCATTCAATACAAGGCGAACAGTCGTGAATCATTGGAGCTTTATTATTCTAAATATGCGTCCTCTTTACGCCAGGAAGCTTTTGAAAAGTTTGGGGAAAGAGTCTTATCTTTTAGAACAGAACTGGATGTTATCGATGAATATCGAGTTACCGGGAATATGAATTAAAACTAAAGATCCCGACATGAAAAAACACCTGCTTTGCTTAACATTTTTGACCTTTCTAATTTCCTGTACGAACAACACGGTAAAATTTGAAGTCATCAATAGAACAGATCACGAGGTTCAAGATTTTATCATTGTCCCATCTGGAGATGGAAACCTCGATTACCATTCCATAAAACCCAATAAATCCCTAGATTATAGACTTGATCTGGATGGACTCCCTGAAGACGAGGGTTCCTATACCTTATCCTTTCAAAAAAACGGGAAAATCATGCAGGAGCAATTTGGGCATTACAGCAATGGAATTCCTAACGTAGGAACCATGCGCATTGAAATCCTTCCTAATACCATAAGGATCACACCAGTTTCCGAATAAGGGAAACGCAACAAAAGAGCTTTGGCCAAAAAACAGTTTAAGAAATATACCAGTCAGGATAAAGGCGTCACTGCCAAAAAACACTTGGGACAACACTTCCTCAAGGACGATAGTGTTGCCGTAGATATTGCAAAATGCTTGAGTTATGAGGGTTATGACCAGGTGTTGGAAATAGGTCCAGGAACTGGAGTTTTGACCAAGCACGTATTGCGCAAAGGAATCAAGGTTACCGCACTCGAACTGGACAGCGAGTCTGTGGTGTACCTCAAGCACTCCTTTCCCATTGAACATCCTAAATTGGTATCGTCAGAAAGCTTTCAGGTCATAGAAACAGATTTTCTACAGAAGGATTTAAAGGAAATTTATGGCGACCGGTCTTTTGCCATCATTGGGAATTTCCCTTACAACATTAGCACACAGATTGTTTTTAAAACAATAGAAAATCGGGATCAGATTCCAGAGTTTGGAGGAATGTTCCAGAAGGAAGTTGCCCAACGTATTTGTGCAGACCACGGTTCCAAAACTTATGGTATTCTATCTGTATTGACCCAGGCCTATTATGACGCTGATTATTTATTCACTGTGGGCCCAGAAGTTTTTGATCCGCCGCCACGGGTGCATAGCGGTGTTTTATTCCTTAAACGCAAACCCAATTACGACAAGCTTTCCTGCTCCTATGACAAATTGCGTCAAGTGGTAAAACTGGCCTTCCAACAAAGACGTAAAACCCTGCGCAATTCACTCAAATCGCTGGAATTACCAGAAGAGATGCGAGATCGGGAACTTTTTAGCCTGAGACCTGAACAAATTTCAGTAGCTGATTTTGTAGCATTAACCACAGAGATTGAGGGGTTAGCGCAGTAAAGGAATAGAAGGTTGGAAGAAAAACTAGAGTTCTTTTAGTCGCAGTCGCAGTCGCAGTCGCAGTCGCAGTCGCAGTCGCAGTCGCAGTCGCAGTCGCAGTCGCAGTCGCAGTCGCAGTCGCAGTCGCAG
>Ga0209309_10000052_pt1 | contig 160108 bp, 129 predicted proteins | sample COGITO_mtgs_1204_2_FD_184807 | JGI IMG/M metagenome (GOLD analysis project Ga0209309, IMG submission 184807) | Pelagic marine microbial communities from North Sea - COGITO_mtgs_120412 (SPAdes) (version 2) | ecosystem: Environmental > Aquatic > Marine > Epipelagic ... | reverse complement strand
GTGCTTATTATGGATTATAAGAATTTGAGATGAAAAATTTAAACCATAATATAAAATATAACTGGTTTTCGATTTTTTTGTGTTTTGAAAAAGTGGCTGTCTTTGACTGATATAATTAATCGAATATTCAAAATTTAAAACCATAAAATATAACTGGTTTTGGATTTTTTTGTGTTTTAAAAAAGTGGCTGTCTTTGACACCACTTAAAATTGGATTAGCTAAGCTCTCAAACCTGAGGATATGAAGCGTATCTTTGCATTAGCCACTGAACAAGGCTTGCCAGAGCCCTGGCCGGCTGATACAACAAGGTAAAAGAGGCACTATACCAACTTCACTGAGTCCAATTTTGAATCGTTTACACATCAAGTCAGAATCATGGGTTGATACCGTCATTTCGTTAGCTCAATCCTTTGCGACTTTTATGGGCAGGCCTGAAAGTATTGAGTCTTGTATGGTTGAATTGGATAGGCCAGGGATGAGAGGTTTGAAGCAATCACTTAGGGTTTTTACTGCTGTAGTTTAAGACTAAAAAGCAAAGAAGAGTTAAAATCTAGGTGCTTATTATGGATTATAAGAATTTGAGATGAAAAATTTAAACCATAATATAAAATATAACTGGTTTTCGATTTTTTTGTGTTTTGAAAAAGTGGCTGTCTTTGACTGTTTTTTTTGAAAAAGTGGCTGTCTTTGACTGTTTTTTGTGATGGGCATATTGATTGTGCTTACACTCACCCGGACTTTCAAAGACAAGGCGTTGCAAGTAAACTATTTGATCATTTAGTTACCGAAGCAATCCAAAATAATATTACGCGTTTGTATGTTGAAGCTTCGTTAATTGCAAAGCCATTTTTTGAAAGTCGCGGGTTCTCATTTGTCAAAGAAAATGAGATTGAACGAAAGGGCGTTAGGCTTATGAATTTCACTATGGAAAAAATATCGCAAATTTAAGTGGAAATAAACATAACAATTATTTCGATGGCGATTTTTTTCGCCGCTTTTGACTTATGTGCTGAATAGCGCAGGTTTTAGTGTTTCCAAGCATGTTGTTACTTGTTTTGTTTTGTGCTGCAAGTTTAATAAATTGGCCAACCGGACCGAGCAAACCGCAGCAAAATTTAATCATTACCAAATCTGAAAGCAGGATATATGAAAATGAATGATAATGACGATTTACGTCCTGAATATTCTCATAAAGAACTTGGTCAAGGCGTTCGTGGAAAATATTTAAAGGATGCTCAGTTAGGCACTAATCTTGTATTGCTTGACCCAGATGTGGCTGCAGCTTTTCCAGACCACAAGGTTGTAAACGAAACTTTAAGAGCACTCATAAGTATTGCTAAAAAAGCTAATAACTCTTCAGGAAGTCCTGTTTAATTCTACTCATATACAGATTAATCATTGCTTAAAATTGGATTAGCTAAGCTCTCAAACCTGAGGATATGAAGCGTATCTTTGCATTAGCCACTGAACAAGGCTTGCCAGAGCCTCGTATTAAGTCAGTGACCCAGTCAAGCTTGAAATATGCAGTTAAATCAATGACAAAAACTATTTATTCTTTCTATAAGCTTCAAGTGAAACAACATTGTCGTTTGACTGTTCAATGTTTAAATTTTTATCATTAAGTCCGCCATAATTATTTAGTAAATTAATAACATCATTGGCGTCTAAATGTGTTGATGCCATGTATCGAGCATTGACTTCAGCCCACTGTTTCGCTTTATATTTCTCGATACAGCCATCCACTTGCTCACTGGTATAAAAGCAATACCTAGTGAGCCATGCATGCAAAAATTCATATTGTGGGGTGAAATAGTCTTTATCTATTTTACGAATTCTAAACAGTTGGTTCACAGAGGTATCAAAGCCAAGCAACTCAATTCCGGTGGGTATAGAGCTCATTTCTTCATGGATTGAGTGGCGAAAATGCCATACCACATCGTTAATATGAGTTTGCACGCTTCGATCACTGCGTTGGTAAATAGCGCGTTTTGAGTGGCTTTCAAAATACCGTGTCAGGCTATCTTCAATAGTTTGCGGGTCGATACCAATAGACTCCATCATTTCACGGATATGCGCACCCAGATGGTGCTCTAAATTATCCAAATAAGCACTATCATCGCCTTTTTTCATACCAGATAAAGTGATACTAAAGCGGCTCTGGTAGTCCATGGCAACAATAACATGTTTACTTTTAACTTTAATGGCATGAATTATCCATTGCCAATCGGGCAAGTTACTCGATTCGGCAATAGTCTGCTGCGGGGCAGGCTCAAGTGGCGTTATTTTTTTACCTTGTTTGGTAACGCTAAAAAAATCAGCTGCAGCTTTGGTGCAGTTAAGTATTAGCATGGTGAATCCTTAGTTATGTGGTTGGTGTTAATTAACAAGACTTCAGCTCAATGATTTACTTCGCGTAGAATATCTTGCGAAAGAAGCCTGCGATGAAATATCGCCAATTATACAGATTTGAGTTAAAAAAACTTCCTCAATGATGTTTTTAATCTTAATTAGATATTATCCTTGGGAGGCTTATGTTTCATTAATTGCCTAGATTCTGCATTAGTGTTAATCGAACAAGGTTTTGACAATAACTTTTTGTATTCAAATGTTGCTAGTAGAGCGGCGAATCTTGAGTTAAGCCCTCAAGCCCCTACCACTTTCAATCTTAGCAATTTTATAATCGAGCCAGTCTTCAATAGCTGCTTGCAGACAATTATAGGCAGCAGGCTGAATGTTCGCTGGCACTGGTGAGTTCATTATAGTGGGGTGGCGATGTTCGCTACTTAACCACTCCTGTAATGCCGCGCTATCGTAGATAAATTCAGTGTTTCGCGCTGGCAAAGCTACTGGGTCGCTTATAAGCTGCAGAGTCATAGAGCAGATAAAAATATTTTTTAAATACTGAGGCACAAGGTCTTCTACATCTTTGCCTAGGGGTTGCACGAGTTCTGCGAGCTTTTTAATTTTTTCATGTATACGCTCAACGGGTGTTAAGTTACTGGCAGGTCGTCTACCAATAATCGAAGATATGGGTTGATAAATATACTGCCCGAGCATGCGGTTACTCAGTTGCTGTAATTGTCTTTGATTATGCTGCCAAGTATTAGCAACCAAGGTATCCAGCGCTTTGTGCGCTTGATCAAGGGCTATTCCAATGATTGGCCGCGTGAGTAGGTGAGCAAGCTGAGCGTAAACAACCACGAGGAGGGTTTCAGTAAAAGTTTGTTGGCCTCGAGGTGTGATCAGTGCACCAACTAATGGGCTTAGGGTTCTAATGCCAATGCTTGAGCATAATCGAATCAACGACGAGGTATTTAAAAAATCAAGTTGGCTTTGCCGGGCATTAGGCGTATTGACTTGATTATGCGCTTTTGCTGCAAAAAAAGCTGAAGCTATTAAGCTAACAAATGTAGCTAGCATGGCCCCGCGCATAGTGTAATTACTAGAATCGGATGCATTAATATGAGTGATTTGATTATCTGGTTTCATTAAAAAATTAACCACTGCCTGGCCCAAACCAACCCCCAAGCGCGCTAGTAATAGCGGGGCTAAGCTTGTCGCGATAACAAAGAGACTATTTGGCCCTAGAGTATAAGTATTGGGTTGATAATTATCTGGTCGATCAAGATTGGTTTGAAAATCTGCAGCAAAAATAATTGTACCCACTTCTATACCCAAATATGCAACTGGGGCCAAAATAGCAGTGAGTGCAAAGACGTCTTTAAATCGATCTTTGTCATTTTCAATTGATTGCGCGCGAATTTTATATGCCGTTTGTGCTGCCTTGAGAGAGGTTTCTTGGGCTAATATGTCTTGATCACAGCGCTGGTAAGCTTGCATTATGTTATAGGCACAGTCTTGTAAAGTGTCATCATGCATCATGGATAAACTTGCCTGATTATAAACTCTCGGTTGCACACTTTGCGTAAATAAATCTGGGCTTTGTTGTATATCAACCAAAGGGCTACAAGCAGGTATTTGATCAAGTTGAGTGAGTAATTCATTTAACGCATTGCAACGAGATTTTTGCTCACTTGAAGCGATACGTATGCGAGCCACTTGACCGGTGTGCTCGGCAGCAGTTGCTAATAGAAAATTACCACATTGAGCGTTACGCCCCTGAAACCAATCTTTTTTGGGCTCTAATGCTAACAGGTTGGCCGGTGAAGTTGTTAATATTTCTGGCAAATGACACTTAAAAGTAGGCGGGCTTTCTTTAATTCTAGTTGTACGGGCTTGAATTTGTGGCAACAGCGTACAAGACAGTGCAAGTTGCAGTGTTTTTAAAAAAGATACGCTCGATTTTTGCACAAGGCTGGTGCTTGCTGCTTGGTTTTGGGCAAGGTTATGGTTATGATTGGCAATTAAAAACATAATAAAACTACCCTACAGATATGCTGTTTGAAAGAAGGCAAAATATCACTATTGTAGGCTGATGTCAAAATTAAACAGCTTGTTGTTGCGCGGCTGTTGTCTTAAGTCTAGGGGCTCAGTGGCTTGGCTTGTATAAACTTAATCAAACACACATAAGCACGATGTATGAAAATTCTCCACACCTCTGATTGGCATCTCGGTCGCTCGCTCTACGGTAAAAAGCGTTACGAGGAATTTGCAGCATTTCTTGATTGGCTGGTGCAAACTATCAAGGCTGAATCAATTGATACACTACTTATTGCTGGTGATGTATTCGATACCACCACCCCAAGTAATCGAGCCCAGTCACTTTATTACAGTTTTTTATGTCAGGTTTCGCGGACTTGCTGTAGGCATATAGTTATTATCGGTGGTAATCATGATTCACCTTCTTTTCTTAATGCACCAAAAGAGCTACTGCTGGCGTTAAACGTTTATGTGGTGGGCGCTATTACTGATTCTTTAGCAGACGAAGTCATTGTGTTGCACCATGGTGATCAGCCGCAAGCAATTATTTGTGCTGTGCCTTATCTGCGCGATAAAGATATTCGTACAGCAGAGCCTGGGGAGAGCATTGATGATAAAAACGCAAAGCTTGTGTATGGCTTAAAACATCATTACCAACAAGTCTGTGCTATTGCCGAGCAAAAGCGTGCTGAGTTTCAACAAGCTGGTTATAAACATATGCCTATTATTGGTATGGGGCATCTATTTACTGCTGGTGGTAAAACTCTTGATGGTGATGGTGTGCGAGACCTTTATGTGGGCTCGCTGGCCCATGTGACCAAAGATATTTTTCCTGTATCAATTGATTATCTGGCACTTGGGCATTTGCATGTCCCGCAAGCGGTTGGCGGGGCTGCGCATATTCGCTATTCTGGCTCGCCAATTCCAATGGGTTTTGGCGAAGCCAAGCAGGCTAAGCAAGTAGTGCTGATTGATTTTGCTCAATCAATACCCAATATTCAAGAGCTGCCAATACCTTGTTTTCAAAAGTTAGTCCGAATTAAAGGCTCACTTGAGCATATTCAACACACACTTGAAGCATTAAAAAATGACTCCAGCCACGCATGGCTTGAGATTGAATACACAGGTAATAATCTTCTGCCTCATTTACGGGAATTAATTGATGACGCTTTGGTCGATACTCAGATGGAAATTCGGCGGATTAAAAACCGCAGTACATCAGCGCGAGTCATGCAGCTGGTCAACACAGATGAAAGCTTGGATAATTTAAACCCAACGGATATTTTTCAACGCTGCCTGGATAGTTTTGAGATACCAGCTGAGAATCGCGAAGAATTAACAATGTCCTATGATGAAATTGTTAAAGCGCTCAAGGAGACTGATGCTAATGCAGAATAAATTAAAGTATAATTTATTGTATTTATGGTCTATTTGTATTTATGGTCTAAAGGATGCCACAGCCTTTTATGAAAATACTTGAACTGCGCTTTAAAAACCTGAATTCGCTTTACGGTGAATGGATTATTGATTTTACCCATCCAGAATATGCATCAAACGGTATTTTTGCTTTAACCGGCCCAACTGGTGCTGGTAAATCTACCATTTTGGATGCTATATGCCTTGCGCTTTATGGGGCGACGCCTCGACTGGGACCAATCACCGCGACGAGTAATGATATTATGTCGCGCCAAACTGGCGAGTGTTATGCCGAGGTGCTTTTTGAATCTCAAGCTGGTCGCTTTCGTTGCCAATGGCAGCATCACTGTGCTCGTAATAAAGCTGGTGGTAAGCTGCAACCTCAAAGGCATGAAATTGCAGATGCCAATACAGGTCTCATTATTGAGAATAAAAAAAGTCTGGTTGTAGGTGTGATTGAGGCAAAAACCGGTATGGATTTCGACCGGTTTACGCGCTCTATGTTATTAGCGCAAGGTGGTTTTGATACCTTTTTAAAAGCTAACAGTGAAGATAAATCAAAAGTTTTAGAGCAAATTACAGGCACAGGAATTTACTCTGCAATATCTCAACGAGTGCATGAGCGCCATACTAATGAGCGTGATACATTAAAACTACTGCAAGCCGCAACCGACTCTATTGTACTACTTGATAGTGCACAAGCAGAGGCTATGCAGCAAAAGCTGAGCCTTTCTCAGCACCAAGAAAAAAAACGTGCTGATGAATTAACAGCTACACATAAAGCTATTCATTGGCTGACCACCATTGATAATTTCCACCAGGACATTAACAGCCTGAATGTCCAAGCCGCAAACCATCAAATAGAGCTTGAAGCTTTTAAGCCAGCGCGCCGCAAGCTTGAGCAGGCTCTACAAGCCGCTTCACTTGATGGCGACTACGCCACTCTCATATCATTGCGTGAGCAACTCTCTCAAGATGAAGCTGCATTAGCTGCCCAAGCTCGACATTTACCTCAATTAGAATCTCACACTAGTTCACAAGCACAAGCCCTTGAGGCAGCAGAGCTATTAAAAATACAAGCGCAAGACAATTTAAAAATAGCACGACCTATTATTCAACACGTTCGCTCGCTTGATCAACAACTTGCCGAGTTTAATAAGGCAATTTTGGCAGGCGCTGAAAGCTGCCACATTGAGACTGCAAATATTAAACGTGAGCAGCAGGCTTGCGTACAAGTCAAGGCTGAATTGGCACAATCGGAAACAGCACTTGAGACAATAGCGCAATATTTTATAGACCATGCTCAAGATGAATGGTTGATCAGTGGTTTAAGTGGCATTGAAGCACAAATCACCAGTCTATTAGCTAAGCAAAAGGAAATTGCTAATAAACAAGCACAGCTTGAAGCTGCTGATACCAGCTTGCAAAACGCAGTTTATACACTTAAAGATTCTGCCAAACAAACTACTACTCATAAGCAAACGCTTGCAACCAGAGTGCAACAATTGCAGCAGACTAGGACGGCAATGAGTGAATTATTAGGCACGCGATCACTTGGAGAATATCGTAGCGAAAAAGATACCTTGCTTCGTGAAGTAATATTTCAGCATAAGATCTTAGCGCTTGAAGACTACCGCAATACTCTTGAAAATAATCAGCCTTGCCCACTGTGTGGCTCTCTTGAGCATCCATTTAATGCTGATACTATTCCTAAACTGGATGAAACCGAGCAAAAGATTGACTCGCTTACCAGCTTGATCACCAAGGCAGAAGACTTAGAAATCGTAATAAAAGCGGGCGAACAAGCTGAAGCCAAAGTTCGTCAAGATTTAAATCATAGCGCAACAATTGAAACAACCGCAGTTAATACTAAAAATGCTATAGCACAATCAATGAGTGAGTTAAATAATAACCTCAATGAATTACAACTAGGTTTTGATACAATGAAGCTCAATTTGGCTGAGAAACTCCGGCCACTTGGTATTGAGATAATAGAGACGCAAGTGTCTTCATTGCTCGATAATTTAACAGCTCGACTTAATCATTGGCAACAACAAGTTAAACAAAAGACTGACATTGAACAACAGCTTACTGCTTGCAACAGCCGAATAGCAGAACTTAATGCCGTAATCGATCATCACAATAGAGCACTGACAGAAAAACAAAACAATTTAGCCCAATTGCAAAACCAACAGGTTAGTGCTAAAGCATTACGTCACAAACTCTACGGCGATAAATTACCAGACCATGAAGAAGCTTATTTATTGACAGCGATCGAAAATGTAGAATTAGCCGAGACACAAGCTCGAAATACCTTGTATGCCGCCCAGCACAAAATGACTACTACTCAAACTCACGTGCAGTCATTACAACAAAGAGTCAAGCACAACGAGCCAATTCTTACCACAAAGCACGCCGACTTTATATTGGCTTTAAAGCCGTTAGGTTTTGCAGATGAAGCAGAATTTATAGCTGCTCAATTAAATATTAAAGAGCGCAAATCCTTAGCAGATACGGCCCAATTACTGGATAATACGCACACAGAAATTACCGCTAAATACAATGATCGCAAAGCTGGCTTAGCCATTGAGCAAGCCAAACAAGTCACAGATAAAACCTTGGCAGAGCTTCAGCCCAAGGCTCAACTTGATGAAGCTTCTTTACTGACATTGCGTGACACTATTGCAGGCTTAAAGCATCAACTGAATGACAATGCACAAGCTCAATTAAAAATTCAGGATCAACAATTACAAATAGATGCGCAAACCCAAGAATGCCACCGCTGGGCTCAGTTGCATGAATTAATTGGCTCGGCAGACGGTAAAAAATATCGAAATTTTGCCCAGGGTTTAACCTTTGAATTAATGGTTAATCATGCGAATAAACAGCTGGAAAAAATGACTGATCGCTATTTATTAATTCGGCATGACCACCAACCGCTGGAGCTTAATGTGATTGATCAATACCAAGCAGGTGAAATTCGCTCGACTAAAAATCTCTCTGGTGGTGAGAGTTTTATTATTAGTTTAACCCTAGCTTTAGGGTTATCAAAAATGGCCAGCCACAAAGTACGGGTAGACTCACTGTTTCTTGATGAAGGCTTTGGTACTTTAGATGAAGACGCCCTTGAAACTGCATTGGAAACTTTGTCCAGTTTGCATCAAGAAGGTAAACTTATTGGTATTATTTCCCATGTACTGGCGCTAAAAGAGCGTATTAGTACGCAAATTAATGTAGCGCCTGGTACTAATGGCCGCAGCTTAGTTAATGGCCCAGGTTGTCAGGCAATAGCTGCCAATCAATCGCTGATGCGGGCGTAACCATCAATCGACCGCCGCGTGATGGGCGCATGGCTTTTATCCGCTCGCCAGATGGTATTTCTATAGAGCTACTGCAAAAGGGTGACTCGTTAAAGCCAATAGAGCCTTGGGTGAGTATGGCAAACACTGGGCATTGGTAGGCACTGGGCATTGGTAGGCACAATAGTTAAAGTAAGATATTGCCTTAAGGATACTAATCTATTTATTGATGCACTAATGCTGTGATGGCTTCATAGTCAATTGTGGGGTCAAAAGAGTAGCTGTGTGTATACACTTGTTCACGAAATCGAGCGGCTCGGCACTCATTTAATGCATTAATTTCCAATTGGCTTAAAAGGTCACAAACTTTGGGCATTAAATATGAACTTGCAAAATAAGTAGATCCAATGAGAGCTATAGCGGGGACAAAGCTCAGTTGGTCAACGGACTTAAATACTTTGGAAAGAGCATATGACAATGAAGGGAGTAAACCAATACAGTTTGAAAATTTTAATATATTTTTAAATTGCTGAGTTAAATTACTATATCGATTTAAAGTATTTATTTCGCTCCTATCAAAATTGTTATGTATTTTAGTAAAATGGCGAAACTGATTGAGAAGTTGCTGATCTTTGAGATCGCCTAAAGTAAACTTTTGTCTGAAAATTATCATGTCTTCAAAGGTTATAGGTGGGCTATCCTTAAGGTGCACCAGTTTTACTGGCTGATTTTTTATAAGTCCATAAGTATCCAATATATTATATTGACTCGGTTCAGCATTCAGATAGCTATCAATTGCTGCAGGATGCATTTGATGGGTATTTATATGGTTTTGTAAGCTGCTTAAGTCTTGATTAAGTTGCTGCACTAGCTCACGCATTAATTTTTTTTCAGATACCAGGGTATGCTCAGCTTGCTTGTTAAAAGTATGAGAAACCTTTTTAAGCTGGGCAGTTAAAGCTAAGCCATCTGCTTGGTTAGCAATATGGGTCATGATGTTTTGCAGGGCATCATGATGAAAAAGCTCATGGCTTGTAGGGGCAGCCATTGGTAATACTTGTTGCGCATCAAAGATTGTATTGAGATGCGTGGATACATCCACTACACATTCATTAAAATCAATTGTTTGATTTGAGGCTTGTCCAGGTCTTATTGACTCCTGGGCATTCGGCTGTAACTGTTCATTTTTGTGACCACGAAAATGCAATTGCGATACTGATAATGGGAAATGCATGACTTTAACCAATATGTTGGTGATAAAAATGTTTGATAAATAGTACTATAACAAGGCTGAAGGCATCATAGGCTTTGTTGTTCATCAAGCAATGCAGCCGTGGCGATATAGTCCACACTTGGGTCAAAAGACTGCTTATCCATATGCAAGTGTTCTTGAGTTCTATTAGTGCGACACTCATTTAATGTATTAATTTCCAAGTGGCTTATAAGCTCGCTGGCTTTGAAAGCTAAGTAAGTACTTGAAGCAGCAGTTGCTATCAATGCTATTGTAGCGGGAATGGTAGAAAATTGGTCTAATTTACAAGTAGATTCAACAGCTTTGTAAAGCCCATATAAAATTGGGGGTTTGAGTCCAACAAAATTTATTGATTTAAAAAAACTTGTCAATTCATTTGACATCATAAAAAAATCATTCAGTTTATTGGTTTCATCTGTGCTGTGGTCAATATGGAGTGCAGAAAAATAAGAAAACTGTTTGAGAAGCTGCTTATCATTTAAATCTTCTATAGAAAATTTTTGTCTAAAATCTGTCAAATCTTCAAAGGTTATAGGTTGACTATTTTTTAAGTCACCGAAACTAATTGGCTGGTTTTTTATAAGTCTGTAAGTATTGACTAGATCCACTTCACTGGGCTTGGATTTGAGATAATCAATAATTGCTGTAGCGTCCATGTTTTTTATATTATTTTGTAAGCTACTAAAGCCCTGATTGAGTTGCTGCATTAAATCACGCATTAATTTTTTTTCAGAGACTAGGCTATGCTCGGCTTCTTTGTTAAAAGTACGTGAAACACTTTTCAGCTGGGCTGTCAAAGCCAGGCCATCTGGTTGTTTAGTAATATGGGTCATGATATTTTGCAGGGCATCACTTTTAAACAGCTCATGGCTGGTAGGCGCAGCCATTGGTAATACTTGTTGCGCCTCAGAGGTTTTGTTGAGATGGGCGGATATATCCACAACACATTCATTGAGAGCAATTGTTTGATTGAGGGATTGCCCGGGCTTTTTAGATTCATAGGTGTCAGGTTGCGATTGTTCTTGATTATGGCCACGAAAATGTAATTGTGATGCTGAAAATGGAAAATGCATGACTTCAACCAATATGTTTGTGATAAGTGTATTAATGAAAACTGCCATGACAAGGCGTTGAGGCATCATAAACTTCATTAGTCAACAAATCAATTGTAAAGTTACAAAATGCCATTACATAATTACAGGTCTATAGTATTATCAATCCTTATATATACCCTTCAAAAGCATAAGGGTTCAAAAATAAACGCTGTTTAAATAAGGCTCGATCCATAGGTGACAACTTCGCTTGCTCACATACTTCGTCCCAATGATTATTGATACTAGCAAGTTGATGTTTGATCATATCTCTAGCTTGGTTTTCGCTCAGCATAAAATTGTGGGCACCGGCTAAGCAGGTGGTTAACCGGCTTGAATTATTCGTTCCAATAATTTTCATAGCTTGAGTTGCTTCACCACCTTGTCGAAGTTGCGGGCAAATATCATAAGCTGGGGTTAAAGTGAGCTCATGGCCATTCCAAAAAGCGGCATGGTTTCTGGCGTGGTCGTCAGTGTTACTGGCGAGAATATTGAATACCATGCGGCCAAACATTTCTTTTAAAGTCTCTTTTGGACTAGTAAACCGATGACGAATTTTTTCAGCAAAATCTTCATAGCTCGCGTAATGAGGTGTCATTTCATCAAGCCCTAATAATGTTAAAGCTGAAACCATTAATTGACGCTGCCATGCATTATTCGGCTGTTCTTTACTGAGTTGAGATCTATTATCATGCTGCACACGGTCAAATCGCTCTATTAGCAATACATCTTTGCCCGATGCGCTAACAAGTTCTACTTCTGCAGTCTTTAACCCACATAATTTGGCTAAGCGCATTGCTATAAACTCAGCTTTGATAATATTATATTGGTCAGTACTGGAGGAAAATTTGGCAATACGTTTTGTGTGTGGACCGTTGATCAGTGCCTTAGGGCGTGCACCGCCAATAGATGTGCCATGGTAAATTGCTTGAGCTAACTCAGGATTAAGCGGTATACCTTGTTCTATAAGTGCTGCAGAATGTAACAACTCATCAAGGTCTATTTGTTTGGCGATACGTGGTTCATAGATTATTGGTGATTGCTGAAAATCAAGCCCGCCAATTCTATCAGAACCGGATTGCATTAAATATGTAAACTCATTCAAATCGCCAGGATCAGCAGTATTACCTTTAGCGCCTAGTAGCTTATTTAAAATAACTCGTCGACCCCAAGCATCTGGCGCTGCATCTCGTATACAGCCTGGCATGGGTTCAGTGCCAAATTTCTTTTCTTGAACGCCACTGACTAACGGCAGTTCTTCATCAAATATGGCAATCGCATTGTCCCTCTCCAAGTAGCTTTGACCATAGTTGAATAAAATACGCTGATTGACTTGAGCCAGTTTTCCTGCGACTACGGGCTGCGTTTCACCTGGTAGCCAAATCCATGTATAAATTTCATCATAAATAGTATTAGAAGTCATCATCAATATCTACATTGGGTATTTTCACACGACTTGGTAACAACATAAGAGTATCATCAAGATTTTTATTCTTGTTAAGCAAGCTTTCGTAGTTAGAATCAAAAAATTTCAGTCCCAATAGAGTTGCGACTTCAAAGACAACGCCAATACCGCAAGCAGGGTCACCGTTTTCAATACGGCGTAATAACCCTCTGGAAATACCAGCGCGTTCGGTTAATTCTTGGGCAGTAATACATCTTTTAAGCCGTTCGGCTTTTATGTGGCGACTTAAAAGTTTGATTGCTTCATTTGTATAACGTGAGAGAGTTCTATTGTTTTTTTTAGCCATATTAACCCATTGAACATTGTTATGGTCTATATACAGCCCGTTAAATGGCTTAATGGGCTGTATATAGATCAATTATGGGTTTGAATAGTCTACTTGTCAATTAGCTGCAATAACCCTCAATACTACAGCCTGTTTAGGTGGCTTCCTCAGCCACACTACAAGAGCCGCCACCTAAAACACAAAATTTACTGCAATGCTGGTGGTTCAAATACACCCGTTTTGCGCTATCTTCTAAAGTGGTGTCAAATTCAAATTCTTCATCATAGGGGATCAGGGTGCAAGCAATAACCGCTGGTTTGTGAGCGCCTTTACGTTTGACAATCATCCTGGAGGTGCTGCACATTATGCTCGATGGCGACACGCCAAGAATATCCCAGCAGCCGGTGGTAATTTCGGGCACAGGCGCGTTTTCGTCCATCTCGGGAAATAAAACCAGCTCACGATGATTAAAAGCATCAAGTTGTAAGCCAATTTCGGTAAAAAGGGCGGCATAACCCGCGCGCAGTTCGTCTAGATCATCACCCCAGCGGGTGCGCCCAGCAATATCAATAGTAAAATTATGCTGAGCTAGCCATTGTAAACCCTCGATCATAATAGGCCAGGTGCCTGGGCCACGCTCTTCTTCGTGCATAGCAGACTTATAATGATCACAGGAGATTCGTAAAGTAAGCTGCTGGTGATAGTTTTGCTGCAGTTGTAACAGCTGTTTTTGAAAGCGCATCATGGGTCGCATAGCATTAGTTAGCACCATAACCTTAAAGCCCCGTTCAAGGCATTCCGTTAACATGGTCATAATCTCGGGATTCATAAACGGCTCACCACCAGTAAAAGCAATCTCGCCAGTCTGAAGATTATTATCCCTAATTTCGTCCAGATAAGCCCGCACCTCGGCAGCTGTGATATACACCAGCCGATCATTACTCGGTGAAGATTCAATGTAGCAGTTGGCACACTGTATATTGCATAAGGTGCCAGTGTTAATCCATAAGGTATCCAGTGATTTAAGATCAATATAAGCCCGGTCTTGGCCGTCTTCAGTCTTGCGATAATTATCAAATTTCATAAAAGCCTTTGCTTCCCTGTTAGTGGTCTTTGCTAGTATTTCACTTTTTCGTTTCAATTATAGTTCCACTGGCTTGATAATGAATCACAAAAGTATCACTTTGAGCTGGGGGTCAATGATTAAGAACCGGTAGTTTAATGCTAGAAGTGCATTTACGCTAATCGCGCCGCCGCGAGCAAAATTCTCAAATTGAATTGAATTGAATCACACACAAAGGTCACTTACAGCACTAGTACGGTGACTAAATCACCAATTGCTGGCAGGCTGTAGTAGGGGGTGAGCGTAACAATACTTTGTCTATCAATTAAACTATCGCCAAAAAATTGATACGTTTGATGAGTGTTTGAATAAGTCATAATATTTCACCATAAGTGTTGTAATTATACTGGTCGAAAATCATTTACTAAATAACTAAGGCTTAATTTATATTGATACTGGGCATTCGGATTTAAGTAAAAATTTATCGACCGGTAGCTGGTCAAATTACCAAAAACCCAAGTATATGCACATGAGCAACGCCTTTGTTTGAGTATGTTGACTATTAATTGTGCTATGGGTTGTTGATGTTGTGAAATGACTTGAACATTTGCTGTATTAAAGCTTTTAGTAAACTTTTGAATAGCATAAGCCAAATTTGATGAGAGTTCACTACTGGATTATTTGTTATCGAACGTTTTAAAGATCTCGAAAAGTACGAGTGAAATTCTATGGCAATGCAGTGCTTGAATACTGATTTTAATTCTAATCACTATTCATCCATGTGAGTATCCCTTGAATATTGCCAAAACCGCTGTAACAACTATTACTATGCTCTAAAGCATTCACATGTACCCAAGATTCTGTTGAGACTTTAACTTGTGCTCTATTCACTAATATACCTTGTGTTACTTCAAAGTTTTTCAACACGGAATCAATCGCATCTGCTTTAAGTTCATCAAGGCAATCCCAGGTGCCATCGAAAAGGGCGCATAATTGAATTTCAAGTGCAGAAGCTGATCCTGCTTCAGTTCGTGCGTTATTAATAGGAATAATAATGCCTTCGCATTCAGGGTGATTGCAAGCGGTGCCGTTTGTTTGGTTGGTGTAGATAACCCCAGATTTACAAGGCACAATAAGCGCTGCACCTATAAGATTCCATAAATGTACTCTGCCCATAATCGTGCCCTCGTTTCTGTATAATGCGGTTCATATCAATCATTATTAAAAGTTATGATACACTAGCGCCTCCTATTTGCTGTGTTTTATAGCAAAGATAAATACACCCAGATTGCTTGTTGGCCAGCTTAATTGAAATTACTACGTGATCCAGTGCAAAGCGATTTACCGGCATTAATAAAGCTTAATACACATGAAACACCGATATTTACGACTCTTTACTTGTGCAATCTAGTTGTCAATCAATACTAGTATTAACATTAGTTAGTTATTTTTTTCTTATTTGAGCACGGGCTAATTGCGCTATGAGGGAGACAAAAACACCAATACCAATCACCGAGTAGACCATTGTAAAAATTTTTGAGAAATCATTCGTCGGGTGTAAATCCCCGTACCCAATGGTAGTTAATGTCATTACACTAAAATACAGAGCATCAAGTATTCTCCAGCCCTCTATATTGGTATAAAATAAAGTTCCGGATAACAAAATAAAAAAATTGATCAACAACGTTGAGCGAAAATTAGGTTCTAGCCAGGCTCGATGGACACCATGAAAAAAACGCGAGAATGTTAATAGAAATGAAATCATTAATTCTGTTCCTAAACTAATAATGTGTCAGTACATATTGGGGCCTACAAAAGGAATTTAATGCCCACAATCTATTGTTGAATGAGCCAATACATTTGTTGGACTACAAGTTTTAGTGAATTATTCTTAAATAGCTTGTTGAATAACTCTATTGAATAACCATTTGCTTCGATATTAATCCAGTGTTTGCTCGCCGCCACCATTCACAAATAAAATTTGACCACTCACCGAACTCGATGCAGGAGAGGCAAAAAATAATACTGCAGATGCATATCTTCTGGTTCACCAAGTCGCTCTAAGGGGGTATGCGTGAGCATACGCTGCTCTATTGTTGGTGTTAGTACGGTTTTAAGTGCATCTGTTCTTACGGCTCCAGGGCCGATAGCATTTATTCGAATTTCTGGTCCAAAGTCGAAGGCTAAATTTCGAGTCATATGATTGACAGCTGCTTTTGATGAGGCATATGCGCTAATCGCAGGGCTCGTATTAATACTTGCCATGGAAGACATATTAATAATACTGCCGTAACCTGACTTTTTCATATGTGGGGCCACAAGTTGACACAAACGCCACATACTAAAGACGTTCATTTCAAACACTTTTTTGAATTGGGATATATCTATGGCGTTTGGATCTTCTTTTCCGGCTCCGCCGCCACCCACGTTATTCACCAAAATATTTATGGTTGCAAATTTCTTGATTGTTTGATCAACAAGATCTACCAAGGCTTGATCATGAGTTACATCGCATTGTAATGCAATAGCTTTGCCACCGTTGGTATTGATCTCCTCCGCAGTCGCGCGCGCAGCCTCTATATTCTAATCTGAGACCACAATTTGAGCGCCACTTTGCGCTAAAAGAATACAACTAGCTTTTCCGATACCCTTGGCGCCGCCGGTTACTAGCGCCATTTTATCTGTTAAGTTAAATAGTTCGAGATGATTCATTATATTGACGCCTGTAAATGTCTTTAAATTGTATTCAATAGACGGCTTTGAAGCTTGCTAAAGCCGACTTGCCTTGTTGTATTCACTTGTATTGGTTGGTGAGCAATCAACTATACCTTGTCAGAAAAGTAATCTGTCTAAAAAGTTGATGTACACTAGCGTATTCCACACTTTTTAGACAGATTACTTTTCTGAAGATCTATATCTATAAGTTTGACTGTGTATTGACTAGGCCAACTCATGTATACGAGCGGGCAATACCATTAAACAGTTTATCTAAACTAGCCAAATAACTCGCTTGCCGAATACGCGACGAGAAAGCCCACAGCTGCAATCGGCCCAGTTATACTATGTATATCTTCAAAAGCTTCTGGAATCATTGTTTGAATGATCATGACTAAAATTGCACCTGCTGCAATAGCGGTTGCAAACGCTATATAAGCATCGCCAAATTGGCCAAGAAAACTAAAGCCTAACCAAGCAGAAAAAGCAGATATGGCGGCAATTGAAAACCAAAGCCCAAAAACATAACTGGGTTTTTTACCCGATTGCCGCATTCCAGCCGAGCTTGATAAGCCTTCGGGAATATTGGAAAGAAAAATTGCAAAAACAGTGACCAGGGCTACACCTTCTCCATCAAGCAGGCTCACACCAATAGCAGCAGCTTCAGGAATGCCATCAATAAGCGCACCGAGGGCGATTGCTATTCCGGCTCCTTGAGTCGAGTGGGATTGTTGACTTTGGGAGCGTTTACGATGCTTAGCGCCATACAGCGATAAAAATCCATTGGCAACTGAATAAAGCAAGACACCGCTAGTAAAACCTAGAGCTGATGCGACTAAACCACCTTGGTCTGTAGCTGTTGCCATTAATTCAAAAGACAGAGCTGAGATTAAAACGCCGGCGCCAAAAGCCATTACGCTGGCAATTATCTTGTGAGGCAGTTTGATAAAATACCCAACCATTGCGCCAAGCACTAAAGCTAATCCCGATACGCCACCCCAAATAGCAGCTTCAAGGCTTAATGACATTTTTTACACTTCTCTGCAAATTGTTGGATTTTAAAATGAGAAATGCTTGATTGTTTGGTCATCATTGGTAATCTCCTCATTGTATTGACTAAGATTATTTTTGTCATGCATACCTTAGCAGTGCTATAAGCTTTTTCATAATCAGCCTGATGGGTGCAGTGTAATCCTACTCAAGCCTATTGATAAAGTCTGATACCTTAAAATAAAGTTACTATTCCAGTGGTAATGCTTATGGTTTGACTTCAGGTTATGAAATTTCGATTGAAAAAATTTTTTAGGTTTGCGACAGTAGATGTGCTTTGTAAAGCTAGCTTATAAATCTGGAAGTAGAAGTAAAGCTCGATAAACTCAATACTTAAAGTGCTTTGAATAGTGGCAAGATGGTTGGCGGAACGTCTTATAAAAAATAGTGGATTCTTTAAGGGTTGATAATTTAGTTTAAGTTTTAATTTTATTAGATCAAATGGTGCTAGTTTTAGGATTTATGAGACTACAGTTGGATCTAAACTGCTTATTAGAACACTTCTGGTCAATCTTTATTACTTTTTGAACCATGGGTTTAAACGTTTCTCTACTCTAGCTGCTGCATTTGCAGAAATCTGAGCGTAAAAAACCTCTTGCCTAAAGTGTGATACTTTTTTCGCTATTTTTGATTGCAATGTTAGACGTTGCATTTGTAGAACCTATTTGGTTGATATTAATACAATGTAGTAAAATTTAGGAGGTTCGGCAATACAAAAATACAACACTTTATCATTTTTAGTATGATATTAAGTTACTGAATTAAATAATAATAGTGGGTTCTAAGTGTCGTATTTTTATATGTAACTTATGAGTATATAAAAGTTGATGATTTATATATTAGCTAAAATAGGTTGGTTTGATCTTACATCTGATGCCTGTTTAAGTTGTTAATCTATATAATAGCTTTATTTGACTTTTATCCATGTATCAGCCATAAATGTTTTATAATGTTTGTCCTTTGTCCTAGGACAGGGGACGATAGCTAAAGTTGGCGTTGGCCATGTGCTCTTTACTAAATTTTTCTGTTTTAACCACTCAAATGATTTCTTTTGCTAGTTTTTGAATTTGTGGTGATTGACTCAGCTGAGGCAACCTCAGTAGATTCATGAAGAGTTGCTTTAATGACTTCTTCATCTTTTTTGTCGGTTTTTTTGGTTTTTAAAAATGGAATTCTTGTTACGATCTGATCCATCTCATTTAAAACCGCTTCCATTTGCAATAGTCGGCTATCCATACTCACCATCGTCAAGTTCATTTCTGTGAGTCGCCTTCGCATTATACCAATGTCAATTTGTACTTTAGCAAAAGTACTCTCTAGTCGTGAAATAGACGCAAGTGTGCTGTGTAATGCATTCAACATGGTAAACACAGTCGTGAAAAGCTCTAAAAAAATACGAATAATGGCAATGCCAAATAACAACCCAATTGGTGCTATGACTGTTATAACAAGTAATCCGTTCAGCCATGAATCCATAAACGTGATCACGGCAAAATAACAAATACTGGTAAACAAAGCGATGATGCCGGTGCCATACAAAATTGGGAGCATTTTGGTGGTTATGGTTTTTTTGAATGAAAAGTCAAATAAAGTATAAAAAAAATCACGATACCAGCGCAAAGCATGTTGATATGACATAGACCATTGCCTGTGTGTATTAATGTTTTGGTGTCAGATGAGAAAAGTCAAGCAACCTAGCCGTAAGCTCTCTTAAAAGTTGCTTTGATTGTAGTGTGAAAGTAGCTTAAGAAGTGTGTTTGCGCATATTGAAACCGACTTCAGAGTCAGTAACTACCACCAAGCCTTAAACTAACGTCCACTGGTAGAGCGTAGGTTTTAAAAAATATTGAGTTGGCCGATTTTTGCAGCTTTGCGTTCAAGCAATGCTATATGTCTGTCGAGTATTTTGATGTAAACCTTATTTGAAGTCGCTTTGCCACAGTCACCGCCTTTTCTTACGCTCCGCAAATTGTAATTCGAATATTCAATATTTTTATATTGATGGGATCGAGCTTCAGCCAATGATTCAAACGTATTCAGAAACTGATCTGCCAGCACATCATTCTTGGCTAAAGTTGCTAAAGTGTTTGGCTTTAAGTGAGTAAAAGCTGCATTGATCTTATTTTTACAGACTTCCATAAAATGCAGAGTTAAGTCCGGCGTCGCACTGGAATTAATGCCGTTGATTGGAAAATCAGTACTTGGTAAAAATAAAACGCTAGCCTCCTGAATTATATTAATCAGTTCATCCGCGAGCGTATGCAGCTCTTTTTTAACTGTGCAATAGGCTTTTAACTCTTCGCATGAAAAAAAATCCGCTGCTTGAATCGCAAGATCCAACTGCTCTGTCGATGGTTTCACCCCTTGATGGAATTTCAAGACTAGGTTGAATTTATCAGCTTTTGATTGCGGTATTGATACTTGCTGAGCTGGATCCCAGCGGCCACTGGCAAGCACACTCAGGTATCCATCAAAGCGAGACATATCAGTACGACTGCAGATAATCTCTTGATTACCAATGTGTATCGGAAAGTCATCAGCTTCGAGAGGATTTACTTTTTCGATGATGGCTTGATCTCGGGCTTTGTCTAAGATTCGCTCAGCGTTTTGCAAAGTGGTGTGAGCTTCCACTTTGGCAGTTTCGATAATGGCTGATGCTTCAGCTTGAGCTGGCTGAAAAATGGCCTGCGCATCTGCTTTCGCTTTATGTAAAACTTCGTCTGACTTTGCGACAATTGCATCAGCTTTTGTTTGCGCGTTATCAACAGTTTTTTGACTTTCGGCCTGAGCATTCATTTGCACGCTTTGAGCATCAGCTGTTGCTTTTGTTATGATTGTTTGAGCTTCAAGTTGAGTGGCTTTGACTGTAGCTTTAGCTGCGGCTTTCATCTGACGAAACTCTACAATTGGTGATTCATTGCAGTTTAACTGGTTTTTCAACCGGGCTAAAAAATTTTGACCTTGAGCTGATTTTAAAAGCCCTGGTGCGCGAAGATCAATGTTACAAATTGTGATGAATTCTGCCCGTAAGGTTTTATAAATATCGTACCCTTCAACGGGGTGAATTGTATGCTTGAGGCGCAACGCATTGACGACGCCCTCAGCAGGAAGGGTTCTATTGGCGCGTTGATCAAGTGAGTTCGTAAAACCCGCAATAGCTGCTGCATAATCAGGACTATTTGATGAGGACGCTTTATTAAAGTGTTTGAACATGTGCCGACTTTCTGTTAAAAAATAATGTTAAATTAACCTATAAGCGGATCAATTTGACGTAACAATCTGCCTTGAACCGACGTTGCTTGGCCGAATTTTTTCCACAAGCGAATTAATGGTGTAAGTGTATCATGGCTTTTTGAGGTGTGGGTACAATCAATCATCTAGACACTGATGTGGTCAAGTAAACTTGTACATTGTAATAGAAATAATTATGCTACTCGTTAAAGTTCATTAAGCCACATCAATTAACGGCTCGCTAAACTCACGGCACAGCTGATACCTAAAGCGTGATCTGCGTTTATAGGCAGCTGTTTGCACAAGTTGATACAAGTGACGTTTTTTTGTTATTTTTACCACAAATTCAACCAACCATTTGAAACCAGCTCTTAACCATAGAGATGGCACACCAAAAGACTTACAGGCAAACACATTCATGAATTGGATACTTTTTAGTTTGACAGCTCTATATGCGCTCACAGTTTTGCTGCCTATGACTTCTTTTAAGCATTATTTAATAAGAGGTTGGGACTTTCCCCGACTGCAGTTATCAGTCATTGGCGTGGTATTAATTGCACTTTATGGTGTACTCTTTTTTGCTGGTTTTGAACTATCGGTTATTTATATCTTGGTTATTCTAGGGTGCCTGCTATGGCAACTCTGGTGGATTTTTCCATACACTCCTTGTCACAGAAAAGAAGTGCAAGATGCCAAGACAGCTCACAACAATGATCACACATTAAGCATAATGACTGCCAACGTATTACAGACAAATAAAAATTCTCAAAAACTTATAGATCTTGTTCAGCAGAATAAACCTGATATTTTAGTAACTCTGGAAACTAACCAATGGTGGGAGGAGCATTTAGCACCACTGGAGAAACAACTCCCATACACAGCGAAATGTCCGCTGGACAATTTATACGGTATGCATGTGTATTCGGTCATAGAATTCCAGGATCAGCATGTTCAATTTTTAGTGCAAGACAAGGTGCCATCTATACATTGTAAAATTCTACTCAATAACCGCCCAATTCAATTGCATTTTATGCATCCAGCACCGCCAAGTCCAACTGAAAATGAAAAATCTCTAGCGCGTGATCAGGAACTTATTTTATTAGCCAAGACTATTGCAAAAGATAGGCTACCCACAGTTGTTGCCGGTGATTTGAACGATGTTGCCTGGTCACCAACAACCCGGCTGTTTAGAAAAATAAGCGGCTTGCTTGATCCTCGAGTTGGCCGAGGCATGTTCAATACCTTTCATGCAGATTATTGGTTTGCCCGTTGGCCACTGGATCATCTATTCCATAGTAAGCACTTTACTCTTAAAAAAGTGCAGCGATTAACGTCTATTGGTTCTGACCATTTCCCACTGTTAACATCCTTAGTTTTACAGCCACAAGAGAATACTAATAATCAAAGTGTGGATGCTGATGCGCAGGATAAACAGGATGTCCATGAGCTATTAGAAGACAATGATGTGTCAGAATCAATTAAAAGATAGTGGAAATGCGGAGCAAGCAAGGCTTGGTATAGCGTTGAGTCAGCACAATTTAGTGGGTTTTAAATATCGTATTTTTATGTGCAACTTATGAGTATATAAGAGTTAATATGATAACTTGACATTTAATTGCTCCTTGCACAGATTACTTTTCTGAAAGTCTCTAAAAAATCTATAGGCTTTTAATTTTAAGGATATTTTATTTGAATAGTTTTCAAAATAAGCTCTATCAATCGCTGATGAGCCTTTGTACAAACGTTGAGGCATTTTACTCTAAAGACCATAGGCTTGATGGTGTATTGTACCGAATATTTTCCTACAGAATAGGCACGTACACTGATTTTTGCCAGCCGCAGGCTTTAGAGTGCCGCGGGGTTATGTTTCGTATCGCGCCAGATGATACGCCGATTGCACTTGTCAGCTTGCCTTTGCCAAAGTTTTTTAATATCTACGAAAACCCTATGACAATGCAGCCAGACTTTAAACAAGTGATCCGTTTTGAAGAAAAAGCTGATGGCTCTTTTGTTTGCACTTATCTGCATAACGATCGTATCCGGCTGAAAACCAAAAATTCGCTCGACGCTGCTATGACACAGGATGCTATGGCTTTTATTGATCGCGCTGACAATAAACCATTAAAGAATGCGCTTGAATTTTTTGCGCGCAACCATGCAACGGTGCTTATGGAGTGGTGTGATCCCAAGCCTTCGAGCCGGATAGTCATAGCGTACAAGCATGCTCATCTACGGGTTTTTGGCCTACGGGATAATACAACCGGCGCGATTATTGATTTTCATGATCAAAATGAAATGCTTTTACGCTTTACTGAAAATACTGCCATGCAGCACAGCGCACAGCTTGTGCAGCATTCAGTTCAATATCACTCTCCAGATGATGCACAGCATTTTGCTGAGAATACCGCTTCTGCCAAAGGCATAGAAGGCTATGTTATGGTGTTTCAAGATGGTCAGCGGATGAAGCTAAAAACAAACTGGTATATGACACAGCACCATTTAAGAGACAGCGTGACTCATGTCAATGGGCTATTCAAATCAGTAGTGCAAGGCTCATCGGATGATTTGAAAAGTTTGTTTTTTGATAATCAGCAAGCGCTGGATTTAATTCTTCAAATGGAACATTACGCGCTACCGATTTACAATAATTTTATAAACGACGTCAACGCTTTTTATCAAAACAATAAAAACCTGGACAAAAGTGAGTATGTTAAAAAAGCCAAAGCAGATCTGCCTGAGTGGATGTTTGGTACTTTAATCAAGCTGTATTTAAAATCTGAAGTGGATTATGCCAAGGTTTTGACGGAAAAAACCAGGCATGTGAATATGCATACTGCAAATTTTCAAAAAGCGCCGTAAGGCTGGTAAGGCAAACGAATCTACTCAGGGTTTGCAGCCTTTAATAACTAACGCGAAATATTGAAATATCAAGGGTATTGTTGCATTGCAAGTTTATGGCGAATCGATGGTTGGTTTCAACGCGAATACTTCTTGCGCAATTTCCCGTCGAATTGGAATTAAACCAGCATGTAAACCAAATGGTTTAAATACTTTATTCACAACTGTTGCCCCCGGTCTGGCTTTATCCTGCTCAAGATCGGTCAAGGTACGGCGGCTTACATCCACTAATGTGGCAAATTGAGTTTGCGATAGACCAAAGACTTTTTTGCGTAAATAGTGTAATAGCTGACCCTGGGTTATTTCACCTAGAATATGTTGCTGTACCAGTTGCACTAACAGCGCTTGGCGCTCACCTGCGGGTAAATTCATAGCAGCCCCCAGGTGGTAGTTCGAGTCACAACTTCAGGGTCAGCTTTCATTGGCGCAAAATCATAAATAGGCGCCAGCATAATTTGACCATTGTGCTTAAGGAAAGCTGTGTTGCGGCCATGGTTATCTGAATTACCAAATGCAATATTGAGTAAATCTCGCTTTACCCATTCACAGACAAAAGCATTTTGATCAAAATCGGCAAAAGATAGGCAGTGTGAGTCCGCTGCTCGGTATTAGACGTCAATTAACTTGTCCGATTGTATTGCCTCATCTAATAATCACGCTAATGACAAAAGTCTTATAAAAGTACCGCATCTGTCTTAAATTAGAGCGACCAAAACCTTTGCCATTTGCGTATTCGCATCAAGGCAATCTACGAAATCTAAATCACTTCATATTCTGTGAGGGATGATTGCAGTTTGGGTGAATCCACCAAGAGCGTTAAGCATAGGTTGGGTGAGTAGAGCAAGATGGGTCTACATGAATTTTTTCGCTTTTTTTATGGGGAGAGGGAGCCTAAAGGGGTATCTTTGATTCTTTGACCAATTACAGAAGTGGCCTGGAGTTTATGTGACAAATAACTAACCGACGAAGCAGGCTCTTCAAACAAGTCAATGAAAGCCACAAGAAATGGCACATTGACCAATGGGCCGTGATACTGAGTCAAAAGAAATTGGAGTTTGAATATAAAAGCCTAAGTTTTTGGTCACGGTTATTTACAGCACAAAAACACGCAGAATCTGATTTTTAAGTAATTGATGAGAGCGACTCATTGTCGTTCAACGTATTGGGCGAAGCGCTCAAGGACTGCCTGCCATTCCGAGCGTTGCTGATCTTGGGTTTGTGTTAAGTTGGCCTCGAAGGTTTGACGAAAGGTAGTGACGCCGGTGTCAATTTCGATAAACTCAAAGCGCGCAGTGAGGCCGTCGTCCTGCCGAAATTCAATTAATCGGTTCAGCTCGATCCGCGTGTAGGTGGCAATAAAATCGAATTTTTTGGCGCCATCCTTGATTTCAATATGCAACACCAGTTTGCCGCCAACCTTAAGGTCGTTTGAAGCCGCATCGACGCGCCAATCTTGGGTGCCATCCCATTTCACAATGTCGTCGGGGTTGTTGAACGCGTGCCAAACATCGGCGACGGGTGCGTGAATATTCTTCTCGATTGTGATATTCATATTTAAACTAAACCCCATTGGTGATGTTCATAACGTAAACTAAACTTCATACGACCTTACGCCCAGATTGCTTAACTCTAGCACATAATTCTGCTGAAATAATCTCACGCCAACCAATAAGTAAGTTAAGTAGACACCCTTCACATGCAAATGAAGATAGTAATGTCAGTACCATGATAGAAAGCGTATTGAGTGCTACTAGGGCATTTGTTGCTTGCCCAAGAAGCATGTTGATCGAAGGGTAGAGCCAATTCCAACTGTGATTCACCGATGTAGGCGAGAAGCTTACGTATTGATACTGATTGAGCCAGGTGTTTTTGCTTAAGCAGTAAAGTGTTCTTCAAATGCTTTTGGATCAAGGCTATGAACGAACCTATGCAAGGTGTCAGCACCCGATACATCTTAAGTAAATGGTAAGTGTTCTTATCAAATATTTTAACTTTATTTGGCCATAGGCTCTATATAATTCCAGCGTTTAGACCATGGATCATGGTGGATAAATTCAAAAAGGTATTTCTTCAGGGGGATGGATGACTTTTCCATTCATTCTTGGATCTGAATACCCTCAATATAGCATTAAAGTGCCATGTATTGTACTTTTTCGATTTGCTTATAAAAATGGCACCTTGTATAAGGTTGGGGTTAGTTTACCCTATCTTGGTGTACAAGTTAATTAGACCACATCAGTGTAATCCCATTGATGGTAGGTGCCCATGATCTTCATCCAGTTCTTCTTCGAATAGGATGTCAGGTATAGAAAATCTATATGGCATTTTGAAGAGTTGAACCAAAAGGTGCCCCTCTTCTAAATCAATAAGAATATTTGCATCGCTGATGAGAAGTTGCACGGTTATCCTAACTTACGATCTTTATGGAACTGCGATAACGAAATGCCTAAGAGTTCTGCTGCCTTTGAATCACCAATATAGTTTTCAGCGAGCGCGCGATATATCAGTTGTTTAAATAAATAGGTCGATTCTTGAGGATAAGGATTCCCAGGTTCTTGTTTCCGCCAACCCTTTGCACTGAAGCGTTTATTTAGAGAGAGCTTCTGGTTTTCGGTAATAATGTTGCACTGAAAGGCCCGAAAAATAACGCCCATCATACTGAGGCCAAACTCATGTTTTAGTATGTATGCCTCTTGCAGTTCTAAGTGCTGTCGATTTTGACCGAGATGTTGTACCACAGACTCATTTGGAAGTAGAAATGCCCCAGCAAAACGGTTGCAGGCTTTTTCCTCATCCATGCCTTCACCCAGGCGGCCATGTAATAGAAGATGGCCAAGTTCATGAGCAAGTGTAAAACGTTGCCGATCACCTGGTTGGTGTGAAGAGATAACAATAATTGGAACGCCATTTACTGTGCCTGCGAGGCCGTCAAATTTAGCTTTAGACTCGACCTCCGTGCAAATAATCATGATGCCTTTTGATTCCAATGTATCGATCATATCAGGTATGGGGTTTAAACCAAGATCCCAAATTTTACGGACTTGATTTGCGATAAGCTCAATACAGTTTTCAGATTCAATCTGATCTGGTAGAGTTTCTGGCAAAGTGAACTTTTCTACAGGTTTCACTGAATCTGGATAGAGATCAAGTAATTCAGTCCAACGTTCTGCTTGTTCGATTACATCGCCATTGATTTTATGGAGAAGGGCTTTAGGTGTATTTGAGCGTTTACGGTATTCCACACCTTCCAGTTCGAGCTTTACTGGGCGGAAAAAATATTCTGTTCGAACGCCTAAGGCTTTCGCAAGCTTTAAAAGGTTTGATGAGGTCGGCATATTAAGACCATGCTCATATTTCTTAATGGCATTTGCAGAGACACCTACCTCTAAGCCAAGTGCACTCATGGAGAGCCCGGCTGCTTTTCGGGCGCGAAATAGGCGTTCGTGAAACATAGTCGCTCCCTTGAGTATGATGAAGTAGGTTTATAAAAATACTAAATATAGATCAATTATAAACCTACTAATCACCCTTTGTCTAGGTGCTATGACCAAAAAGAATATTGATAGGATTCTAATAACAACTCAATTTGTACATAAATTATTGATATGTATAGAAGGTATTTCGCAGGGCAAGGTGTAATAACATGTATGACAGTTGTGTAATACGAATTTCAAAATTCGAGCGTGGAAACTGAGAAGCTTAGTCGTGAATGTTCTTTATGAGGCTGCTAGCAAAAAACCGCTGGGCTGAGTTGCCCATTGGTTTTTCTTCATGTAGCGGGTAATGGATCCAACTGAATTGGTCACGCAGTGCGTGACATTTTGTAAAGCCTTATAAAACAATCGCTTTTATGGCACGTTCGAGGTTCCCAAACCCTCGCAATCATCTGTTTGGAGCTTTGGCTAAGTTTTATAGTGGTTTATTGCCATGTGTGGCATGATTTTACTTAATTTGCTCCAACTTTACAAAGTGATATCCAGTATATTAAGAGGATTGAACTTGAACTGATTTCACCTGCCGAATTGCTTGTAAACAGGCATTCTAGATAAGGCCGCATCACATTGGTCATTCTCAAATCGGTAGCACAAGTCCAAAGCTCATCCATCGTAAACTTTTTGCTTTTCCAAGCCTCGTTGGGTGCTTCAAGTGCCACATCAAGGCCAATTTTATTGCGAAACTTAAAGCAGTCAACAACAGTTCTTGTGAGTGAGGTGATTTTTATATCTGCCCCATCAATTTTGACGATTTCAATTCCGAATGAAAGATACCGGCCAGTAAACTGAAAGATCCGAAGTGGAGGGTAGTCAATCTTTGGGGGGCGGGCTTTATGTGGAATTCCGAGCCATATTTAAAAGGGCGCTTGCGTGGTGAGCTAATGGTGTCACAATGCCGTAATCAAACAAAAGAATCCTTGACCTGACGTTGAGTGCCCACTTTAACGCCACCCCTGTATTTCATCTGTCCAAATTTGGTATATTAAGCCATCGACACTTACAAGGATGGTTAAAATATGCGCAATATAGATATAAAAAGACTTGATCACCATGGTTTGGTGATGGGCGTCATTAAAGATATAGGGCTTATTGAGACTATTGATCAAGCTGTTGGCGTGCACCAAGACGAGAAACTGTCCGTTGGCCAACGCGCTGCTGCAATGATTATAAATGGCCTTGGTTTTACAGATCAACCATTGAGTTTGGTGAGTGAGTTTTACAAAGATCTACCAGTGGATGCGTTATTTGGTGAGGGCGTCACTCACGATTTTTTTGATCGCTATAGCCTGTCAAGGGCACTGGATCGAATGGATAATTATGACGTAGAATCGTTATTTTCGATGGTAGCAGCCAAAGCCTGTAAGCTCTCAAACGTTGATCAACAAGCGCAGAGTTTTGATACAACAACATTTTCTTTTTATGGCGACTACAAGCACAGTCAAAGTCACTCATGGATTTTCAAAAGACTATCGACCTGATTTAAAGCAAGTTGTGACTGAGCTAATTGTGAGTCATGATTCTGGTATACCATTGTGCATGAAAAATCATGACGGCAATGAATCAGATGATGTCGTTTTTAGAGAAAGATGTGCACAGCTGCAAGAAGCATTTAAAAATAACTATGTGAGCCATGTTACTGCAGACAGTAAGTTTTATACGGAAGCCAATTCAGTCAACTGGGATATTGTAAAATTCACAACACGAGTGCCAGAAACAATAAAAAAAGCAAAATTACTGATACAAACAGCCAATGAAAATGGAGATTGGCTGCAAAGTTCTGATGGTAAGACTCGTTTTATTGCTTATGATGTCGTGCACTATAACACGGCACAAAGATGGCTTGTATGCCAGTCTGATGAGAGTTTAAAGCGTGCAGAGAAGTCAGTGGAGAAACAATGTCTAAAAGAGCGAGACTCTATTCAAAAAGAGATTTCTAATTTTCAAGCAAAATTTTTTGACTGTCGATCTGACTGCGAAAAAGCAGCAAACTTAATTGGCAAAAAATGGAAACTGCACACCAAACTGCAAGTTGTCGTGTTCGAACATGCTAAGTACGACTCACCAGGAAGACCATCGAATAAAAGTCCGGTTGGTTATAAGTATCAAGCAAAGATACAATGGCAGAAAAACCCAGAGGCTTCGCAAGTACTTTTGCATAGAAAAGCAAGTTTTGTTTTAGCAACAAATACTTCAGTCGATGATATAGCCAACGACGATGTCGTGTCTTGCTACAAACAACAACAATGGGTTGAGCGAGGCTATCGTCTTTTGAAAGATCCATTATTTTTTGCCAATGGTTTTTATTTAAAAAAGCCGTCAAGAATATCAGCTCTTATTATGATTGTGACTTTGTCGCTTATGGTGTATACCATTGCTCAAAAACGTTTGCGAGAAGCCATGAAAAAAAAGAATGTAAAGCTCCCTAATCAAATAGGCAAACTGGTGGACAGTCTGACAATAAGGCGAGCGTTTCAAGTGTTGCAAGGTATAAATTTTGTGAAGACTGATGACTATAAATCTGGCTTCGTTCAAGGTCTTACTGACCGACAGCGAGACATAATTCAGCTCATTGATGGCGCTGGGTTTCACCTGTATCGACTTCAGGAGTATGAGGAGAGTGATCATATTTTAAGCGGTATTGCTAAGGAAAGTATGGCTTAGTGAGGCCGCCCAAGACCAGCTTGACTATATTGAGCCGCTTTAAACTTTATATCCAATCATAAACAGTGCTGCTTCAATACATCTACTTGGATTATTTTGATCTTTAAACTTGCTGGCTGTATTTTTTGAAAATTCACTGACAATCCAATTTGCTTTTAAGTTGTTTCTGATATGCACCGCGGGTGAATTTGATAAAGCCCTAAAAATATATGGATCCAGCGATGGGTTTCGATTTACATTCTTATTTCTCGCTTGTCCATAGTAAAATGAAAGTGATTCAGGTACTAATGATGGCTTTGGGTTTTTTTGCTGTAAAAAGTACCTTACCAAAAGGCTTAAAGCTGCACCAACTCTTCCATCGTAGATGATGAAGTCAGTACAAAGTAACGAATATATTTTTGTAAAACCAGCATTCATTGCAATTTGAGTTTCATTTTTATTTTCAACAATTGTGTATTTTTTACCTAGAGTGACTTCATTAGACTCAAATATAGATTTTACTTCTGAAAGATGTTTTGTTAAACATGGTTTAAGTTCAAGAAGTCTTTTTTTATTTCCCTTCTTTTCACTGCCAAGTACGCCACCCCAATCAAGAATCATGTTGCAGGCCTTGTAACATGTTTCATTACAGTTTCGAATAATTGAGTCATGAAGTCTATTTTGAAAGTCATCTAGAGCTTTTTTACTCACCGAATAAGATGTCCCTTTAATTTTCTTATCGGTAAAGAGGTCCGTATATGAAAACCTCCAACTGTATTTTTCATATGCATTATAAAGGCTTGTACAAGCCCATGGTGTTTTTGTAGTTCCTCTACCTCTAGTTTCAATTTCATATTTATGGTTGAAGGGCGATGGGTTGTCGTCGTGATCAAGCCTTTCAAACCATGCTAAGAAGTCAATAACTTCTGGTTGATTTAAATATTCTGATTTATTCACATGAACTCCAAAGGCTTTAAACTTTTTTAAGCATAGTTGAAAAATTTGTAGTACAAATAAAGCAAAATAGTCGCCGAGAAATGGTTGTGTCAGATTAGTTTACTTTAGGGTTTTAATGTCTTGAATCAGCCCCAAAAGTTCATCTCTAATATCAGTCCAGTGATCGGCAAGGTTGACTGTACATATTTGTACCCTATGTCCGAGTAAAGAATACTCAAGCCTAAGAGTCTCTTTAACTGTTGGATAGATCAACATCCCTTCGCATATTTGTACATTGTTTTCCTGGGCTTCAATATTTTTAAGATATGCTAGCAGTTGGTAGAGGTGCCCTGAATGAACTTTTTCAGTGTCATAATAGTTTGATAGAGATTTTCTGTAATATTTAGCATCTATAATAACTTTTTTTTCGCTACTGCTTATTGAGATGTCGGTTTTCATTTGTGGCAAATATTTTAAATCCCCAGGGTTTTGTACACTTGCATGCCAATTAATTTTCTCCTTTTTTATAATTAGGTCTGGTCGTTCTGTTTGATAAAATTTAAAGAGGAACTCTTCAAAGACTTGAGCCATTTTTAGTTCGTCTTGAGTGAAATCTTTAAATCGATACTGACCAGTTGACTCATCAATATAAATTGAGTTGAAGATTAACTCACAAATATTTAATAGAAAACGGTAATACCTGGCATTGCTGTTTAATTGAATTCTTCTAAATAACGCTTTGTTCAACAGCGGCAAGTCAATACCGCTCATTTCACGCGCCAGCACTCTAAGTTGTTGTTTTAAACCTCCGTCAATATTTTGTACTTGAGTCAAATTATGAATCGTTGATTTTATAATCTGGTTCGCCAGAATGTTTATGGTGAGTTCATCGAAGCTGCAATGTGCAAGCCCCTGAGGGATCAACATCTTTTGCATTGTGGGGGCAATATTCACACGACCACGAATGCCAGGAATAACCTCTGAGTGCTCTTGATATCCTTTTGCCAAGCCACGACGTAGAAGATGTCGAATACCCTTTATCAAAACAAAGGCATAAAGATCTACATGATCGCTAAAATCAAGGTCGCTCACATCTACAATTTCTGATTCTTCTAGCCTGTTCCAGGAGTAGCACAGAAGGTAGTAGATGTTTTTAATAGGAATTTTACGCATTTCACTAGACAAGTAAGCCATCAATAATCTCTTCAGCTTTCTGTGGTGAATCAAACCAATACTCTTTTATGAGAGGTGCAATCTCAAACTGAATGATCTGTCCATACCAGGCGTTATCATAAATATCATCATGTGGTTTATTGCAAAAGTAGCTATGTCCGATACAGAATCCAGGTCCTAAATTTGCCGTATCCTTTGCAATCTGGTCGTTTAATGCAGTCATTTTATTTGAAACAAGCGTAACAAATTCTTTTTTAGCGCCGAGGTTTAGTAGGTGTTGAGTAAAACCTTCACTTTCGAATTCTGGTACAAGATCAATAAATGCGAATCGCCTTCTTAACGCATAATCGACCATAGATAAAGAGCGATCAGCTGTATTCATTAAGCCAATCAAATATAAGTTCTCGGGGATGTAGAATCGTTCGTCAAGACTCTGACTGTAAGTCAGTGGTACTTGCCAATCAGGTCCACGCTTATCAGACTCAATTAATAACATCAATTCACCAAATATCTTACTCAGATTACCTCGATTGATCTCATCGATTATAAAGAAATAAGAACATCGTGGATTATTAATTGCTTTATCGCAAAATTGCTTGAATAGACCATTTTTTAGCTCAAAATTGTTATTACCTGGGCGATAACCCTGCACAAGGTCTTCATAAGAATAAGATTGATGAAATTGAATCATTTCCAAGCATGACTTATCTTTAATACCCATAAAAGCGTAAGCAAGTTGTTTTGCGATAAATGACTTGCCTACACCTGGGGGCCCTTGTAGTACGATGTTCTTTTTAGTTTTGAGTAAGCTTAAAATACTTTCAATTTTACTTTGATCAAGAAATACTCCAAACATAGCCTGTTCTACGGTAATAGTTTCAAGTAACGTATCAACTGTATTACCTTGGCTTTCAAATTTATCTGGCTTAGCTTCACGTACATCTGCTGATTTACTATTAGATGATATTGGTTCTAATTTTTTATTTTTGGAGTGAGATATTACATCATCTAAGGGCGATAGATACCAATCAAGATTTTTAGTAGCGAATTTTTTTTCTTGAGCGAGTCGAATTTTGGCTAATTGTTGATCGCATTGGATGGCGGATAGCCGGCGTATATCTTTGGTCGAAAGATTTGAAAAAATCTTTATAAATTTAGATCGATCAGTGTTACTAAAAATTCGTTCGTACGAATCAGGATGTAGCAGGTGTAACAACATATGACGAAACTGGCGGTTGTTATTTTCTGGTACTTGTTCACACCATTTTGCTAAAGACACGCCATCGTTTAATAGACGCTCACGATCGACTTGATCTAGATTCATCAAAGTTTTGAAGAGTAAAATACAATATTTAAGTTCTCTCCATTGATAAATGCTGTAGCCTTGGCCTGCACCGCCTATTCCTGCTAATGATTGATCACTAAAAACGATGCTGTTTATTGGTGAGTTTTTACCTGCTGTGGCAAGAATAAATGTGATATTTTCTCGTTTTGTTGGTGCTTTTATATTGCTTGGACAGAGTGATATTACCCATAGTATCTCAGCACATAAGATTTTGGCCTCATTGGTAACGCTATGCAATTGAAGTTTAAGCTTATCTAAGAAATTGCCTTCACTGAAATCCAAGTTATCAACATAGTACTTGTTAAGTTGTTCAATATTTTTACTTGTCCAAATTTGGCCAAATCCGAATACCGATTGGTTCTCAAGTAGGCATGTTTGCTTCCAATACTCGGCTGCATCAAGCACTGGTTGAATCGATTTACTTCCGCAGTATCTGCTCATATTTATACCTGTAATTGAATTCACTTGACGCTATGTCTAGATGTCTCTTTGCCGTCTATTTTTGCAATTGCTGGTATAACCTAATTCATTGGATTATATGGGACTTTACTGTATATTTCTATTCAAACTTATAGTCTCATTAACGCTGTGTAGTGAGTGTTGCAATTTTTCGCCAAAACAAAGTACCAGCCCATACCGCAATAGATCTATTATAAGGATATCAAGTGAGTCAAAAGTTAACCTTGGCACGATTAGAAAGCCTACTCCTCACCGCATGTGATGACCTACGTGGCAGTATGGATGCCTCTGAGTACAAAGAATACATTTTTGGCATGCTGTTTTTGAAGCGTGCAAGTGATCTTTTTGATCAGCGACGGGCTGAGCTCAGTGCACAGCTTACCAAGCAGGGTATGGCTGAAGCAGATATTGCTATTGAATTAAATGATCCAGATAACTATTCTGGTAAATATTTCTATGTGCCACCTCGTGCCCGATGGAATGAGCCTTGGTATGATACACAAGTTGAGAATGACGAAAAGGTTGAAGTTCGACGGCCAGCATTAAAGCATGTGAAAGAAAATGTGGGTACAGCTTTAAACAAAGCGCTTGAGGCTATAGAAGACGCCAACCCTGATGCATTACAAGATGTACTCAAAGGTATCACTTTTAATAAAAAGATTGGTTCGCGTACTCTCGATGACGATACCTTGGCCGATTTTGTGCAAAATTTCGAAAAGATTCCACTCAGAGATGAAGACTTTGAGTTTCCTGACTTACTAGGCGCGGCTTACGAGTGGCTGATCAAATACTTCGCAGATTCGGCAGGCAAAAAAGCCGGTGAGTTCTATACCCCAGAAGAAGTGGTGCGAGTCTGCGTGGAAGTCTGCGACCCTAAAGAAGGGATGAGCGTTTATGACCCAACGGTAGGCTCTGGCGGTATGCTCATACAAACACGTGATTACTTGCGTGAGAGTGGGGGCGACCCGAGTGAGCTATCGCTCAATGGCCAAGAGAAAATTGGTACCACTTGGTCTATTTGTAAAATGAATATGCTCTTGCACGGCATTTCACATGCAGATATTCGCCAAGCAGATACGATCCGTGAGCCACAGCATATGGATGAAGGCAACGAATTAAAACGCTTCGATCGCGTCTTGGCGAATCCACCTTTCAGCCAAAACTATATTAAAAAAGAACTTAAGTTTACCGGTCGATTCCCCGTAATGATGCCTGAAAAGGGCAAGAAAGCGGATTTGATGTTTGTCCAGCATATGCTGGCAGTGCTTAAAGCTGATGGTCGCCTTGCAACTGTTATGCCCCATGGTGTTTTATTTCGTGCCGGTGAAGAGCAACAAGCACGCAAGCACTTTATAGAACGAGGCGTCTTAGAAGCTATTATCGGTTTACCGAGCAACTTGTTTTACGGCACCGGCATACCAGCATGTATTTTAGTCTTGAACAAGGCAGGTGCTGCCGAGCGGGATCATGTATTGTTTATCAATGCTGACCTAGCGTACCGTGAAGGCAAGGCTCAGAACCATCTACGACCTGAAGACATCGACAAGATTATTCATGCGTATCGGGCAGGCCAAGATATCCCAGCTTATGCCCGCAAAGTACCTAAAGCTGAGATTGCTGCAGAAAACTACAACTGCAATATTCGCCGCTATGTAGATAATGCACCGCCACCAGAACCCCATGATGTTCGAGCGCACTTGCATGGCGGTATACCGCTAGTGGAAGTGACCAGCCTAGAACACTATTGGTCGAACTACCCAGGTTTACTAGAAGCTTGCTTTGTACCACGAGATGAAATTTATCTTGATCTCGCACCTGAGATTCAAGCGAAGCGTGCCATTGCTGAATTTGTGGCAACCCATGCGGGTGTTGTGAATCGGCATGCAACATTCATGAATCAGCTTGAATCTTGGTGGGATACTAATGTTCATTTAATAGAGTCTCTGGCGCCCTCAGCAATAAATGGTGTGGTGACGCCTGGTAATGTTTACCAAATGCGCAGCTTGCTGCTCTCAAGCATCGCAAAGGAGCTTTTAAACCAAAACTTACTCAGTGCTTACCAAGTTCGTGGTGCTTTTGCCAATTATATAGCCATGCTCAAAGCAGACTTTAAATCCATCGCCGCCAGCGGTTGGGGGCCGGAGCTAATTCCGGATAATGATATTCTTCAAAGCCAATACCCGGAAGTATTGGCAGAGCAAGAACAGGCCCAATCTCGTTTGGCTGAATTGCAATCCTTGTTCGCAGCTGCAAGCGAAGAAGATTTTGACGATACTGAAGATACCGGTGTACTGCCGAAGGATGAAGTCAAAAACAAGAAAGACGCACTTAAAACTGCTAACGCCGATTGGAAAGCCCAACTTAAATTAGTGAAAGAACTGGCAGGCACTATTTTTACAGAAATTAAAACGGCAGGACTACTGCCAAAAAGCGCAAAGAATGCCTTCTATTGTAAAGATGGTTTAACTCAAAAAGAGCCCATTTTTGACAATGGCAAACGCATCTTAGAATTAGCCAATCAAGTCAATTTTAGAACGGAATATGCAGAGCAGCTAAAAGAAAACATTGCCAGTGGTAAGTTGAATTTAGATCAAGCTGATGCGATTACACAAAGTTTAGAACGACATAAGTTGCTTGAAGATGAAGAAAAAGGGTTGCGAGCTACTATTAAAGGCATTGAAAATAAGCGGGATGAACTGGTTGCTGCCGCTCGCATGAAGATTACACCAGAGCAAGCTCGAGAAGTTATTCTTGAACGGCTCAAGAAAACGCTTTTGGATATTTATCAAGGTTACCTTCGAGCAGACCAACGTGCCTGTATTAAAACAATTGAAAATCTCTGGAATAAATACGCGGTGACGGCTAAGGATATTGAGGCAGAACGTGATGCAGCTTCAGTGCGGTTGACAAAATATTTGAATGAACTTGGTTATAGTCGAAAAGACTATACGAGTTTCGAGTTTCAAAAACACTCAGGGGTAACTAAGTCATGTTAACCACTGATGTAGAATGGCGTGAAGAAGTTTTGCTTAACTTGGCTGATTTTCACAATGGTGCTGCTTTCAGTTCTAAAGAATGGGCTAAAGAGGGTCTTTCAATAATACGAATTGAGCAAATAAATAATCCAGAATCAGCGACTGATTGCTATGGCGGATTCGTTTTTGCTAAAAATGCAATAGATGCTGGTGATTTGATTTTTTCCTGGAGTGCGACATTAAAAGTTGTTATTTGGTCGCATGGGCCTGGGGTGCTAAATCAACATTTGTATAAGGTTGTTCCTAAAAAAGATATTAATAGATTTCTATTAAAACACATATTAGATTTCCATATGGATGGTCTGGCAGGGCAGTCACAGGGCTCTACTATGAAGCATGTTACTAGGAAAGAGCTTTCTCGTTATAAAGTGAATTTCCCCGTAGCACTTAACATACAAAATAAGCTTGCTTCAATCCTCCAAACCCTCGACCAAACCATCGAAAAAACAGAATCCCTCATCAAAAAATACCAACAAATAAAAGCTGGTTTAATGCACGATCTTTTTACCCGTGGGGTGACCCCAGATGGCAAGCTTCGTCCTACTCGTGAAGAAGCCCCGGAGTTGTATCAAGAGACGGCGATAGGGTGGATACCGAAAGAGTGGGGGTTAGAATCAATTTTGGAGTTAAAAGAGTCTTTAGTCGATGGACCATTTGGTTCAAATTTGAAGACAGAACATTACGTTGTTGAGCCAGGAGTTCGTGTTGTACGACTGCAAAATATACAAGCTATAGAATATAATGACGGTGATAGAGCTTATATTTGTGAAAAGCATGCAATTTTTTTACAAAGAAATAGAGTATTTAGTGGAGATATATTAATCGCTGGACTAGGAGATGATAAGTATCCTGTTGGTCGTGCTTGCCTCTATCCTGAAGGTGTTTCATCAGCGATTAATAAAGCAGATTGTTTTCGATTACGGTGTATTCGCGATAAAATGATCAACTCTTTCTTGATGTATTTTTTTAATACATCAACGATTAGAGGGCAGATTCAAAAATATGAACAAGGTGTTACTCGGCCCAGAATTAATCTAGGAAATTTGAATCGCATTTTTGCGATTAAGCCTACGATAAAAGAGCAAACTTTAATTGTAAATAAAGTTAATGTTGTTCAAATGCTTATTAAGGTTGAAATTTCAAAATATGAAAAACTTAAAAAACAAAAAGCTGGTCTCATGCACGACCTACTCACCGGCAAAGTCCAAGCCAACATAAATGAACCTGAGGCTGCTCATGTCTGAATACACGGAAGTTGAACAACCTTTTTTCAATCAACTCACTGGCCTGGGTTGGCTTTGCGTAGACCAAGGTCCTGATATTCCCCATGATCCAGTCAAAAGTTTGCGCCAGAACTTTCGGCAATGGATTCTCCCTGAAGTTTTTGCTTCTTCAATTTCTTTGATTAATAGAACCAATGAAGGCGTTGAGTGGCTGACTGCAAAGCAACTGCAAGATTTATATGATCAAATCCTGCGTCAACCCAATCGTACATTACTAGAAGCCAATGAGGCCGTTCTAAAACTGTTGTTTAAAGCTCAAGTCGATGTCAACGAAGTGACTGGTGAGCAAGACCCAATTGTGCAGCTTATTGACTTTATCCATCCAGAAAACAATACCTTTCATGCCATCAACCAATTTCGGATTGATACCCCTGGTTGTGTTAAGCAATTTATCATTCCGGATATTGTGTTATTCGTGAATGGCCTGCCTTTGATCGTAGTGGAGTGCAAGAAAGGTGGCCCTACTTGCGCCAACCCAATGGTCGAAGCATATGAGCAGTTACGCCGTTATATGAACCAGCGCCAGGCCACACATCTGCAAGGCTTAAAAGAAGGCGAGCCAAAGCTGTTTCACACTAATATGATGTTGATTCGAACCTGTGGCCTGGAAGCTGATTACGGCACTTTTACTTCTGGTATTGAGCATTTTTTTCCATGGAAAACCCAATGGCCAGAAGAAGATGCCACTGCCAAGGGGTTGAATCAGCAAGAGCAGCTGATTCGAGGCATGTTGAATAAAACGAATTTACTGAATATGTTACGTACATCTACCTTGTTTATGGATACTGATGCTGGGCCTCGCATTAAAGTGGTCTGTCGTTACCAGCAATTTCGCGCTGCCAATAAAATTATGCAGCGCTTGCGCAATGGTGAAACAGCCCATGATAGAAGCGGTGTTGTTTGGCATACGCAGGGCTCAGGTAAAAGCTTAACCATGGTTTTTGTGGCGAGAATGCTACGAGCTTCAAAAGACTTAAACGATTATAAGATTCTACTCATCAATGATAGGGTTGACCTTGAAGATCAACTGGCCCAAACAGCAACCTTGATTGGGGGGCGGGTGAACACCATCGAGAATACCCAGGCCTTACGCCGGGATCTCAGCACCGACAGCTCCGATGTCAATATGGTCATGGCCCACAAGTTTCAACAGCGAGATCAAAGCCTGCCACTCAAAGTTGCAGAAGCTCTGGGGACCTATCAAGTAATGCCATCAAACAAAACCTTTGGTGTGGTTAACGATTCAGATCGTATAGTGTTAATGATTGATGAGGCTCATCGTACTCAAGGCTCAGACCTTGGCGATAATATTTTTGAAGCCTTCCCCAATGCAGCCCGCCTAGCCTTTACTGGTACGCCGCTTATTACTGACCGCCATGGTGAGAAGAAAACCCATAAACGCTTTGGCGCGTATATCGATACCTATCGCTTGATGGATGCAGTGAATGATGGCGCCACTTTACAAATTCTCTATGAAGGTCGAACTGCTGATACAGCGTTGAATGATAAACATGGTTTTGAAACAGTTTTTGAAAATTTATTTAAAGACCGCACTAAAGAAGAGCTGTTGGCGATTAAGAAAAAATATGGTGCTACTGGTGATATTCAAGAAGCGCAAGCTCGAATAGACGCTATTGCTAAAGATATGGTGAATCATTATATAGAGCACATACTCCCTAATGGGTTTAAAGCCCAAGTTGTCTGTCATTCGAAGCTGGCAGCGGTGCGTTATCAGAAGGCAATAGAAAAGGCTTTGGCAGCTCAAGTGGCTCAATTACAAACTGCTCAAGTGCCAAATATTGAACTGATTCTACAAATTACATTTTTAAAAGCTGCAGTCGTTATTTCAGGGGATGGTACCAATGAAGCGGCCTACATTACCGAGGTACGCAAACAAACAAAAGCTTTGAACGCTGTTGATAATTTTTGCAAGTCATTTGATTTTGAAGACCCAGATAAAACAAATACAGGTATCGCTTTTTTAGTCGTGTGCGATATGCTTTTGACCGGTTTCGATGCGCCCATTGAGCAAGTTATGTACATTGATAAAAAAATCAAAGAACATACTTTACTGCAGGCCATCGCGCGGACAAATCGAGTTAAAAAAGGTAAAAGCCGTGGCTATATTGTTGATTATATCGGTTTAACAGAAAATTTAACTGATGCTTTAACGCTTTATGCCGCTACGGATGAAAAGCAAGAGCTCGCCTGTGGCCTTAAAAATATCATTTCAGAAATGCCAGTTCTTGAAGAACGATACCAACGGTTGCTGCAATTATTTGCTTTGCACAAAATCGCTAATATTGAACAATTTTCTCAAGGCACACTGCCTTCAGTTGAGACAGATGCAGCAGTTGTACATGAAGCGGTTAAACTGCTGAAGGATGAAAAGATTCGTGCAGATTTTGATGTATATTTGAAAAAATTCCTCATGAGCCTTGATATTATTCTACCTCACCAAGCGGCCAACCCTTATCGTATACCAGCAAAGCGTTTTGGCTATATTTTGCGAGTAGCTAAAGAGCGTTACAAGGATACCAGCATAAGTCTTGGAGATGCTGGTGAAAAAGTGAGGAGCCTTATCAATGAGCACTTAGTGAGCTTAGGCATTAACCCAAAAGTGCCGCCTGTAGAGTTGTTGTCGCAAGATTTCATAGAAAAACTGAATCAAAATGCGGCTGGGAATGCTGAAGCCAAAGCCAGTGAGATGGAACATGCTATACGCAAGCATTGCACCGTCCATCACGATGAGGACCCTGCCTTTTATAAGAGTTTATCTGAAAAGGTCGAAAATTTAATTGATCAACATCAAGAAGAATGGGGCAAATTGGCGCAAGCTTTGGAAAAACTCCGTGAAGAAGCTATTGCAGGCCGTAAAGCTGGTGAAGAAGGGATGAGCAAAGAAGCGACGACCTTCTATGAGCATATCGCCAATGAAGCTTTTCCGGATGGCAACGTGCCTAGCAATGCTAAGGCAAACATGAAAGTGTTGATGGAAGCCATTGTTGAAACCCTGCAAGAGAGTATTGGCAGTATTGATTTTTGGAATAATGCCGATAAGCAAAAACAAATTCGAAGTAAAGTCAAAACGGCATTAACTATGGCTGGTATTAATGAGCTGAAAAATAATCGAGAACGGGTTGCCATTGAAATTATGAAACTTGCAAAAAATCGCCATGATGAATTGTTGCAAGGCATGGAAAAAGGTCGTGAGCTATGAATACACGCAAAGTTCGAGATATTGATTATCAGCTTATGCCAGGTACAAAGCGTTCAACCACTGATATCGTCATAGAGCGAGATGGCAACATTGTTGTGAGAGCTCCTGAAGGTTTCACAGATGAGCAAATAGACGCGGTTGTTGAAAGCAAGAGAATGTGGATCTACCGAAATCTAGCTGAGTGGCGAGATTTAAATGCAACGGCTGTAGTTCGTGAGTGGGTCAATGGTGAAACCTTTTTATATCTAGGCCGATCTTATCGTTTGTCATTGGTAGCTGGGCGAGATTGTGATCTTAAACTCTATGAGGGTCGGTTTTGTTTGAATCGTAAACTCATTGAAACTGGTGGCCCAGCCGCTGCACAAAAGGCCTTTGAAGATTATTACACAGCTAAAGGTCTGGTTCGTATTCAAGAACGGGCTGAGTATTATGCTCCTAAGGTTGGAGTTATACCCAGTGCAATAAAAGTCAAAGATATGGGCTACCGCTGGGCAACCTGTTCAGCTGCCAATGTTATTACTTTTCATTGGAAGTGCATGATGGCTCCCCCCAGAATTATTGATTATATTCTGGTGCATGAACTTTGTCATATGCATGTAAAAAATCACTCAGATGCTTTCTGGAATGAAGTCGATAAAATCATGCCTGATTATCGTGAGCGCAAAGAATGGTTGAAACGCAATGGTGCGGGGCTTGATTTGTAAGGCTTCGCCTTTAGCGAGATGAGGGAAAATGGACCATCAAATTATAAATTAAAAGATTCCACAAGAGAGCGCTACTATGCTGGACTTTCCAAAAATCAACGGGTTCTCTCACGGTCAAAGACAGTCTTTCGAAGAATTTGTGTGTCAGCTGGCTGATGTGGTCAAGTAAAACTGTACACTTTGATAGAAATAATTATGCGACTTGTTTAAGTTTATTAAGACACATCATAGATGTGCTGTTAAAAGCATGCAAAAGTGTAAAAGCAAAGCGGCTTTTTCTATGGTTAGCTTAGCGACACAATTATCCTTGGTTTAATAAGTTGGTGAAAAGTGATTATAACTTGGGTGCTGGCAAGTGCGTGATTGTTAAAAAAGGCAATTTGAATCAAGAGTATTTAATTACAGTGCCAACACATATGGGGTCAAATACATAAATGCAGAGAACTAATAGCTATTACAAACAAGTTCAGCTTTTAATTCAAGTATTCCCTTTTGTTGCCAAAGAATGCTGTTTTGCCTTGAAGGGTCGTACTGCTATTAATTTTTTTGTACGTGCTTTTCTTCGCTTATCTGTGAATATTGATTGAGTTTATTTGCCGATACAATCTCGAAACGAAGCACTTTAAGACATTAAAAATTCATTAGATTCAATTAGTGTAGATCTCAAAAATACCTTAAGCCATCTTAAAGTCACTCAAGCTTACAAATCAAAACCCGATGCTTTGCGCTTGATTGTCGCCCAGCAAGGGGTACAAATTAAAATAGAGCTTTCAGATTACTCCTCCAACTGGCTCGGTTACGTAATCATTGGCTCTCGTTTGCTTGAGATATTCAAGATGCACTTAATGTAGTCCCTCAAGTGGATTAATGTACTACGTTGATCTTTTTACTATATGCGCTTGTAATCGTTCAGCAGATTAATGCCCGATTTCTCGTTGATATCCGTCCAGCGACAGCCTTCAGGTAGGGGATGTTTCTTTAAAGTGCCAGCCTCAGTGTTTTCATGCACCATCTTAATAAATAAAAGCAGCACGAGTTCAGAAACATAGTCGCTGTAATTAATACCGTCATCACGAAGTACATCACAGAGGTTCCAGAGTTTTTGGACGATATCATTATTGGTCATGTGTATTCCTAATAGGGTGGTTTTTTAATGAGGTTAATCCTGATTTAAAATATCAATATAAGCGGTATAGGCAAAGATGCGATTGCGTTTTTGGCCTGTAAGTTCGCGCACGAGTGCTAATTCTGGTTGCGCTAATTTATCCATTATTTTCCCAGCAGTAGCCGCGGTAATTCCGCCGTATTTCACGAGCGTATTGATATTCGCAATAGGGTATTCAAATAAAACATCCAATATTTGTTGCGCAGATGGAGCCATACGGCCTAAGCCACTGAGCAATGCGCGATGTGTTGAGCGCAAGGTGTTCAGCTGTTGAGCCATACTCACAGCATGTGTTGCTGTTTGTGTCACTGCATCCACAAAAAACAGCAACCAGCTTTCCCAGTCACCGGTCAGGCGTACCTGCTGTAAGCGATCGTAATAGACTTGTCTGTGTTTTTTGAAAAAGACAGACAGATACAGTAGGGGTTCGCTTAACACTTTTGCATCTACCAAGATTAATGGAATGAGCAAGCGACCTAAGCGGCCGTTGCCATCCATAAACGGATGAATAGTTTCAAACTGAACATGGGCCAACGCAGCTTTAATTAATGGGTCAGTGGCTTCTGGAACGTCATTGAGGAAACGCTCAAGCTGCGCCCAAGCGTTTTCTAATTCGTTGGCCGGTGTTGGCACGAAGGTGGCTTCATCCGCACGATGTCCGCCAATCCAAACCTGATTTTTTCGAAACTGGCCTGGTCCTTTGCTCATGCCTCGACCAGATGTCATCAGTGCTGCATGGATTTCGGTGAGTAACCGAAAAGTAATTGGCATACCTTCGCGTATTCGCCGTAAGCCAAGCTCTAATGCGCTGACATAACACGATACTTCTTGCACATCATCCATTGGCACACCGGGCAGGCCTTCCATCTCGTATAACATTAAATCGCTCAAAGAGGATTGCGTGCCTTCAATTTGAGAAGACATAACTGCCTCTTTACGGACATAGCTATACAAAAATAAACGAGCATCTGGCAGTAGGGTACTGATGGAATCAAGACGGCCAAGTGCCAACATGGCTTGGTTAATACGGCTTTGCAGTTTGCTATCTAGATGAAGCGGGGGTTGGGGTGGTAGCGCTGCTGGTATAAATGCTTGGCATTGAACACCGCCTGCGATACTGGCCACATATTGACCTGTGATGCCTCGTTCCATGGTATCCCTTGAGGTGAGTTGGTTTTAATAGACCAAAAAAATGGCGTGTAGCGCGCACGCTTATAAATACATTAAGTTAAAATAACAGTGGCTGCTAATTTAACTTAATCCTTAAACTAAAACAAGGGCTCGGCTTGTTTTAGTTTAATTATTCATAGGCCTTACTAAGGTCTATCATCCCGCACTTGCCCAAAGGGTTGTATTCAGTGTTTCAAGGACTGTATCAAGTTGATTTTTAAAGATTTTATTAAGCTGCTTCGCACCACCTTGTTCACCAAAGCGGTCGTTCACGAATTCCCGGTCGAGAATCACTTCACGTACCAGTTGACTGGCTAAACGTTCAAGCCACTTACGCTGTGCGGGTAACCAGTTGTGATTCTGGTAGATATGTTGTATCGCTTGGTTCACGCGCTGTTCGAATGGTACTAAAGCTTCGTCCAGAGCGGCGCGGCGGATATGGCCAATGATGCTGGCTGCGATATCTTGGTTGGTTTGGTTGCTGCGCACAGCACTTTGAAGTTTGGCTTCTGTGTAACCAGCGTTATCGAGCAGTAATTTAATTTCTTTCAATTGTTCTCGAATGAGGTTTTGATGTGGTCAAGTAAAACTGTACACTTGAATAGAAATAATTCTGCTACTTGTCCAAGTTTATTGAGCCACATCACTACTAAAAGAACTGAGAGGTAGTGAAAACTAAGCTATATTAGTCATTGAGTAATAGGATTATTAGAAGTAAAGACGTTGTAAAACGTCTCAAAGCAAGAAAATGGTGGAGGCGGCGGGGATTGATGTCTGATATTAAATTATTGAATATAATAAATATTTATTAGCGTTTGTTGTGGCGTTGTTACTACCTATGGTGAAAAAAAGTGTTTCCTTTTTTACAATTGAACTCGCGTCCACTAATCATTTGATGACTTATCGGTGGCACCATTTCAAATCCAGATTTCAGCAAGTGCCTTAACACTCCCAATGGCATTATCCCAGCCAGCAGGAGTTCTGTGATAAACGAGTGGACCGATAAATTGATCGTACCGCTTTCTGTGCTGAGTCTGGTTTAACAAAATTGATAAACCATATCGAAGCTCGCCTTTGGGGTCTGCTCTAAACTCTTTGTGGTTATTTGAAAATTTCTGATCAATCTCTATGACTTTTTGAACCATAGGTTTAAGCGTTTCTGGAGAATTCAATGCTTCAAATAAAAGATGTAGGTCATACACATGTCGAACCAAGGTTTCATCATCAGCATGTAGATTATTATTACGTGCAAAAGCAGCGGTCCGACGGAGCAAGCATATGAATTTCTCGCAGGCGGTAGAGCCAACAGTAACGCAATCCATGGCTTGAACTTCAGGTGGCTGTTAAAGTGACTTTGCATACAGTGAACTTAGCGCAAATTCTTTTGCTGGTTCAAGCAAGGTGGATTCAGTTAATTCAAGCTGTAAGTGAGGTCTAAGAGCTTCAGAATGGTCAAAGCTTTTAGGATATTGAATTAAGAATTTCAGGTGTCTGTATTCATTTGTTATTGTTGGTTCATCTGCAAGCTTAAACACATCTGAGTGCTGAATTGTGTTGACTATCAATTGATGGATTGCTTTTCTTAAGTGCTTTTGCTGATTTTTAGAGAGTTTTAATGTGCTTTGTGTTGGCACTATTTGTAAATCGATATCTTCCGACATTCGAAATGTGTTTTGATGGGCTTTTGCCAGGCAGGTGCCACCTGAAAAAATAAGCGAATAATCATCACAATTGAGTTCAGATATGATTCGCAGTAAGTGCGTTGCCCAATAGTCTTTCTCCACAATAGCTGGGCTACTTATATTTAAAGCATCGGCGACATCTGCAAATAGTGAAGAGTCTTTAATTATCATCAATAGCTTAGGACTTGAAGCTGAAACTTGTCAGTTCCGATCTTACGGTTAAAGCGCTGCTGTACCTTAACGGCTGCATTTGCAGGAATCTGAGTTGAACCTGATTGATAGGCTGTGACAGCATCAGAAGGTGCCCATTGAACGCCCAATCGGTTCAGCGCCGCTGTTGCAACTTGGGTGAACCCACCAGGGGCGGCGAGCATAGGTTGGCCGGTAATTCTATTTGGTCGAGCTTTTGCATAAACACCGTAGCCAACTTTAATCAAAGCACCTTCTGAGGTGAGCTGGCGTAAAGCTCGACCGACTTGGTCGTAATCACCAAGCTTTGTGAAATCTGAACGCAGAAAAATCTCTCGTCGTGAACGAGATATTTTTTGCGCTATTTTTGATTTCAATCCTAGACGTGGCATTTGAAAAACCTCTTTGGTAAGTATCTATTCAATATAGCAAAAGAGCAGGGGATGCGTCAATGCCAAAATACGACACTTTTATATTGTTATGTATATGATAAGTATCTGTTATGAAAGGTTTATGTGGGGATATTTGTCGTATTTTTGCATGCAATTTATATGTAGATAAAAGAGAGTGATATGTGTAATAGCTAAATGGGTTGGCTTCGGAGTGCTAGTAACATTATGGGATTCTATAGTTAAAGTTGACCCCCTCAACCTTTCGTATGGAATCCTACATGTAAAGTTGAGCCCCTCAACCTTTACTATGGGATTCAGTTTGAGCAAATTTGTATCAGTCTACCTCAGTGGAGGGCGGCAGTTGCCGAGAGAGTAGCTCATGCTCTCGCTGTAGTTCTTGACGAAGCTCTTCTTCGCTTGGTAGTACCAAGCGGTATTTGCTGGCGAATAGATTTTCGCTTTCATTCAATACAGAGTACTTAGCCACGGATTCATCCTTGCTACCACAGAGCAGTATGCCAACAGTCGGATTGTCTGTCTCACCCCTTCGTAGATCATCATACATGCGCACGTACATGTCCATTTGGCCAATATCCTGGTGAGAGAGGTGGGTTGTCTTTAGATCTATCAATACAAAACACTTCAGAATATAGTTATAGAACACCAAATCGATATAAAAGTCCTGAGTTTCAGTACTGATACGTTGTTGTCTGGCGACAAAAGCAAAGCCTTTGCCCAACTCAAGCAAAAACTGTTGCAGCTTATCCATTAGGGCCTGCTCAAGGTTTGATTCTAGTAATCGACCAGTATCAGGTAGCCCAAGAAATTCAAGCATGACTGGGTCTCGAACAAAATCACGGCTTGTTGGCGCCTCTTGATCTTGAATTTCTTTACGGTCCTTGGCGAGAGTTTTGGTCTTATCTTTGCTGGATAAGAGGCGCTCGTAGTAGAGTGAGCTTATTTGTCTTTCAAGTACGCGCGTACTCCAGTTTTGTGAAGCAGCTTCTTGCATATACCATTCGCGAGCCTCGACGCTATCTAAGCGAGTAAGCAGCCGGTAATGTGTCCAACTCAATTCGTGGCGCAGTGCGCCACATTTTTGAAATGCCTTATAAAACAGCCGCATAGCTCTTAAATTAGAAGCATCAAAGCCTTTACCAAATTCAGCCGTCAAGGTTTCAGCAAGGCTGGTTAGGAGTTTCTTACCATATGTGGCTCTATTTTCCCCAGATTGTTCGAATTCAACAAGATGACGCCCAACATGCCAATAGGTTTGCACTTGAACTGAGTTCACTTGCCGAACTACTTGCAAACGGGCATTCTGGATCAGTTCACGAAGGTTATTAGTGAAATCTTGAGGTAATGGGTGTATTGGCTTAGTCATTTTTTACCTTTTTTATAGTACTGTTATTTACTGTCATTAAATACTTTATACACGTCATGTTTTGGGTTTTAAGCTTACACTCAATCCCATACTCTAATTTTAAAGTGCTGGCAATGTCATCAGTAGGCTCAAAGCTGACTTGTACGCATTGCCCGTCACCAAAGCGTGCGACGTTAACACCTCTAAATGGAGCTGTATATACTTCAATGCCATTAATATGACGTAGGTAGCGGTTGTCTTTATCTGTTTCTTTGGTAAATTCGTACGGTAGCTCTATATCGCTTGTAAAGGGGTGTCTATGTGCTTTATTAATCAGTGTTACAAGTTCTGGTGAACCCACGATGAGCACTGGTGACAGCCCTTGATCTTGAATTAACTTACTGTCCTTCACAACATGAGATAAAAGTATCTCAGGATCGTCAAAATCATGTTCTTTCCAACGAATTGTGCTTTCGATTTTTTTAAAAACTGTTAAAGAAACTTGTAGCCGCAACTGTTTTTCGAGCCAATCATCCATATCAATGAGACGATTCATGCCTAAATCTTTGGATACCTCTTGCTTCGGAAAAGCTCCGATATTGTATGATATTAGACTTGATTGTGAAGGTGCAATGTATTCAATACCATCAAAAAAAGAAAGAGGCATGGGGCCGGTCATTAGGTTGAAATTATGACCTGTTGCAAACCTTCCAAACTCTTTTAACGCTTCGTCATCAATTTCAGAGTCTTGAATTTGTGTCGTATTCGTCACTTCTAATTCAGAGACTAAATGAGTAATAGATTTGGAAAAATTGTCTAGTCTGTTTTGACCTGCATCTTCACTTAATCTGAAGTGTGCACATACTAAAGAAATTATGTCATCGTTTACTTGTTGAAGCCTTTTAAGCTCACGAATAGCTTGATCTCGGTCATTAGCTGTCAAAGCATCAGATTTTAAGAATGTAAGCCATTTTCGATCAGGTTGAAATTCATTAGAGGAAAAACCAATGCCAAAAACCTGAAAAAATTGCAGTGTATATCTGTCTTTATTGGTACCCCAACGAGTATAAATACGTCCAGATATCATGCTTGGCCAATTAATATTGGCGTACTTGTCGAGAAAATGATCTAAAGTTGGAGGATAGGTTCGAAGGTCACCCCATAACTCTAACTGTCTTAAGTATGCGGCAATAATTTGTTGGGGTCTGTTGATCGAAATACGGTTTGTCGTTTTGTGTCCAGAATCTTCGAGAGGGCTTTGACCGTTTAAAAGGTGCTTAATAAGCGTAATGTTTTCACCGGTATGTTGATTTTGTTCGGTCTTTTGAGTTGAACCAAGAATATATGCAGCTGCCAGGCAACGTGTGTCAATCCATAAGTTTCTTAAAGCAATAGCTTGGGCTTCATTCTTTAAGAAATCAGAACCTTGGGTAATATGTTTGATAAGTTTATGGTCTTCGGAGTGTTTTAAAGTGGATTCTGTAATAACTTCATGGCAGCATTGATATTGAATAAAGCTATTATTTTCAATTGAAAATATTTTATACCAGTGAAGTAAAGTGTCAACGGCCCAAAGATTTGCATCAGCATTATTATGCTTGATTGAATAGATAAGCATGCAGCTTGTGTTAAGCAGATGTCGTTGAAGAAGATAAAAATCATCAGAAGTCTCGTTCTCGTTCTCAGGTTTGAGTAGGTATTTCCAGTTTTCCCAGGTACCGATGAAGTATTTGACAGAACTTTGCCCAATCATTGTATCGTTATTATGCTGCTTAGTTTGACTCCAGGGCTATCTCATGAAATTTGCCAATAAAATATCATCAATGAAATCATTTTCCCATCCAGCCATTTTACGCATGGCCTTATAGCTCGTTCGAGGTAGGCCTGACTTCATCGTTTTAAGTAAATTCAAAGTAATCCGACGCAAGGTGGCCATATTTTCTGGCGCATTACCTTTTAGATATTTGGCAAGCATCTTCAGCCAATGAAACGTCCAAAACATAGTGGTTTTTATTCTCTGTAAACCAATGTTTTCGAACGGCTTCATTGGCTTCATCAGGCGTTTATTTTTTGCTGGAAATATAAAATTTACTTTCTACACTTTCGGATTTTTTTATAATTCGAGTGCTTTCAATATTAATAATTGATTCAATCGACTGCCTTTTCTCGTGGCGCTCTTTGAGCCACTCAGTATCAGTGATAATAAAAGCTTGGTGGTGATCTATTCGACCATGACCTTTTACAACTGAAGCTTCGGATACTTTCTCATTTATCGTTTCAGGCCTATTTTTAAAGGCTTCAATATTTTTAGCCTTAATTTCATGAGGTAGCCCTGTGGGTGTCTGTAAGGGGCTTGACTCTTCTTGGCATGGTTTAGTACCACCGTAATAGGTTATATGAGACTTGTGGTGCAACCTATGGTACTAAAAAAGTGGGGCAAAGGTAAACTTTAATGGAATTCAATGGCCTAAGTGATTACTTAAGTCATTGAAATAAAACAGGAAATTGGATATTTATGGATGGTATGAAACAAGAAAATGGTGGAGGCGGCGGGAGTTGAACCCGCGTCCGCTAATGTTACGCCAAGAGATCTACATGCTTAGCTAGTCTATTGAGTTAACCTTTAGCGACCCGGCTAGCAGGGTTGCATCAGGCGAGTCCAGTAAGTTTAGTGTGAAGGCCCTGGAACATGCCCGCACACGATCATATATGTTATGACTGTTAAACTCCCGGCCTATACGCAAGCCAGGTAAACAGGACGCCGGTCGGTTATTAAGCGACCGAAACGGTTATGCGGCTAGCGCATATCCTTCATCAAAATTGTCGTTATTAGCAACTATTTTATTTGCAGCAACTTATTTACGAGATTTGCTACGAAACTCGACATGCACCCAAGGTTTCACGACCAACGTCGAAGCCATGACGCCCCCAGATCTTTAAGCATACGCCTGATGATTACCTTAGGCAACCTTTTTTTGCAAGATCTGTCATAAATTATTCACATAATTGTCACATTAGGCATTTGAAATTGTTTTAATATGACGTGCTTGAATGTATAAACTCTAGGTTTTATGTGAAATTGTGGATGAAATTATGCAGTGTTTGTCTACAACCAACAGTTGTGAATTAGAAGTAAAGGTAAGTAGTTATTATGTTAACCAGTGAAGTCCAAAAATCAGCTGCTGCCTTTGTGTCTCAGCATGATCAAGCTCGCGCTATTTGTCCTTGGCGTACAATTGCCAGTAAACCGGGCGCTTTTACCGGTCAAGCAAATGAGTTCCATAAAGATGATCATTTTTTAGCATCTATTGAACCAAAGACCTTGGCTGAGTCAAAAATGACCGCAGCTCTTAGGCAACCACTCATCTTAGCGCCGGATAACCATACGCAGTTCTTAAAAGCTAAATTGGCCCAAGTGCCAGTGCTCAGTAAGTTTACTGGGGCTTTAGGTGGTTGTTTTCAGGGCTCCTCACAACTTACAGCTGACTCTGATTATAATTTTTATCTACGCAATAATACTTTAGCTAACAACTCAATTAATAAATGTTTAGATTTTAACAAAGACGTAGCTCGCGCAATGGCGCAAGATTTTGTAAACCATATTCGGCACCATGAATTTTTGACTCACGAAGATTTGATTCTCAAAAATTACACTGCGGATGATTATTCGTTGGTACATACTAAAAGTTATGCCAATAAATGTTTTATGCGGTATTTTGATCAAATGAGACAATCTGTGTTTAATGTAATGGACATACATCGATTCTGGAATTACAGAAATGCAGTGCAAACTGAAGTTGAACGTATGGTTGGCCAAGAAATTGCTAGGCCGCTTGAAACCTCAACAAAATTTCCTGAGTGCGCCCGTTTTCCAAAATCAGTCGCTGGTCAAGACTACCAGCGACTGCCCGCTACTCAAATTCGCACGAAAAGCCAAGAAATATATGCCTTATACAATACGCCAAACCCCGCGCAAGCACTTAAAATTGTACAAACCATCGGTCGAAAATTACCTCATGGTGTGCTCGGCCAGGGCAGTGCCGGTAAAGTTCGCGTGGCGGAACATTTAAAAACTGGTGAGTTAGTGGCCGTTAAAAAAATTCGTAGTGAAAAAATAAGTTGCTACGAGTTAAACGCCGCCAGGGCTATACAACCAGCCCCACATTTGATGCAGTTGCTTGATTACTCGGTAACTACCTCCACGCAGCATGACTTATTTAAAAAATCCTATCTTATGTTTGAGCTAGGTTCAACTGATGCGGCCCATACAGTTTTTGATTTAATTTTTAAATATGCAAGTAATAAAGCTAATGCTTTGGCAAGTTTTTATAGCCTTATTACCCAATGCGTTCAAGGTGTCGCCGAATTACACGCCCAAGGATATGCACATAGAGATGTAAAGCCGAGTAACTTTTTTCAAGTAGGCGACACGCTTAAATTAGGCGATTTTACCACTTGTACTGCGGCTTTAAACCCCATAGAGCCGATACCATTAGATTCATTTGGTACCCAAGGATTTCATGCGCCTGAGAAATTCAAACCTCATTTTACAAATCTACCAGTCAAAGAACGTATGATAGCGCTTGATAATTTTGCTTTAGGTATGACGTTAAAAAAAATGCACGCGGTGATGTTAAATGGTCGAGGTGCCAATGGCAAAAAAGATATTGTACGTTTGCAGATTAATCAGCAGACACAAGCTTTAGCGCACTCAAACAGTGAGCTTTTAGGTACTCAAAATTCAACTCAGTATGCAGGCAATACTTTTGACGAGGTGATTGCCCGCTTAATAGATGAAAACCCAAAAAACCGTTTAACAGCCACACACGCTTTGCAACTGCCGTTTTTTAATCGCGGCTATGTTGCTGGCAGTATTCGCTAAATTCACTTAATAATCTATCGGCTCCACTTAACTTGGACTCACCAGAGAGTTAACAATACCACCCCTAAACTCGAAAGTGACTAAACACTAGTGGCAACATTCGCTGCCGCGCCAAAAAATACTCGGCTGATCACTTCTTGCAGAAATTTTAAAAATAAATGATCTTGATCTGGTCGAAAATGCAAGGAATTAGAGTGCCCTATTGCTAATAAGCCAATAGGGGCATGAAAATGTAAGGGGACAACTGCTGCAGAACCAACTGTGTGGGCTTCTGGGAATAAAAATTCAAGGGATTCAGGTCGTTGTGGGCCGGTGATAATATGTTTAGGATTGGTGGCTTGGCCTAGTATTTTTTGGGCAAATTGCGGGGAGGTTTTTTGAAAAAACTGATTGGCTGGTGGCAACTCATGAAACATTGTATCGAATAAATATAAGTGAGCTGCCTGAACACTGAAAATATCAGTGAGGCCTTGTTCTAATTTGTGAATAAGTTGCACCAATTCATGGGTTTCTAGTAGTGATAAAGCCAAGGCAATGGTGTTGTCTAGTAGCGCTTCGTTTTCCATGGCGGTGGTGGTGATAAGGCCAATATGTGCTTCTAGGGCTTTATTTTTTTCACGCAGTACTCGAATTTGATGTTGCATTAAGGGGACAGGGTCGCCCGAAAAGGGTAATAAAATTTCTGCCACAAGTTGTGGGTTGTGCATTAAAAAATCAGGATTTTGATTAATAAAATCGACTACTTGCTGGCCGGTTATATTTGGCTGGTGGGATTTAACCGCTTGACTTTTAGGTTGTCGGTCGCCTGTTGAGTCGGTTGCTTTATGAGTGGTTTTCTTGGGTGTCTTCTGTTGTGCTGGTGGGCGTGTGGTGGTGCTCATAATCTCTCCTTGAATGATTGGTGTGACGTACGAGTAAACGACCAGTATATACTCTTGAGGCGGGGCCTTTCATTGTGAGTTGCTGCTCATGCCATTGAATACTCAGCTCACCACCAAGTAAAATAACTTGCACAGCACCTGGCGCTAAGCGTTCGGTTTCTATAGCTGCAATAGCAGCAGCGCAGGCGCCACTACCACAAGCTTGCGTCTCACCAGCACCTCGCTCTACAACTCTTAATTTTAAAGCTGGTAACTTTAAAGACGATAATTGTAAAGACGGTGATTCTAAAGCCGACTGCTCGGCAGGTTGTTCACTTAAAGGCTGTTGTAGAATCTGCGCAAAGCCTACATTAACGCCTTCTGGAAAGCAGGGGTGGGCTTGTAGGCGTTCGGCTCTTTGAATATCTATAGTCTCAACGTTATCCACAAAAATCACCGCATGTGGGTTACCCACTGACACAATGGTAAAGGTTTCATCAAGATCAGCTAAATAATAAGTATGCTTGCATGCTTCTAGGCGCTGCGCTTGATCTACAAGAAATGGGAGACTTTGCGGTTTAAACTTTGGTTTTGATAAGCAGACTTTGGCTAAACCATCTTCCAGCATAATATGCATAGTATTGGTTGATGTGGCGAGAGTTTGTTCGCTTTTAGTGCACAGCTTTTGATCAGCAATAAAGCGTGCAATACAGCGGGCGCCATTACCACATTGACCAACTTCAGAGCCATCGCTGTTGTAAATTATATATTGAAAATCATGTTTTGGGTCTTGTGGTGGATCAAGTACTAGCAACTGATCAAAGCCAACCCCAGTACGCCGGTTTGCCCATTGTTGCACAAGCTCTGCAGTAATATTAATCGATTGAGATAAACGCTCGATCACCATAAAATCGTTACCAAGACCGTGCATCTTGGTAAAATTTATCAGCTGAAATTTACGTTTGCGACCGTAACGGTTGTCAAAAGTGTGCTGATGTGAATCTGAATGATGCGAGTTATTTGTAGAATTCAAGGTAGTAATGATTCCAGTCCAAGTTGGTCTTCAAAGGTTTCGCGGCGACGAGCCACATGCACATTGGTTTTATCGACCAATAATTCTGCAGCCCGGTTGCGAGTATTATAGTTGGAACTCATACAAAACCCATAAGCACCGGCTGAACGAACCGCGAAATAATCACCTGGCTCAACATGGCCAAGCTCGCGGTCTTTACCTAAAAAATCACCGCTTTCACAAACAGGCCCAACAATGTCATACACTGTGTGTGGCTTATGTGCTTGACTCGCTTTGTCTTTGTCAGCGCTTGAGTTGTCAGAGGTTTCTGTATTCGAGACAACCACAGGAATAATATTTTGCCATGCATTATAAAGTGATGGGCGGATTAAATCGTTCATGGCTGCATCAACTATAAGAAAATTTTTGTACTCAGTTATTTTAATAAATTCCACTTGCGTTACTAAAATTCCAGCATTTGCTGCTATGGCTCGGCCAGGTTCAAGGATAAGTTTAACCGGCGCACCTTGCCATTGGTCCATTTTATGCGCAACTGCAGCTGCAAATTCACTTGGGTGAGGGGGTTGTTCCTTATGATAGGGCACTCCAAGGCCGCCACCTAAATCAAGATGCTCAATATAGATACCTTGCTCGCGCAATTGATCGATCATCCTGAGTAGAATATCTAAGGTTTGTAAAAAAGGCTCAAGCTCAGTAAGTTGTGAGCCTATATGGCAGTCAACGCCGATTGGGTTTAACCACTTCGAGCCATTCATGCTTTGATACAGTTGCATTGCCTGACTTGTGGTAACACCAAATTTATTTTCTTTTAAACCAGTGGAAATATACGGGTGGGTTTGCGCGTCCACGTCTGGATTTACCCGAATTGAAATTGGCGCCACAATACCTAGGCGTTCAGCAACCGCTGCAATACGGGCTAATTCCGGTGCGGATTCCACATTAAAACAAGCAATATTGTGCTGCAAAGCATATTCAATTTCAGCGCTAGTTTTGCCGATACCAGAAAAGACAATTTTCTGTGGGTCAGCGCCTGCAATTAGTGCTCTTTGTATTTCTCCCCCAGAAACCACATCAAAGCCAGAGCCTAAACGAGCTAGTGTCTGTAGTACTGCAAGGTTAGAGTTTGCTTTGACTGCATAACAAATTAAATGATCCCGATCACCAAAAGCGGTTTCAAAGGCTAACCAGTGGCGCTCTAAAGTTGCTTTGGAATAAATAAACAATGGCGTGCCATAATGTTGGGCTAATTGTTTGACTGGAATATCTTCAACATATAATTGGTTGTCTTGATATTGAAAATGATCCATAGCGCAGGCTCCAAAAAAATCTCATTATATATGATGGGGTGGTTAACTCAAAGGCTATTAAGCGCTGTGTTAAAGCGGTGGTGTCGTTGGTGATGTGGGTGAAGTGGGTGAAGTGGGTGATGTCGATGGTGTGGGTGAAGCTGCAGGACTTGGATTAGGTGCTTTGTTCTTTTTATCTTGTTCTTGCTCTTTAGCTTCAGCTTGGCTGCGTTTGTCTTCAACTCTTGCTTTTTCATATGCTTCTTGACGTTCTTCAGCGTTTTTGGCGGCAGAAGTGAGCGGGTCTTGTTCTCGAGCTTTTAAAGATAACTCACTTTTATTGCCACAAGCGGTGACCAAGCCTGAGAGAAGAATAATCATTAAATAAAGACTGGTTTTGTTCCAGAATGACATTGGTTTAAGTCCTTATGGTCGAGCAGGTTAAATGAAGCTTAAAGCTTAGCTATTTTGGCACACTGACTTGTATTTTACAAAGTCTTCTATTTTGCAAAGTTCTATAGATAATAAGCTCATGTAAATGCTATGCTTAATATATCAAAAGGCTATTATGGTTAGCTTAAGTAGTCTCAACAGCAGTCTAAAAGTAGCCTAACGAGCCATAAGCTCTAGAGCAGTTAAAATATGAGGTTTAATGTGAAATTAGTCGATTTACGAGTATTGAAAGTCGTTCGAAGTCCAAGTTTTTTAAAGTTTCAGTTGGCGCTCTGCCTCAGTTTTGTCACTGTACTGCCAGCTTATGCGGCTGGATCGTCTTATGATCGGTCAACCGAGCCAGACGCCGCTTATTATCGATATACAACTCCAGCAGGCAATTCTGAGATGGGTCGCAATGTGCCGCCGGCTTCTGTCAAGTTTGGCTATCAAGTATTAGATAAGCGTATGCGTCTTATTCGTACAGTGTCACCAGCTTTAACTGCAGAAGTTTTAGCTGAAAAAGCTCAAGAGAAAAAACAACAAATGTCCGATGATTTATTATTACAAACTTTTGCCAGCTATGAAGATGCCGAACGGGCTCGGGATCGAAAAATTGCTGCATTAGATGTTATTGTCACCATTAGCGAAGGTAATATTTTACGTTTGAATCTTGAGTATGAAACTTTAGCGCAGATAGCTGCCAATAAGCAGCGACAGGGTAAACCGATCCCTGAGAAAATCCTTAACAATATGGAAAATGTTGAACGACAAATTGTGGATGCTCAAGCTCATATCGCATCAAAAGAAAAAGAAAAAGCAAAAATTGTCGATGAGTACCAGCCAGATATCGATCGGTTAAAAACCTTAGAGGGCGTAACTGATGACAGCATGGATGAAACTGCCAAAGCCTCAAGTCGTTAAGCCTAAGTACAACTAAGCTCGCCGCTTGTAAACCGCTTGCGGTATCTCTTAATACCTCAAAGTATCTGCTAATAAACAGTGATTGAAAAATCTGCAATCACTGGCTCAAGATCAATAGACTATTCAGTTTGCATTTCTTGCTTGCATCATAATTCATTATTGTCCAATAATAGGCAAGTTTATAACCATGACTCATGGTTATTTTTGGCCGCAAATTAAGGAATATTGAATATGCCTCTCAATACTCAAGCTGTAACAACATATTATGGTGCAATTGAAGCTGGTGGAACCAAGTTTAACTGTGCTTTTGGCAATAACCACGATAGTATTTTGGAACAAGTCCGGATTCCAACCACTACTCCAGCCGAAACTAAAGCCTTAGTTGAAATTTTTTTTGATCACTGTATCCAAAAATACGCACCAATGACCGCGATCGGCGTTGCTTGTTTTGGGCCGGTAGATTTAGATCCAAACTCAAAGACTTATGGCTCGATTATACAAACGCCTAAACCTAATTGGTCAAATACCCCAATAACGGCATGGCTAGCCGATAAATATAATGTGCCGGTAGGCTTTGATCTAGACGTTAACGGCGCAGCATTAGGTGAAATTAAATATGGTGCTGGTAATGGCTTGCACAGTATGTGTTATGTCACTATTGGGACTGGTATAGGCGTTGGGGTGGTTGCCAATGGTCAAACCTTAAATGGCTTGTTGCATCCAGAATTTGGTCATATTGCCTTGCATAAAATAGCAGGCGAGGCCGATGGTATTTGTGAGTCCCATGGTAATTGTGCCGCTGGTCTTGCTAGTGGTCCAGCGATTCAACACCGTTGGGGGGCGCCAGCTGAAACCTTCGAGGATGGCCATCCCATGTGGTCTAGCCAAGCCCATTATATTGCAGCATTTTGTAATGCAATTACCCTAGCTTATTCACCCCAACGAATTGTGCTGGGTGGCGGGGTGATGCAATTTAGTTCATTGTTAGCTAAGGTTCAGCAAGCGTTTGCACAAGAAGTTAATGGTTTTTTGCCAGTGTTAGAGCGCACCGGTGGAGTTGAGCAATATATTGTATCACCTGGTTTAAATACCGCATCTGGGGTTGCTGGCGCCTTTATAATAGCTCAAGCTCAAGCCTCTAAACTCATTACCTAATACGGAGCGTGACAATGACAACAGACAACACAGCTGTGGACAGCAACAAAACGGGTCAATCGCCACAACACATCAAAACCATAGTGTGTGTAATTCCGCACGCATCCGATCATCAGATTGGCGCTGACAATGCTGATTCCAAAGCTAAAAATAGTGGAGTAGTGGATGATTTTCTAGTGCAAACTGCAGAGCTTGCTTTAAAATTTAATGCTCGGGTTATTTTGTTTTCAAATGTCTATTCAGTTGCTGCAGAGCTGGATACTTGGCTTAAGGGCAGTTTGTTAAAAAACATGCGCGAAACAATGATTGATAAGCAAATCGACTATGTGGCAGGCCAGACGCACAAGTTGACGCAGTTATTAACTCATTCACAGCCTAAGGTTGGCACAACAGATGCGAGCCAAATAGATGCGACCAACTCAGAATTGGTTAAATCCCATGTGGTGTGGGGAAAATATTTAGATGAAGCTTTGACTGAGCATGTTAATGATCAAGTATTTGGTCAAAATACTATCGATTTAGTGATTAAACCGAGCCCGCATCACTTTTTTGCGACGAGTTTTATGCGTCAGCCTGATGAGTGGCGTATGATTCGTATGCCTGAAATTCCTGTGGTGCTTATACAAGAGCGTTATCAACCGATTAAACGAGTTCTTTTAGCTGTTGATGTGACTCAGCCTGAAACTCCTGTGGATGATGAACCTGCAAATAACGAGCATTCTTTTGCGGCAATTCGCACCGCGCAATACTGGTGCTCTGTTTTGGGAGCAGAATTGCATTTGATGAATGCCTATCCTAGTGCAACTGATTTAATGGCTTATGCACCAGCTGAATGGACTGTACCAGATATTCAAAATACTCTAGCCCAACAACATAGAGAACGATTACAGGCAATTGCAGAGCAAGTGAATTTACCACCAAGCAGTGTGCATGTAGCAGAGGGTCATTTAGCGCAAGGCATTCAACTCGTTGCTCAAAAAATTAATGCCCAGCTGTTAGTGGTTACAAGTCATTGCCGCTCTGGTGTGCCTGGGTTTTTTATTGGCAATTCAGCGGAAACTTTACTTGAACACACGCAACGAAATATTTTGGTGCTTAAGCCAGTAAATGCTGCATAAGATCTTGCTCTAAGCTCGCAAATAATGAGCTAAATTTAAATTAACAGTTATAATTATTCAAGTGTCGTATTTTTAAGCGACTGCAGTTATACGACGCATTAGAGCTCTGACGTGTTAATTTAAATCCGGGGTCGATCTATTCATGGGTTTTTTAAGTGTTTTTTTTATTTTTTTCTTTGGCGTTCTTTGTACTTTTGTGGCGCTTTATTTTAATGCGTTTCATGCATTTGATCTTTTTTTAAAGCTCAGACGCTCCAATCAAAAGCACAGATTTGAATTAAGCGACCCAATAGAGGCTGGCGTATTATTAGTCGTAGGCGTTGCTTCTTTGGGCGGGCGTATGACTGCCCAAACCAAACGAGATATTATGACGGCTTTTCAAAGAGGCTTTGGTATTAGCTCTAAGCGTTCGCGTAAACTGGTTAATAAAGCTTATTTTTCACATTTAGATTTGCATTCCTTCCCCAACGAAATTCAGTATATCTTAGCACCAAGCATCAATGTTATTAATGAATCACATACAGCGACATTAATGTCTTTGCTGAATCGGGTGGCAGATTTGGACGCACCGCCAACCATGGCACAGCGCGATGTAATTCAAAAAATTGACGATTATTTACTCCATGGTGTCGTTAATATTAAATCTAACGTACGAGCCGCTTGAGTTGCTTGGAGTTAAAATTGAATCAGCAAGTAATTGGTTTAATTGCGGGTAATCAGTTGTTGAATGCAAGCCACGGCTTTCTTTGCGCAACTGGGCGCATTTGACAATGAGCTCGGCAATGGTGAGGAGGTTACGCAACTCCAACAAATTGTTAGTGACATGATAGTGGCTGTAATATTCTAATACTTCTTGTTTGAGTAGATTAATCCGCCGTTCTGCCCGGGCCAGTCGAGCATCTGAGCGCACAATACCCACATAATTCCACATAAATCGGCGTAGTTCTAGCCAATTATGCGTAATGGTAATATCTTCTTCCGAATCCATAACTTGGCTGTCATCCCAGGGCTTTAAATTGCCTGGCGCTGGCGTTGCTTGGATTGTATCAGCAATAACTTGGGCTGCTGAAAACGCACATGCAAAGCACTCTAATAATGAATTACTTGCCATTCGATTGGCACCATGCAGACCAGTACAAGCGGTTTCACCAATAGCATAAAGCCCAGCAACATCGGTTTGCCCAGCTTGATCGGTGACCACGCCACCACAGGTATAATGGGCTGCTGGTACCACTGGAATCGGCTCTTGACTAATATCAAGACCAATACTTAAACACTTTTGGTAGATCATGGGAAAGTGAGACTTGATAAATGCTTGGTCTAAATGGCTAATATCGAGATATACGCATTCTAGGCCATGCCGCTTCATTTCCGTATCAATAGCTCGAGCGACAATGTCGCGCTGGGCAAGCTCTGCTCGTGGATGATATTTGTCCATAAACCGCTCACCATTGGGTAACTTAAGCAAGCCACCTTCACCGCGCACTGCTTCTGATATTAAAAATGAACGCATTTGTGGATGAAATAAACAGGTTGGATGAAATTGCATAAATTCCATATTGGCCACACGGCATCCTGCCCGCCAAGCCATAGCAATACCGTCACCTGTGGCTACATCTGGATTGCTTGTGTAGAGATAGGTTTTATTAGCTCCGCCTGTAGCCAAAATAATGGCTCGAGCCGATACAGTGTCTACTTGGTCGGTGGTCTGATTAAAAACATATAAACCTTGTGCCTGCTGATTATCTGCATTGATAATAATATCCACTGCAGTGGCGTTGGCAAGTAAGCGAATATTGTTGCGTTTGGCAACTGTTGAAGCTAATTGTTGCCAAACCGCCAAGCCAGTTGAGTCAGCTGCATGAATAATTCGCCGATGACTATGGCCGCCTTCTTGAGTAAGATGTAAACTGGCCAAGCTTTGGTCGTTTAATCCTTCAAGAGGGGCAGCTTTTTGTCTGGAAAAGGGGACATTTAACGATTCTAGCCATTTAATAATAGCTGGGCCTTGCGTCACAATGTTACGCACAATGCCTGGGTGACATAGGCCATCACCGCAAGTCAAGGTATCAGCCACATGAGCTTCTATTGAGTCAGTTTTATCCACTACCGCAGCTATGCCTCCTTGGGCATAATAGGTGCTGGCTTCGGTGATATCCGATTTACTTAATATAAGAATATCCAGGTGCTGGGGTAACCTTAAAGCGGCGGTTAAGCCAGCCGCGCCACTACCTACAACGACTACATCGGCATGAAGGGTATCAATTGCCTGAGATTGAGAGTTAGTCTTTGTATGAGTTGACATAAACGTCCTATTATGAGTGATAGCCAAGATGAGCTCAAAGCCCTTTAGCCAAAGTAAAAGAATTCGTGACAAAGCCCTAAAATAGTTGAACTTCTCGTATTTAAAGCATTCTAAACCATCGTACACAAAGAATGTACATCTTGAGTCAAAACAAAGACCGCCTTTATAACGCTTTAAAGTAAGCACTTTTTAGAAGTTAAGGCGATTGGGTTAAGTAAAAACTGGAATCTCATATGATGCAAGTGAAAAGTTCAGCTGAAAAAGGTACACTAACAGACAAGATTGCTAATGTTGTTCGATTAAGGAGTAACAATACAATGTCTCGTCGTGATATCGACGCGCAATTAGTCAAAAAAGCTCAGGATGGTGACTACCAAGCATTTGATCTGCTCGTTAAAAAATATCAGCATCGGCTTATTGCACTTGCCCAACGCTTTGTGGGTGATCCAGACGAAGCTTTGGATGTTGTGCAAGATAGCTTTATAAAAGTGTACAAATCTTTAGCAAGGTTTCGTGGCGATAGTGCTTTTTATACTTGGATTTATCGAATAACTGTTAATACAGCTAAAAACTTTTTAGCGAGCCGCCAGCGCCGGCCTCAGGGTGTTGAGGTTGAAATAGAAGAGCTTGAAAGCAGCCACTATGGGCATGCTTTGCATGAAGTCGCGACCCCCGAAGCTGAAACCTACCGTGATCAGCTTGAATCTATTGTTATGGGTGCTATCAGGGCACTCCCGGAAGATCTTCGTACAGCACTTATGCTCAGAGAGTTCGAGGGTATGAGTTACGAAGATATTGCAGCTATAATGGATTGTCCAATTGGTACAGTACGATCACGAATTTTTAGAGCACGAGAAGCCGTTAACATTAAAATACAATCTGTTACTGGCTCGGATGATGAAAACTTTCAATCCAGTTAATTATTAATTGAATAAATTATTAATTGAATAAATTGTTAATTCATTAAACCTTGAGTTTCAAAAATTTTTTATATTATAAATTATGTTGTTATGCAGCCAAACAAGTTGAATTATTGCAACTTAACCGATTTAGATTTGTCCAACTAATAGAACCAAAAGCGATTGTTAAACATAATTAATAGTATGTAGCACAATCACCATAATGACTAATCCTAGGGTGGGGTAAGCCATGAGTTATCAAAAAAGTGTACATCAAGCCGATATGCAAAAAATTTCAGCCATGTTCGATGGTGAGCTGAGCGACAAAGAATTTAATATTATGTTAAAGCGCATGGAGTATGAGCCATTGCTTAAAAAAGTATGGCAAGATTACACTACATTGCATTCTTCCATTCATCATCATGACCAGAGCTTATTGCAAACTGATTTAAGCCACCGTTTGGCGAATTTAATTGGGCCTAACGCTCAAGCAAGTCATACTCATGGGCTTGATGAAAACCAATTGATAACCCCTACACCTGTCATTAGTTTTCCTCAGGGTAAACGCACTGATGCTCAGCCTACAAACTCGGGGCATGTACCTAGTCAAACGCTAGCTAGCACAACACACTGCGCCAATGTGAGTGGTAAGTCACATCAATCAACACATAATGCAACTACAGGGAAAAAGTCTGCTAAAAAGAAAGATTTCAACAAAAAAAGCTGGCAGCAGCATTTTTGGGCACATATTAGTGTAGCCGCATGTGTAGCCTCTATAACTGTAGTTGTGCAACAACAATGGATGGGTAGCCTAGATAGCACATCACCTAGTGTTGCTGTGTCAGAGCCTTTACCCACAGCAGACAATGCTAAGACTACGCAAGTTAAGCTTCCTCAAGCCGATAGCGTTAAAAACACCAATACCGCAACTAACACCTTGGCGGTTAACGATTCTGCGCATGATAGCGCAGTTGATAATCCATCAAGCAAATTACCAACAATGCAGGTTTCTTCCAAGTTACAGGAAGAATCCATTACTAACACTGATACAATTCCAACTCAAACTGTGGGCGGCTTGAAATTAAACGATACCGCCTCCAAAGCTATTAAAGTTATCCCAGCATCTAATGTTCAAACTATGGAGCCTTCTAACGATTCCATGGAAGATGACTCTGCTTATAATTTTAAATTAACGCCATTGCACGCTGCTGATGAATATCCAACCTTCCAAAGCTATGGCTGGCAGAGTGATGTTGATCTAGGCTTGGATCAGATTGCTATGGAACAATAATTTCTTATTAGTATTAATCCAGCCCTTCTCAAGCCGATTTCCTTCGGCTTTATTGCTTTCATAATGTATACTCTTCACAACATTCAATCGTATTACTCAAGAGAAAACCTGTGACAGTTATTTCTAATATTCGAAACTTTTCTATTATTGCGCACATAGACCACGGCAAATCCACCTTATCTGACCGGTTTATTCAAATTTGTGGTGGCTTATCGGAAAGAGAGTTAAAACAACAAGTATGTGACTCTATGGAAATAGAGCGTGAGCGGGGCATTACCATCAAGGCCCAAAGTGTCACGCTTTACCATACCCTAGCTGATGGTGAAACTTACCAATTAAATTTTATCGATACGCCGGGCCACGTAGATTTTTCCTACGAGGTCTCAAGGTCTTTGGCGGCCTGCGAAGGTGCATTATTAGTTGTCGATGCGGCTCAAGGGGTTGAGGCGCAGTCAGTAGCTAACTGCTACACGGCTATAGAGCAGGGCTTAGAGGTTGTGCCAGTACTAAATAAAATAGATCTACCCTCAGCTGATGTGGCTAAGGTCATTACTGAAATCGAAGATATTATTGGTATTGAAGCCACTAATGCCTCGCAAGTAAGCGCAAAAACTGGTGTGGGTATTGAGGGGTTATTAGAAACTTTAATACGAACTATTCCAGCGCCCCAAGGGGATCGCGAAGCGCCTTTGCAAGCACTTATAATAGATTCTTGGTTTGATAATTATCAAGGCGTTGTGTCTTTAGTAAGAGTCATGAATGGTAAGCTTGTCAAAGGTGATAAAATTTTTATTAAATCCACTGGTCAAGCACAACAAGTTCTCGATATAGGTATTTTTACCCCCAAACAAAAAGCAACTGGCACACTTGAGGCTGGTGAAGTTGGTTATATCAATGCTGGCATTAAAGATATTTATGGCGCACCTGTGGGTGATACCATTACTTTGCAAAAAACTGCCGATGTAGCTGCCTTACCAGGCTTTAAAAAAGTCAGTCCACAGGTTTACGCTGGATTGTTTCCAGTATCTTCCGATGATTACGAAGATTTTCGCCAGGCATTATCAAAGCTTACTTTAAACGATGCATCATTATTTTTTGAACCAGAATCATCCGAAGCTTTAGGCTTTGGCTTTCGCTGTGGTTTTCTTGGTTTACTGCACATGGAAATTATTCAAGAGCGCTTAGAGCGTGAATATGATCTTGATTTAATTACTACTGCACCATCGGTAGTCTATGAAATTTTAAAAACCGATGGCGAAGTTATCTATGTTGATAATCCAGCAGACTTACCAGCGACTAATTTAGTTGAAGAAATGCGCGAGCCAATTGCCGACGTTAATATCTTAGTGCCGCAGGAATATCTTGGTAATGTTATTCAGCTGTGTGTCGAGCGACGTGGCGTGCAAAAAAATATGCAGTTTACCGGCAGCCAAGTGTCGCTGCATTATCAAATACCAATGATTGAAGTGGTCATGGATTTTTTTGATCGCTTAAAATCAGTCTCACGCGGTTATGCATCACTTGATTATCAATTTCAAAGATTTGAAGCCAGCAAAATGAGCCGCGTCGATGTACTGATTAACGGTGAAAAAGTTGATGCATTAGCCATTATTTGCCATCAAGATCAAGCTCATCAGCGAGGGCGTGTTTTATTAGAAAAAATGAAAGAACTCATACCGCGTCAAATGTTTGAAGTTGCGCTGCAAGCGGCTATTGGTGCTAAAATTATTGCCCGAGAAACAGTCAAAGCTTTACGTAAAAATGTGACGGCCAAGTGTTATGGCGGCGATGCGTCGCGCAAGCGTAAGTTGATTGAAAAGCAAAAAGCGGGTAAAAAGCGTATGAAGCAAGTAGGCCAAGTCGAAATACCACAAGAGGCTTTTCTTGCTGTTTTGAAATCTGACAACTAATTTGTAATAAGTCGTTAACACAAAAACCTCAAGCAAACGCTTGCAGGAGACTTGAGGCTTAAGCTCAAATTTGGAGCACAAGTAAAGGAATGCTAGGCAATGGATATAGATATTGAGTTTTGGGGCACTGTGTTAGTAGGTCTTACCGGAATTGGTTGGTTATTTGATCGACTGCTGTTTGAGCCAAAGCGTAAAAAATCTGTAGAGTTATTTATGTCTACTACAGGTCAAAATACCGACCAGAAAACTCAAGCATCGACTAAAGAACAATTAATGGAACCACCATTTCCATTTTGGTTATGTAAATCCCTATTTCCGGTTTTTTTAGTTGTACTCTTAGTTCGATCATTCATAATCGAGCCTTTCACCATACCTTCCAGTTCCATGGAGCCTACGCTCTACCCCGGCGACTTTGTGGTGGTGAATAAGTTTACTTATGGTTTAAGGTTACCAGTATTGCGCACCAAAATTTTGGATCTCAATGAGCCTCAACGAGGCGATGTTATGGTATTTAGGTATCCCGTAGACCAAAAAACCAACTATATTAAACGAGTGATTGGTGTACCTGGCGATACTATAACTTATGAACAAGATAAAACTTTGCGAGTTAACGGTGAAGTAGTTGAAATGAATAGCCTTGAGCGACCGAAGCGAACGCCTTATGTTGAAGGCTATGCACAGATGCTGCAAGGTAGTGAAGAGACTATCTACCCTCACCGCATGCGCATCGATGAAAGCATGGGCTCTGAAGCTTATGGGCTAAGTCTGCCCAAAACCTGGGTTGTGGGTGAAGATGAATATTTTATGATGGGCGATAATCGTGATCACAGCCAAGACAGCCGTTATTGGGGGTTTGTGCCTGAGCGGCTCATTGTTGGTAAGGCATTTGCTGTATGGATGCAAATGCCCAGCTGGCTGCCAAGCTTTTCGCGCAATGGCTGGATTCAATAATGATGGCTCATATAATGACATTAGATATAATTATGATGTTATGTTAGATGATGGTATTATACTAGTTAACGGTATTATACTAAGTCAATTAAGCGGTTTGCATTGAATTAATAAGTCAATGCGTAGATTCAATAAGTTTTAAATCTAAGGAAGGATTCAAAATGAAACAACAGGCATTTGGTGCTTATTCACGGTCTTCTGGTATAGCCATGGGGCTTGCCATATTTTTAGCAATACTCCTTGGTGGTTATTTTTATATTGGTATTAGCTTGCAAAAGCCTTTATATACCCGCTGGATTGTAAACGATATTTTAAAGACTACAGTAGCCGATAAAGAGACCATGAAACTTGGGCCTAAGGAAATTCAACAACGAATTTTTAAGCGAATTTCAATCAATAATGTGTACGGCTTCGATCAAAAAGAAATAAAAGTGAAACAAACTGAAAAACATATTGAAATTATCATGGACAAATCAATCGATGTTAAATTTCCTGGCGAACTAGTGGTTACCACACTGTTACAAAAGAAAATTAAAGTGCCAAGACCCTAAGCTCTCATTGTTTTGTGATCTTTGGTTTTGTCTTGGTGCTTTATATGAAATCATGCTCTTAACGAGATGTTAGGGATTATAAAGTTTAATGGCAAAATCAAATCTTACTGAACGAACTACTCGACAGCTTAACCAACTGGAAGAGCAGATTGGTTATACTTTTCAAAGTCCCTTATTACTCCTGCAAGCGGTAACCCATCGTAGTATGGAAGGCAGTATAAATAATGAGCGTCTCGAGTTTTTAGGTGATGGCGTACTTAATTTACTTATTGCAGAGCATTTGATTGCTGCCTTTCCTCGTGCTGATGAAGGCCAACTAAGTCGGCTTAGAGCCAAACTAGTATGTAAAGAAGCTTTAGCCAGAATTGGTAAAAGCCTTAATTTAGGGCCTACTATTCAGCTGGGTTTGGGAGAGGCGAAAACTGGTGGTCAACAAAGAAATTCAATTGTAGCCGATGCAGTTGAAGCCATTATTGGTGGTATTTTTCAGGAAACAGGTTATGCTGCAACCAAAGTATTAGTCCTTGAGTGGTTCAAGAATTTGCTGAATGAAGTTGATCTAGAAGCCGCCCAAAAAGACCCTAAAACCAGATTACAAGAATGGTCACAACAACGTTATGGTTGCTTGCCAGAGTATACAGTGCTTCATTCAAGTTTAGAAGCTGGCATAACTACTTTTGAGGTTGAAGTTGAATTAAAAGCCAAACAATTAAAGTCAACCGCAAGCGCCAACAGTCGTAAAAAAGCTGAACAAATTGCAGCAACTCAGCTTTTGAAAACTATCGAATCCAATTCTTAATAATCAACTTTTAATAATCAGTAATTAATAATCAACTCTCGATAATTAATAATCATTATTTATAATAAGCGATGAGTTTTTAATATACTTATCGCTTGTCCAGTAGTCACCAATATGAGTAACCAATGACAGAAATTTCTAATTCTAATTCCACCCAATCGAGCATTACACATTGTGGTCAAGTCGCTATTCTTGGTCGGCCAAATGTGGGTAAATCTACACTACTCAACCATATTTTGGGTGAAAAAATTAGCATTACCTCACGTAAACCGCAAACCACTCGTCATCAGGTATTAGGTATTCATACGGCAAACGGCGCGCAAATGGTATTCGTTGATACTCCAGGTATTCATTCAACGAATAAGCATGATAAAAACCAGCAAAAAGCCTTAAATCGCTATATGAATAAGGCCGCTTTACAGGTAATTGATGATGTGGACTGCGTAGTCTGGGTGATTATCGCCGGCATTTGGACTCAAGAGGATGAATGGATTGGTGAGCGTTTAAGTACCATTGAAACCCCTGTAATTATTGCGCTTAATAAAATTGATGAATTAAAAAAACGTGAAGAATTACTGCCATTATTAGCGAAATTTCAAGCCAAATATACGCCGCTTGCATTAGTGCCAATGAGTGCTTTAAAAAGTGAAAACCTAGATCAATTATTACAAGTTATCCGCACAACGTTACCAGAAGCTAGTCCATTATATGATGAAGATCAGCTGACTAATCGCACACTCAGATTTTTAGCGGCAGAGCGAATTCGTGAAAAACTAACCAGACAACTTGGCGACGAGTTACCACATGAGCTAACCGTTGAAATAGAATCTTTTAAAGAAGATGAAAGTCTCGCTAAAATTCATGCTTTAATTTTGGTAGAACGAGATAGCCAAAAAGCAATAGTTATTGGGAAGCAGGGCAGTCGACTGAAACGAGTTGGTAGCGATGCCCGCGTAGAGCTGGAATCTTTAATTGGTAAAAAAGTCATGCTTGAGCTTTGGGTTCGAGTTAAAACTGGCTGGTCCGATGATGAACGAGCCTTAGCTTCATTAGGTTATGATTAATGTATTTTCTGTGCTTAGTCTGCGAGAGCTTAGGCTAAGCTCATCTTTTAGCAGGTCTACAGCTCAAGCTGTCATAAATTATGGTAGAAGATTGTGGATTTTTATGAAGCTTTTGTTTTACATCGACAAAAATTTAATGAAACCAGTGCTTTAACGCGTTTTTGGACTGCCTCTCATGGTTTAGTGTCAGCTAACGTCAAAAATATTAGCGGGCCTGCCAAGCAAGCTAGTTTACGCAATGCCTGGTTACAGCCATTTCAACCCTTGCTTATTAAATTATCAGGCCGTTCAACATTAAAAAATGTATTTGAGTTTGAACCCGCCGGGCCTGCATACTTATTGTCAACCGATGCTCTCGCCAGTGGTCAGTATCTCAATAGTCTTATTTTCTCATTACTGAATCGTTATGAGTTAGACGCCAATGAATATCTTCAATATCACAATTGTTTAACTCGGCTTAGCGATGCTGCGTCAATTGATAATTTAGCTGAAGCCAAGCCAGTTGCAGCAATTGATCAACAGAAAATGCAAAAAAAATATCGTATCGCAATTGCTTTACGACTTTTTGAGTTTTCAGTTTTAGAGTCCATAGGTTTTGGCATTCCTTGGTCATACGATATAGCTGGTCATGAGATAGATCCTCAAAGTCGATATGATTTTCTGCCATTGCAAGGTTTTCAATCGATTGGCTGTAACACGGCAGGCTTCGCTGGCGAGCTATTGCTCGCTAGCGGGCAGCAGCTTTGGGGTCAACCTGGGGCACTAGCCACGGCGCGAAAGATAATGCGCTTGCAACTGGCTGCGCTTGTTCAGTGAGGTCTGTTAAACAATTATTGCAAGCCTGCTCACGATTGATAGGGTAGTAGGTTGCCGCTAGTATCGGCGTAATTTGCTGCAAGGTTTCATTTATAATGCTTGATACAAGTGCCAGATCCGAGGTTTGGTTCATTTGATATAAAGGCGTTTGAGTTGTGAAATCAAATAATACTAAAGAAAAGTTTTTAACATGTTCTTGGTCTAAATCTGTCTGCTCCATATCTTTGCTTTGACTCGTATTACTTCTGCGGCCTGTGGTGTGTAAAATAGTGTTTAAAATTTCACGCGCAACTTTATTTGGCTGGGTTTTGTCATAACGAATTGATACGCCTAATACTTGCTCACCTGGCAGCGGGTTAGGGGCATCTTGAGCTTGAATTCTAACACTTGCAGCTTCTGCAGCTGCAAGCCCATCTATTTGAGTCAGTCCAATACTTTGCTCCAGTGGTTGGCTATGGATTAATTGGCCATCGATTACTTGGCCATTGATTAAAGTAAAGCGATCGCCAGTAAAATGCTGCGCTTCTTTTAAAAATTGATGTATTGATTGCTGGTTTACGGCAAAATTCACATTTTGCGGCGCGATTCCGCCTGTATATTGACTAGTTACTATTGAATTTAAAGTAGATTGCACTATACCTAATACTTCACCTTGAGTATTAACTATCGGCCCACCAGAATTACCTGGTTGAATAGCTGCAGACACTTGAAAGTGATGCTGTTCATCTTGAAAGCCAACTCGCGCACTCACAATACCTTGAGTCACACGAGTTGATGTGCCTAATAAGGGGCTTAAAGGGTAACCAAAGGCATAAATTGATTGGCCAAGTTGATAATGAGGTTCACGGCTTAGGGGCACAAATGGCCACTTGTCTAGGGGCAATAATTGTAATAAGGCCAAGTCCAAGGCGCGATCAACGTATAAAATTTCAGCTAACTTGGCTTCACCTTGAACCCATACTTTAGTTTTTTGTCCAATCGGGGAATTCTTTGGCAGTGTGTAGAGTACGTGGGCACAGGTCAAAATATGTCCTTTTGGTGAAAAAATCACGCCACTGCCTTGCGGTGCTTGTATGACAGATTCTGAAAAAATATTGACCGGATAGCCTTGTGCTTGAAATTGCGCGGCAATTCTTTGCATAACATCCAATGGGTCATTAGCTGACTGCAGCAGATAAATTTGCGAATAAGCCCGCGGGCTTTGTAATGCTTGTTGATTTTTGTAAAGTTTCACATTCGATTGCGCGCAGCCCACCATAAGGCTGAACCCAATAAGTAGGCCCAGCTTTTTAAAAGTGACTAAAAACAATTGGTTAGACAAAATTTGCAGTACAAGTTTACAGGCACTACTACAAATAAATGTGTATGATGATGCAAGTTGAGATTGAATTTTCATATATAAATTGTGGCTCCACACAGGACCTCAAACAAGAAAGCAGCAGGAATGTGCACATTCTGTATCTTAAAAAGCATGGCACTGGATAAAGATGATGTCAAAGTATGTATATGGTTGTCAGGGATTGAAAATAACTTATAAAGCTCAGCACGGTGTCGCTTATGGTGTGCCAATGAAGCGCATAATTATGAGCTTAATGATTGGTTTGCTAGCAAGCGCTATGCTTATGCCGCTGCAAGCTCATGCTATTCAAGGGAAAATTTTTAGTGGCAGCAGTATTGAAGACAATACTCAATTCCCATTTATGGCGAACCTCTTCAAGCGCGACACTAATACTATTTATTGCGGTGCTGTGCTTATTGACGAACGCTATTTACTCACCGCAGCCCATTGTGCTGTAGGTTTTACAACGGATGAAATAGCTGTTGCCTTAGGCGATCCTCAAGCCCAAGCAGAAGTTCTCGAGATAGAAAGTGTTTGGGCTTCGAGTCAATTTCGTTGGCCAAGCCTTACCGCAGATTATGCGATTTTGCGTTTAGTTTCGCCAATAGAGTCGGTCACACCTGTGTCTTTAGCTTCGAAAGTCGATGTGGATCAGCTCACCAACGGCCAATTACTCACTGTATTGGGTTGGGGGCAAGTGTCCCAGGGCAGTAGAGTGCAACATAATCTTCGTGAAGCCCAAGTGCCTTATGTAGTCGCAAGTGAATGTGAAATGGACTGGGCTAGAAATTTCCCCACAGTAGCTGAGCGAATTGATCAAGAGCTTATTTGCGCTGGTGGCCAAAGTGCCGCGGCTGATACCTGCGCAGGTGATTCTGGGGGGCCGTTATTAACTTCGTCGTCAAAATCCCCAATTAGCCAAGAGTACACATTAATTGGCTTAACCAGCTTTGGCGAACCTGTATGTGGCGGCGCTTTAAAGCCATCAATCTATTCAAGGGTTGATGATTTACAAACAGATATTCAGCGGTTTAAAGATGGCTTAAATTATTACAGCTATTGGCAAGATGGTTTTACCGAGCTCGCTTATGCGGATGCGGCAAAAACTATAGAAGTACGTAATAATACGTCTGATTATTTTGATATATTAGCCTTTGAGCCAATAGAAAAAGGCAGTTTTTCGATTGGCTTTGATAGCAATACTTGTTCAGGGGTCCGTTTAGGACCAAATCAAACATGTGAATTGCAAGTTGGTTTCTTACCGCAATCAGCTGGCTTTCATGCAACAAGTATTGATATTCCCTTAGCTGATGGCAACTCCCTAAATTTTAATTTGCAAGGCTACGGTTTTGAAAGAGTGCCTTCAGCTTATTTCGGCGATCAGGGTATAGAAGCTTTTATAGGTGGCGATACTGCTTTGAATTTGTCCAATGAACAAGGGGTTTCAAATGGTGGTCGCTTACAAATTACCGATTTACCGCCTTTAGATTCAAGTGAAATTTTTGTTAGTACAGTGGGTGAGGTGTCACAAAAGATTTCTATATTTGTGGATTTTATCCCAGCAGAAGGATCAACTTTACCACCACCTATTGTAACTATTCAGGGTTTGGGCGACGGCAGTAACCTTGACCAAATATTAGGCGAAGATTTAATCTTAGATACAGAGCTCGGCTGGCAAAGTCGTGAGCTGAGTGTTATTAAAGATGAATTTACCAATATTCAAATTACAGCTTCTGGTCAGGGTGCCAAAGGACAGATTGTGGTTGATTTTGCAACTGAACAAGACTCAGTGCCCAATAACACAGATGAATTACAAGTGTTAGGATCTAGCCTTAATCAATCAACTCAAGCGGATCAATCGGTTCAACTGATGAATCCAAATGGTCAATCGCCTTTTGAGAATGGCGATACCACTGAGTCTGGTGCCAGCTGGTGGTTAGCTTTTTTTGGTGCCAGTGTCTTAGCTTTGCGCCGATTAAAAACTAAGATATTTGGACTTTATACATTTTCAGAAAAGTAATCTGTCTCAAAAGCTGATGAACTCCATTGTATTTCACACTTTCTCGACAGATTACTTTTCTGAGGACCTATAGCTATTTGGAAACTAGATATTTGGACAGTAAATATGCATGAATTTGTAGATTGGCCCGACATGACATCTACAGTTGGTCACACGCCCTTAGTTCGGCTTGCTCAATTTGAAACCCATCCAAAGCATAGAATCTTAGCTAAATTGGAAGGTAATAATCCAGCTGGGTCAGTTAAAGATCGACCAGCACTTGCCATGATTCAAGGGGCTCAAGAGCGCGGTGAAATCTCACCAGGGGATGAATTGATCGAAGCTACTAGTGGCAATACTGGTATTGCTTTAGCCATGGCAGCTGCCATGAAAGGCTATAAATTGACCTTGATTATGCCGGCGAATGCTTCCCAAGAGCGCAAAGATGCCATGACTGCCTATGGTGCCAAACTTGTAGAGGTGACCCAAGCTGAAGGTATGGAGGGTGCACGTGACTTAGCTCAAGCTATGCAAGCTGCAGGTAAAGGCCGAGTGCTTGACCAGTTTGGTAATTCTGATAACCCATCGGCTCACTTTCGCACCACAGGCCCAGAAATATGGGATGCAACCCAAGGCCAAATTACTCATTTTGTGAGTGCTATGGGCACAACTGGTACCATTATGGGTGTGAGTCGATACCTTAAGTCTCAAAATTCAAATATACAAATCGTAGGTTTACAACCAGACGAAACTTCGTCCATTCCAGGGATTCGGCGTTGGCCAAAAGCTTATTTGCCCAGTATTTTTGAAGCTCAAAGGGTGGATCAAATTATTGAGATGGACACGCATACAGCTGTGCATACTATGCAGCAAATGGCCCAGAAAATAGGCTTATTTGCCGGTGTGTCTTCAGGTGGGAATGTGGCAGGAGCTATGCAAGTATCAGCAGCTTTAGCGAAATCTGACCCAAAAGCTCATGCGGTAATTGTTTGTATTATCTGTGACCGTGGCGATCGATATTTATCTACCGGCGTGTATACGCAAACTTAATTTGGTTTACCATCAGCCATGACGCTATGTAATACTCGCTTACCTTCAAAATAGACGCTAAACCTTGAATAATCCCAACGAGTAATTGGTGGTTGACCAACCGTCGCATGCTTCATAGTTGGTTCACCCTCAGTTGCAACAACTTGTACCATGCTCATACCAGAAAGTTCTGATTTAGCATTGAGCTTATTTTTTGCGTACAAATTAACCTCTGAGGCTTGCGCGCCCATGGCAAGAATTAAGCCAAAACAGATAAAGCCAATTTTTAAAGCACTTGGCTTCAATAGCTGAAATAGATTGATGCTCGTCATGGGATACCTCTCGTGTGTGAATTCACTATTTAGGCGATATTAAAGTGATTCAATCAGAATCGTTACGTGAGCTGTAAGCTTTCATCGTTACCCTAAAATATAGCAAAATGATTTCACTTTGAAAGGTAGATTTGTTATCAATTTGTATCAGCAGCAAAGCCGCATAGATTTTATGGGGGTGGGCTAAATGTTTTTAAGCCATTGCTGTTGTTCGTTTTTGAGTCATTAAGCGGCTTTTTAACTTGTGGCAAGCCTTGATTAAGAGTGAGTTTAATCTCGGTCATAGGCCAAGAATCAGCGCCGCCGTATAAAAAGGCTTCGGTTTGTTTAAGTAGTGGCTGCCATGGGTCGTCTGCAACAATAGCGTCTTGTAACTGAGATAAGTTTGGTGGGCGATGACCGCTTTCTTGCTCAACCCAGTCATTTAAGGTTTGAATGAGCTTACGGCAATTCATCGTGCTGTCTTCTTGGCCCTTTAAAAGTAATTTCTTTTCAAGATATGGCAAAAGCGATAGCTGAATTTGTTTTGGGGTTATTTTTTTCTGCGTTTTTTGCAGCGGTTGATCGGTTTCAGTTGTGTGCACGGCTTGGCTAGACTCACGGCGGCCAAAGGGCCAAAGATTAAAAATTACTCGATACAAAGTAATAATGACGAATAATAACAGTATGCCAAGCCCAACACTTACATATTGCCAAAGAGCAATATCTGTAGTTGGTGCTACCGTTTGTTTTTCAGTGACATCGGCCTTGATTGGTGCTCGGGGTTGAGCTTGCATTGGTATATTTGGCGGAAAGGGCTGGTTTGCTTGTTGGTTTGCCTGAACATTTTTGGCCTGATTTTTCAAATTATTGTATTGCATTTGCAATAAATTCGCGGCACTTAAATTCATGTTTTGTAAGTTTTGAGCTGGCGAGCCTGATTGATTACCCGAGCCAGGCGATACTTGAATTGATTGTCCTGGAATTTGTATAGTCTCTGCTTTGTTTGATTGTGTGTTCCACCAGCGATAAGTAATGTCCGGCAATTTAAACTTACCCGGTGCAGAGGGGATAACAGTTATGTTTTGGTTTTTATAAGCTGTAATACCATTATTCCAATCAATATCATTTTTAGTATCGACTTTTTCTGGATAGATTCTTAAATTTTTAACACTGGGTAATTTAATTTTAGGAACAAATTCTGCTAGTTGGTCTTTGACAATATAATTAAGCTCTAGAGTAATAGGGTCACCCACTTCAATACCATTTTTAGGAATCTGCCATCCAGCAGAAAGATTGACTCGTGATGCCGGCAGCCATTGATTTGATAAAGGTTTTTTACGATATTGAGCTGGTTTTTGTTGCACCGAAATTTCAACCGCATTTGAAAATAAATCAATGGGTTCCCATCGGTTATAGCCTCGTTGAACGCCTTGTTTACGACCATTAAACCGCATAGGCTGAATAGTGTAATCACCAGGTTGAGTTGGGAATATTGCCATTTTAAATTCATAAATTTCATATGGATTACCGTCAATAGTGCTCACATAATTTTTAGAATCTTCAGATAATTTTTGTTGACGAATTTGGCTTGGAATATCTGGAAAACCAATATCGCCTTGAATATTTTGCCGAAAGTGGACTTTCCAAGAAACGATTACTTGCTGGTATTGGATTGGGTTTTTTACGTCAACTTCAGCGGTAATAAACACCGGTTCAGGCAGTTTACCTTGAGTTTTGGGCGTGGTTTTAGCTTTGACAACTGTGAGTTTAAGTTGATTACTTTTAAAGCCAGACATGTCCATTGCAGGTATGGTAAAAGTTCCAGCTTGACTGGTTTTTAATGTCCATTGCCAAGTGGCCGATGAAGTTCGTTGACCATTAATTGTGCGCGTAAAAAACTGTGTACTTGGGCCGCTGACAATTTTTAAACCTTTTGGTAAGGCCGATACAAATTCTGGCGCTTTACCACCTAAGCGAGTGTCGGATGCCAGTTCAAGTGATAAGGTTTCACCGGCATTAACCTTGGTTCTATCCAGAGATAAGGACAAATTAGCGGCAAAAGCTAAACGAGTGGTTAAGCAACTCAGGCTGATTAATACTAATACAAGTATCCACAAAAAATTACCAATTTTTTTCATTTGAGTCCGGTCCTTGAGGCATGCCTCGGAAAAGTTGATCAACGGCGTTCATTTGTTCTGCTTGGCGTCGTTGTTGAGATTCAAACAGCATTTTATTACGCAGTATTTGCCCGGGATGCTCGGGGATTTGCTGTAAATAAGGGTCAAGTTCCTGATTTGTTTTTTCAGCATCTAAAGCAATACTTGGTGCTGATGGCTGTTCTTCTTGCGCATCAGTTTGTGGTTTGTCCTGGCCTTTGGCATCTGGTTTTGGTGTTGTTTGAGCTTTTTGTTCAGCTTGCGCTTGTGCCTTTTGGGCTGCATTTTTAGCGCGATTTTTCTCACGCAGTGCTTCTAGTGAATCTTGAAAAGCTTGAGCATTTTGTGCACGTTGTTGCTTTTGCGCGGCTTTTTCCTCTTGTTCTGCTTGGGTTAACTTCTTTTGCTCTGCCGGCGCAATATCTTGTGGTTTAGTGTCTTCGCCTTCTTGTACTTGACCTTTTGGTGCTTGACCATCTTGAGCTTGCTCTGACTGGCTGTCTTTGGATTGGCTATTTTTAGGTTGTCCGTCTTGAGACTGCTTATTATCAGATTGCTTATTATCCGATTGATTGTCTTGATTTTCCTTTCCCTTTGAATCATCGCCACCAGACTGGTCACCTTGAGATTGCTGCTCTTCATTTGCATCTTTTGGCTCTTGCTTGTCTTTATCTTTAGGCGGCTGTTGGTCTTTTTGCTGTTGCAGCAGTTTTTGTAATAACTCTAAATTATAGGCCCCATCTTTATGCTCACCTTGTTGTAATAGGTCTTCATAGGCTTGAATAGCAGCTTTTACTTGGCCCATATGTGCCAGACTGGTTGCTAAATTATATTGCGCACTAGGCCATTGAGGGTCGTCCGTGGGTAATTGATCTATTGCTTTGACCGAGGCCATGGCTGCTGCTTCAAAGTCTTGGTTTTGAAATGCTTGATAGGCCTTAAATAAAGCGGCTTGGGGGTCTCGACTCTGCTTTAGGACCTCAGCCTCGAGCGGCTTACCATATTTTAAATCATGCCATAGTTTTTGGTCTGGCCGTTGAAACCATTTATGCCAAGCATTAAAGGAGTCTTTTGATACTGAAATCTCTTTTTCTGGCACATCTTGAGCTGCATAGCCGTTTTGCGGCGTAGCTGCAAAACTAAGCAGTAAAAATGGAATACAAGCAAGCCAACCTTGGCGGAATAAACCAGCAAAGAGTAGGGCTGTGGGTATCAAAAACCATGGACCAAGATCTTCCCATTCATCGTAAAACCCATCAATAGCGGGTTGATCCTTTTCAACTGTCGAGCGTAAGGTTTGCAAAAATTCTTGCTCATGACCAAGTAAATCTGCTGAATTTAAATAGATACCGCTGGCTTTTGAGGCAATTTTTTTCAAGGGTGCTGGGTCAAGCTGTGGCACAACTACTTTGTTATTGCTTCTTAATAATTGGCCATCACTAAGCTGAATTGGTGCGCCTTTAGCCGTCCCTACACCCAAAATGAGTAGATTTTGTACTGCGGAATCTTTAAGTTTACGCGTTAGTGTATCCACATCACCAGGCTCAACCTCATCGGTTATCCAAATTAAACCACCACCACCAATTCTTGATAAACTCTCAATAGCGCGGTCAATGGCTTCAATGGGGTTATTGCCTTGGTTTGGCATTATTTCTGGTGACAGATATTGCAAAATATTTAAAATAATATCGTGATCAGCACTAATAGGCGCGAGGGTATGTGCAGTGCCGGCATAGCTAATAAGGCCAACTTGAGTGGCAGGGAGAGCATTGAGTAAATCTTGTAATTGAAAGATTGCGCGCCTATGACGGTTAGGTTGTATATCGTTTGCCATCATCGACAATGATTGATCAAGTACGATCATAACTTGCGGCGTGGACTGTATTGCCGGAACGGGCTTTTGTGTAATAGTTGGGCCAGAGGCTGCGATTGCAATGAGTAAAAAAATACTCGCAATTAATAGGTCACGGTTTTTATTATTCGCTTGAGTTGAATTATCAGCGCCTTTCACCATAAATTGCCGTAAGTGAGGCGCGATTAAGCCATGCCATTGATGTTTGCCCTTGCGGTTTGAATTTTTGCGCAGAGTTATAAAAATAATAAAGCTTATTATTGCAATAGCAATACCCAAGGCAGGTCTTAGAAAATGAAACTCAGTCATTTATTGGCCCCCCTGCGATTGGTCGTTTTGTTGGTCTGCAAAGCGACGATTACTGAGTTGAGTTTGGATGCTTTTAATAAAATCAATCGCAAACACCGAGCACAAATAGCTCATAAATAATAAAAATGCAATTGATAATGGCCAGAAAAAAACATCTTTGGTGGGCCGAAACATTTGTGCATCGTCAGCTCTTGGTTCTAATAGATCAATTTGTTCATAAATTTCTGATAGTTCCTCAAGATTAGTCGCGCGATAATAAGCTCCACCGGAAGAGTCTGCAATATTTTGTAAGGTTTGTTCATCTATTTCAGCGCGGTTACTTAAATTTGGCAGCTGTTGACCAAAATTACCAAATAAATCATTAAGTTGTTTCATTTGTTGGGACATTTCGTTATTGGTACTACCAACACCAATAGTATAAATTTTTAGATCGATTTTTTGAGCAAGTTCTAAAGCCTGCTGCACACCTAATGCGCCAGCGGTATTTTCGCCATCAGTTAAGAGTATTAATACTCGTGCATTTTTTGGTTGGTCTTTAAGCGCCTTCACAGCCATACCAATACTGTCACCTATGGCTGTTGCGTTGCCAGCCATTCGTGCAAAAGCCTCATTGAGCATCAGTGATACGCTTCTATGGTCAAAGGTTAAAGGGGCTTGTAAATAAGCCACTTGACCAAATAAAATAAGGCCAACTCGATCACTGCCACGTTGTTCAATAAAATCCGTTGCAATAGCTTGTACAGCTTGCAGCCTCGTTATGGGTTTATCATCATACAAAAAATCTTCTTCTAACATGGAAGCTGAAATATCAATAGACACCATTAAATCCCGGCCACTACGCTCAAGCGGGCGTGGGTCGCCTAATAATTGTGGCCGTGATAATGAAAATAAGAGTAAAATCCAAACACATATTAAGACAAGCCAGCTCAGCCATGGATTAGCATATTGTGGTTTACCTGTGCTGAGCGATAAAGTTTGACTGGTCAGCGGCATGCGCAAACTTGATGTCTCTAAAGATGGCTGGGGTTTCAGATACCGCCGGGCAATCCAGGGCAAGGGGAGCAACAACCACACCATTGGCCAGGTGATTTGTATATTGTCAATAAGCTGTTGAATAAAATCGTATGAAAGATAATTCATAATGCCATATATGTCCTTGCTTGCCGTACTTGCTGGAAATAAAACATGAGTTTACGAGTGAATTGCTTGGCTTTTGTCCTCCGACGAGGAGGTAACGGAATCTTGTGTTGTTAAAGAATTGTGCTTGGGTGTTTTAGATTTATGTTTTTTTAACCAACGTTTAACACCCTTAAATACTGCATTTGGCTTTATTTGTTGACCTGATTGAGCTGAAGTATATTGATAATCTGCAAAAACCCGACCATGGCCTTGGGTAAAAAAACGCGCTCGAGTCTGTTGGTCGAGCCACTTACACCATTGATCGCCAGTTAGAGAGGCGATTGAATCACGGCTATAAAGCGTTAATGCTACCCGTTTTAATAATCGATTCATCTGTGTGATGGCTTGATTTTGTGCTTGCACGTAATTGTCCGCTGAAGCTGTTGATAATTGGTCGCGAATTTCTTGCAAGATATTCTGCGCCTGTCGGTACCATAAAGGCCCACGGTAGCGCCGCCATAATAAATAAATTCCCGCTAAACAAGCCAATACAGCCAATAAAGCAAGCCACCAAGCTAAAGCGGGCGGCCACCAGCTTGGCTCAAGCGGGAGTTGCAGCGGGCGCATTTGCGATAAAGTTTGCGCCAGTTGCTCAGGATTAATAGGTGAAGCCGAGCTTGCTACTGCCATAATTAACGTCCTGCAAAAATAGTTTTTAATGCCATAACAGGATCTTGATGCGTAGCTATTGGATAAAAGCCAATCCCTAAAGGTTTGCACTGTTGGCGCAAATAAAACCAGCGCTGGGTTAATTGCGATTGGAATGCTGTCCGGCATTGCTTGTTGCGGCCATTATACCACCAGCTTGAGGCGCCAGAGCTTAAGCGACCGCTTACTTCAGGTGGGTTTTCTTCAATATCATCATAGACGCCCAGTAAAATAACATCTGAATGGGCGCTTACGGTTGCTAGTGGGTTACGGTTGAGTGTATTGAGTTGTTCGATATTAAAAAAGTCACTGATAAGCACTACTAAGCCACCAGGCTTAATATCCGATTCCAGCTGTCGAAAAATATCTGGCCAGGTAAGGGTTGCGTCATTGGATTCTTGGCCGGTCAAAGACCATGCATGATTGGCCTGAATGAGCTGCTGCGAAAAAAAAGCCCAGGCTTTAGCTCCAGCTTTTGGGGGCAGATGTTTTATGCCGGTTTGTGTATTAAAGACGCCGCCTACACGGTCACCGTTTTGTTGCGCCAGTTTAGCGCAAATAATAGCAAGTTCTGCTGCGAGATACGCTTTAAAACATCGTTGCGTGCCCATATAAAGACTGGAAGTTTGGTCAACAAAAAGCGTTACTGGTCGGTCGCGTTCTTCTTCGAACACTTTTGTGTGCGCCTGGCCTGTTCGTGCCGTAACTCGCCAATCAATATGCCGGATCTCATCACCTGGTTGATAGGCGCGGCTTTCAGCAAAAGTCATCCCTCGGCCACGAAATCGACTTACATGATAGCCGCTGCGCATGCTACTTTTTTGCGTCTGCGCATTAAGTTTCATCTTATGCGGCACCTCACCGATCAATTGATGAATATTCTTGGTAGTTATGAATACGCCCTGTGCCGATTTACTTGATTGAGTTGGGTTTACTTTGCGTTGTGGGTCATTCATTGGGTTGCGACGAATATTCATAAATCAAAACCTCCTATTATATATTTTCAGACAAGTAATCTGTCTCAAAAGCTGATGAACTCCATTGTGTTTCACACTTTTTCGATAGATTCCTTGTCTGATGACCTATAGTTTATTCAAGGAGTTGTGACTAATAAAAGTAACTCGTCTACTACTTTAGTTGGTGTGTAACCTTGCGCAAGAGCTGCAAAGCTTAAACCGATTCTATGGCGCAAAATACTTGGTGCGAGTTTTTGGATATCTGCCGGAGTTACGTAATCACGACCATCGAGCCAGGCTTTAACTCTTGAGCATTTATCTAAGGCAATTGAGGCTCGTGGACTGGCGCCAAACACAATAGCGTCGGCTAAATTATTGCTGTAACGACTAGGCGCCCGTGTTGCTTGCACTAATTCAACGATATAGCTTTCAACTGCTGGTGTCATGGTCACTTGCATAGCCTGAGCACGCGCTTGGAAAATACTTTGTTGATTAAGTCTTGGTTGGTCTTGTGTAGGTTGAGCTAAAGATTCTTTGCGCACAGTTCTGAGGATTTCAAGCTCAGCTTCGGCACTAGGGTAGTCCACAATCACATGCATTAAAAAGCGGTCAAGCTGGGCTTCAGGTAATGGGTAGGTGCCTTCTTGTTCGATAGGGTTTTGTGTGGCCATAACTAAAAATAAATTTGGTAGATCCCGCGTTTCACCACCAGCGCTCACTTGCCGCTCGGCCATGGCTTCCAATAAAGCCGCTTGGACCTTAGCTGGGGCACGGTTAATTTCATCAGCGAGTACTAAATTATGAAATACCGGGCCTTGCTGAAAAATAAACTCGCCAGTTTGAGGTCTAAAAATTTCAGTACCAGTAATATCAGACGGTAGCAGGTCGGGGGTAAACTGTATACGCTGAAAATCTGCCTCAAGATAGTTTGCCAAGGTGCTTATGGCTTTGGTTTTTGCCAAGCCAGGAGCCCCTTCAACTAGCAGGTGGCCGTCTGCCAGAAGGCTCATAATCAGAGAATCAACTAAACCTTCTTGGCCTAATATATGGTGTTGGAGTAGAGCTTTTAATTTATGAAAAAGTTTTGGATCACTCATTGTTTGGGCTTAATCCTCTTCGAATTAGTGGCACTTTTGAATTGAATATATCTAAGGCGTTAGCAATTGATTGCACTTAAGTGATGATCTAGTCGCAAGCTATAGAATGATTTTGCCATCTTCTATCCTCGCTGATAAATATTTTGTACCTTAGCAAGTGTTTTATACACCAACATATCAAACCAGATCAAATTTTTTAAGATTGCAAACAGACAGAATAGCTTAGGATAGTCCTATTGACGAATCAACAACATTGTATTTCGACAATAACTTGCCAATCGATCGCAGCAATTCATCAAAGATGCTGCAATGACATTAAATAACTTGGACACGAACAGGCGCCTGAGAATTTAATAGCTCAAAGCTGAATTTCATATTGAATACTATGCTTTAAAATAAGTAAAGATTGAAATAAACAACCAAGGTAATGCATGAAAAAGCTTAAAAATGAAAAAGAACTTGTCAAAAAAGCAATTACAGAAGGCATGAAGTATGGTGAGTCCCGGGGGGTTGTAGAATTTGAAGCCAGTGACTCAGCAACTGATAAAATTGAATATCTCTATCGATTATTGGTGCACGATAAAATAATACATCCAATTCCGCAAGAACAAATCTCACAACAAATGATGAAACATAAACTTGCGCTTTGGGCGTCTAAGTTATCTTAATTAATTCATTAGTAGCTGATAGAGCTATAAGAAATTTACATACTCCTAACAAACTGAGCCATTCTTTTCAATAATCAATCTTTTGAAAGGTAACGAACTATAACTAAATGTTAATTGATGGTGCAGTAATACTGTTTAATATAGCTAAAGTGGCTTGAAAGCTCTATCGATTTGCAAATATTGAGTTTTTAACCAAAAATTACAAGGCATACGTGTTAGAGCTGTAGTATTTAAAACGTGTATTTAAAAAATTGCACTAATAGAATTATTTCTTACTTTCCATAATTTCTTGTTTTTAATAATCTTTTTACTTCAATTTATTCAAAAAGGTGAACCATATATGAGCAATCTGACTAAGCAAAACTTTAATCTACTCAAGAGGCAAGTTTCCCTAAAGCATACTTGCTTACTTGCTTTATGCGGTATTTTTATATCGAATTTTTCTTTAGCTGCTATGGATTTAAGTATTCGCGGTAAAGGGATATCTATTCGTGAAGTAGGGGACAACAATAGGTCCCACATATATCCATTAGCAACCCGTCCAGAATGGGAAACCGAACGCTATATGAAGCCAGGAACTTATCATATTTTTGATAACCGTCCATCGGCTATTAAAGGCAAAGCATATGCTACAACTCCAGTAGGTGGCAATTATTTTAGTGCAGTTGCAGAAACCAGAAAAGATTACTCTATTGATGCATTTAAAGGTAGCGAAAGAGGTAAAGTTTTAATTGCAGTGCCAAGATCCAATTTAAATGCCGATGGTTGGGAGCGGGTTTCTGGAGCCTTTGATTCTTCTAAAGATCGTTATTATCTCTATGAATATAATTATACTAATGTTGGCAAATGGGTCGATATTCCCAAAACACGCAGCGACAATCCCACACTTATTTTCGCTGACAATAAAAGGAATTTAGAATTCGATAACCCCTTGCCTCTAGCGCCACTTGCTGAAGGTACTGTTATAGATTACGCCAGGGGCGGCAATATAGTTGACCCTAATATTTTGATTATGCCAAACGGCGATTACATTGCTACAGCTGTGGGCGGGTCAATTCATAAAGTGAACAATAAAACTGTTTTTGTTCGAGTGTATAAGTCAACAGATAAAGGTAAAACCTGGAATTATCTCAACCGAGGTAACACTACTGTGCGTCACTCAACCTTACTTGAGCGCAACAATGTTTTGTATTTAATTGGTGACTATGACGGTGGCAAAGGCGGCGTGCAAAGATCAACTGACGGCGGTGAAACCTGGTCTGCTCCAGCTTATATGGGTCTGCAATTACGTTCATCTCCATCACATGTGGTTGAAGCTAGAGGTCGTTATTGGATTGCTTCTGAAGGCGACGGTGGTGCCAAGGTAGTTTCTGCGCCAATGAATTCAGACTTAATGAAAGCAAGCAGCTGGACCGAAGCTAAACGTTCTTCTTCAGCCAATGGCGGTACAGGCAATGAAGCAGACTTAATGGCTTCACGTAATGACGGTTATCCAATCATAATGGGTAAAGGTGGCAATATTGGGCGTGTATTGTCTAAAGATCGATATACTGCCATAAATGGCAAGGACACATTAAACTTACCAACAAATGGCTCTAAATATACCGCTATTTATGACAAAAAGTCAGATAAATACTGGGCTTTAACAAGTTATTCACCATTACGCGGTAATATCCGTACTGGTATAGGGCTGTTTAGTTCTCAAGATGGCCAGAATTTTAAACTTGAGAGACAGGTATTGACCGGTAAATCTACTGCATTCCATGGCTTTAACTATCCATTTATTCAAATTGATGGTGATGATGCAGTCTTTGTTTCCCGTACAGCTTGGGAGCGTAAAGACCGTGGTTTAGCGCAAAGATGGCATGATGCAAATATGTATACATTCCACCGTATTAGAGATTTTAGAGGTTCGAATGGTTCAAACAATGGTAATTCTAATTCGGGTAACTCTAATTCAGGCAACTCTAACTCAGGCAATAGCGGCTCAAGCTCTACACCATCTGGATATAAAGCCTTAGTTGCTCGCAATAGCAATAAATGTATTGATATTTTCGGTGCAGAAAAAGAAGCTGGAGCTAATGTCCAACAGTATGATTGTCATGGTAAAGATAACCAAGCTTTTGAATTCGTAAATGAAAAAGATGGCTGGTTTCAAATCAAGGCGAAAGACAGTGGGCTTTGTTTAGATGTACAAGGTTATTCAAATGAAAACGGCGCTAATATTATCCAGTGGGATTGTAAGTCACGTAACAGTGAGAATCAGCAATTTCAAATGGTTAATCAAGGCGGCGGCTGGTATAGTCTTAAAGCTAAGCACAGCAATCATTGTTTAGACATTAATGCAGCTTCAATGGATAATGGAGCTAATCTAGAGCAGTACCAATGTAATAATCAAGGTAATCAACAATTTAAATTCCAATAAATTAAAGATTACTTAATAAAACCCCTTTGAGGCTGATGCTTCATTGGGGTTTTTTTTATTTTTAGAGAGGTTAGCTTAAATTAACTGCTATTGTTATTAAGTTATCTCGTGTTATTAAGTTATCTCGTGTTATTAAGTTATCTCGTGTAAAAAGTCATTCATGCACCAACCAATAGAGTTACTATGATCAATTCTTTAAATTATTTTTCGTCTCGGGGTAAACTTAAAAAGTTCCCACCTCAAAATTTTTTACTTGCACTTTGTGGCATATTTATTTCAAGCTTTTCTTTAGCAGCAATGGATATTAGTGTGCGTGGTAACGGCGTTTCATTTCGCGATGTAGGTACTAATGACAGAGCTCATATGTACCCACTCCCAACACGTGATACTTGGGAGCGAAGTCGTTATATGAAGCCTGGTACTTATCATATTTTTGATAACCGACCATCAGCCATTAAAGGTAAAGGTTATGCAACCACACCAGTGGGGGCCGATTATTTTAAAGCGGTTGCCGAAACCAGAAGAAATTATTCTTTAGATGCTTTCAAAGGCAGTGAAACAGGTAAAGTTCTTATTGCCTTACCAAATTCTAATTTGAATGCCAATGGCTGGAAACGCGTTTCAGGGTCGTTCGACTCATCTAAAGACCAATATTACCTGTATGAATATAATTATACTCGTGCTGGACAATGGGTGGATATTCCAAAAACAAGAGGCGATAATCCAACGCTTATTTTTGCAGATAGCAAACGGAATTTCAAATTCGATAATCCATTACCAATTTCTAAGCTAGCAGAGGGTGTACAGATCGCTAAATCAAGACAATTTTTGGTTGATCCAAGTATTGTGGTTATGCCTAATGGCGACTATGTAGCCAGTGCTCGAGGCGGCCCAATTGAAAAAATTGATAATAAAACAGTATTTATTCGGCTTTGGGTTTCTAAAGATAAAGGAAAAACCTGGGCGTCTTTAAACAAAAGCAATACTTCTGTAAAACACCCCACACTTTTGCCGCATAAAGGCGATTTATATTTAATTGGTGATGCCAATGGCCGTGGAGTGATTCAAAGATCTACCGATGATGGTAAGACTTGGGGTGGGGCTCAAAACTTAGGCTTTGGTTTGCGCTCATCACCATCTCATGTTGTTGAAGCTAAAGGTCGCTTTTGGATTGCTTCTGAAGGTGATGGTGGTGCTAAAGTAGCTTCAGCGCCGGTAAATTCAGATTTAATGAAAGCCAGTAGCTGGACAGAAGCTAAACGTTCTTCTTCAGCCAATGGCGGCACAGGCAATGAAGCAGATCTAATGGCTTCACGTAATGACGGTTATCCAATCATAATGGGTAAAGGTGGCAATATTGGTCGTGTATTGTCTAAAGATCAATATACTGCCATAAATGGCAAGGACACATTAAACCTACCCTCGAACGGCTCTAAATATACCGCTATTTATGACAAGGTATCTGATACATACTGGGCACTGACCAGTTATTCATCGTTACGTGGCAATATTCGTACTGGTATTGGGCTGTTTAGTTCTAAAGATGGTCAAAATTACAAGCTTGAACGACAAGTGTTAACTGGTGAATCAACTGCATTTCATGGTTTTAACTACCCATTTATGCAAATTGATGGTAAAGACGTAATTTTTGTCTCACGTACAGCCTGGGAAGATGAGGATGGTATTGCCCAAAGATGGCATGACGCTAATATGATGACTTTCCATCGGATTAGAGATTTTAGAGGTTCAAACAGTTCGAATAATTCAGGCAATTCGAATTCCGGTAACAATAATTCCGGTAATAACAATCCAGCTGCACCATCTGGCTATAAATCATTACTTGTGCGTCATAGTAATAAATGTCTTGATGTTCATGGTGCCGATAAAACAGCTGGCGCTAATGTAGAGCAATACGATTGTAGAGGCTCAGATCATCAAGCCTTTGATTTCATTAATGAAGATAATGGCTGGTATCAAATTAAAGCCCAACATAGCGGGCTATGTTTAGATGTGCAGGCCTATTCGAGTGAAAATGGCGCTAACGTTTTGCAATGGGATTGTAAAAAACGTAATCGTGAAAACCAGCAGTTTCAAATGATTAACCAAGGTGGCGGTTGGTACAGTCTTAAAGCGAAGCACAGTAATCATTGTTTAGATATTAAGGCAGTTTCAATGGATGACAATGCTAACTTGGAACAGTATCAATGCAATAATCAGCGTAATCAACAGTTTAAATTTCAGTAATTTAAAACTTTTGATAAAGCCCCAATGAGGTTAAAGCTTCATTGGGGCTTTTTTGTGAATAAACCTCTCAAAGCTATTATTTATATTCTATTATACAAATTAATCTTTTATTAATTGAATTATCCAGATGTACTTTCAGATACTTGTCCATAAACTAATGAGCACAATTTATATGATTAAAATTATCAGCCATATTTTTTTCCCTAAGAAGCGAAGCACAATAAAAATGCCACTTCAAATTTTTATTACGGCTCTTTGCGGAATTTTTATTGCAAATTTCTCACTTGCTGCAATGGATATGAGTGTGCGAGGTAAAGGAGTATCTTTTAAAGATGTTGGTACCAATGGTCAATCGCATATCTACCCCTTAGCAACTCGCACGACTTGGGAAAAAAGCCGCTACATGAAGCCTGGTACTTATCACATTTTTGATAATCGCCCATCTGCTATTAAAGGTAAAGCCTATGCAACTACTCCTGTGGGGGCGGATTATTTTACAGCTGTGGCAGAAACTAGAAAAAATTATTCTCTGGATGCTTTCAAAGCTAATGAAGCGGGTAAAGTGCTCATAGCCGTACCTACAACTAACTTGCGCGCAAGTGGCTGGAGGCGAATTTCTGGCTCGTTTAATACCAGTAAAGATGAGTATTATTTCTATGAATATGATTATAAACAGGCAGGCCAATGGGTAGATATACCTAAAACCAATAAAGATCATCCCACACTTCTGTTTGCAGAGAGTAAAAATAATTTAACATTTGATAACCCTTTACCTATATCCATACTTGGTGATGATGCGGTTAAAATTTCAGATGCACATAGTTATATTGTCGATCCAGCTATAGCTATTATGCCAAATGGAGATTATATCGCAAGCTCTGTTGGTGGCCCTAAATTACGAGGTCGGTTTTTGCGATTATGGGTTTCTAAAGATAAAGGTAAATCATGGCAAGGTTTAAACAGATCAATAACTAGCCTGCGTCATGCTACTTTGCTGGTTCGAGGCAATGATCTTTATTTAATTGGCGATAACTCTGGTCCTGGAGGTATTCGTAAATCCACTGATGGTGGTAAATACTGGTCACCGATTACCTACTTTAATTTTGATTTTCGCTCGTCACCCTCCCATGTTGTTGAGGCAAAAGGCCGCTACTGGGTTGCCTCTGAAGGCAATGGTGGTGCAAAAGTAATCTCTGCGCCGGTTAACTCAGACTTGTTAAAAGCCAGTAGTTGGACTGAAGCCAAGCGCTCATCCTCAGCGACAGCTGGCACAGGCAATGAAGCTGATCTAATGGCTTCACGTAATGGTGGTTATCCAATTATTATGGGTAAAGGCAATAGCATTGGCCGTGTATTATCAAAGGATGAATATACGGCGATTAAGGGTCAAGATACATTGTCCTTACCTATGAATGGATCTAAATACACTGCTATGTACGATGAGGCATCAGACAAATATTGGGCGCTGACCAGTTATTCATCTTTACGCGGTAATATTCGTACGGGTATTGCATTATTTAGCTCAAAGGATGGCCAAAAATTTACCTTTGAACGACAAATTTTAACAGGTGTATCAACTGCATTTCATGGCTTTAATTATCCATTTATGGAAATTGATGGCGACGATATAATATTTGTTTTGCGGACAGCTTGGGAAAACGATACTGGTCTGTCACAAAGATGGCATGATGGAAATATGTTTACCTTTCATAGAGTCGAAAATTTTAGAAACTCGCAAAATTCAACTTCTTCTAATTCACCGGCAGATTCAAGTGATAGTTCAAGTGATAGTTCAAACGACTCTGATTCCGGTAGCAATAATTCAGCTGTATCATCTGGTTATAAATCATTAGTTGTGCGTCATAGCAATAAATGTCTTGATGTTCATGGTGCCGACAAAACAGCTGGCGCTAATGTTGAACAATACAATTGCAGAGGTTCAGCTCATCAAGCCTTTGAATTAATCAATGAAGATAATGGTTGGTATCAAATTAAAGCTCAACATAGCGGGCTGTGTTTAGATGTGCAGGGCTATTCTAGCGAAAATGGCGCTAATGTTGTGCAATGGGATTGTAAAACACGTAATTCTGAGAATCAGCAGTTTCAAATGATTAATCAAGGCGGCGGTTGGTACAGCCTGCAAGCTAAGCACAGTAATCATTGCTTAGATATTAAAGCAGTTTCAATGGATGACGGTGCTAATTTAGAACAATATCAATGCAATAATCAACGCAATCAACAGTTTAAATTTCAGTGATTAAAAATTATTGCTAAAACCCCAGTGAGTTTAAAGCTTCATTGGGGTTTTTTTATGGATTACTTTATAATTTTTTAAAAAACATGCGTTACTTAACTCTTAACTTTAGTAACAATGAAATGGCCAAATGTTATTGCTCATTAATCAAGCTCAGGCTAGTATTAATTAATAGGTTAATAAATGGTGAAGCTACTATGGCTAATTTAAACATTACAGCTCGATCGCTTATGAGCATCTTGGCGCTCATATCACCCCAGTGTTTAAATGCTGCAGTGGATCTGCCGCTATTAGAATTAAGTATTAATACACCGGTTGAGCCAAATATTTTATTTGTTCTCGATGACTCAGTTTCTATGCGTGAAACAATTACATTAAGTAATTTTCAATACGAAGCTGATAGTTATTATTATGCCAGCGAATCAAGGCTGAGTTCCAGTCATTATAAAATTTCAAAATTATCATGTGAAAATAATTATGGCGCCAAGATTAGTTATCAAAGCTGGGATCCCGGTTTTGAGGTCGACCTTTGCGGCGGCGGCAATCCATCAGCCGAGCGCCCACAATTTTTAAAGTTAGCCCAACTTGATTGGCGATTATTTAATTCGCATTTCGATGTTACCCAATATGATCCTAAGCGGACTTACAAACCATGGACTGGTTATCCCGATCTTGATTTTCACGATGCAATGTTTTCTCCGCAATTTCCTGACTCTACAAGATTTGATCTTGGAACTTTGCAATTTTCGTACACTGTGTGGAAGGATACCGCAGGTTGGACGCCTCCTTTAAGCCAAGCTAATTTAAATTTAACACCAAATGGCCTGGTAGATATTTGGGATGACTTTGATCAATATTATTTTGATGGTGATCAGGTTAAAATTACTGCTACAACTTTTGCGCCGACGCCAAAAGTCACTGATTGCCGACCAGACATGACGCTTGATATACGCAGTGAAGTATTGCGCTGCTTTAATGGCACTGAGACCATCGTGAGTACCTCTTGGGATAATCGCTGGGGCCGCACCCTGCAAGAGGAACAAACAAATATTGCGAATTGGTTTGGCTACCATCGTGAGCGACAAAGAACCCTGGCTGGATTGGTTGGTCAGATCATGGAGGATCACCCCTCATTTCGCTTTGGCTTAACTACTTTTGTCTCACGAGAAGAGCAGCTTATTCCTAGTGCTGAAACTTACGATAAAGCAGTGCAAAATAAAGCAGTCTTGGATGTTGCTATTTTCAATCCCAGTAGCCAAGGAACCTTTACCCGTCGAGGTTTAGATCGAGCGCTTGAGCATTTTCGTGATACTAATCCGGCGACCCGGCCAATTATAGAAGCTTGCCAACAAAATTTTGCTTTTATGATCAGCGATGGTTTTGAAACCAAAACCGCGGGACCAGATGTTGAGCCTGGCGATTTCGATGGTGATGGCGAGCAAACTACCATTGCTGATGTTGCTCATTATGCTTACAACACAGATTTACGGCCTGATTTGCCTGATATTGTGCCGCCAACACCTTCTGCATGCCCTGGGGTGCCATTAGTGAAAAATCAACATATGCGCACAATTGCTATTCCATTTGGTTTCGGCTCTACCATACCAGTTGATGCAAAAGGCTGTTGGCCGGAGAGTGGTTTAGGCGAAGCTGATGTCTGGGGTAATCCCGATGGCATGACTATTGAAGGCTTGTGGCATGCAACTTATAATAGTGGTGGTCAATTTATTCCGGCAGTGGATGTGCCTTATGTCTTAGAAAGCGTACAAAAGTTATTAACTACTATTGATCGTGGGGTTAAAAGTGGTGCCTCAGGTTCAATTACTTCCGGTCGTTTGCAGTCGGGTAATTCTTATTTTACCAGCCAATATGAACTGGCTGATTTAACTGGAGATATTAAATCATGGCCTTTAAGAGTTGATGAGCAAGATATAGAACTAGGTAATCCGTTATGGAGTGCCGGTGAGTTAGTTAATAACAACACATTTTTTGATCTTAATCGCTTAGTATTTACATATAACCCCATACGTCAACAAGCCGTTCAACTCACCCCAGACGCCAACGTTAACAATACTTTAACCGAGAATCAAAGAAATACAATCTTTCCAAATTTAAACGGCCAGGCACTTAAATCAGCTTTTAGTGATTTTGCAACTCGGCTAATTGATGCGCCATTAGCTACATTTATACATTCTACGCCCTTAGCTGTGGTGCCGCCAGATCGAGTCTTTCCAGAAGAAATGCCGCAGGCAAATGCTTATCTAAGCTTTATACAAGCTCAAAAAAATCGACCAACTACAGTTTATGCTGGTAGTAACGGTGGTTCGCTGCATGGTTTTGATGGCGATACTGGTAAAGAACTCTTTGCTTACGTACCAGATTTAGTTTTGGATCAAAGCTTGCGCAAAGACGATATTGCAATTCAAAGCCGTGTGGATGGGCCAATGCTGGCTATAGATACTTATTTTAATGATGCGGATGCCTGGAAAACTGTGCTTATTAGTGGTTTAGGTCAAGGTGGTAAAGGCTATTTTGCCTTAGATGTTACCGATCCCCGTCAATTTGCAGTCGATGAATTTAATGACAAAGTCCTCTGGGAATTTAATGGCGACAATGATTTGGGCTATACCTTGGCTAAACCTGCGGTAGGGTTAATGGCCAACGGCCGCTGGGTGGCAGTGTTTGGTAATGGCTATAACTCAAGCACTGGTGATGCAGTGCTTTATTTTGTCGATGTAGAAACTGGTAATTTAATTAAAAAAGTAAAAACTGGCTATGATGCAGCTCATGATCCACAAGGCTTAAACCGACGCAATGGTTTAGCCGAGCCAGCTTTAATTGATCTGGATTTTGATGGGATTATTGACCGCATTTATGTTGGTGATTATTTTGGTAATTTATTTAATATTGATGTAACTAATACCGACGCTTCGCAATGGAGCTCGGCCTATGGTACCACAGAATTAGCCACGCCTTTATTTTCCACTGGCGGGCAACCTATAACTTCTAAGCCAGGTGCTTTATTTCACCCTACCGATGGATTGGTGGTTTTGGTTGGTACAGGCCAAATGTTTGCCAAAAATCAAGCCACTGGTGAAAATGCTTTTTATGGTCTTTACGATACGGGTAGCCCTATAGCAAATAACTCAGATCTAGTGCATCACGAGATGTCATCTTCTACAACCGATATTGTCATCAATACAGGCACAGATGTTGCTGACACAAAAGGTTGGACAATTGAATTTGATGGTATTTTAGCTGGCTCCAATATAACTTCGGCGCCTAAAATTCAAAATGGTGAGGTGAGTTTTGTGGCTGCTAAACAAACTACTGAAGCCATATGCAGCGAGGCTACTTTTTATTCAAGTATTTTAACAGTCAACGCAATTTCTGGACGCTCGCTTGAAGCGCCAGTATTTCTCGATGAAAATGGCAATAGTATTCGACGAAATAATAAAAACGTTGACGGTATTGTGAGTAATTCAAAGTATTTAGATGCTGTAGTAATAGGTAATGGCAGTAAAGAAGTTTTTTTAACCACGACGAGTAATGGTGAACAAATTCTAATTAATAAAGCATCATCAGTTAAAACTCGTAGGCAAACTTATTGGATGCGCCTAGCTCGTTAGTTATCATGTTCAATAAGTGCATGAATTTAAATTTTTAGAGATCTAGGGGTGAGTAGAGTGTGAGGATTAAACAACAATTACAATATTCTGGTTTGTCATTAATTCAATTACTTCTAACCATTACCATTGCAGGTATATTAATGGGATATGCGGTGCCAAATATGTCAGAAATGATTGCGAGATCAGCGGTAAAAAGTACCGCGACTCGTTTTAAAAATGCTGTAGATTATGCTCGTCGTTATGCGGTAAAAATATCCAGTCGTACTGCACTTTGTGCAGGATCACCCGAGGACCAGTGTACCAGTGAGGATTGGGATAAGGGTTGGACGCTTTTTTCTGTAGAACTTGACAATAATACCACGCAACTTAAGCCATTTAAAATATACGAACCCCCTCGAAGTAGTACACAGGTAATTGCAGAGAATAACAATTTTGCCAAAAGTATTGTGTTTAATGGGCGAGGTCGGGTGATGGATTCGGCTGAGCTACCAGTTAACTTTATATTTTGTAGTTCTCGGAGTAAAGGTTTTGGCATAACTAAAATTAGCATTTTTAATCAAAATTATGAATTTAATCCTCCAAATGAATCACTACCGAATGAATGTACTTAAGTGAAAAGTAGGCCTTAATGAAGTTATATACTAATCAACGTATTTTTAAAAATAGACTCTATAACTCACAAATAAGAGGTTTCTCACTTATTGAAGTTATTATTGCGACTTTAGTCTTGGGAGTAAGCGTATTTGGCATTATTAGTGGCTTAACGCAGTCCGCCAAGCGAGTTAATTCCCAAGCGGGTATAGAGTTTGCATTACTCACATCTCAAGAGTTTATGACCCGTATGCAGATTAATCTTCGCCCAGAAAATCGACAAGACTATTTAAATCTAGACAGTGCAAGCTTGCCTCCAGTGCAAGCTTGCTTAGCAAATGGCTGTTCGCCGGCTGAAATCGCAGCTCACGATAAATTGGAAATTATTGCTCGAGTCCAAGCTCGTCTGGCCGAGCCTCGCTTAAAATTAATTGCACAAAATGACACTTTACAGCTGCATCTTGCTTGGAAGTCAGCGTCGGCACCATTTCAAAGCAAAGACTGTTTTTTTGATCTCAGTGAAAGTGATTCTTGTGTCGTACAAGGGCAGGCAGATTTATGAGTCAAGCTGTACGTTCAAATTTAAATGTATTCAAGTATTCAAGCTATAAGCTTAGTGGTTTTACGCTGATTGAATTAATGATTTCAAGTGTGTTGGCGAGTTTACTTGCCATAATTTGTTTTAATATGTTTTTTGCTTCCAGTACCATAAAGGTCCAATCATCAGTTGTTGTGGACGGTATGTTAGAGACTGCCAGTGTTCTCTCATTAATTCAAGAAACTGTGGAATTTGCAGGCTACAATGAACAACAGCCAGTAGGTATGAATCAAAATATTTTTTTCCCGCAGACTGCTTTATTTTCTGCAGGCCAAGTATTAAGAATAACCAACGATAATGATATTCAAAAACTTATTGTACGTTTTAAGGCACCAAGTATTCAGCCGATTTATAACTGCAAAGGTGAACTATTAGCAAGTGATATAGAATATGTACGTGAAATAAGCTTAGATGATAAACAATTAATGTGTCGCGATTTGAGTGCAATAGGTGGTGTTAATGCAGAAACCATGATATCCGATCAAATAATGCGCTTGCATTTTAAAGCCATTCTAGTGGATAGCACCAATAATAATTTAACTCGCGTTAAACAGTCTGTTGCCTTAAATGATAAAGATTCTGTAAGGGGAGTTCAACTCATATTTTTAGTTGAATCTAAAGCCTTTTTCTATGCCGATGAACATCTGACCAAAGTTGAATTTGATGGTTTTGAAAATTTTATCAATACCAGTAAGTTTCAATATCTTAAGCATGCAATTACGATTAATACTAAAAATGCGAATTTAATTATTTAAAGCCTATTAATAGCCATTTTTAGTATAGAAAGAGAAAGAGGTTCATTATGAATGCTAGACAATATCCAGCAATTGTTGACAAAAGCTCTCAGCAACACTTCAAGCAACAAGGCTGGGTGCTGCCTCAAATTTTAGGTATGTGTCTTTTATTACTTTTATTTGTTTATGATTTTAATGATTCAGGTCTTGCTATAGAGCATTTAATCTCAAGTGAGATAGCGAATAATTCCAGTGAACAAATTATTAATTCGGTGACTCAAGAAGTGACTAATACACTTCGAGCAAGTGATGAAAAGCCAACTATAGCAGCCATTAATGATGGTGTTTTACCCAAAGTTGATTTGACACAATTTGTAGTTTGGCGAGAAAATTATGAGGATTATAACTTAACAGTAACTAACGATCCGCTAATAAACGACAGACAACTCAACTGGTGGGAACAGCCGGATGAATGGTGGGAAAATCACGCGCAATTAGTCAATGTTACACTGGCTAATGGTGATGAAAAACCAGCTTATGTAATTTTAGAACACACAGGTGTTGATACCTCTGGATCTGATTTATCACAAAATCAACATTATTTTGAAGGCGCAAATACCCATGATTTCCGGGCTACTATTAAGGCTCAAGGCAATAAAGGCGCAGTTAAACTTGTTACTACCGGCTATAAGCATACTTTTTTTTAATTACTTATACAAGTAAAGAATAAATGGAAAATTTTTTATGGCTCGTTTGAATATTTTAATCAGATTGTTTGTTAGTATTTTAATAGCATCTACTTTGCCTCAATTTTTATACGCTGCTGTAGATTTACCTTTATTAAAATTAAGTGTTAATACACCGGTTGAACCAAATATTTTATTTGTGTTAGATGATTCTGGTTCTATGCGTCAAACAATTACTATAAGTAATTTTCAATATGAAATCGAGAGTTATTTGCCTACGTACCAGATTTGGTTTTGGATCAAAGCTTGCGCAAAGACGATATTGCAATTCAAAGCCGTGTGGATGGGCCAATGCTGGCTATAGATGCTTATTTTAATGATGCGGATGCCTGGAAAACTGTGCTTATTAGTGGTTTAGGCCAAGGCGGTAAAGGCTATTTTGCCTTAGATGTTACCGATCCTCGTCAATTTGCAGTCGATGAATTTAATGACAAAGTCCTCTAGGAGTTTAAAGGCGACAATGATTTGGGTTATACCTTAGCAAAACCCGCTGTGGAGCTAGTGGCTAACGGCCGCTGGATGGTACCACAGAATTAGCCACGCCTTTATTTTCCACTGGCGGGCAACCTATAACTTCTAAGCCAGCTACTCATTAACAAAGCATCATCAGTGAAAACCCGCAGGCAAACTTATTGGATGCGTTTAGCTCGCTAATTCAAGTGGTATTGAAGTGAATTATTTGATTTGATTTAAATCAATTGCTCGAGCGTATTGCATCATTTCAGCTTCGAGAACTTCTTCGCCTTTAGTTTCGATGATTAATAATTTACTTTCATCAAGTAAGGTTAATTTTTTTGTACCATTTTTATCCTGAATAAAAGCCTGTTGATCGTTGACTGTTATTGATCTACCGAGCCTCTTTGCTACTATTGATGAATTTGTTAATATCGGTTTTATTGCTTGAATCATTGGCGAGTTTTGGTGAATAGTAATAGTTAAAATTTCATTATTGCCATTTTGATATTGACGCTCACTCATAACACCCATATTCATAGCGAGGCCCACCCCGGTTGATTGACCTTCAGCTTTGCGGGATGTCCAGCCAGCCAGGGGTTCTGGAAAAAGCCTTGCAATAATGTGTACTTGCTTTTGACTGATAAGTTTTGCCGCGTAGCCTAACTGTGTTGTAGCGTTAGAGAGCTCGCCAAGTTCATAATAGTTAATACTCTTGTCGATGGTATCCGTGATCTCGTCAGCATGAGCTAGAGGAGTTAAAAAAGCACAGCTTAAGATAATTAAAACTTGGACGAGAATGTGCATATATGATCGCTCCATAGATTGAGATGTTAATTTCATTGCAAAATCTATTCAAATATTTTGAGCTATAGATCTTCAGAAAAGTAATGTGTTCAAATACAGGTGGAATACAATAGTGTTTATCTGATGAGTGTAGAGATTATTTTTAACAAGATTATAATCTGTCCAATTATAGAATTAAGCCCAAATCGGTTAATGACCTTTAGTTTTACCACTACCATGGCGCAAGTTTAGCATCATGCAAAGCTATTCAAAGATATTAAAATTTTGTAGATTTTTATTCCTATGACATTTTATCGTGCGAAATAGATCGTTTTTTTTCAGGCTAATAACATAACTCACTGATTTTTAACCATTTAATAATGTTAAGAGTGCTTCAAGTCAGTCTATTTAAAACTTGAGTAGGCATTACATTATTTTTTTCGCGATCTATTCAAAGTGTCTAAAAATAAGCGTAAGACTCCATTTTAAAGTGATAGCATAATAATTACAGGTCAATTTTAATTTCTAAATTTAAACCTTTTGAGGAGCTAATCGCTATAGTCAATAATTTGAATACTAACTAACAACAATTTTTTATTTTGGAGTCACCATGGCTTTTTTAGGTATAATCCCGTCAGGCAATTCAGGCTCAGGCAGTTCACCATCTGGATCGAGCACATCATCTGGTTCATCCGCTGAAGAAACAAATCCGCAAACTACTAACCAGCCACCAGCTGGCAATGAAACAGAGCCAACTTCCACCAATGACTCGCCAACAACAAGCTCAACGCCGAGTCCAACAGAGTCATCCGATACCAATAGCTCAGGAAGTAATGACTCTGGCTCGCCAGGACAACCTACTCAATCGCCACCTGCCAATGATGAAGGTGTTGCTGTAACTATTGCACAAGAGCCCAAACAAGAATCACCGACATATTCGAACCCAAAAAGAAATACATTAACCATTGCTAATGACAAGGAGGCTGCTAATCGTGAGACGCAGGCTGGCGGTTCGCAAACCTCCGCTCAAGCACAGCAATCTGAATCGCCGTCCAACAGTCTTAATCAATCAGTAGCTCAAGCTTCAGTGGTTGTCAGTGCACCAGTAGCTATTGACACTAATCAAGCAGCTAATCAAGATGGCAAACCATTACGCATAGATATTAAAACGCCAAATACTCAAAGCCGATTACAGACAGCGGCGGGTAATGCAAATCTTGATGCAAATAAAGCTTCTCAAGATTTTTTACAAAATATTGTATCCAATGTTACAGCTAATATTAGCCCAATTGAGCCTATAGATGTTAAACCAATTGAGCCGGTAGAAATTAAAGCTGCGCCTAGTATTCCTAAAAAAGATGAGGCTAGTATTAAAGATGATTTACCACCAATTGAAACTCAAGCAACAAAACCACGAGAATCAGCAAAGACTGAGTCTTATACACAAGTTGCATCTTTTACAGCTTCAAGTAATCCCTCTGAGGCGCAAAATTCAAGTTTAGCTGCAGCTGGTCAACAAGTAGCTGTGCGTTCTTAATGCACGATATTGGATTAATAATTTCTTTGAATCCTTTTCATTGGATATAATCATGAGTTAATTAATTAAATACAAGGAAGTATTCAATGAGTCCTATTAGTTTAAGTAGTTTAAAGCTATCAACTCACCAACTATCAACTTACCAGCGTAATCATTTTACGTCACAATTCAAAGCAGCTAAACTTAAAGATTCTATAGCATCGCCACTCAGTTCTGTGAGTACTCTTCAAAATCGCAAGACTTCAATACAAGCTCAGTTTCATCCAGATGAAGGAGCTTGGTTTAATGATGATATTCGCAGGCCAGCTGCAAAAATAGATCTTTCATCTTTACAAGCTGCAGACCAGCCAGAGGACTTTTTAATGAATTTCGAAAAACCTGTTGATTTTTATAGTACAACTTTTGACCAAGCAACTCAAAATGCGGTAACTCATTTAACGCAATCAACCAGTTATGGGGCTTTTAATCACTTACCAGAGTGGGATTTAGTGCAAGCCACAGATATTGTTAAAGGTCTAAATGCCATGTTAACAGTACTTAAAGAAGATTTTCAGCAGTTGGAGACAAGCGCTACGGCTCATTTGAGCGCACCAACATGGGAAAGTATAATGGTGCCTTTTGAGAAATTAGGCGAAGACTTAGGCAAAGCCCAAGCCAGAATTTATCATTTACAAAGCGTGAATTACTCAAGTGATATGCAAACAGCCTTTGATGAAGTTCGGCCAGCATTAGTTGAGTTTTCAATAACGATGGGTCAAAGCCGAGCTTTGTTCGATGCCCTAATGGCATTACAAAACTCAAATAGACTTGATCCAGTGCAAGCGCGCATTGTAGAAAATTCATTAAAATCTATGAAGCATCAAGGTGTGGGATTAGATGGCTCAGAGCGTGAGCAGTTTTTAAATATTCAACAACAACTCGCCAGCTTATCTTCTGACTTTAGTAATCATTTAGTGGAAGAAGCTAAAAACGAACGAATTATTGTCACCAATGCAGATCAACTTAAAGGTATACCGCAATCGGTAATTGATGCTGCAGCAAAGCAAGCACAAACAGATGTTGGTGCCGACCACAAGGGGGGTATAAAAGGCCCTTGGCACTTTTCCTTAGATGGCTCAACTTATATGTCAGTGCTGCAAAATTGTGAAGCTAGAGCTTTGCGGGAAGGTTTTTTCAAACGCTTTGCTGCTAGAGGCACTCAAGGAGACTATGCAAATACTCAAATTTTGGCAGATATTTTGAAACTCAAACAAGCAAAAGCGCAGATGCTCGGTTTTGATAACGCCGCTCAAATGAGTTTAGATACTAAAATGGCGCCAAGTGAGTCAGCTGTGATCAACTTAATGGACGAGCTTAAAACCGTTGCATCCCCAATAGCCGAACAAGAACTTGAACAACTGGTTGCATTTGCACAATCGCAAGATTCAAGTATTACCAGACTTGAGCCATGGGATATGAGCTTTTGGAACGAAGCTTATGTTAAAGCACATTTTAATGTGGACCAAGAGGCTTTAAGACAATATTTTCAAGCACCAAAGGTTATGGATAGTTTATTCAATATGATGCACCAATTATTTGGCTTGGAAATTGCCCCTGTTGCCCATGGTCAAGTGCCAACTTGGGATAAAGACGTTCAATTTTATCAAATTAAAGAAGAAGGCCAACCTATTGCCGGCTTTTTTATGGACCCCTATGCTCGTCCAGGTGAAAAGCGCGGTGGTGCTTGGATGAATACGGTGGTTGATCGAAGTAAAGCACTTGCGGGGCCGGAGCAAACCTCTTCAAATCCAGTGGCTCTATTTATTATGAATATTCGTCCCCCCCAAGGTGATACTCCAGGTTTGTTATCTTTAGACGATGTGGAAACACTCTTTCACGAATTTGGTCATGCCTTACAACATATGCTAACTCGCGTGGAAGAAGGTGATGTGTCTGGGATCAACGGGGTTGAGTGGGATGCGGTTGAAGTTGCCAGTCAATTTAACGAAAATTGGGTCTATCGACCTGAGTTTTTAAAGTCTGTTTCAAGCCATGTGACAACTGGTGAATCACTGGATGACGAAACTATTGATAAAATTATCCAATCTCGTAATTATTTTGCAGCTAATAACTGTTTGCGCCAATTATCCTTATCATTAATGGATTTTAAATTACACCAAGAATATGGTTTAAAAGAGAGTGATCCAAAAATTACCCCACAAGCAATTGAAAACCAAGTGCGCAAAGCCACCCTTAAAACACCTTATATTGAATCACTTTCTACACTACCAGCTTTCTCACATATTTTTGCAGGTGGCTATAGTGCAGGCTATTATTCTTATAAATGGGCTGAAGTCATGGCCGCTGATGCCTTCGCAGCATTTGAGGAAGCAGGGCTTGATAATCCACAAGCCTTAAAAGAACAAGCGACTAAATACCGCAATACAATTTTGGCCGAAGGTGGTAGCCGACCAGCTGGTGAAGTTTATCGTGATTTTAGAGGCAAGGATGCAACGCCAGAGGCCTTGTTAAGACACCAAGGCTTGTTAGCTGCATCTTAAGATTGAGCCCAATTATTTTTAAGAATGATTGGGCTTACTTAAGTAGTGTTGTTTTACTAGTGCAATAATTGATACCAAACACCAAATGCCTTCCAATAACACAAATGGATAAAAACTTATAATCAGTGAAGCGGCACCTGCAGTAAATGAGCCAATAATATTTAACATTAAGTAGGTTTTAGTTTCAGCTGATATAAAGCCGTATGAATTTAAGAAATAACCAAGCAATAAAATCGCGACCCCAATCGTTCCGATAATATCTGCAATGCTCATGAGCTAGTATCCTTTAAGTATGGTCTAACTTATTAAGATTTATTCTAATCTGATAGATCAATCAGTCTAATGCATCTTAAGATTGAGCTATTCAAATTGTTGCTCTGCTGTTTCCACACGAGCAAATACCTCATCACTTGCATTGTCTTTTAAGACAAAAACGCTATAAGGCATAAATTTATCGCCTACTTCCATACCTGGGCTGCCGATTGGCATGGCAGGTACACTCAGCCCTATAGCATCTTTGGGAGGATTGGCTAAAAACTCTTGAATATAACGCGCAGGAACATGGCCTTCAAATACAAAACCTTGTTGCGAGACAGCGGTATGACATGATCGTTTGTTTGTTGGTATTTTCAATTGATCTTTAATTGCAGTTAAACTGTCTGGATGTTTGGTTTCGGTGGTAAAGTTTTCTTGTTCTAAATGAGTGATCCAGTGTTTGCAACAACCACATGTAGGGCTTTTATAAACTGTGAGTTCGGTTGATGAATTTTTAAAAGAATTTTGACCCTCTTGTATTGACTTATTTACCGAGGTGTCGGCTGGTGGTTTGGTGTTGCCATTGCAGGCAGTTAAAAATGTTAGCGCGAGCACAATTGGTAGGGTCAGTTTTTGGTTCAAAACAGAGCTCATAAATCAAATCCTTAAGTTGAAGTCAAACATTAAAGTCAGTTAATTAATGATGCCCTTGATCCTTGTCACCTCGAGCTGTAAGAATTTGATATTGCTCAGGTGTAAGCTCGGGTAAACGATGCAAAAAGGCAACCATATTCCATATTCTATCATCATCGTGCCCAGAGCCCCAGGCAGGCATGCCAGAAGCTTTAATGCCATGTTTGATAATCCAAAAACGTTTTTGCGCCAACGAATGTGTCTCTGCTTTATGATGATCATGAGTTTTTGTTAAGTTTGGTGGGGCTGGATATAAGCCTTGTGATAAGTCGGTTGGTGTTTGTCCTGGTTTCAGGTGACAGCCAGTACACATGTCATTATAGTCTGCTCCTCCAGCGAGTAGGCGGCTTGATGAGTCTAAATCTTCAGGCACTTGTAGGTCTTTGGAGGCCCGAGCCACAGAACGCTCACGTAATGTTTCCAAAATCCAACAGGTCAATTTATTATGCTTAGTATCAGCACCCATAGGGTAAATACCAGAGTATAAAAATACAATACCACCTACTAAAACAACACAAAATATAAGTATAAGACTTTTAAAATAATGACTTGATTGTTTGGCAGGCATAGGTTTACCTTATGAATGTTAATGATGCTTGTCAGATGAATGCTCATTCTCGTTACTCGATTGAGAGCTGTTAGGTTGAGAGCTATTAGAATCAGTAGGTGCATGCTGGTCTGAAGAGCCATCTGTGGCTGATTGTGACTGGGCACATTGTTCCATTAAAGCTTGTGCCACTGGGTCTTGTTTATCTTTAGCGCTTAAATCTGAATTATTCATAGCTTCACACTTTGGTTTTTCGGCGTTTTGTTCGTGAAACCTTGGGTTGTGTGCCTGAATATTACTCGCCATAAGTGCGCCAAAGAGCATGGTTAAAGTGGTTTGTATTAAGCGATTCATGATTATTTTCTCCAATAAATAGTTAACAATTCAATGGTGGCTCAAGGAGGTTAAAACCAGAACTTTACACCAGCCACATAGCTTGTGAAATCTTGCGCCTCGCCGCTAGCTGCAGCAATATCGGCAGTATCACCGAAAGTATTGTTTCGCTCGATACCAATATAGGGTGCGAATTGCCGAGTGAATTCATATCGTAGGCGAACTCCAAGTGAGCCAGTTGATAAACCACTGCCAATACCGTTCGCTTGATCATCTTTACCATAAAAAGCAAATTCGGCTCTTGGTTGTAAAATAAGCCGTTGGCTTAGGAGAAGCTCATATTCTAATTCTACTGCTAAAGCTGTACGGCCTTCATCACCTAGATAAGCTGTGGCGTCAACTTCAAACCAATAGGGCGCCAGTCCCTGTAAGCCAAAGGCTAGCCATTGCCGATTTTCACCGGTTTCATAGGTATCAAAGCTCACACCAACTTGCGCGTCCCAGAATGGGCTTTTGAATAAAGTAGCAGTTGCATGGCTCCATAAGAGGTCAGTTTGGCTTTCTTCCACTCGAGTGTCTTTGATATCACCTTCAGCTTTAATTACAAAACGATCATAGGTTGTGCCAATCCACCCTTGGAGATCATAAATACCGGTTTTGTTGTCTACATCGTATTCCAAACGATCAGCCATAAAAGCTTGAAATACTTTTTCATCTGCTAATTTAAGTTGACGTTTGTTGGGTAGTGCATATGGGCCTGTGGTATGGGTATATCCATTGGCATAAGCATGCGGATCACGGGCATCATCCGGTGGCGAACCACCTTGCATATTCATGGATTCGTGATCCATTTCTGCAAACAATGGAGTATTTACTAATAATAAACTACTTATAAATATAAGTTTATATTGGGTTGATAATTTAAATAATTGTTTCATGCTACGACCACCTCGCGGAACATTCCTGCATCCATGTGAAATAATAAGTGACAATGCCAGGCCCAGCGTCCTAAATCTTGCGGTGTGGTTAGAAAACTTATACGTTGAGCTGGTTGTACGGGAATAGTATGGCGTCGAACTAATAGATTGCCTTGATCGTCTTCGAGATCACTCCACATGCCATGCAGATGCATAGGGTGAGTCATCATAGTATCATTGACCAAAATCACTCGAATACGTTGATTATGTGCCATATGCACAGGGGTACTTTTGCCAAACTCCAAACCATCAAATGACCAGCTGTAACGCTCCATATTACCGGTTAAATGGAGCTGAATTTCACGCTCTGGCCCTTTGGAATTTAAAATACCATCTCGAGATCGCAGGTCGGCAAGAGTTAATACTCGCCGGCCATTATTGCGCAGACCAACACCAGGATCATCTAAATTAGTACGTGGCATATCTACACGCATATCCACTGATGGGCCATATTCAGTGCTGGCATGGGTTACTTTTTTCGATGGTACGCTTAAGGCGTCACCATCTTGCGCATGCGCGCTATGATCCATAGACATTCCACCATGCATAGATGTATTGCCTTGTTGCATAGTGTTATTACCCATGGGCATTGCCATACCGCCACCTTCGTCAGCCATTTTTCCCATCATGTCGGTCATGCCTAACCATTGCACCGGGTCAAGCTTTGGCACAGGCGCTGTTAAGCCTTGCCGACGTGCCAGAGTCCCTCGGGCATAACCAGTTCGATCCATACTTTGGGCAAAAATTGTGTAAGCATCTTCTTGTTGAGGTTCAACAATTACATCATAAGTCTCACCTGGGCCAAAGCGGAATTCGTCAATAGTGACTGGTTTTACATTATTACCATCCGATTGCACTATGGTGAGTTTCAAACCAGGGATACGCACGTCATAAAAAGTATTGCTGGAGCCATTGATAAAGCGCAATCGAACTCGTTCGCCTGGGTTAAAAAGACCAGTCCAGTTACCATTGGGTGTTGTGCCATTCATAAGATAAGTAATAATACTTGAAGATAAATCAGCTAAGTCAGTTGGGCTCATACGCATTGTGTTCCACATCTTGCGCATTTGCAGTGCTTTACCTAAACCTTTTGTAGATACATCCTCAAAGAAATCGCCAACTGTAGGTTGGCTAAAATTGTAAAGATCACTTTGAGTTTTTAATTTACCAAACACGCGCATAGGGTCATCGTCAGTCCAATCAGATAACAGCACAATATGTTCTTGGTCTGATTGAATAACTTCTGGCTTTTTTGGCTCGATGATTATTGCACCATACATACCAGTCATTTCTTGAAAACCACTATGAGAATGATACCAATAGGTACCGCTTTGCTGGAGTTCAAATGTATAAACAAATGTTTCCCCTGGAGCAATACCGCCAAAGCTGATGCCAGGGACACCATCCATTTGAAAAGGTAAAATAATTCCATGCCAATGTATTGAGGTATATTCGGCTAGATTATTAGTGACTCGTATGGTGACTGTATCACCCTCGGTTAAATGCAAAGTAGGGGCAGGAATCGAGCCATTGATTGTGGTACCTAAGCGGTCTACGCCAGTAAAGTTAACTGGTGTTTGCGCAACGGTTAAGTCAATAACTCGACCAGAAAGCACAGGTGCTGGGTTTGAGTGTGCAAGGTCTGACTTGGCCATAGCAGTCTGAAATTTAGGCATAGCTGCCACAACACCGCCTAAGGCTAAACCTTGGACAAATTTTCGACGTGAATTTTGGTTTTCAAAAGGCTTCATAAGGTTAAACTCCGTTATGAATAACATTTACTTAACAATGGATTGTCTCTTAACCCTAAATCATACCTTATAGAGTAGCTGTGAGTCACTGACACCAACATGACCACAAGATGACAATCTTGTCATGTTCGTAAAATAAGTTTTGAGTTAGAATGATGCCTAATCGGATTAATATCTGGAGTTATTCATGAAATTATTAATAGTGGAAGATGAAACCAAAACAGCTGATTATTTACAACAGGGTTTAAATGAGTCGGGGTTTATGGTGATTTTGGCTCGTAGTGGGCTTGATGGTAATTTTCTGGCTATGACTGAAACTTTTGATTTAATTATTCTTGATGTTATGTTGCCGGATATGGATGGCTTAAGAATCTTAAAGTCAATCCGTGAAGCACATAATCAAACGCCTGTGCTTTTTTTAACGGCTAGAGACGATGTTAAAGATCGCGTACAAGGGCTTGAAATGGGCGCTGATGATTATTTAGTCAAACCTTTTGCCTTTGCCGAATTGTTAGCCAGAGTTCATGTGCTTTTACGACGTGGCGCACTGGCCTCCAAGATAGACCATTTATCAGTTGCAGATTTATCTCTTGATTTACCAAGGCGAACAGTGACGCGTGCCCACAAAAAAATAGCTTTAAGCCAAAAAGAATTTGCGCTACTAGAACTTTTAATTCGCCGCCAAGGGGAGGTACTTACCCGTGCGCTGATTGCCTCACAAGTGTGGGATATTAATTTTGACAGCGACACTAACGTTATTGATGTCGCTATTCGCAGGCTAAGGCTTAAAATTGATGACGGCTTTCAGCCCAAGCTTATCCATACCGTTCGTGGTATGGGGTATAAACTTGATGTAATCCATTCAAACTAGAGCTTGCTTATGTCTCAGCCAATTTCTTTAACTCGACGGGTGGTGTTATTTGTTGCATTAGCGATAACTATGAGTTTGCTGCTCAATGCTGTGTTAGTCATCACTTCGATCAAACATCACTTTATGGCACAAGATGCTGATGAATTACGTGAAATTACCAGAGCAATTAATCAAGTATTGCGATCAGCAGACTCTACTCAATTAACCACACAATTAACCCATGCAGTTGCTGGACATCATGGAGTCTACTATCAAGTCAATGATTCAAGCGGTAAGATTATTTATCCAGCTCAAATACCAGGCTTTACTCAAGGCACGCAACACTTTGCACCAGTTTCAAATATTACAGCTGAAACAATTAGCACATGGCAAGCCAATAAAAAACATTATCGAGGGGTAATTACAACCTTTGCAAATGACCGCCAAACTTTTCGAGTGATTGCGGCTATTGATATGGAATTTCATTTACAATTTTTGCAAAAATTTAAAGGCAGCTTATGGTTCATAATCCTAGCCACTGGCGCGGTCACTTTACTTGCTGCTTGGTTTGGCATTCATCAAGGTCATTTACCATTGCGAGTATTAAGTCGTAAAATTCGCATGATTCAAATGAATCGTTTAGATACACGGATCGACCCTCATCAAGTACCATTTGAATTAAAAGAGTTAGTGGGCTCGTTTAATCACATGATGATCCAGCTTGAAAAAGGCTTTGCTCGGCTAGCTCATTACTCTGCAGATATAGCTCATGAACTAAGAACGCCATTGACTAATTTAATAACCCAAACTCAGGTCACATTAAGCCGCACTAGAACTCTGACAGAATATGAAGAATTATTGTATTCAAATTTAGAAGAACATGAACGACTCGCTAAAATGGTCAGTGATATGCTTTGGTTAGCTCAATGCGATGCAGATATGTTACAGCCACAATTAACATCGCTTAATCTTAAAGCTGAAGTAACCGAACTGTTTGACTTTTTTGGTGCTCTAGCGGATGAATATCAAATTACTTTTAAAATGACTGGGCCAGAGGTTCGAGTAGGTGGTGATCGAGCGCTTATAAGGCGCGCAATTTCTAATGTACTATCAAACGCACTAAGGCATACAGCATCCGGTCAGTGGATTGAAGTAAAGTTAACACCCGCGCAAGATGGCTTAGTGGGTTTAACTGTAATTAATCCAGGTGAGGAGATTCCAGCAGCGCATATCCCCCAATTATTTGATCGATTTTATAGAGTAGATCCATCACGCCAACGTAACACTACAAAAACCGAAGGGGCGGGTTTAGGTTTAGCAATTTGCCGATCAATAATTGAAGCCCATAAGGGGAGTATTCAGGTTGATTCACACCAAGGCATTACCAAGTTTCAAGTCGTATTACCAGTTGATAGTATTACCAGTTAATAGTATTACCAGTTGAGGCTTAAGCTAATAGCCGTTCCACGCCGAGCTTTCATGGGTAAAGCGAAATAAGCCAATAGTGCGCTCTTCACAATTTGGTGGCGATCTATGCACTAAAGCGCTAGGACGAGAAATGTCTTCGTTGTCTGGTTGTGCTCCGCGAAATATCATAATTTCATTGGGTTTGGCGTGCTGAGCTCTAGCTTCCAAAGAGTCGCTGCCATCGGGGCTGAAAATTTTATTACCAGATAGAATAAGATCATGGCTTTGTTGCTTACTAATAAATTCAGTAGTTTTTTCGCCTTCGATAGTTAAGCACATAACCAGAGCATTACTTTGTTTATCATTATGAAATGAAGTAGGTCCTTGGTGAGCCTTCCATTGTTTAATCTCTAAAGATTGAGGCTTTAATGGCTTTTGATTGATAATTGATTTATTAAGTTTCTTAGCTGCAAAATGTATGGAGTTAGCTAGTTTAGTTAAAGTTTTGGCAATTGGCGCCGAGTCTAATTTGGTGATTGCCATCACCGAAGTGGACATAACTGAATCTGTAGGCTCTTGTTGAGTGGCGCTAAAATAAGCGCTGAGCTCACTCAGCTCTGTTTGACTTAATTCAACGCTACAATAACCATCGGTTTCCAAGTTGTGTGCCAGCTGATCACAATTGCTTGTAGCTGTTTCAAGAGTTGCTTGAGTATTTTCTAGAGAAGGCAATGCTTGCATAGTGCCTAAATTTATATCGCTTGTAGTGGCTGCGCGCATATCTGAGCGAGGCCCAGCTGGCGATGGATAAGCTGAAGACGGGCCAGCTGGTGATGGGTACAAAGAAGCAAATGCCTTGCTAGGCGTAATATCCATTAATTTAGAAGAGTCCATTGCGAGATTGGATGCATTGGCTTTGTATGGTGACGGATAAAATGAGGTTGTTGATGTGCTCTGGGTATCAATTGGCATTATTTTTTTAAGCTCGTAATAATAAATCTAATGGCTTATTGTACAGCGTAGTGAATTGTTTAAGGTTATGATTTTGGTAACAATAATCAGAGTTTGTGTAAATCAATTACTTCAATACACTCTATGTGTTGCGCTCAATTAAGACTCATTCAATGAGATAGATGTTAATGATTGCGACTTATTCACACCTTTGTAGGCATGCTTAACCTACTTAAGATTAAATTTATTTTTTTATATGTTTATTTGTTGAGTTTTACGATTTTAAATGTACGCTGGAATTATAAAAACGTCTTAAGTCATTTAGTTACCACAATTAACTCAAAAAGGATCTAAGTTATGAAGCTTTATTATTCTCCCGGCACATGTTCACTTTCGCCACACATTATTTTACGGGAAGGTCAATTTGATTTTGACCTAGTACGGGTCGATCTTGGGCAACACAAAACTGAAAGTGGCGAAGATTTTAAACAAATTTCACCCACAGGTATGGTGCCTTTGTTAGAGTTGGATGACGGTACTCACATTAGTGAAGGCGCAGTCATCGTGCAATATTTAGCTGATCAAAAACCAGCAGCAAAACTTGCACCCAAGCAAGGTTCCATGGACCATTATAAGATGCTCAGCTGGCTCAACTGGACCGCTTCAGAGCTGCATAAGGCTCACCTGCCATTGTTTGCAAGTGATATGTTTGGCGGCGAAGCAGCCAAACAAGGCGCAATTAAAAACCTTAAAACCAAATATGATCTAGTCAACAAACATATTGGTGAAAACCAATATTTACTTGGTGACCAATTTTGTGTGGCAGACGCCTACTTGTTTACGATATTATCTTGGCACAAAAGCGCAGATTTAGATCTTGCTGACTGGGCAAATCTCAACAGCTTTTATAAAAAAATGCAGCAACGAGAAGCTGTTCAACAAGCTCTAAACCATGAAGAGACCCAAAAGCGAAAAGTCGCTTAATTGTAGTTTTATTATGACTGTAAGTTGTTTGATTTAAACTTATACCTCGTCAGTAAAGCAATGTGACTGATAAGTGGCTTAACACTAGTGTCTTCCACATTATTCGTCCAAATTACTTTATTGAAGATTTATATTTACACTGAGAGGCTTTGTTGTAAAACAATCCTCTCAGTGTAATATATATAATATATGCGAATAATTTTTATACAAATTGCGAATAAATTGTGAATTAGCTTTAATTATACCCCGCCTTCAGCGTATTCTTTTCATATCTACAAATCTATTGATCACATCATCAAATCACTATTTCAATGTACGATTCTATCGTATGTTAAGCATTGGCAAAATCAAACAAAAGGATTTATTATGCAAATCGGAATTTTATCTAGAAACTCAAAACTTTACTCAACTCGAAGATTGGTAGAGGCAGCAAAAGCCCGCGGCCACGAACCAAAAGTAGTGGATGTATTACGCTGTTATATGAATATCACCTCCAATAAGCCAACTATTTATTATAAAACCAAAGGTGTTAAAGAAAAACTTAAATTTGATACAGTTATTCCACGTATAGGGGCATCGGTCACTAATTATGGCACTGCAGTATTAAGGCAATTTGAAGTTGCTAATGTCTATTCGGTCAATGAATCTGTGGCTATATCTCGCTCAAGGGATAAATTGCGGGCACATCAGCTTTTAGCGCGTAAGGGTATTGGTATGCCAATAACAAGCTATGCCAATAGAGCCGATGCAACAGACGATTTAATAGAATTTGTTGGTGGCGCGCCGCTTATTGTAAAAGTTATGAGCAGCACTCAAGGTAAGGGTGTGCTCTTAGCAGAAACTGCCAAGGCCGCAGAAAGTTTAATCAATGCTTTTCGAGACTTACAAACAGATTTTTTGGTCCAAGAATTTATTGCTGAAGCGGGTGGCTCGGATATTCGTTGTTTTGTAATTGGCGATAAAGTAATAGCCGCTATGCAAAGAAGTGCCAAAGAGGGTGAGTTTCGCTCAAATTTACATATGGGCGGCACCGCTAAAGTTATTAAACTTAAACCTGAAGAACGAGCTTTAGCAGTTAAAGCAGCTAAAGTTATGGGGCTTGATGTAGCTGGCGTAGATATTGTGCGTTCATCACACGGCCCTTTAGTGCTCGAAGTTAACTCATCGCCTGGTTTAGAGGGTATTGAAACGGCAACCGGTAAAGATGTGGCTGGGTCAATCATTGAATACATTGAAAAAGATTCTCAAAAAGGCCCAAATCAGTTAACAGGTAAAGGTTAATAAGCTATTACAATACAATTATGCGTTCACCTAATGGTTACGTGATTTCAGCATAATGGCTTTGAAACCATATTATTGAGATCATTAATCAACTGTTAGATTGACGGATATTTTTTATGAAAACTACTAAGCGTAAGTTTGGCCTTATTACACTCGCAATAGTGTTAATAGCTATTTTACTTGTAATTTATATGATGGAAAGCTGGGCTAAAACTTATGTTAATAATCAAATTGAAGCCCTAGAAGGTTACTCTGGTGGTGTCACCGAGCTTGATATCGATCTTTGGCGCGGCGCCTACCAAATACAAGGGTTAAAACTTGATAAAGAAGCCGGTGGTCTTAAGGAAAAATTTCTGACCATCGATACTGTCGATTTATCTATCCGTTGGCAAGCACTACTTCACGGGCAAATTGTCGCTGAAGTTGATCTTAAAGACCCTGTAGTATCATTTGCTAAAGCTCAATCTGGTGGGGAGGGAGGCGATTGGCTGACTTTGTTACAATCCTTAACGCCTTTTGATATTAGTCGCTTTGAAATTGAAAACGGCAAAATTGAATATTTAGATTACCAAGCTGATCCTAATATTGATTTATTTATCAAGGATTTATACGTCAAAGTTACCAATATTAGTAATGTTATTAATAAAGATAAAGCGCTACCTTCTAATATAAATATTAATGGCTCAACTATTGGTGGCGGAAACCTCAGTATTGCTGGCGGTATGAATATACTTAAAAACATCCCAGATTTTGATCTTTCGCTTAAAGTAGAAGACGCTGATCTACCTTATTTTAATGACTATTTTAAAAAATATGCTTTACTCGATTTTCAAAAAGGTGTGGTAAGCGTTTTTGGTGAGGTAGCGTCTTTAGATGGTCAAGTAACTGGCTACATTAAACCAATCGTGACAGATATTGATATGCTGAGCTTAGAAGACGATGCCAATCCTTTTAATTTTGTATGGGAGGCGACCTCGGCATTTTTCTTAGAAGCTTTTCAAAACCAACCTAAGGATCAATTTGCGTTGCGTATTCCAATAGAAGGAACCCTAACTGCACCAGAGCAAGGTATTTGGAGTGGTATTGGCAGTATATTCACAAATGCATTTGACAATGCCTTTAAAAAAGATGTTGATGGCACGATTAATTTGAAAGATCTTATTGAAAAGTCTAACAGCGAGTGACCTTACGGCTAGGTTGCTTGACTTTTCTCATCTGACGCCAAAATGTATCATCCATGATCAACTTTGGCTTAATCCACACCCATGTGGATCCAGATTCATAAAGTCAAGCAACCTAGCCGTAAGCTCTCAATAGCGAAGAATAATTATGTGCTGAGGAACTTGCGCTGCTCAGCCGTTACCTCGACTAAAGCGCCAATCAATAACAATTTTAAGCTCGTTGCTTTGAATGTATTTGGTTGCAAGCTTAATTTTTGGTCAAGCTGCATTCGTTGAAGTTCGTTTCTATACAGTGTGCTGCCAAGCTTGCGATTGACCCAGCCTTTTCTAACTAATGCAAATAATTCGGTGTAATTTTTATCCATGCGTTGAATGACTTGTAATGCTAAAGCAACTAGCATTTCTTCGGCAGTAAAGTCTGAGCCAAGTGGATAATAAGTTAAAAAATCTAAGTATTTTGGTTTTTTTAACAGCTTTATAACATTTTGCGGCAAGTTATGCCTATATTCGTTTGGGATTTGGTACTCTTTTTCGAGCTTACCAGCTGTTTTGGCTTGTTGTAACAGCTTTGCTTGAAACCTGGAATCTGTAACATTTAAAATCCGTGCAATCACGTCACGATCGGATAAACCTTGTATATCTGCAGCGCCGTATTCGGTCACAATGATATCTCGTAAATGGCGTGGAATTGTTATATGGGGGTAATCCCAAATAATATTTGAAGCAATATCTCCGTGAGTACTACGTGTGCTTTGGAGGCAAATAATTGACCGGCCATCTTTCAGTTCATTGGCCTGGGCCACAAAATTATATTGACCACCAACACCACTGACGACTTGATAATCTTTAATCCCATCTGAGATAACACCACCAGTCAAAGTGATCATCATGGCATTATTTATAAAACATGCATCCCGTCTTTGTTCGCGCTTTAAATCTTCATCGCCATATAATTGATTAATATATTTCACCGAGCACATATTTAAACCATGGCGAGATTCTGGATCAAGATTATGTAATTGTTGGTAAAAATTGCGCGAGCCAACATAAAATCCGGCGTGACAATAGTGCCCACCAGTCAATGCTTGTCCAAAGTTTTCCCGAGCAAGCTGGACTAATATTTCACTTGTTTGATCTTCTGGCAAAATTTTAACTTGATTACCTTGAATAATACCATCACACCATTGAGCCCAAGCTGGTAGACAATTTATTGTTTTTAAATGATTAAAATCTGTTTGATTGAGTGGTAAAGATATAATCCGTCGATCTAATAGTTGACACATAAGCTCGTGGCTTACGAGTGGTTTTAAGTCTTGTTGTATTAATAAAGTCTCTAAGCCAAGTAGAGGGTAGACTTTACGTTTTAAAACTTGGTGTTGCCTTAAGAAAAGTAAACCTTCAACCAGCATCTCGCTATTGGCATATAATCCCTGTTGAAAAATACTATTGTGCATTTTTATTTTAGGTCGTAACTTAAAGCGGGGTGTATCGATTAAATCATCAACGAGCTGTTGGTATACTTGATTGTGCTTGTGTCGCAACGCTAAAATACTGGCTATGGCGTCACCCTTAGAGCCAATGCCAATTTGCAAAGTCCCGCCATCTTGCACCATTGAGCTTGCATGAATCGCGATAGCATAATCAAGTAAGCCAACCGGTTTTTGAGGTATAGAAAATAATTGATTATTCTTAGTGTTTTGGTTGGTAAAAATACAATCAAATTCCTGAGCCTGTATTTCTGCTTGGCCAAGCAAGTAGGGCAGTTGTTGATTAATTTCTGCGACTAAAAATATCGGTTTGTTATATTTTTTGGCGTGCGCCAATAGGTCGAAAGTTACATCTGGATTACAGCTCAAACTCAAGCGTTCACAAGTATCACTGTGTGGCGCCACCATCTGTGCAATCACGTTAATGTCTAAGGCCATTAAATCCCGCGCTGCATGAGTGTAGTTACTGCTTAGATAATTATGTTGGGCATCAGTATTATATAATAAGCTACCAGGTGTGAAAAAAAATTCTGATACTTTAATATTGTTTGGTAATTTATTCTGCAGGCGGGCTAATGCGTAATCTAATTGCGGATAGTCGCCATAAAACTTGTCAATAATTGGCTGTAAGAAGTTTTTGCTCAGCTGGTTATTGGGCGATGGCACATCTAAAGTCAAGGCGGTAACTATATGCAAGGAAAGTGCTGGATTGTTTGCAGCTCGCTGATATAATCCATTCGCTATATGATTTGCTTTACCAAGCCCTAAGGGTAAGGCTAAGACTATATTTTGACCAACACGCGTTACAATCGCATCGATACATTGCTGCAGGTCTTTACAATACATTGTGTTTTTATGAGGCATAGACATGAGTATTTTTAAAACAATGACTTGAAAGTTGCTCTGCAATTGTTGTTTCCGCGCAAACATTATGCCACCACGCTAAGGCATCTTGATGCATTTGGCGCAGTACATCTGGCTTATCCAAAAGGCTTAAAAGTGTAGTTTCTAATTGCGACCAATCATTAAGCTTTACTAAGGGGGCATTTTTATAATAAGGCAAGTCTGGACAGTGCTCAATAATTGGTATACAGCCAAATCGTATAGCTTCATAAAAGCGAAATGTTTCAAGATTAGCACCTCTTGGTACCAAACAAAATTTTGAATTCATCATTTCATTACAATAGGATGCAGTATTTTGTACGCTCGCTTTATAGCAAGAGGTTTCTCGATACACTATAGGCAGCTTAGGATTGTTAGCAATACAAGATTGTAAGGCTTGCACCATTCTTTGCCGGGCTAAAGTTTTAGGGCTTGGAACACGGGTTTTTGCCACACGATGCTGAATACTACCAGCAAAGGAGAGGATATTTGGGCGCTCATCAAAAGGGGTGTATTCTACTGGCTCATTGGCGTAAAAACCTAATGGTATATCATACAGCGGCGCAAGTTTCTTGCCTTGAGTTTTGAGCAAACAAGAGCGAATCCGACCTGAGATACCATCTTTAGAGACTGTCCTTAAAAAACTTAAAACATTGGTACTGAGCTCAAGTATTGAGCCATGTTTGAGCGTAGGTACCAAGCTTGGTGCAAGGCCACAGGTACGAAATACCGCGCCCACTTTATCCCTATACTTGGCTTCTCTTGACCATTCGTCTTGCATAATGATTGCGATTACATTTGCACCATAGCTTGGTAAATAATGCACTGTCCACGCAGTAACGTAAAAAATCAAACCTGCATTAGGGTTGTTTTTTTCAAAATTTCTCAAAACTCCCTCAATGTAGCTGTAGCCGTAAACTGCTAAACAACCAACTTCAAGTGGATCAAATTGCTGAGTTATTTTTTCAAAATCATCTCTAAAGTAAATATATGTATTTGGTGTATTCATTAGGGTTAAATGTTTCCTGTATGAGAAAAAACCGATGAAATGACAACAAACTGCTCAAACAAGTGTCAGCACAGAGGTCGACGATATTCTAGGTATCAATAGTGAGGCTTAAAAATAGGGTTAAATAAAGAAATTTGTAAGATCCTACTATAAAATTGAACTATTTAGCAAAAGGTTAATACAATTTAAATGATCGATTGATAAGTTCAGGATTAACGAATTTACATTTTATTAAATAGTCACAAACTCTGTAATAAACTTAAGTTAGCCTATTCTTTTATGACGCCGCCTTAACTTATAGTCTATAAATGTATGGATTAGGTGTAAGATTCAATTTTTTTAATACTAGACAAGCATTAAGTGATATATTAAGCGATTTATTATGGATTCTTCACAGGATACTGCTACTTTAGTAAGTATTATTATGCCTGCATACAATGCAGGTCGTTTTATTCGAAAAGCCATAACCTCGGTTGTGGAGCAAACCTATCAAAACTGGCAATTAATCATAGTCAATGATTGCTCAACTGATAATACGGTTGAGGTAGCACAACAATTTGTAGCGCAAGATTCTCGAATTCAGCTTATTCAGCAAGCTCATAACGGCGGTGTTGCCAAGGCCAGAAATACAGCTCTTGAACAAGCACAAGGTGACTATATTGCTTTTCTAGATAGCGATGATTACTGGCTGGTCTCGAAGCTGGAAAAACAAATGAGTATGATGTCCCGTAGTGATGTGTCTATTTGTCACTCTTATTATCAACGTATGGATGAGTTTGGCCATTTGACAAACCAAGTGAAAGCGCCAGATCAGGTGAGTTATCAAGAATTACTTAAAAGCAATTTCATAGGTAACTTAACCGGTCTTTATAACGCCAAGCTGCTGGGTAAGTTTTATTTCAAATCAGTTAAGCACGAAGATTATGTGAACTGGTTGGCGCTATTAAAAACTGGTTACGATGCTTATTGCATACCTGAAGTACTGGCACATTACCGCGTATACAGTCAATCTACTTCGGCAAACAAACTTAAAGCAATGACTTGGCAATGGAACATTTATCGTCAGCAAGAAGAGCTTAGTTTAATGTCATCTGTATATTATATGGGGTATTATGCGTATTATGCCTTAATGAAAAGGCGCTAATTCTTCAGCTAGTATTAATCAGAGACTGTTTAAAGTATGTCCAAAGTATATTACTCTCATTACCGCAACTATTTACTGTGTTGTCTGCTGGTCACTGTGTTGTATGCTGACAATTTTTTTAAATTATAATCATTTTTTTGTAGCTTTTTTTAGTTTTCACCTCAATTTTAATTTTCTCCAACAACCTTAAGAGGTCGTAATGAGCAATTCTTCTAAGCCGGCTCAAAGTTTTTTTCCAGAGCGATCTAATCCAATGGAACAAGACTACGAACAACTCATGGCTCGGCTCGCCAAGCATTTTGACGATGAATCTATCATTTCTTTTGCGCAATCAATGTTTGCCCATAATCCAGTAGGTGACTGGATGGACCGCTCCTCAGATGAGGTTATTCGTACTGTGCAACGTATCGCTCAATTTACTGCATACTTCAATGGCGATAATCCTCACGCTCTTGTTAAAAGTATTGAATCTTCCTCGATACAAGCCAGTGATGATGTGCAATCAAATCATGTTGAAGAAAATGGGTTCTCACAAGTAAAAAATGACTTGCACTCGTCAGCCAGCTCTATGGCTAATATATCTCCTGGATTAACACCACTGGCATTAGATTCCGATCAGCCAACCACTGAGTTATTGATCTTGTGTAAAGATATGCCGTTTATAGTTGATTCGGTGCGGATATTAATGAACCGCGAGCAACTTGATGTTATTCGTCAGTTATCTTCAGTAGTAGCGGTTAAGCGTGACCAAAAAGGCCTAAGAATTGCCGTAAGGCCTGCATCTCAGCTTGATGATAATGGCGTGGCTGATGACTATGAATTAGAAGCCATGATGTGCATTCAATTAAAACAACGTTTGGATCAAGCGCAAGCTGCAGCTCTGGAAGAAAAACTCCAAATATTAATGATAGAAGTTAAAGCTTGTATTAAAGATTTTACAGTCATGCGCAAGCATTGTATGAATCTAGCCGAGCATTATGAAGCTATTGCAAGCCAGGAAATTCAAGGTGCAGCCGTTGCTTATCGAGAAGGTATGGGTGCTAACGAAGCGGCGGCTTTCTTAAGATGGGTTTGTGATGATCATTTTGTGTTTCTTGGTTGTCGGCGCTACACCTATGAAAACGGTGACATTGTGCCTATGCGACAAGGCTCAGACCTTGGTTGGCTAACTGCAGATCAAAGTGTTGATTTATTAGAGGATGTACCTTTAACTCTGTTTGGTGAGCAGCCTTTATATTTTGCCAAGTCCGCCACTTATGGTCGAATCCATCGCCCAGCTTACCCTGATATTTTGCGAGTGGTTGATTATGATGATAATGGTCAACGAGTAGGTGAGCTGCGCTTTGTTGGTTTATATACTTCAGCTGTTTACAGAACGAGCGTTAAGAATATTCCTATTGTTCGACGTTTAGCAGACAATATTGCTAAAGACAGTGACTTTTTAATGAGTGGTTACGATGGTAAATCACTCTGGCAATATATGGAAACGTATCCCCGAGATGAGTGGTTACAAAGCTCCTTTGATCAGTTGACCCAAGTATTTATGAAAGTTATTGCGCTCCAAGAGCGGCCATTACTGCGTTTGCTAGTGCGGGTGGATGCGGCTTACCGCTTTGTGTCAGTTATGATTTTTGTACCTAAAGATCGTTATACTACTGGTTTGCGTCATGCTTTCGAAAGAGTCTTGCAAGAGCACTTACCAGTACTAGGCTTAGATTTTGATGTATTTTTTAGTGAGTCAGTGCTTGCACGAGTGCATATTGTTGCTCGGGTAAACGCCGAGCAGCGTTTTAAAATCGATGTAAGTACTTTAGAGTCTGAGTTTTTAGAAGTCTCACTCACTTGGGAAGAGCGGCTTTGTCGGCAACTTAAGTTTTTTGTGGCACCTGGATTACAAGGTCATCTCGAGCGTGAGTATGTACCGTTTTTCCCTAATAGCTATAAAGCAGATATGAGTGCGGCGCATGCTGCTCGAGATATTATTGGACTTAATTCTATTGTGCCTCACCGGCGGATTCATCTCGAATTGCAACGTAGCACCGAGGATGAACACAACCAATTAAGCCTTAAAATATATGCTCGCGATGATCTACCAAGTTACTCATTAATGATTCCAATTCTAGAATATCTTGGTTTTCATGTAGCGGGAGCTAAAAGTTATCGCTTAACTTCAGCCTCTGGCACCAGCTATACAGTAACTCATTATACAGTTGTACCAGAAGTTTCTGTGGCAACTGTTGATGCCTTGGTTTTACAGCCTCATTTAGAAGATGCTGTAGATCGTGTGCTATCGGGACTTGGTAGTAGTGACTATTTTAATCGGCTTATTTTACTCGCCGGGCTAACCGTCTCTGAAGTGCGGTTATTAAGAGCCTACGCTCGTTATATGCGCCAAATTGGTTTCAATTTGAGTTATCGATATATTGCTTCGACTTTGGGTAAGCATCCAAAAATTGCGCAAAATTTAGTGAAATTTTTTAATCTTCGGTTTAGTCCACAGCTCAATGCAGATACAGATCGTGATTCAGCACTTAAAGTAGCTCATGAGCGTTTATTACAAATGCTTGAGCAAGTTCAAGGTGTAGATGATGATCGCATTTTACGCCAATACCTCAATTTAATGCAGTCCACCATTCGAACCAATTATTTCCAAGGCCAAAACCATGACCAAAATATTGATCTTTCAGCAGACCTAACTGTAAATGGTAAAAATCCATTTTTGGCTTTTAAATTGAGCCCGAGAAAAATTACCAATATCCCTAAGCCGGCACCTGAGTTTGAAATATTTGTCTATTCCAGTGAAGTTGAAGGTGTTCACTTGCGCGGCGGCCCGGTAGCTCGAGGTGGTTTACGTTGGTCAGATCGATTAGAAGATTATCGGACAGAAGTATTAGGCCTGGTTAAAGCCCAACAAGTTAAAAATGCTGTCATTGTACCAGTTGGCGCGAAAGGTGGCTTTGTCTGCAAACGATTACCCAAAAATGTTGATCGTAATACAACTATGGCAGCAGTTAAAGCCTGTTATCAAACATTTATCCGTGGTTTATTAAGTGTGACTGATAACCTTATAAATGGTGAAATCGTACCACCTGAGGGTGTAGTACGCCATGATCCGGATGATCCATACTTAGTAGTAGCTGCGGACAAAGGCACAGCTACTTTCTCAGATTTAGCTAATGAAGTGGCCGAGCAACACAATTTTTGGATGGGCGATGCCTTTGCTTCCGGTGGTTCTCAAGGGTATGATCATAAAAAAATGGGTATTACGGCTCGAGGTGCCTGGGTATCTGTGCAGCGTCATTTCCGTGAAATCGATATAGATGTGCAAAAGGTACCTTTTACAGTTATTGGTATTGGCGATATGGCCGGCGATGTATTCGGTAACGGTATGTTGTTATCTGAAACTATACAATTAATCGCGGCATTTAACCATAAGCATATCTTTATTGATCCAACACCGCTTGAAAGCCGGTCTTTTGAAGAGCGACGACGGCTGTTTAACTTACCGCAATCGAGCTGGGAAGATTACAATCAAGCGCTTATTTCGCAAGGTGGTGGGGTCTTCTCCAGAGATCTTAAATCTATAACTATCACGCCGCAGATGAAAAATCGTTTTAGTTTTACCGCATCATATATGACACCGACAGAATTAATCCATGAACTTATGCAGTCAAAAGTTGATTTAATTTGGAATGGTGGTATTGGTACTTACGTTAAAGCCAGTTTTGAAGAAAACTTGAAAGTGGGAGATAAAGCTAACGATGCTTTACGGGTCAATGGTAATCAGTTGCAATGTAAAGTCTTTGGTGAAGGTGGCAATCTAGGTCTTACTCAACTCGGTCGGATTGAAGCATCGCACGGCGGCGTTTTATTACACACAGACTTTATTGATAACGCAGGCGGCGTTGATTGTTCAGATCATGAAGTTAATATAAAAATTCTGTTGGCAGCATTAATTGAACGGGGCGAATTGACTACAGAATCTCGTAATTCTTTACTTGTGGACATGACTGATGCCGTTAGTGAATTGGTGTTACATAATAATGCTTATCAAGTGCGAACACTCAGTTTAGCAATGCACGACTCTGTCAATAGGCTTGGTGAATACCGCCGTCTTATTAGTCGTTTGGAGCAGGGGCCTTTAGATCGAGCCTTAGAATATTTACCCACAGATGAGCTATTGCACGAAAGAAGCTTGAACAACAATGGTTTGACCAAGCCAGAGCTTGCAACAATTATGTGCTATGCCAAAGCTGAATTAAAAGAAGCCTTAGCTGTGTCACCAATTGCACAAACAGTTTATGCCATAAAAGAAGCCTACAAAGCCTTTCCTCAACGTTTAGTGAATGATTATCCAAAAGAAATTAAACAACATCGGCTGATTAAACAGCTTGCCGCTACACAATTAAGTAATGCCATGATTCACACTGTTGGTATTACAATTGTACAGCGGATGCTCGATACCACTGGTGCCGACATTAATGCAACTACCAGCGCCTTTTTAGTGATTAAAAACTTAATTGGTTTAGATAACCTTTGGAATCAAATCGAAGACCTTACTGGCATAGTTGATTATCAAGTTCAGCGGGGCTTGTTTTTGAATGTGCGTCGTTTGCTGCGCCGCACCATGCGTTTATTGTTACGTCAAAGTCATTGTACTTTGAACGTAACGAACACTATTCAACGCTACCAAGAAGGTGTAGATTGCTTTTTTGATCAAGTGGACCATCTATTAAAGGGTGAAGAACACGAAAAATGGTCAAAAGAATATCATCGTTTAATGCTTGCTGGGGTGCCGGAAACCCTAGCCCGAAAAATAGCCGCTTGTGATTATGGCTTAGGTGCTTTTGATATTGTGGACGCTCACCATGTAGCTTCCAACGGCCAAGGTGAGTTAATTGCTACGGGGCATTTGTATTTCTCATTATGGAATCGACTTGGTTTAGAATATTTGGAAAGCCAAATCCGGCAGTTTAAAGTTGTTAGCCAATGGACTGCATTAGCCCGCGAAGCTCTTTTGGATGATTTGTATAATCAGCAAAGAGATCTTATTGCGGCTATTATTCGTGCTGGCGAGAATCTTTTAGGCATTACTTTAAATAATGCAGATGCTAGTAGTCAAATTGAAACTCTGTTAGAGGCATTTTATGTTCATTGTGCTCCATGGATAGAACAATGGAAGCGTATGTCTGCTGAAATTGCTACTTTAAATGGTGTTGATCATCCAGTAGCTACCGTTGCACTAAGAGAGCTACTGGATTTAGCCTTAGCAGCTCGTCAGTGGTCAGAAGGCCAAGATGGCCTCAGCTGCGCCATTGAACAACAAGTACTTGATAGTTAAAATATTTTGTTAAGATGTTAAAAAAGGTAACTTGTGGTGATAAGTCCCTTTAATCTTTTGCTATTATTTGATACTGATAGATGAGTCAATTAATGGGCTACTAAGCTGATATGTCTATTATTGATATATGTATTGCTTCATCTTAAAGACAATATGGCATTATTCAGGGGAGACACGTCTATTATTAAGCGGTTTTTTACAAATGTGTTGCAAGTTGTTGTTATTGTTAGCTTAATAAGCGGTTGTGCAACACATAACCCTAATCGAGGCTATTATGGGCAAGCTGCTTACTCACGTCATGATGTAAGTCAAGAAGGTAGTAATCCTCAATATTCTGGATCTTCACGTAAAATTATTCAGCAACTGCAGCATGAATATGCTCGTTGGCAAGGTACGCCTTATCGTTTAGGTGGTGAGTCAAAACATGGCATAGACTGTTCAGCTTTTGTTAAACGCGTATTTGACGATGCTTTTGCTTATGATTTGCCGCGTACTACTCATCAGCAAGTGTCAGCTGGTGAAAAAGTGTCAATCAAACGTTTGCAGCCTGGCGATTTAATCTTTTTTAAAACAGGTTTTCGGCAAAATCATGTAGGTGTGTTTGTGGGTGGCAATGATTTTATCCATGCGTCAGCCAGTCAGGGGGTCACTCGTAGCCAATTGACTGATAAGTATTGGCAAAAAAAATATTGGCAGTCACGGCGAGTCTTATAGCGTGGCAGCTACATCGTATGGGTGGGTTTATCTGACTCTAATGAGCCTACTAAAAAAGTTTCAATTTTCTTTTTCGCTGTATCATCTTGTTCGTTAAACTGGACACCAATGCCAGCTGCTTTGTTGCCTTGAGCGCCTATGGGTGTAATCCAAACAATGGTGCCGGCTACCGGGATCTTTTCTGGCTCGTTCATTAAGTTTAACAGCAAGAACACCTCATCGCCCATGGTGTAATGCTTGCTGGTGGGAATAAATAAACCACCATTTTTGATGTGCGGCATATAGGCCGCATAGAGAACCGATTGATCTTTAATGGTGAGAGAGAGTATACCGCTTCGCTTCATGGCCATTTCCTGTAGTTTAGTCGATGCTATTTTAAGCATAGGTCTATGCCATGAATCTTGCCAGCAGCTTCATTATTTTAAACCAGACTTAGGCCAACTAAAATCTGTAACTAATCAAAGAGGTCTTATGAATCCAGCAATTTTGGTGCAAAATCTTAATAAAATCTACGATAATAATTTTCAGGCGCTGAAAGATATTAATCTTGAAATAATGTCAGGTGAGATCCTGGCTTTACTTGGCCCAAATGGCGCCGGCAAAACCACCTTAATTAATGCAATATGCGGCATTGTGCAATATAATTCCGGGCAAATTTCTGTCAGTGGCTTCGATGCGGCCAAAAATTACCGCCAAGCTCGTGCATGCATTGGTCTGGTACCTCAAGAATTAACTACCGATGCCTTCGAAACTGTATGGAACACTGTAAGTTTTAGTCGGGGCCTGTTTGGTAAGCCTAAAAATCCACAATTTATTGAAACTCTACTTAAAAGACTCTCGCTTTGGGATAAAAAAGATAATCAATTACGTAAGTTATCTGGCGGTATGAAGCGCCGAGTTATGATAGCTAAAGCCTTATCCCATGAGCCACAAATTTTATTTTTAGACGAGCCTTCAGCCGGGGTAGATGTGGAGCTGCGTAAATCTATGTGGGATCAAGTAAGAGATCTTCGTCAAACTGGCGTGACTGTTATTTTAACCACGCATTATATTGAAGAGGCTGAGGAAATTGCTGATCGAGTAGGTGTTATCAATAAGGGTGAATTGATTTTAATACAAGATAAATCTGCTTTAATGAAAAAGCTGGGTAACAAAGAATTGCGTTTAGACTTAAATAAGCCAATGCTTGCCGTGCCCAATGAATTAACTGACTTAAATTTAACTCTTAAGAAAGATGGTTGTCAGCTTGTTTTTAGTTATGATTCTAATGAGAATCACAGTGAAGTAGGTCGAGTTTTAGAGCGGCTGCAAGCTCTTAACATTACTTTCAAAGATTTAAGTACTCAACAAAGTTCATTGGAAGAAATTTTTGTCCAATTAGTAGGTGACGCATGAATATTTATGGTATATGGGCTATTTATAAATTTGAAATGATGCGTACATTAAGAACCTTGGGTCAAAGCATTGCTTCACCGGTTATTTCAACAATCTTGTATTTTATTGTGTTCGGTTCTGCCATTGGTTCGAGAATAAGTGATATTGATGGCGTAAATTACGGGGCGTTTATTGTCCCTGGTTTGATCATGATGACTGTGATGGCACAAAGCATTTCGAATGCTTCTTTTGGCATTTATTTCCCCCGTTTTACTGGCACTATTTATGAAATACTATCTGCACCATTATCGTTTGTAGAAATAGTGATCGGTTACGTTGGTGCAGCAGCTTCAAAATCTATAGTTATTGGCTTAATTATCTTATTCACGGCGAGCTTTTTTGTGCCGCTGGAAATTCGCCATCCAATTGGTATGTTTATATTTTTAGTCTTAACTTGCCTGACTTTTAGTTTGCTCGGGTTTATTATTGGTGTCTGGGCTGAGGGCTTTGAAAAGTTACAACTTATTCCATTACTTATAATTACACCTCTAGCCTTTCTTGGTGGCAGTTTTTATTCGATTAAAATGCTACCACCATTATGGCAAGGGGTATCAATGCTTAACCCGGTAGTTTATCTTATCAGTGGTTTTCGATGGAGCTTTTATGAAAGCTCTGATGTGAGTCTTGGGGTAAGTATTGCTATGATTTTAGTCTTTTTAGCTATCTGTATTGGGCTTATAGCCTGGATTTTTAAAACAGGTTATAAATTACGAGAGTAATTCACGAAATAGTATCTATAGAGCTCTCTTTAACCTTTATGTTAGACTGGTGCACTTGAATATTTATATGAAGATTATCAGTTAAGGATTTCTTATGACTCAGATAACCACAGCAACCACTATGCAAATCCAATTGAATCATGCATTTGACCCAATTCAGTTAGCGATTACTGATGAAAGCCATCTTCATGGGGGGCATGGTGTAGAAACACATTTCAAAGTAGTGCTTGTTGCTGAGTGTTGGGCAGATAAAACCCGTATTCAGCGTCATAGAGCGGTTTACGACTGTTTGGCTGAGTTAATTGATGGTGGCATTCATGCTTTAGCCTTGCATTTGTTTACCCCTCAAGAGTGGTCTAAAAAAAATGATCAAGCTACTCAAAGCCCCCAATGCTTAGGTGGCTCTTCTGGTTCAGTTTAGCAGCCTAAGGTCACAGATTTAGAGATTACTTATTTAAGAGAGTAAAATGTATAGAATTACCGCACTTTACCAGTTTGCTCATTTCCCAGATTTTGAGTCTTATAAAGAGCCAATTTTAGAGCGTTGTCAGTTATTGCAGTTAAAGGGTACTTTACTGCTGGCTCAAGAGGGTATCAATGGTACCCTTGCAGGTACTTCTGCTGCTATTGATCGCTTGCTCGATTATCTTAACGATCTACCAGCTTTCGATGCCATTACACATAAATCTTCTTGTGCTGAAAACCTGCCTTTTTTACGCATGAAGGTTAAATTAAAGCAAGAAATTGTCACTCTTGGTGTGCCGGGACTAGACCCCCAAACCACAGTAGGGACTTATGTTAAACCAGAAGACTGGAACGCTCTGATTCAAGATCCCGCTGTAACTATTATAGATACAAGAAATAATTATGAAGTAGCTATAGGAACTTTTGCAGGCGCGATTAATCCTAAAACTAACAGCTTTAGACAATTTCCAGATTATGTAGCGGCTAACTTGGACCCACAGCAGCATAAAAAAGTCGCCATGTTTTGTACCGGTGGCATACGTTGTGAGAAATCTACCGCATTCTTGCTCGCTGAGGGTTTTGAGGAAGTTTATCATTTACAAGGTGGCATACTTAAATATCTTGAAAAAGTGCCCGCTAGCGAAAGCTTGTGGCAAGGTGATTGCTTTGTATTTGATGATCGGGTCACAGTGCAGCACGATTTAACCCCTGGCGATTATGATATGTGCCATGCGTGCCGTCGACCATTAAAAAATAGCGATAAACACCATGCTGCGTACAAACCTGGTGTAGCTTGTCATTATTGTGTGTTAGAAAAGACGCCTGAGCAACGTGAAGCCTACCAAGAGCGGCAAAATCAAATTGAGCTTGCCCAGCAAAGAAACCAGCCCCATTTGGGGGCAACGCTGAAGAGCTAATTCTATGGGTTTTAGCCAAGAATAAAAATTGTGAAACAGCTATGCTTAACACTAATATTAAAAAAAGTCGTATATAAAAGGACAAGGCATTGATACAAGCACCATTTTGGCAATATCCAATGACTTCAGCTGTGCAGAAACGCTGGCAAAAACCCAAGGCTACTTTGGCTATTATTCTGTTATGTGCAGTGGTGTTTTTGCTGCAAATGTTTGCACCCTCATTAGAACTTTACTCCTTACTCCAGTTCAAGCAGCCAACGAGTATAATAAATTTGCCAAATGCTTTGACTCCAGTTTTCATGCATTTTTCTTGGATGCATATTGCTTTTAATGTATCAATTTTCTGGTTTTTTGGGCGTCAGATGGAGGCCAAATTAGGTCCCTGGTGGTTAATTAGTTTAGTTATTTTTTCAGGGCTGTTATCAAATATTGCGCAATTTCACATGTCAGGCCCCTCATTTGGTGGTCTTTCTGGCGTAGTTATGGCACACATTGCTTTTGTATGGCTTGCCCAGCTAGCCCAGCCTCAACACGGCTTTTATTTTCCCGCTGGCTTGATCTTTTTTATTGGTATTTCGTTGGTACTTGGCTTTTTTGGCGTGCTCGATTTTATATTTGGGCCAATTGCAAATACCGCTCATTTTATCGGCTTTACTGCTGGAGTTATGTTTTGGCCCTTATATTATTTGAGCCAAAAACTCTTCAGCAAAACGTCAGCTTAAAATCTCTATACTATGTTGCTTGCATTTTCAACAGTTTCTTTCTCTGCTTATACTTATTAACGAATAAAATCTATTACAAATATTCGTGTACTGAACGACTACTTGTATACACCCTTTGAAGGATATTTAGGCTTGTATTGGCTGAATCATTTCATACCTGTGTTAATCGGCTTTGTCATCATGCTTTACGGTATGGGGTATATGGCTTATCAAATGGGTTACATTGACCGCTTTTTATTTTCTAAAGAGCGGCCCATCCGTGAGCGACGTGATTATTTGCGAGTGCTCGAAATTTTATTGAGTCAAATTCGACAAGTGGCCGGTTACGATCATATTCCTGAGCAAACTATGAAACGAATAGAAGGTGCTACTGAAAAAGTATTACTTGCGTTTTATGATAAACATAACTCAGTTGAGGTGTATTTACCCGCTTTAGTATGTGGGGTAAAACAAGTGGATTTTCGCTATAGAATTCGTTTTAAAGATGTTATCCCTTCTGCCTCCTAACTTATCTTGACTCTTCTTCACACCAGCAATGAAATAAGGAAAGCCCATGCCTGATCCTCAGCATGTCAAATCGAATCAATCATTATTTCAAGTCACATCTAACTTTGAGCCAGCTGGTGACCAGCCAGCCGCAATTAATAAGTTATTTCAGGGGATTTCATCTGGCTTGAGTCATCAAACTTTGTTAGGAGTTACCGGTTCTGGTAAAACTTTTACTATGGCTCACTTAGTTGCCAAACTGCAAAGACCAACTGTGGTGTTGGCGCCTAATAAAACCCTAGCTGCACAACTCTATAGCGAATTTAAACGGTTTTTCCCAAATAATTCGGTGGAATATTTTGTATCTTATTATGATTATTATCAACCTGAAGCTTATGTGCCATCCTCTGATACGTTTATTGAAAAAGATGCCTCGATCAATGATCATATTGAACAAATGCGGCTTTCTGCAACTAAAGCATTGTTAGAGCGCAATGATGCAATTATTGTGGCCAGTGTGTCAGCTATTTATGGTTTAGGCGATCCGCAATCTTATCTCACTATGATTTTGCATTTAGATCGAGGCGATATAATGAGCCAACGAGATGTAGTGTTGCGCTTATCCGAATTACAATACACTCGTAATGACATGGATTTTAAGCGTGGGACATTTCGGGTGCGTGGTGATGTAATCGATGTATTTCCTGCTGAATCGGAAGAAAACGCGCTAAGAATTGAGCTATTTGATGATGAAGTTGAAGGTCTGTCTATTTTTGATCCCTTAACTGGACATGTTTTGCAAAAAGTTGATCGCTTTACTGTTTACCCTAAAACTCATTACGTAACCCCCAAAGATGTAGTGCGCGGGGCTATTGATACTATTCGAGCTGAGCTTAAAGAGCGAGTTGCATGGTTTGAAAAAAATAATAAATTACTGGAAGCGCAACGGATTAATCAACGCACTAAATATGACCTAGAAATGCTGCAAGAGCTTGGCTACTGTAACGGCATAGAAAACTACTCGCGACATTTTTCCGGTCGTGCTGATGGTGCAGCGCCGCCAACATTATTTGATTATTTGCCAGCAGATGCCTTATTGGTAGTGGATGAATCTCATGTAACAGTGCCCCAGCTTGGTGCGATGTATCGAGGCGATCGGGCTCGTAAACAAACCTTAGTGGAGCATGGGTTTCGCCTCCCAACGGCGCTGGATAACCGACCCATGAAATTTGAAGAGTTTGAAGCCATAGCACCGCAAATGGTCTTCGTCAGTGCCACTCCTGGGCCATATGAGATGCAATGGTCTTCTCAAACCGTTGAGCAAGTGGTGCGACCAACGGGCTTAGTAGACCCGCTTGTTGAAGTTCGGCCAGCATCAACTCAGGTAGACGATGTACTCAGTGAAATTACTCAATGTATTGCGCAACAACAAAGGGTACTCATTACTGTACTGACTAAACGAATGGCTGAGGACTTATCAGAATATCTGGCTGAAAAAGACTATAAAGTGAGATACTTACACTCAGATATCGATACTGTAGAGCGGGTTGAAATTATCCGCGATCTACGCTTGGGAGCATTTGATGTTTTAGTTGGTATAAATTTGCTCCGAGAAGGTTTAGATATGCCAGAAGTTGCTTTGGTAGCAATTTTTGATGCTGATAAAGAGGGTTTTTTACGTTCAGAACGCTCTCTAATTCAAACTATAGGTCGAGCTGCACGAAATTTACATGGCCGAGCTATTTTGTATGGTGATAAAGTAACCAAATCTATGCAAAAAGCCATTGACGAGACTGATCGTCGCAGAGAAAAACAAGCAGCTCATAATAAAGCCAATGGAATTACGCCGAAAGGAGTAATTTCTAGTTTACAAGATATTCTTGAAGGTAGTTATGTACCGGGTAAAAAGAAAACTGGCCGTGCAGATAAGCGTCAAGCAACTGATAGTGATCATGCGCAGATTACTAGCGAGTCAGACATTAAAGATATTGCCAAAGAAATCAAGCGGCTAGAAAACCGTATGCTTGATCATGCTAAAAATCTAGAGTTTGAAAAAGCCGCTCAAGTACGTGATGAAGTGAAGCAATTGTCAAAATTTTTACTTTTGGGTGAATCTGCCTCTTGAATACTGACCTTTAACCTTCTGGCTTGGTTGCTTGATAAGCTAAACTAGCTTAATGAGTGAAAACGGTTGGTTGTTCAATTTTGACATCAAAGCTATTTCTGTCTTGAATTAATTAATACCAACCGAATTAATTTGAGACAAATTTATGAAATACTCTCTACTGGCGCTGAGTGTCTTATCACTTTGTTTAAGTCAAACTCTATTTGCGCAAATGAATTGTCAGATTAAAAATTATACCAAGTGGGATGGCGGTTTTACTCTAGATAATATTCGAGTTACAAATGTTGGGCCAGTTGCAGTTAATCAATGGCAAGTTTATGTGACTTTTAACAAAAATATTAATATTATTAACTCTTGGAATGCTGATTTAGCCAATAGTAACGATTATCAATTCAAAGCCGCTAGTAAAAGCTACAATGGTACTTTGGCCAGCGGCGAAAGTGTGGCCTTTGGCTTACAAGGGGAAGCTGAAGACTTCAAATTAAGTGACGTGCGATGCTCGGCAGTAGCGCAAGCTTCTTTCTCGCAAAATCGGTCAGAGTTTTCCCCAGAAAATCAATTATTTAATATTCCTGGCAGAATACAAGCAGAAAATTATTCACAAGCCTTTGATTCTACACCCGAAAATCTAGGTGGAGCCTACCGTAAAACCGAAGCTGTAGATATTCAAGCAACCACAGATACTGGTGGTGGGATGAATGTTGGCTGGGTAGGTCATGGTGAATGGCTCAAATACCCTATTCAAGTTAAAGATACTGGTGTCTATCAAATCAAACTGCGTGTAGCGGCTTACAATAGACGTGGTCAGATCAAAGTCTATTTGGATGATCGAGTCATTCAGCGTGGTCTTATTCATGAAAATACTGGTGGTTGGCAAAACTGGACCGACGCTGCATTTAATGCCCAAATCACTGAAGGCATACACACTCTAAAGATTGAATTTCTAAATCCAGGAGTCAATTTGAATTATATCGATGTTACCCGCCAAGCTGATATTCAGTTAGACGAAGCCTCACCTGAGTCCTCAGGAATTAACCCAGCAATCATTGAACTCCTTCAATCGGGAATGTCGAGTCCAAAGCCGCAAAAGCCTACTGATGGTGAATAAGTCATCTATTAAAGGCTATACTCCACTGGCCATTGCTTGGTATACTCCTGACACTTCACGCTAAATGCTAAATAAAGTGATCAATCAGGAGTGTTTATATGTTCGAGTGGATGTTACAACCCGAAAGTTGGATCGCTTTTTCAACACTGACTTTTTTAGAAATAGTATTAGGCATTGATAACCTTATTTTCATTTCTATTATTGTTGATCGCTTGCCAGTATCACAACAAAGACGAACTCGGATTATTGGTTTAAGCCTCGCTTTAATTATGCGAATTATTTTGCTGTTTTCTTTAACTTGGCTTATGGGCTTGACCGCGCCTTTATTTGAGATATTTACCAATAGCATTTCTATACGTGATCTAATCTTAATCATCGGCGGTGGTTTTTTACTTGCTAAAACAACTTTAGAAATCCATCATGCTTTTGAAGACGATACATCCAATACTCAATCAAAAAATACCCAAGCCAAAAACCAAATGGCCTTGTTGCTATTGCAAATAGTCGCTTTAGATATGGTGTTTTCACTGGATTCAGTATTGACTGCTGTAGGCATGACACAAGAGCTGGGTATTATGGTCTGTGCTGTAGTAGTCGCTATGATCTTTATGATGGCTTTTGCCAGTAGCGTGCACCAAATTATCAAGAAATATCCAACTTTAAAAATGCTCGCGCTGAGCTTTTTATTATTAATTGGTATGGTGCTTATTGGTGAAGGCTTTGGTTTGCATATTCCAAAAGGCTATATTTATTTTGCAATTGGCTTTTCATTAACGGTTGAATTTTTAAATATTGTGGCCAGATCGAGTCGCAAAAAGAAGTAGGGTAGTATTTAATGCATGTAAAATCTGAGGATATTTTATCTCAAATTATCCAACGCAAGTCTACAGAAGTCGCGGCTAAATCAGAAATTCTACCCATAGAAGATTTGATAGTGAAGGTTAACGCCTTAACACATGCATCGCCAGTGGTTGCCCTAAGACCATTTCGACAGACTTTAGAAAGTGCAATTGCACAAAAAAATAATAGTGTTATTGCTGAGTTAAAAAAAGCCTCGCCCTCTAAGGGGCTTATTCGTGAAGACTTTGATGTAGAATATTTGGCACAGCGTTATACAGCTGGCGGGGCCAGATGCCTTTCTGTATTAACCGATACTGATTTTTTTCAAGGCGCTGACGAATATATTGCCAAGGTTAAACAAGTGACTGAGTTACCTGTATTGCGTAAAGACTTTATTATCACGCCATACCAAGTCTATGAATCTCGCTTACTAGGGGCGGATGCTATTTTACTGATTGTAGCTGCGCTAGATGATAACCAATTTCACGAATTATTTGTATTGGCACGGTCGTTAAATCTTGACGTACTGATTGAAGTACATTCACTTGCTGAGTATCAACGAGTTGCTAGCTATCAGGCTGATGCAGTTCTCGGGGTGAATAATAGAAATTTAAAAACTTTTGCAGTAGACCTTGCAATTAGTCAGTCAATCCAAGACTATATGTGCCTGCATAGGCCTTGTGAAAATCCTTGGTTGATCACCGAAAGTGGTATACATACACCTGATCATGTTCAAAAGATGAATCAACGAGGTATTTTTGGGTTTTTAGTCGGTGAGTCATTAATGCGATACAATGACCCCGCTGAAGGTCTAGCCGAATTATTTGAATTACCGTTAAATTGAGAGCAATAAACACATGTGTTAGAGGCTTAGTTATGAGTGATACAGAAGAATCAAAACCGTTACAATCTGGCCATGCTACCCCAACCCAGGCGGCTTCACCGAATAAGCCTGTGGCAGAAAAAAAAGATAAACAAAAAGTACTCAATGAAACCTTTACCCCATCGATGTTGGCAGGCTTTTTACAAGTGTCACCTGGTGGGCGAGACTCTGATGACTTTCGTCGCTTGCTTTTTGCCTATCGTGGTATGCCAGTTGAGGCCTTTGAAGAGTTTGTCGAACTTTTTGTCAATAAAGGTCACGATTTACAAGCACAAGATGAACATTCGCGGACTTTTTTAGAATACATTAGCCCCTTTGTGCAGCATGCAGAGTATCAAAATGTAATTCGTCGATTTCTTATAGGTAAGGATTAACCTATGTCTCAGGGTATAAGTCGCAGACAAAGTGATGGTAGCGATACCAACAAGCAGCGTTCATGTGTGCTGGTAACCGGTGCCGGCGGCGCATTAGCACGCCAGGTTATCAAAAGGCTATGGCCAAGTTGTGATGTGATTGCAGCAGATTTCCGCCGTCGTGGGTTCGTCCACCCACAAATTCCTTGTTATCATGTGGAATATGGTAAAAGAGCTTTTGAAAATATATTTATAAACCATAAAATAGACGCCATTATTCACTTAGGGCGTATGGGATTATATGAGTTTGATCACCGGCGTCGCTACAATGCTAATGTTTTAGGTACACAAAAGCTCTTAGAACTTGCTAAAAAATATAATGTCAAACAAGTGATTGTTTTATCCACATATTTTGTGTATGGTGCCAGCCCTTATAACCCAGCTTTACTCAATGAAGATCACCCATTAAAAGCTTCAGAACTCACAATGGATCTAGTGGACTCAGTTGAGCTTGAAAACCTAGCTAATATTTACTTGTGGAAGTACCCTGATTTACACGTTACTATTTTGCGGCCATGTAATATTGTTGGGCCTGGGGTATTAAACTCTATTAGTTTATTACTCGCATCTAAAAGAGCGCCGGTCATCATGGGCTTTTCACCGCTGATGCAGTTTATTCATGTGGATGACATGGCAGATGCCATAGCGACAGCACTTATTAAAAATAAACCGGGGATTTATAATGTAGCGCCAGCGGATTGGGTGCCCTATACAACCGCATTGCGAGCTTGTGGTTGTGCTAGTTTACCTTTGCCATCTATGCCACGTTCATTAACTAAAAGCCTGGTAAAACGCTTAAACCTTAAAGCTTTTCCAAGTTATTTGTTAAATTACTACCAGTTTCCAGTAACCTTAGATGGCAGTTTATTTCAACAAACGTTTCAGTTTGAACCAAAACAGTCTTCACCTGAAATTTTTGATTACTACCGTAACTTAAAAATAGGTAACCCATCTTATCCAGCGGCTTAAAAAAAGCTTAAGCGTTGATCTTGATAAAAACTTTGATCAAAGCTTGTGCTTTCTGGCCCTATCAATTGCACGTAGCGGTCAAAATATAAAAGTTGTTTCATAAGTAATGCAAATTCACGTGGAAAGTGAATACCATAATTTTTTGAAATACTAGTTAACTCTAATAAGCGATTATCTACCATGGAAGTGGATTTTGCCGATCCAGAGTTTGCAGGTCCGGTCGTAAATATACTTTCAATATCTCGAGCAAAATCGTTAATATCAATTGTGGCTTTGGTCATGCCTATTTTAAAGATTGCTCGGGCAATTCCCATGCAGTCTTGTTCCATCATTGACTCTACCAATGATTGCACTGCTTCCCAGGTGGTGCTACTCACATGGCCTACAATGCCAAAATCAATAAAGCCTACTCGACCATCACGTAGCACTAAAAGATTACCGGCATGCACATCGGCATGAAAAGAGTGGCCTTGTAATAAAGTTGCAAACCATGCATTCATTGCATGGATTAAAGTAGCTTGTGGGTCTGGTGTAAGATGAGCAATTTCTTCAAGATTGGTAAAAGCCACGCCATACAAACGCTCCATGGTAAGCAACTTCCGCGTGCTTAATTGTGGGTAGGGCTTAGGTGCGGTAACTTGTGATAAGCCCTGGGCTTTTATGAAAGATCGAAATTCTGTAAGGTTATTCATCTCTAATAAGAAATCACATTCAGCTAGCATACCATCTTTAATTTCTTGACAAATATCAGCCAATGAAGCCATCCGAATTTGTGGCGCAATCTTTTCCGCAATAATTGCGGCTGTCTCTAGCATATGCAGATCAGTGCGTAAAATATGTTCAACGCCTGGCTTTTGAACTTTTAAAACTACATCTTCACCGGCGAGGGTACGGCCTGCATGCACTTGTGCTATAGAGGCAGAAGCTAAGGGGATTGGGTCGATCCACTCAAAGCGCATTTTCCAATGTACACCAAGCTCATGCTGGATTACAGTTTCAATAGTTTCAAAAGGGATTGGCGGAGTTTTATCGAGACAATTTTGGAAGGCTTTTACATAGTCTTCCGGAAAAAAAGACGGTGCACTAGCAACAAATTGCCCAAGTTTAATATAAGTTGCGCCAAGAGATTCAAATAGCTGTCGTAATCGAACAGCATTTGATACTGGTGGGCCTACAGCCCATTTAAGCCCATGCTGGCTTAATATTTTAGCATTATGACTTACTCTGAGTGCGCTTTGAGATGTTTTCCATGCGAGATTTCGAAGTGACATGAATAGTGACCATCCTGGAACAATAAATAAAATATACATTTTCAGCCAAGTAATCTGTCTTAAAAGCCTGACCTTAGGCTTAAGTTGCTTAACTTTTTGAATCTGGATCCACATGGATGTGGATTAAGCCAAAGTTGATCATGGATGATACATTTTGGCGTCAGATGAGAAAAGTCAAGCAACCGAGCCGTAAGCTCTCTCAAAAGCTGATGAACTCTGTTGTTTTTCGCACCTTCAGGACAGATTACTTGTCTGATGACCTATAGAGTCTTAATATATCACATCATGTATCAGTGAGCCCTCACTTATCAACCTTAGAATCAGTACTACAGGCCATAAGTGTGACTCGGCGATTAATTGTACGGTGAGATTGTGAACTATTGTCAACCAAAGGCTGGGATTCACCCATAGGTTGGCGTAGCGTTTTATCTGCACTCACGCCTTGAGCCACAAAATAGCGTTGAATATGTAATGCTCGTTGGGAGGAGAGGAGATAGTTTGTCGGCTCACTACCAGTGGAGTCTGTATGCCCAAAAAAGCCAAATAGCATTTCTGGGTACTCTTGGGTATGCTGGCGTACAATTGCTGCAAGTTGATCAAGGCTTTTATAGCCATCGGGTCTTATATGGTCTGCATTGACATAAAAAATACCTGCTTGCGGCAAATGAACGGCCAGAAATTGCTCCTGAGTCCAATTCATTTTAAGCTGTGGCATTGTGTCGCTTATGGTTTCGGCCAGTACTTCTAAGTCTTCGGTTTGCTGGCCAGAATGAACACAAGGCCTTGGTTTATTATCTGGAAAATCAGCCCATTTTTCCGGTTTAACTTTTGATTCATTGAGCGGCCCTAGTGGCGACATAGATGAGACAAAACCTTCTGTCCAAAAATTACGCTGAGAGTCGTTATAGCCTTGATAAGGCTCAGAATAATGCCCACAACCAGCTAGCCCCGCTAAGCAAAGTAAGATCGTTAATCGTACAGCCATTAATCGTACAATCACTAACAGCATAACTGATATTGGTTTCAATTGTCTTGAATGAAATAATTTTATTTTGAGTATCATTTTAAAAATTTTAATCTCTCTTCTTTTCGTCACTCTTTATCGCTAGATCTAGCAAAGCCCAAGCCGACTTTAAACGTGACCTTAGGCTTGAGTTGCTTGACTTTTCTCATCTGACGCCAAAATGTATCATCCATGATCAACTTTGGCTTAATCCACATCCATGTGGATCCAGATTCAAAAAGTCAAGCAACTCAAGCCTAAGCTCCCTTTCTTTAGAACAAATGGTACATTACTTCTGATAGCAGAATAAGTTAGATTTATATAACTATTAGAATAAAATACCTAACTTTTTATAAATAGCCATTGACTCCTTAGTCGGATTTGGCGAACATTGGCCTAATCTGAATTCTATGAAGTCTTTAACGAATTTAGGTTTCCCCTTTAAAAGGATTAACAGCAACACGAATGCACATAAGGGCCACTGCTATGAACAAGCTTTCACTCTCAAATTCACGATTATTTTGTACCTCTATTCTACTCTCAGCAAGTTTGCTGGCAACTCAGGTTAATGCAGAAGCACCCACCGCTGATGTAGGCGCGTTTAATTCTAATGTTGAATACGGCGTTTTATTCAACGGTGGTCTAGCTATTGGCGGTGATGCCGCGCTTGAGCTTAGTGTGGGTACTGTTCATGGTGATTCCACTGTGGATACTTTCGACGCCAATGTTACCCAAGGTGATGGCTTAAGTTTATCTTTGGGTGGCTTTCAAACAGGTGCCAGCGGCGTTATTTTTAACGGCGGTATGGTCATTGGCGGCGATATGTGTGCCAAAACAGCAGTAGCTTCTGTTGGTGCCAGTACTTGTACTTATGGTGATTCCTCATTTTCGGCAGAAACAGAGTAAGCCTGACAATAGATTGTATTGTACCAAGGCTTAGGCACATAACCATAAAGCTTGCATTATTACGAGGTAAACAGCATGACATTTCTCAAATGGCTCTCAAAACCATTTTTTTATAAGATAGCAATTTGTCTTGCATTTGCAGTGCTATCTAAGGTCGCTTTTGCAGCGGCACCAGATATTCAAGGTGGTGTCGATGTCACCGTTGAAATGGGAAATGTTGTGAATATTGCTGAAGGTATTAATTCGGTAGCTCAAGTAGCTGTGGGCTCTGTGTTAACTGGTGATGTTTCTGGTTTTAAAGCCAATATTGTCCATGGCGATATTATTAATAACGCCATGGGCAATGGCAGTTGCGCGCAAGTTATTATTGGCTCTGTAGGTGTGCCCAGCTGCGTAGCTGGTGGTGCAGAAGGTGGCCAGCCTTAAAGTGTCTATTACTCTCAGCCTTTTTTTAGATCAATTTACTCGCAAGGAAATGGAATGGCCCGGTCTCAATATATGCGTAAAGCCTTAGGTTTTGTGGTGGCTTGGTTGCTTGGTGTTGGCCTTTTTTCAGTATCAGATCACTTAATTGCTGGTTCAGTGCAAATTCCAGATGATAAACACATTGGTTTTTCTGGCATTGAATACCATGTACCGCGTAATACTCGAATGGTGCTTTATAAATATAAAGCTAATAAAAATAAAACTATCGGCGAAGCTGGGCAGTTAGATAACGACACACGCCAAATTCGAGAATTTACTGAAAACAACCGCACTACTCGTGGTGTAGACAGCGATCTTGTATCCGATTGTGGCATCGCCATTGGCAATACATCGAAACCTGATCTCTTTGCCCCAAAAGAGCAGGTCGTCATCATCGAAGGGGACGTAGTTAACCTTGGCGAATGTAATTAAGAATCTTTTACAATTCAAACACTTACCTTTGCAGTCTTGCAAGCCCCAAGGTCTATACTTGCCTAGGCTATCAGCCTATTCATTAATAAAATGCTTGGTGAGCTGTTGCTTGTTGCTCGGTTTAACAGCTTGCACCCAATTTCATTTGGGTGAGAGAGCTACGCAAATAAACCCTACGGAAAACCCAGTAGTTAATATTACTAACTTCTCAGACTCACTGTCTTGCATGGATCATATGCTCTACCAGTTAAAGCCCGAACCCATCTTGATTACGGCGCAGGATATTGAAAATCATACTGCCGAACAGGTGCCATTAGCAGGCATGAAAGACATGCTGATTTCAGCAATTTCCCGAATGAGCGAGCGTTCACAACGTATTAGCTTTGTCGCCTATGGCACTGATATTCGTGATATTTTATTACTTCACAAAGCCCACGATGAACGGGATGCTTTTGAAGTGCCTGATTTATTTTTAAGAGGCGGCGTGACTCAGTTTGATAAGAACGTCTTGGTCAATCGCTTTGGTGGCGGGTTAAGTCATGATAACTGGAATATGGCCTATTCTAGCGGCCAGGGTATTACTTATGTAGGCTTGGACTTAAACGCCGGCACCATCAAAGATCTTAAAATTTTATCCAGAGCTGGGTCTTCCAATGTGCTTGCGCTGATTGATAAAGGCTTTGGTACGGAAGCGGGCGGCCGCATAAAAACTTTAGGCGCCGTATTCGATTTTGGTATCGACCGGCGCGATGGCCTAGGTCAATCTATTCGTAATCTGGTAGATCTTGGAGCTATAGAAGTTATTGGTAAATTACTGAACCTGCCATATATGACGTGTTTACCTATTAATTATAAAGATCACGATGTGAGTGCTAGCATTGATCGTGAGTACTATCGCTTGGTTGCAACTCCCAATCATCTCATTAAGATTGTTCAATTTCAATTAAAAGAAATGGGCTACTATAATGGCACAGTCAGTGGAGAGCTTGATAAAAATACTTTACTAGCAATACGCTATGCTAGAAATATTTTTAAAGACGATCAATCCAAAGCATTAATAAGCTTATCTTTTTATAAGCATTTACTCTATAACCATCCTTTTCAGTGGCCAAGCCGCTATATGCGTGGTAATTCAGAATTTATTTGGGACCAACAGATCTCGGATAAAACACGGAAAATTGTTAAATAGCCCTCAATTGCGCGTCTTAAAAATTCACAAATTTCCTCTTACTGTCCTTTTTTAAGCAAATTAAGCCTGATCGTCTATTCTTAGAAAAGAAGTAATTTTTCTAGGCCAACTGAGAACGGAGATCGACCTTGGCTTTCCAATTTGTTAATTTCCAATATATTAATTGTAAGACGTCTTACCTCAAAGCATCTTGTTGTAAAATGCCATCTATTAAATCCCTAGGCCGTCTAGCGAGTGTTATAGCTGTATGTGCTGTGTCGCAACCCGCACTTTGCGCCGTAGAAGTAGAGGCTGGTGCTAATGAAACTACTGCTGCTAGTGAAGTCAACAGCCAAGGAGTGGTATTAGAATCCCAAACTGAACTAAAAACTCCAGCTGGTAGCCTACGTGTACAGCAGTTTCAGCTTAAAAATTTCACACCCTATCCCCAATTAGGCTGGACGCAAGCTTGGGTAAGCGATTACCTGGCAGATATTATAAAAAATCAAGGCCCATTTTTCACTCCAGACGAGCTGTATCAAGTTGCTCGGGGTTTAAGTGTTGAAATGAAAAAAGCAGGGCTTATGTTTAGTCGCGCCGTAATTTCTGAACAAAAAGTCATTGACGGCATCATTGAAATTATTGTTGAGCCAGGTGTGCTGGGTGAAGTAGTGGTGCTCAACGCACAACGCACTAAGCCTGAAACCTTAGCTCGTCCATTTATCGAACACTTGCAAAAGCCTGCTTTAAGACCAGATCTTGATCAAGCATTGATGCAGGTTGACTATTTGCCAGGCTTGGATGTATTCGGCTTCTTTTCAGTCACTGGCACGCCTGGGGTGTCCCGACTCAATTTAAAAGTGATTGAAGAGCGGGCATGGACTGCCAAAATTGGCGCTGATTCCTATGGTAATGAGGCCACTGGTAAAGAGCGAGCATCCGCTAATCTAAAACTATTAAATCCAACTGGGCTTGGCGATACTTTCAGTTTAGGCGTGTCTCGCTCTTTTGAATACCCAGGGACTTTTGATGGTTTTGTGGGTTATAGCATTCCATTAGGCGCTGACTATCAACCACTAGCTTTTAATTTTAGTTCATCGGATTTCGATTTAGGCACAGGCTTTGAAGAGCTTAAAATATTTGGTCAAGCCTTAACTTTAGGCGCTCAATATACCCATGAAATAACCAATTGGCCGGTTCGATATCAATTAACAACTGGCGTGCAATTGCAAAAATCAAAAATCGATTCAGAATTTTTTTCAGATATTTTTCAGCGAGAAACTCAAGTGGCCAGCGTAAATGTTGGCGGTTCAAGACATAAACGTATTAATAAAAATCTTGCTCAATCGGGTCGACTGAATTTTGTGGCAGGCCAAGCCAAGGAAACTACCCCTATACCAGGGAGTGCGACTCAAACCCGCGATGCTGATGAGACCTTCGTTATTGCGCAAGCAGGTTATAACTTTGAGCGATTAACCGATCTTACAACTATGCCGCGCAGCACTGCCTTAGATGTACAAGTATTTTATAGCCCAGATAGGCTGCCAGCCATTCAGCAAATGTCTTTAGCCGGCGCTCAAGGGGTTAGAAGTTTAGAGTCTGGCTTTTTCTCCGTAGACCAAGGCGTGTTACTTGCCTATGAATACCAAACGCCGCTGATTCAATCAATTCCATATATTAAGCCTTTTGTGTTTGCTGATTTGGGTTATGGCATACGCTTAAATAATGGTCAAACCGAAGATCAAACAGGTCAATTTATCGGTGTAGGTTTGGGCTTTACCGGCTCGAAAGGGCGTTTGTCCTATCGTTATGAATTTGGCCAAACAGTTCAGCTGGACTTTAGTGGTGGAGATTTGTCAATTGATGCGCTTAATGCACTCAATAACGATAAACCTTCAAATCATACCTTTTCTATAAGTTATCAGTTGAGGGAGTACCAATGAAAACCACTGGCAGTCACTACCATCGTAATTTAGGTCTCTCAGTACTGGCTATGAGCATTCAGCTCGCGACTATAAGCCCGCTTTATGCCTTACCCACTGGTGCGCAAGTGGTTCATGGTGGAGTAGAAATTCAACAACAAGCAGCAGATATGGCGATTCGTCAATCAACTGATCAAGCCATCGTCAATTATGAAGATTTTTCGATTCAAGCAGGTGAGCGGGTTAATATTCAGCAGCCTAATGCCCAAAGTGTGTTGCTTAATCGGGTTTTACCTGGTGGTAATGTGTCGCAAATCCATGGTGCGCTGCAGGCTAATGGTCAAGTGTTTTTAGTTAACCCGGCTGGCATAGTTATGGGTGATGCCGCCAAGGTCAATGTTAATGGTCTAGTACTGACAACCCATGATATCTCGGATGAATCATTTTTGTCGAATTTATGGCAATTTGAAGCTTCACAAGATAGCCTCATTCAAATTTCTGGCGATATTCAAGTTGAGCCAGGTGGTTTTGTCATTATTCTAAGCCAGGCCATTGAGATGGAAGGCCATATTTTAGCCCAGTTTGGTCAGGTGAGCATGGTCGCCGCCGATGGTGCAAGTTTTAAAGTGGAACCAGGCCACTGGCCGCAATTGCAAGTCACTCAAGCCACTTATGATGCCTGGTTGCATCAAAATGGCTTAATTGAAGCAGAAGGTGGTTTAGTGACTTTAACTGCCGATTCTGCTAGTGATTTAGTCGACCGCGTGATATTTCACGAAGGCACTACTAATACTGCCACTACCAATACTGCCACTCATCCAGACACTGGGGCAAAAGTTGGTGGGGGCGGCCTAGAGGTAGTTAAAGCCGATGGCGCCGTCTATCTCAAAGCTCAAGGCAAAGGCTATATTCAACATACAGGTGAAATAACCACCGATGGTGGGGCTGTGGATATTGCCGCTGAAGCGATACGCCTAGATCATGGCAGCCAGATTACTACTGATTCTACCCAAGCCAAGCAAGCCGCAGGGGAAGTCAAAGTTATTGGTGAGCATGCCAGCCTAGAAGCTGGCGCGAGTATTTCAGCACAAGGTAAAGCCCAGAAAGCAGATGGTGGTTTTGTCGAAGTTTCGGGTTATCAATGGGTTGGGGTGGATGGCGATGTTAATACTTCGGCGGTTGATGGCCAGCAGGGTAGTTTATTAATTGACCCATATAATATCACGATTAATACCACCAATAGTGGCTCAGTAAATACTTCAGATTCGCCGCCAGATGATGATAGTGTTTATAGTCCTTCATCAGGTGGTGCGACTATTGATGTAGGTCGAATCACTAGTCTACTTGATGATAACGACGTCACTATTTCAACCACTAACCCTAATGGTACTGGCAGTGAAGATGGGCGTATTACTTTATCAACCGCTTTAGATTTGCAAGCTGTGGCTGCAGACACTGGCGAGACACCTAAGTCGCTCACTTTACTAGCCGATAGTGATATCAATTTGAATGCTAATATCTCCGATATTACTGAAGCAGGTAGCATAAGTCTCATCATGCAGGCGGGGCAAGATATTAATCTCGCTCCAGGTCGACAAATTAATATAGCCAATGGCGATGTGACTTTTAATGCCCAAGAAGATATTAAGATGGGGCTTGGCAGTAGTATTAATTCTGGTCTTGGTGGTATAAATTTGACTACCAATACAGGTAATATTGATATTGCTTTGTTGACATCTAGAGCTGAGGACACTGATGCTGTAACTATTAACGCCGGCGGTTTATTAAGAGATGTTTTTGATGGTACCGATCAACTTAATATTAATTTGACCGGTGATAACGCTCGAGCTAATTTAACCTCTGGTGATATTATAGAATTACTCGAAATTCAAGTGCCAATTCTTACTGCCCAAGCAGATACTCTACGCGGTTTTAGCCAGCAAACCGGTGATTTGTTGATTAACTCAATTACTGCTGAGAGGATGTCCAGCGGCACAATAGATATTCAAACCTTGGACGGTGATATTATTATTCAAGCAGCGAACGGTAATCCTAGCCCTGCAATCAGCGTCACTGACTCCAATGGCGGTATGGGTAATGTATCCCTTAGTGCGCAGGGCGTGAATCGCAATATAAATCTAGCCGATACTGCCCGTATCCTTACACAGTCGGGCAACATTAATTTACAAGCCACTGGTGGAATTTCCATGGCGAGTAACGCGCAAATAACCAGTAATATTGGCAAAATTATTACTCAATCCGGATTTGATCAATCTCTAGCCTTAATTAGTACCAACTCAACTGATGATGCAGCAATCACACTTGAGGCTAATAACAGCTCAGATATTCTAGATGCACAAGGTGATGAGACTATTGAGCTTAATCTATCAGCACCTCTAGGTGGCTTAGATCTCGTTAACGTAGATAACTTTGCAGGTTTGGAAACTAATCTTGACCGATTCACCGCCAATCAAGGCTTTGCTATTTCTCAAATAAGTTTTAACGAAGTGGATGACATTGAAATACTGTCATTACTTGGTACGGCCACTGGAGTTGATATTGATGCCCGTGGCACTTTAAGCATAGATGCAATCGCAACTGGAGGATTGGTGGCGTTATCGGCAGCTAACATAAGTGATACTTCAGACAATGATATTCTTAATATTCGTGGATCAAGTATTGAGCTTACGACTGACAACAATATTGGCGATGTAAACAATTCAGGTCTTACAGTAGCTGACTACCTCGAAGTGGATACTGCCAACTTAACAGTGAACTTGCTCAATGAGGGAACTGCATTAAACTCTAACGAAATTGCTATCCGCCAAATTTCGGGTTCTAGTGTTGGTGATTTAATTATTAATCGCCTTGAGACACCAGACCAGCCAGGAGTGGCCAAAATATTTTTTGCCTCAAAAAATAATGGCATTGATATAAGTCAAGCGGAGGCTTTGAATATTGATAATTCAGATATCTTAGGTCTTAGTCTATCAAATAGCGATAATGACTTAGACGGTCCTGGTATTGAGTTTATTACTTTGCCAAGCTTAAACCAAGTAGGTCAATGGTCATTAGGTGGCTTAGTGCTGAACGCCAGCGGTGATGCACAGGATATACAAACTCGTGAAACAAACGATGTTTTACAAACGCTGAATAATTGGCAAGTGTCTGCCGATCAATTAGTCTTGCGCACAAATCACAGCCACACCATTAATTTCACTGGCAGTAGACTTGATGCTTATACCTCTACTGGTGATTTCACTATTGCCAGTAATGGTGCACTACAAGTACTTGATTTGGATAACAACGATCAGGCGTTTGTCACCGAAAATGGCAACCTTGCGCTATCAGCTCAAGGTAATTTAGAGCTTTCAGATCAAATTTTGGCTACAGATCCAGTCAACGATAATATTCGGGCTGGGTTGATCGATATTTCAACCAATAAGGGCAATATCCAAATTGGTCAGGAATCTGTAGTCATCACTTCAACTAATACCCAAGACTCCGACGAAGCGGGGGGCTTAGGCAATGGGGTTGGTGGCAGCGTTGGTAGCACTAATGATCAGGTGGCTATTAGTATTCGCCAAACCGCGCAAAAGGGGCCTGCAGCAATTAATATTGGCCGCACTCCAGCGGATGCTGAACCACCAGTCTCGGTTGCTATTAATGCAGTGGGTGGTGATCTCGTTATTGGTAGTGGAGAATTGGCCACCTCGCGGGATGTGTCTGAACGAACACTATTAATTAATGGCAACTCCACCATACAGTCGCGTAATAGTCCTGATGATCCACCCACGGGTACTGAACTGATTGAAGAAGTGGACTTTGCTGGCGAAAGTGTGCCAGTCATCAATGCTTTTGAGGGCCGGATTATTCGTTTAAGCTCGCAAAATGTGGTTGGTTTTAATCTAGACGATGACTCGCAAGTTATTGCGGAAAATGCCGTTGAGTCGGCAGAAAAAGTCACCGAAATAGAGCCAGAGCCAGCTCAACCTGCGCCAGAAGAACCACAGCCAGACGAAACGCCCATGGCACTGATGCTCAACACCGTGGTGCCTAATTGTGGTCAAGGTGAAAGTACGACTAACTCTTCAATGTGTTTGAAAAAAACCGCGTTCCGCGAATTTTTACGATCTATGATTCTTGGTCGAGGATTCCCGGATTCAATTAAAGGATTGCCAAAATGAAGCTAAGCTTCTATTTGATCATAGTATCTATGAGTAGCTGTCTATTGAGTTATGGCTCGCAAGCTTATGCAGCCGATGAAGAAACTCATCAAGCCACAGCATTATTTTTATATAATTTTGCAAATTTTGTGGATTGGCCCAATAAAGCCTTTGCCCGCCGCAATGCAACTTTAAACCTTTGTGTGGTAGGTAAAGCTCGATTTGTACCTTATCTGGATGCGTTCGACGGTGCTTTAGTGCGTGGTAAAACCCTGTCAATTGTCAAGTTACCGCAAGTTAATCTTAACAAACGCTGCCACATTTTATTTTTAGACGAAGAAGAAAAACGTATGATTGAAAATATCCAAGTCATACACACCAGCGATTACGTCTTAAGCGTGAGTGATGATGATCGCTTTGTTGAAGAAGGCGGCGTCGTTAGCGTCTTTGCTAAACGTGAGGAAGTGCAGTTTGAGGTGAATCTCAAGCAAGCTTTAGAAAACGGCTTATTTATTAGTTCAGATTTATTAGGGCTCGCGCGTGATGTGAAACGTTAAGTTTTAATAGATTCTTACTGTAATAATTATTGAGGAGGGTTCAATATGGCTGTTGCCTTATACCGAGTAACTATCACAGGTCAACTTCTTATAGAATCCATTGATCAAATTCGTCAAAATTTGCAAGATACTTTTGATTTACCCGAGCAACAACTCAATGCTTTACTTGCCGGTAAACCATTAGTCATTAAAGCAAATATTGATTCGCAACAAGCTATGCAATTTAAAAAAGCATTAACAGCCGCAGGCCTTGAAACCTTGGCTGAACCAATGAGTGAAGATTCTTTGATCAGTGCGCAATCACTAGAATCAGCTGCAGATACCAAGCCTCAAGCTCAAGCATCTGCATTTAAAATGGCGCCAGTTGGCTCACGTATAGGCCCAAGACCTGCAACCAACTTCCCACCGATCCCAACCACTGACCACCTATCTGCTGATTTCAGCGAGCGCTTAGCACCTGCCAGCGAGCCAGGGCCTAAGCCACCTAACGTAGATCATATCCAATTAAAAGAGCCGGGCGCACGACTTGGTGAGCCACAGGAAGATCAAAAACTTGATATTGATATCAGTCACTTATCTTGTGATCAGCCGGATAAAGAGTGATTTTTTCAAGATTATTAAGATTTTAAGTAATATTAAGCCTATTCTTGAGGTTAAAATTAAACTTCTCTATTTGGGATATAACTCCAGGCTAGTTGTTAAACTTTATAAATCTTGTCATTCTTAAGTATATTTCACGACAAGAGGCTTAGCACATGGTATTGCCAATTCAAGCACCAGCTGTTCAAAACGAAAATTCTGGTTCCACTCAAGGTAGCACTACCGAGTCTAGCAAGTTTATTGATGAAAACGGAGAATTAAAGACATTATCTAAAGACGAGTTATCAAATTTAAGCATTGACAGTCAACTAGTCTATGTGTTTTTGATGGCATCTGAACTTTCTGACGATGAGTTGCAAAATATGCTAAATAACTCATTTGCGGGTGGTAATCCAGACAGTATTGCTGATTATAATAATGACATAGCTTACTCTAATGAAATGTTCAGAGAGGCTTCTGATGCTGGAATTGAAGCAGGTGATGATGGTACAACAGTTGCCTCTGATGCGCTTGTACAATATGGTATTGATAATGGTGTCAAAATTGTGCCAGGCAAAGAATATACTAGTGAAGAGTGGGACGTTATCAAAACTGAGGTTCAATCAGTACAGACTGATCTTAACTTTAAAGCTGATTTACTTGGTTATGATCTTGAGCGTAAATTAAGCGATGCAGCTACTATTTCTCAGTTAACCACCAAAGTAATGAGTGCAATACAATCATTTAGAGAAAAACAAGCAGGTGCACTAAGTTTCCGCTAAATAATTCTAATTTTTCAATTCAAGCCTAGTACTTTTACGAATAAGGATCCAATATTAATAATATTGGATCCTTATTTATATCATTCGAAAATATTAAGTAAATACTATTTTAGATGAACTTTACATTGTTTTTTGAGTCGGGTAATAAAGAGCCTCTAAATATAGAGGCTTGATCGTAATACTTTAATTTTTTATCCTTACAATGATAGGTTTATAAGAATCTTTATATTGACAGAAATTTTGGGCATAAAAAAACCTCTTCGATCTTTACAAGTTTTGAAGAGGTTTTTCTTTGTCTTAAGGCTATAAAAATAGAGTATAAAATATTTTAATACGTAGAATGCCTTTACACATTAAAGTATGTAAGGGTTAAAAAGGTATATCATCATCAAATCCATTGCTTGACTCAGCCATTGCAGGTGATGGCTGATAACTAGGCGATGAATTCTGAGATTGAGGTTGCGTTTGCTGCTGGGGCTTACGGTTTGCCGGGGCAGAGTTTTGGTCTGAACTATTACGGCTGTCAAGCATTTGCATTTCGAGGGCTTGGATTTCAGTGGTGTAACGGTCGTTACCTTGTTGATCCTGCCATTTACGAGTAGCAAGCTTGCCTTCCACATAGATTTTGGAACCCTTGCGCAAGTATTCGCCAGCAATTTCTGCTAAACGGCCGCGAAAAGAGATTTTATGCCACTCGGTGCGCTCTTGTTGTTCACCAGTGTTACGGTCTTTCCAGCTTTCACTGGTTGCTAAGGTTGCATTAGTAATCGCGCCACCATCGGGAAAATAACGAGTCTCAGGATCTTTACCGAGATTACCAACTAAAATTACTTTATTAATGCCACGTGCCATGGTCTCATCCTCTTTTGGTCGCAGTAAATGTATAACCAAAGTTCATTTACTCATTGAAAGTTTATGTTAGAAAACTGTATTCGCATTTTAGTACAATTGAGTGACTATTATTGCGAATTATTTCACAGTCTAACATTATTGCAGTCTAACATTCTTGGTCAGCAGGTGGAGAGTTTATTCCTCCTGATCTTCGACCTTGCCTGCGGACTTTTTGGGCAGGGGGACTTTATCAGCTTCAATTGCAAGATGCACACTACCAAAACCTGGGTAGACTACTTGGTTATGTGCCAGGCCAACTACTTGACCAGCAAAGGGTGCTTTCAGTATAAATCGTTGATTGGTAATTGGATTGGTGATAGTGCCCATCACTTGATTTTTTTTAACAGTGTCACCAAGTTCAATTCGCGAGAAAAAAATACCACCTTTATCGACTCGAACCCAACGAGACTCGTAATATAAAGGCTTTGGGCTGCCCCATAAGCTCTTGTTAGGCGACATTTTTAACTGATCTAATAAATTTATAATACCTTTTACGCCTTGGTCGACTGCCGCCTCTTCAAGTATCATAGGCCCACCAAGCTCTAAAGTAACCGCAGGTACTCCGCTATTTACAGCTGCATGTCTTAGCGTCCCTTGAGCTCCGCTGCTATGAATCACAACGATTGAGCCAAACCCCTCAGCCAATTTTAAAACCTCAGAGTCTTGTAAGTCAGCCCGTAGTTGGGGTAGGTTTGATCGATAAAAAGAACCAGTGTGGACATCCACTAAAAAAGTACAATGATTAATGACCTGTTCAAAAAATGATCCAGCAATACGACTGGCTAGGCTGCCATTCTCGTTGCCTGGAAAATATCTATTTAAGTCACGTCGATCGACTAGGTATCTTGAGTTTCTATGAAAACCTTGGATATTAACAATGGGTACAGCAATTACGGTGCCTTGTAATTCTTCAGCTTTCAAACTGTAAACCAATCGCCTAACAACTTCGATACCATTAAGTTCGTCGCCATGCACAGCTGCTGTAATACAAAGCTTAGGACCGGGTTTTTTACCATGAACAATGAGCACTGGAGCTTGACTGGCTAAGCCTTCCAGTGAATGGCCAGGCCGCCAGGCTAAACGGGTAAATGTGCCTGGGGGGATTTCTGTGCCAAGAATTTTCAAAGCAAATTGTTCGTCTGATTGTGGTAAAGCTGATTGTGGTAAAGATTGAGCAATGGGGCCTTTTTGAGTTGTGTTGTTCATCCCACTTTGAGACACAGACTCTGAGCGAATTGGCTGCTTGAGTGTGTTTGATTTATTGTTAGCAGCATTAATACTTGGCTTCGAAGGAGTTAGTGGAGCTTCAACTAGCAGAGACTCATGAGTTTGTTGCAATTCTTCTTGGTCAATTTCAGTTTCTGAGGCTAGAATATCCGAAGCTACAATTAATGTGAGTAGAAGTGCAGCGCGCCAAGTTATATTGAGTCTACTGATGTGTGTTGTGTCTAAAAACCTTAGTTTCAAAAAGTATAAACTCCTCGGTTGAATGTATATAATTTAGGTTATTGTAGACGGTTTAGCCAGAGTTTAAGCTATTAATCACACATTTTAGGTGTCGCGTACCATTATTCTTAAATACCAATTACACTTTACTAGTGTTTAAGTAAGAAGAGTATTAGAAATAACGCCAGTTAAGTATTAAGATTGCGTAAGCGGTGTATTGTCGTAAACGGTATACTGTCGTAAACGCCTTTGACTCACAATTTGCTTTACTGACAAGGTAATAGTTCCTCAGACAAGCAATCTGTCGAGAAAGTGTGAAATACAATGGCGTTCATCAGCTTTTGAGGTAAGTTGCTTTACTGACAAGGTAATAGTTCCTCAGACAAGCAATCTGTCGAGAAAGTGTGAAATACAATGGCGTTCATCAGCTTTTGAGGCAGATTACTTGTCTGACAAGGTAAGAGGTCTTATAATATTTTAAGGCATAATAAAATCAAGGATGAATCCAGATGACAAACGAGTCAGCTGGGGTTGCAAGCCTCGCTACGAAATTTTCATTGACGTTATTTGGCTTTGCAAGCCTTTTTTTATTAATGTTCGGCGGTATCGAGCTGTATTACAGCTGGTATAAAGTTAATGATGAACAAGAGTCAATAGAAACTTCAATACGAGAAACAACTCTGCCACTTATTCAAGATGCTGTAAAAGCAAATGATACTCTTCGGCTTGAATTACAACTCAGGCTTATTGCCAGTGAAGCTTATGTGGTCTATGTGCAATTTGTTGATGCTTTTGATTCATCTTTAGAAATAGGCCATCAGATCCCTCTAGAGCGGCAAAAAAGCTTTACAGAGTCTTTTTATATTCATCAGCAAGCGAGTAGTTCATTTCCATTTCTCACGTTTAATCCTGCAATTGAAAATGGTTTTCTGCCACTTGATACTTCTCAATCCCAAGCTGCGCTACAGCAAGACGCTGGTTCAAGTGGGCCCCAAATTAGCGACACTGTAACTCAAAATAAGTCAGATTTAGAGCCTAATCTACCCTCAACGACAATCACAGCCGCAGAACTTAGCCCACAAACGCAAAATCCAGTAGCTATCGATAAAAATTCCAATGAAAAATTTTCCACCAGCCCTTTGTCGCTGGCTGATCCTAGTCTATTTACTTCACAAGATGATGTTCAGCTTAGTGTGATCTTTGATAAAACCTTAATGAACGAGGCTATTGCGCGCGAGTTTATTAATAGCTTTTCCCACCAGGTATTCTTAGTCATTTTATTGTTATTACTGACCTTGTTTGGTTGTGTATTTGTGGTTTCAAGACCATTGAAAAATCTTGCAGAAAAGCTGCAACAAGTTGATAGTGGTGATATGAATCGATTAATTGAATCACCAGATACTCACCCGTGGATGAAAACCCAAGAGGTGGAATTTTTATATACTGCTGTAAATGCCATGCGTTTTTCTGTGCACCGGCAAATGACTCGGCAATCCGTGTTGCAAAAACGACTCGCCCGATACGCGACTTTATTGCGAGTCACAAACGCTCAATTTCGCTCCATTTTTGAAGCTATTGGCGATGCGGTAATTGTCACCAATGGTGATTTTGAAGTTGAATATTTTAATCAACGAGCTGAAAAGTTAGAATTTTGTCATAATGAGTTACATGCCGGCACTCAATTTTTGAATTTAATTGCCGCTAATTTAGTTGGGCAATCGACCAAACTTAAAACCCAAGAGTTTTTTATTGACCCCTTACATCGAGGTGATGCAAGCCCCGCCAGCATTGAAGTTGAATTATCCGCTGATCAAGCTGTATCCCGCCAATATATGGTTTCATGCTCGCAATTTGAAATTCGCTCGAAAGATAAAGGCTATGTTTTTTTCTTATCGGATGTTACAGAAAACCGCGCATTATTTTCAGAAACTCAGCATTTAGCTTCTCATGATTACCTGACAGATTTTTTGAATCGATATGCATTCGAACAGGCTATTAAACCGTTTTTGGGCCAGGGGTATCATGTCTCGCAGTCTATACAAACCCCCACTGGTGTGGTTTTTTATGTGAACATCAATCATTTTAGAATTGTGAACAACAGTGTTGGTCGCTTAGCTGGCGATGAACTTTTGCGGCAAGTGGCTGATGCTATTCGCGGCTGCACTACAGCGGATGATAATATTGCTCGCTTAGAGGGCGATATTTTTGCAATTGTGTCATGTATTAATCGTCGCAGCGAAGCTCATGCTAAAGCTAAAGCGATTTATAATCATTTATCCCAAATGATTTTTGCCTGGCAGCAGCATCGATTTGAAATTTCAATTTCTATTGGTGCGGTTTTATTACCACATATCTCAAAATCTGTAGATGATCTATTAGCAGTGGCTGATGGTTGCTGCCGACGAGCTAAAATGAATGGCCGTGAGAAAATAGAGTTTTTCTCAAGCCATGTTGAAGATGTAGTACTAGGTCAACGCCGCGAAGCTTCCAGTGTTTTAATGCTTGAAGAATCTATTCGAGATAAGTCTTTACGGCTTTATTTGCAGCCAATAGTTTCAGTTGCAAATGAAGATACCCATGGGCGTTGTTTTGAGGTTTTGGTACGAATACGCAGCTTGAATGGACAGCTTGTTTATCCTAATCAATTTATGCCTTCCGCTGAGCATTATCAAAAGGTGCGCATTATTGATGAATACGTCATTTCAGAATTTTTAGCTTTTGCTGTAGAGCATAACGAATGGTTTAATAGTTTGGATCATGTGGCAATTAATTTATCAGGTCAAAGTTTAAATACCCAATTTATGCGTGATTCAGTTGAGGGGCCAATATTACGACTTGGTCTCAACCCTAAGTCGTTTTGCTTTGAGGTCACAGAAACTGTTGCGGTTGCTAATTTAGTTGAAACGGTAGCAATTATTAGTCATATGAAGCAAAAGGGTTTTAGGTTTTCATTGGATGACTTTGGAACTGGTTTCTCATCTTACGAATACTTGCATCATTTACCAGTTAATTATTTAAAAATTGATGGCAGTTTTGTGCGGCAAATTTGTAATAATTCCATGAGCTATAAGGTGGTGGAATCTATGAATGTGGTGGCGCACCATGCCGGTATTCAAACTGTCGCGGAGTATGTAGAAACAGACGAAATTCTAGCTAAAGTAACCCAGCTATCAATGGACTTTGCCCAAGGGTATGTTCATGGCAAAGCCAGGCCAATTGAAGATGTGGCCAACGACTTTGAGCAAATCGCCTAGTAGGCAACAAAGTCTTTAGGCAAAAAAACTCATACATAGTCTGGCTTAGTGTGTTTGAGTTTCCCGCTGTACTGCTCTATAGCCAATATCATCGCGGTAATAACACTGGTGCCAATGAATTGTTTTAACTTGTGTATAAGCACGTTGCTGAGCTTCTTGGACATTGTTGCCAAGAGCTGTGACGCACAAGACTCGACCACCATGAGTAACTACCTCACCATCGTCATTAAATTGCGTACCGGCATGGAATACCTTAGTGGGCGCCAGAGATTGAGGTTTGGCATTGTCATTTTTCGGTAGACCCTTAATGACTGAGCCTTTTGCATACTGAAAAGGGTAGCCTCCAGCTGCCATAACCACACCTAAAGCAGCCTCTGGACAAAATTCTAGGTGGGTTTGATCAAGCTTTTGGTCAACTGCATTCAAGCAGGCCTGCACTAAATCTGATTGCAAGCGCATCATAATTGGCTGAGTTTCAGGGTCGCCAAAACGACAATTATATTCAATGACTTTTGGTGCACCTTGTGCATCGATCATAATACCTGCATACAAAAAGCCGGTATAAGGAAAACCCTCAGCAGCCATGCCTGCAAGAGTTGGATACATAATGTCGTTTAAAATGCGTGCTTCGATTGCTGGGGTAACCACAGGAGCCGGTGAGTATGCACCCATACCGCCAGTGTTAGGCCCTTGGTCGCCATTGTCGCGGGCTTTATGATCTTGTGAAGAGGCAAATGGTAAGACTGTTTTGCCGTCAAGCAAAGCGATATAACTGGCTTCTTCGCCAGTAAGAAATTCTTCGATAACAACGCAGCTGCCTGCCTCACCAAATTGATTATCTGCCAGCATCTTCGCTAGCGCTTGTTGAGCTTCCACGAGATTTTGCGCAATAATAACCCCTTTACCCGCTGCTAAACCGTCAGCTTTTATCACTAGTGGAAAAGACTGCTTGGCAACATAGGCATTTGCCTGGTCTAAATCAACAAAGACTTGGTAAGCTGATGTGGGAATATTGTATTTTTTTAAAAAATGCTTAGCAAAAGCTTTTGAGCCCTCTAACTGTGAGCTCCCCTTGGTTGGACCAAAAACTTTAAGTCCTTGTGCTTGCATGCTATCCACCAAACCAGCCACCAAGGGTGCCTCCGGGCCAATAATTGTAAAATCAATGGCATTGGTTTGGACCAAGTCAATGATACTGGCGATATCAGTAAGATCTACCGCTAAATTTTTTAAATTAGGCTCACGGGCAGTGCCAGCATTACCTGGAGCCACAAATACTTGCCGAGCTAAGGGGCTTTGCGCTGCCTTCCATGCTAAAGCATGCTCACGGCCACCATTGCCAAGAATAAGAATGTTCATTGGTTGCTCCTGCTGGTTAATGTCGAAAGTGTCTTACACCAGTAAAAATCATGGCAATACCTGCCTCGTTAGCAGCTGCAATAACTTCGCCGTCACGCATTGAACCGCCTGGTTGAATAATAGCGGTAACACCAGCAGCCGCGGCTATATCAACGCCATCACGGAAGGGGAAAAAGGCATCAGAGGCTAAGACGCTGCCTTTGATTACCAACCCTTCATCAGCCGCTTTAATAGTTGCTATTTTGGCAGAAAAAACCCGGCTCATTTGACCGGCACCCACACCTACAGCTGCACCATCTTTGGCGTAGACAATGGCGTTAGATTTAACATATTTGGCAAGTAACCAGGCAAACTTTAAATCAATCATTTCTTGTTCACTAGGTGCTCTTGCAGTAACAACTTCATAGCTTGCTTGTGCGGCTTGGCCCATATCTTGGTCTTGCACTAAGAGCCCGCCATCAACACTTTTAAGTTGTTTTTTTGATTGTAAGTCTGTTGGGCTTGCTGTATCTACCAGCAATAAACGAATATTTGGTTTTTGTTTAAGCCGCTCTATGGCTGCAGGCGCAGCCTTAGGAGCAATAATAACTTCCACAAATTGTTGGCTTAGTATTTTTTCACAGAGTTGGTCATCAAACATTTGGTTAATAGCGATAATACCGCCAAATGCAGCTGTAGGGTCTGTGGCATAGGCTAATTCATAAGCAGCAAACACAGTGTCAGCTACTGCAGCGCCGCAAGGGTTCGCATGTTTTACAATAATACAAGCGGGTAGATTAAATTCTCGCACACAGCTTAGGGCGGCATCGGCATCGGCAATATTGTTATAGGACATAGGCTTGCCTTGGACTAATTGAGCTTTCACTAAGCTAGCAGCAGGAGCGTCGTCATAAGCATAGACTGCAGCATGTTGGTGTGAGTTCTCGCCATAGCGTAAGTCCTGAATTTTTTGCAGTTTTACAGCTAGCGTCTCAGGTAATGCGTCAGATAAGTGTGTTGTTGATTTTGAAGTAACGGTCTTTGAAGTAGCAGTCTTTGAAGTTGCCGTATTGTTGGGGTCTTGGAGCGCTTGGGCATAAAAATCAGCAATTAAACGATCGTATTGGGCTGTGTGGTTAAAGGCCTGCTGGGCTAATTCTAAACGTAAGACGGAGTTCAGGTTATTGGCTGCTATTGCGGTTAAAACTTTTGTGTAATCTTGTGGGTTGACTACAACGCTGACCCAGCGATTATTTTTGGCTGCTGCTCTGATCATGGCCGGGCCGCCAATATCAATATTTTCAGTTGCAAGGCTTAAAGTTACGTCTTCGCGGGCTATAGTTTGAGCAAATGGATATAAATTAACACACACTAAATCAATTGCATCAATAGCATGCTCAGCCATGGTGTCTTGATCTTGATCGCGACGACCTAAAATACCGCCATGAATTTTGGGATGTAAAGTTTTTACTCGGCCACCCATAATTTCTGGGAAACCTGTATAAGCACTCACTTCTGTTACTGTTAAGCCTGCTTGTACAAGTGTTTTATAAGTTCCACCTGAGCTTAAAAGTTCATAGCCATGGTCTAATAACTGACTTGCAAACTCAACTATTCCAGATTTATCCGATACGCTCAATAATGCTATAGGCATTTGGCCAACTCCAGCTCATTCCAGTTTAAAATCAAGTGTTTAAAACATGCGAATATACTGGTGTATGGCTTAAAAAGCAAGATAAGGATTGAGCAGGGGTAAAAATCTATCGGTACTAAAAGGCTTTATTGATAAATAACAATAATTAAATTTAAAAATTATAAAAGCTAATACATTCTCATAGAATATAAGAATGTATTAACACACTTATCATAGTGATAAGTTATTGAACAAAAAAATTAATGGAGTAAACCATATTTCTTAAGTTTTTTGCGTAAAGTACCACGGTTTAAACCAAGGATTTCAGACGCTCTAGTTTGGTTTTGACGAGTAAAACGCATTACATGTTCAAGTAGAGGTGGCTCGACTTCACTTAAAACAAGTTCATAAACATCGCTTACTGGGTGACCATCAAGATGGGCGAAATAGTTAGCTAGAGCGCGATCAACATGGTCTCGCATAGTGGTCTGGTTCATACTCATGCTTTCATTAGTATGTTGGGCATGAGTGTTGGTATGTTGCGTTGGAGTAGCAACCATAGATGGATTAGCTTCGCTGTGACCCATAGCATTATATTGGGTTGTTGGAATCTGTGCATCCTGCAGGCCTGTGTATTTGCTCATTCACGTGTCTCCATATCATGTAATTAAAAAAATTCTGTAATGAGTAACGGATCTAAAAGCTTGTATAAAACACAGTACGTTCATTCATCAGTTCACTTGGAAAAAGTAGTACAAGCTGTTTAATTGTGCTTGTGCGGTTTGCTGCCGATGAAAGTCTGAACGAAACAAGTGTCCTTTATCGAGGTGTTGCGCATACCAGGATATGTGTTTTCGGGCAAAGCCAAGACCTTTCTCTAGCCCATAAAAATTATGGATAGCTTTTATATGCCGAATCACAACCTGACCAATTTCTTCGAAACTGGGCTGATAGTGTACTTCGCCTAAGTGAATAAATTCAAGGATTTGTCGAAAAATCCATGGTTTTCCTAAGGCTGCCCGGCCAATCATCACTGCATTTGCTTGAGTTTTGTGCAAAACCTCAAGTGTTTGCCTGTGATCTTGGATATCCCCATTAGCAATAACAGGAATAGTTACGCCATTTTTAACCGCTGCAATTGTGGCATAATCAATTTCACCCACAAATTTGCAAGCCCTGGTGCGGCCATGTACTGCTATGGCTTGAGCACCTTCTGCCTCGCAAACTTGAGCAATTCTAACAGCATTTTTATTGTCTATGTTAGTGCCAGTGCGAATTTTTACCGTCACAGGGCAACTCACTGCTCGAGTCACCTGGCTTACAATAGCACTAATTAAAGATTCATTCGCCATAAGTGCCGAGCCTGCCATTTTCTTGCACACTTTTTTTGCTGGACATCCCATATTTATATCAATAATTTGGGCGCCTAACTGATTGCATTTTTCAGCCGCCCGGGCCATAAGTTCGGGCTCTGTGCCGGCAATTTGCACACTAATTGGTGTTTCTATGGGTGACCAACGCAGGCGCCACTGAGACTTTGGTTGATGCCAAATACTCATGTCGCTAGTGAGCATTTCTGAAGTTGATAATGCCGCGCCAAACTCTCGACATACTTGACGAAAAGGGGCGTCAGCAACACCGGCCATAGGGGCTAAACACAATTGATTGTCTAATTGGAAATTACCAATTGTTAGTGTATTTAAACTAGTTTGGGTATCACTATTTTGAGGTATCAATTGCAGTTTCCACTTGAACTTGGTGCATAATTGTTTCTTAACCCATAGCTTACACTATCGGTTTCAAAACAAACTAGATCGTGCTTCAGAATGCATATATTAGACTAAAGTGAATAGTAAAAGTTGCGTTAAAAATTATTATTTGCTACGTACTCTAGAAGTAATGAGAAAAGGGTAGGAGATAATGGGCAGGAACACCGTTATGATTGAGCATAACGGCTTGTTTTAAATGGTGGGAGGGATTGGTTTATTTATTAAATCTATGCATTACTATCAATCACAGCCAATTCTGCAGCTTGACCTGCGCCATTGCCTGGAGGGCCTGCAGCCATGGCTGCTTGAGCGGCTGCAAAACTATTATTCTGAATTGGATGATGACCGCTTTCAAACAGTGCAAGCTCGGCTTTAATCAGTGCAAGTTCAGCTTTAACTCCGTTGATTCTTTCGTCCAGTATATTCATTGCTGTTTCAATGGTATTACCTATCAAAATGGCAGGCGTTGTACGAGGTATGGCTCGACTCTGATTAGGTGATGAGCCTAGTTTTACACCCAATTTGTTGATCTCCTCATTTCTTTTGTCAATTTTATTGTTAAGGTTTTGTAATTTTCTATTAAAATTTCTCATGGTAGGCTGCTTATCAAAATACTTCACTTTTGCGGTTGCAGCACCGGCTACACATGAAGCAAGTATGCCGATAGTTCCTATACCACCAATAGTTCCTGCCACAATTGCACCTAAGTTAGCGCCTTCACCACCACCATCACTGCCACTATCACTGCCAGAGCCTGGTGGTGGACCAATACATTCTTCAGGTTTATTATATTCACCACTCCAAGGAAAATTTTCTTTTTGATAGTCAATTGCTGCTGCTGAATCTAGTTGGTTGCTATTGGGTCCACCCGCAGTTGCTTGCATAGATTCACCAAATTCACCATGCGTAATTGCTGGGTTAAC